>UBJH01002373.1_pt1 | contig 14110 bp, 16 predicted proteins | sample 2193721 | NCBI WGS metagenome assembly UBJH01 (sample SAMEA4703186, study PRJEB27089) | metagenome | reverse complement strand
GAGCAAAGGGAACTCGAGCAGTTACCGGCGCAGATCGAAGCCATGGAACGCGAGCACGCGCAATTGACCGCCTCAATCGCCGACCCCTACTTTTACCGTCAGCCAGCCGATTCCATCACACAGGCGCTCGCGCGCCTCGACGCACTGACTCACGAGCTTCACGCCGTCTACGCCCGCTGGGACGAGCTTGATTCCCGCATCACACGCGGACGCGCGTGACGGGCTCACGAAGCCTCCGGCGCCGAGATGGTGACAGTAGCGGTCAGAAGGGTGAACCTGGATCGAACTCAGGAGTCGCTTCTGGACTACATCGATACCGAGCGTTACGCGCTTCTGCCTAATACCGCCGGCTGCTACAGTGCGGAAGAGGCGATCAAGACCGCGAGGCTGGCCCGAGAGGTCGGTCTCTCAGACATGGTCAAGCTGGAGGTGATCGGCGATCAGCGGACCCTCTTCCCGGACAACGAGGAACTACTGAAGGCGACCAAAGTATTAGTCAAGGAGGGTTTTGTGGTCTTGCCTTACACCAACGACGATCCGATCATGGCGAAGAAGCTGGAGGATGCCGGCGCAGCCGTCGTGATGCCGCTCGCTGCCCCCATCGGTTCCGGTCTTGGGATACGAAACCCGCACAACATCAGGATCATTCTCGAAGCGGCGAGGGTCCCGATTATTGTCGATGCGGGGGTGGGTACGGCGTCGGATGCCTCTATCGCTATGGAGCTGGGATGCGATGGCGTTCTGATGAATACGGCGATTGCCAGCGCCAAGGATCCGATCGGGATGGCGACAGCGATGCGACACGCGATCATCGCCGGGCGATTGGCCTACCAGGCCGGACGAATCCCGAAGAAGCTCTACGCCAGCGCATCGAGCCCGCTGGAAGGCATGATCGAGTAACGTCAGTTTCAAGTGTCGAGTTTCGAGTCAGGTATGCGGCCCGTGGACTCTCAGACAGCATTTTCGATCCACCCTCCACCCTCCACCCTCTACCCTCCTTCTTCATGGGGTCTGTACGTCGTCACCGACCGCTCCCTCACGAACGGTCGGTCCCTTGAGGTCGTCATCGAAGCCGCGCTTGCCGGTGGGGCGAAAGCCATCCAGCTTCGTGAGAAGGATCTCTCGACGCGGGACCTCTATCAACTGGTGGAGCGACTCCTGCCTATTGTGCGCAGGCGAGGCGCCAGCCTCCTTATCAATGATCGAGTCGATCTGACGTTGGCCCTGCCGATCGACGGTGTCCATCTTTCCAGAACAAGCCTCCCGCCTGCCGAGGCGCGGGCCCTGTTGGGGCCGGCGCGCCTGATCGGCGTCTCCTGCCACTCGCTCGAAGAGGCGATTGAGGCCGAGCGAGGCGGAGCGGATTTTATCGTATTCGGTCCCCTGTTCCCGACGCCGTCCAAGGCAACGTACGGGCCTCCCGTCGGCCTTACGCGGCTCAGTGAGATGAAACGGCAGGTCCGACTTCCAATTCTGGGTATTGGAGGGATCACTGTCGTCAATGTAGCTTCCGTGGTGGCGGCCGGCGCCGACGGGGCGGCCATAATCTCCGCTGTCATGGCGGCGGACGATCCGGCCGATGCTGTGTCGACCCTGCTCCAGGTCGTCCGCTCTGCAGCCAGGGGCTAGGTCCTGTTCATGTGGATTGTGATTGACGGCTACAATCTGATCCGTCGTTCCCCTCGGTTTTCTCTCCTTGATCGCCGGGATATGGAAGAGGGTCGGGAAGCGCTCCTGACAACATTGGCCGCTTACCGACGCATCAAGGGTCACCGAATTACTGTCGTGTTCGACGGCTGGGAACGAGGTGGGATGAGCGAACAGGTAAAACTCGCCGCCGGCCTGCAGGTGGTGTTTACGCGTCGCGGGGAGCAGGCCGATCAGGCTATCCTGCGATTTGTTGAGAAAGCCCCCTCGGGGGCGGTCGTCGTCACCTCAGATCGAGCGCTGGCAGATGGCGTCGCACGGACCGGTGCTGTGATTCTCTCTGCCGAAGAGTTTCACGAGCGCCTGGATCGTACGCTGCGAGACGGGGGTGAGGGAGAGTTTCAAAAAGACGATGATGAGCCGGACTCCGAATATCCGGGACCTCGGAGCCGAAAGGGCCCTACTCGACGCCCATCGAAGCAGGCCAAGCGTCGGATCACTACCCTCAAACGCTTGTGAGCGTTCCAGGGGTTTCCGATGAAGACCAAACCATTCACAAAAACGAAGAGGAGAGGCTCTTCCTCTCCTCTTCGTCGCATTCTGTCACGCCTGACGGAATGATCGACAGATCAGATCGTCGGCAGATCCGGCTTACCTGACGGCGTCTTTCAAAGCTTTTCCCGCCCTGAATCGCGGGGTCTTTGCCGCCTTGATCTTGATGATATCACCTGTTTGAGGATTGCGCCCATTCCGGGCCGCTCGTCTGGCGACCGAGAACGTCCCGAAGCCTACCAGGGTGACCTTCTTCCCCTTCTTGAGTGAGTCCCGTATCCCTGCTGTGACACTGGCTAGGGCCGATTCCGCCGCCTTTTTCGTGATGCATGCATCCTTGGCAACCTTGTCCACGAGTTCCGCCTTGGTCATGCCCCCTCCTTTCGCAGTACATTATAATAAGTCGATCACCATCCGCTCCTGCCGACCCACTTTGGAAGCTCTTACCAGACTCTCCTATGATCTGTCAAGGGAAAAAAGGCCTCAGCAATTTAACATAGTGCAGGACAATCAAGGCGCATAGTCTCCAAACGACCCTGCTCTACCTCAGAATTGTTGTATGGGGCAGAGACACTCGTCCTTCACCGATCATACCTGGCGTGTGAGTCCGGGAATCTGGAATTCTACTTGTCGCATCCTGTTAGGCTACGCTATAGTCGGCTCAATGGCACAGGCGCAGGAAAAAAGAATCCTCTGCTCCAATCGGCGAGCGAGGTATGAGTACCAGATCGAAGAGGTCATCGAGGCCGGAATAGCTCTCACCGGGACCGAGGTGAAATCACTGCGGGAGGGCGGGGCCGACCTGAAAGACAGCTACGCCGCGATCGAGGACGAAGAGGCATATCTGTTTAACTGTCATATCAGTCCGTATGCCGCCGGCAACCGTTCCAATCCGGACCCGAATCGGACGCGAAAGCTCCTGTTGCACCGTGAGGAGATCATGAGACTCATGGGGAAGGTCCAGACAAAGGGCCTCACCGTGATCCCCTTGAGTGTCTATGTGGCCGGACGGAAGATCAAGGTAGAGCTGGCCTTGGCCCGAGGGAAAAAGCTGTACGACAAGCGGGAAACCCTGAAGCAGCGCGCGATGACGAAAGAGATGGCCCAGCTCGCTCGCGGTCGCGCAGACCGCGGGTAGCCGTTGACTTTTTCAGCCGATCGGCTTAAGCTGTAAGTAGTTGTCTGCCTTTACGCCCAATCATGTACTGTACCGTTGTTCGTATGGGGGCGCTCCGGTTTCGACGGGGGCAAGGGCGTCAGGGCTGCGTGCCGAGGACCCATCGCCTCGTAAAAAGGTGGGAACACAAGCAACTGCCAATCACGAACTAGCACTGGCCGCCTAAGGGTAGCCACGTCCACCCCGCTTCGCCTGTCGGGCGGGATCTGGGCGCCGACTAGACGGGCTGGCTTGCCTCTCTCGCTCTGGGGAGGCGGGCAAGATCACATGAGCTAGCCGCTCCGGGACCCAGCCTGTGGGGGCCTGAAGGGGCGAAAATTCATACGCAGGCTACGCACGTAGATGCACTTTCCGACATGTTCTCGGACGCGGGTTCGACTCCCGCCGCCTCCACCAATGCAATACAATTGAACCGCCCTCCGGACTCTCCGGTTCGGAGGGCGGTTTCATATCAGCGAGGGTGGTGAGCCATAAATACCTTGGCGGGCCGTTCGTGGTGAGCCCTTCGACTGGCCCATGGCGAACGGTCAACGTCAAGAAGTGGTGGACTTACCTGTCGGGGCGGTGATGGCGTGATTTGCGCAGCGTTTCGGCTTGACACGTGGTCTTGATAGGCTATACTGATGGCCGGTTGCTTCCCGGAAGCATCGGGCGGGTCGTAGCCGGGCGAATAGCTCAGCGGGAGAGCACCTGCCTTACAAGCAGGGGGTCGGAGGTTCGACACCTTCTTCGCCCACCAGTAATGTCAGTCAGGCTGAAATTACTGGGGATGGTGGTTGGCTTTTACCGAAAACTTTACCAATCACTCCTCACTATTCACTAATCACTGCCTTTGCGGGGTCGTAGTTCAGTCGGTTAGAACGCCGGCCTGTCACGCCGGAGGTCGCGGGTTCGAGTCCCGTCGGCCCCGCCACTCACTTGGTCACTTATGTGACCCAACTCAGCTCGTCGGCTGGTCCCAGTGGGTCAAGCGTGGTATCAGCCTCATCGCACAGAAGCCCCGCTATCGAAGAAAACCTTTGGGAATAAGTCGTGGGCATCAGCACTGAACTGGCGGGCCAGCGGGCGGGTGTCGCAATGCTACCGCGGCGGGGTCGTAAACCGATAGAAGCGGGGAGGATAGCGTATCTCTGTTTCCCGTTCCCGAAGACCTTTCCAACCGCCCCATTCCGTCACGCGCGGCTTGCCGTGGAGCTGGAAACGGGCGCGGATGGTCCACAGGTAGTCTGTATCAGGCGTTAGCACGGTTTCGACAGTATGGACCGGTTCGGGTAGCCCGCTGCGCGTATAGACCAACTCGGGGGGGCGACCGTCTTTAACTTGCCAAATTCTCAGCTCATAGGTCGGGTTGCGGACACTGGCGAGCCGCCCTGCCTTGTCGGCCTCGAGATCTTCCGGTCGGGGGAATGGCTCCCAGCGGAGTGTCGGTTGGAGGGAGTCTGTCAGGTCCATGCACCACAGTTCCTCACACTCCACTGCACGGATTGATACAGGGCGAAGCCCCGCAGAGGAGCTGCTAGGCAAAGAGAGAAGCCCCGCAGCAGAGCTGCAGCCGCTCGCGACGCACAGTAGGGCCAACCCGGGAAGCCATTGCCACCCGAAGCGTAGACGCGTCCCGCTCTGGCTGCGACCGTTGCACCGGACGTGTGCAGATCTCCCCGTCATTCGGCACCTGGCAGATAGCGCAAGAAGACCTCATCCACAAGCCGCTCAGACAGCTCACGGCAGGCGCGCTCGGTCTCTTCGTGTAGCAGCATGGAATTTATGGAATTTTTAGCGAACCAGTCCCCAAGCGGCCGGGGCCGCCCACGGTAGGTGAGCCAATGACCGTACAACTTGGCGCCATCGGATGCGCGGATCAGGCGTGTACGCTCTGTGAAAACAAAGCTGAGCGGCGGATTAATTACTTGTAACTCACTCGGTTGTGTCTCATCAGCAAGTCCGACCTGTTCGACGACGACCTCGAGAATGGTCGATGCGGGCTCCTCGAACATGACGCGGTTCCCTGGTGTGGACGTGAGTTCCTGAAGTCTGTCGGCGACACAGCGGTGAAATGTCTGCGGAACCTTCAGTTCCTCTATTGCTGCTTTGAGCGTCCCTGCCTTTGCGTCAAGTTCGGCCTCTGACTCGGCTCTGGCAGCCCCTACGACCGCACCCACAAGCGCCGCAGCCGGGACAGTAAAAAGAGCCCCCACGTCCGGGACCTTGCCGAATTCGGCACCCAGCTTTGCACCTCTTGCCGCTCCTTCGCCTCCCCCTTTGGCGGGCCCCGTGAGCAGCGCCTCCGTCTGCGTGTTGCCTCCGGATAGACGCAACTGGCCAAGCTGGGAGCGCAACTCTTCAGATGGCGGCGGTGGCAGGTGCTGTTGTTGCGGATCAGGGCCAGTGGCGCAACCTGCCTGGCTCACCACAACAATGGCTGCGAGAGCACGCAACAGGTACCACCGCATCCGTCTGCTGACCGCGCTGTTCACTGTCGCTCCATCGGCTTATCTGAGGCGGTCCACTGCAATGTTCCGGTGCCCATATCGCCCCTTCTTTTTCGCAACTTGCAGATGTATCGGCCGCGTAATTTGTAACATCTCATGGGTCCGTGACGATGTCAATCTGTTTTCCGGTGGACCTCACAACCCCGGGAATGCCGGCGAGCACCGTTGCCACACCTGAGAGCGACATTGCGCTCCTGGTTCAATATTGTTAACATTATCGGATGAAAATTCTTTTTGTCGCGCCTGAGGCTGCGCCTTTTGCCCACACCGGCGGACTGGGTGACGTAGCGGGCGCCTTGCCAAAGGCACTTAGTCGGTTTGGGCATGATGTCCGGCTCATTATGCCGCTCTACCGCGCTGTGGACGCCAGGCGACACCGGCTTCGCATCGTCGCAAGCGGACTGAGCGTTCCAGCAGCCTCCGGCCCGCAAGCAGTGGACGTGCTGGAGGGAAACCTCTCCAGCGAGGTGCCGGTCTACTTTGTTCGCCACGACCCCTCGTTTGATCGCGACGGCCTCTATCAGACCGTATCCGCAGAGGATTACCCAGACAATGCGGAGCGCTTCGCTCTATTCTGCCGGGCAGCTTTGGAGGTATGCCGACGGGTCGATTTCCAGCCGGAAGTTCTACACGCCCACGACTGGCAGACGGCGCTGTTGCCTGTCTACCTGAAGACTACCCTCCGCAGCGACCCGTTTTTTCAGCGGACTGCGACTGTCTTCACCATTCACAACCTGGGCTACCAGGGCCTCTTCCCTCCTGAGGTGCTGCCGAGGCTGATGCTGCCTCAAGAGCAGTTTACACCGCCTGGACTTGAGTTTTACGGCAAAGGCAATCTGCTGAAAGGGGGGTTGCTCTTCGCTGACCTGCTCACCACCGTGAGCCGCCGCTACAGCCAGGAGATCCAGACTGCGGATCAAGGGTTCGGTCTGGACGGCGTTCTCAGGCAACGGCAGGGCGATCTGTTCGGTGTATTAAATGGGATCGATCCCGAAGAGTGGAGCCCGGCCGGCGATGCTCACATCGCCGCTCACTATACAGTCGATGATCTTTCAGGGAAGGCGCAGTGCAAGGCGGATCTGCAGCGTCGGCTCAAGCTCCCGGTCAGGGCGACTGTACCGCTGCTGGCTGTGATCTCCCGGCTGGCGTGGCAGAAGGGACTGGACCTGCTGCACGACGTCCTGGATACGCTGATGACGCTGAACGTGCAGCTCGTGCTGCTGGGGAGCGGTGAGAAGCAACTCGAAACAGCCTTTCGTGAGGCGGCGACCAGGCACCCGTCCAAATTAGCCGTCCGAATCGGCTTCGACCTGCCGCTATCACATCAGATCGAAGCGGGCGCCGATCTCTTCCTGATGCCCTCACGGTACGAGCCGTGCGGCCTGAATCAGATGTACAGCTTGGCCTACGGAACCATTCCGGTCGTCCGCGCGACGGGGGGACTGGACGATACCGTTGTCCGGTTTGATCCCGGGACGGGGCAGGGGAACGGATTCAAGTTCGAGGAAGCCGCCGCAGCCGCTTTTCTCCAAGCCATTCGGCAGGCTTTGGCGTTGTATCGCGAGAAAGCCCTATGGCCTCGGCTGATCACGAACGCCATGACGGCGGATTTCACCTGGGATCGCTCTGCCCGAGAATACGAGCAGCTCTATCGTCGCGCCGTCGACGAGAAGATGAGAGGACAGGTTTAGGCAGGGCCGATTCCCTCGGCGTGGTCGAAGTCTCCCTCAGAGACGGCTTCTCTGGACAGCGCACCTTCCGACTGCAAGAATGTGCTTTCATCATTCCGTGTTCCCGCGTAATATAACGTCTCGTTGTGTCATTGCTTAACATTGGGTTATCGCACCTGGAGGAAAGGGGAGAACGGTATGCGCACGTGGAAGAGATTGGGGGTTGGACTGCTGATGACAACGATGTTGATCGGTGGAGGTATGGCTTCAGCTCAACAGGGACCGGCAAAAGAGGCCGATCCATTCCAGAAGCTGGGGCTTTCAGCCGATCAGCGGACGAAGCTTGATACGGCCAAGAATGAGCGGATGACGTCGCTGAGCGCGACTCAACAGAAGGTGATTGGGATCCGACAGAAGCTGATGAGTCTCGTTGCGGACAAGAAGGCCCAAGACCGGGAGATCGACAAGATCGCCGATGAATGGGCGGCGGCAGACAGAGAGGCGCTGAAGACGGAAACGAAATTCTACAAGGCGATACGGCAGATACTGACCCAGGAGCAGCTCACGAAGCTGAGCAAAGGAGATGGTAAGTAGTAGGTGACCGCCGGAGATCCCCCTCTATATTCCGTTCGTGGTGAGCTAGTCGAACCATGAGGTGAATGTAAAGAAGCGTTAGACTCACTACGCTAGGGTGATCCTGCGTTCTCCTCCGGTCCGATAGCGGGGGGCCGACCGGCCGTCTCCCTGCGGTAGGGTTTATGAAGATATTGCCTTGCCGCGTCCTTGGCGATGCTGTTGGTCTTGATGGCTAACGCCATGCGGTAGCTCCGCTCCGCGTCCGTTCGCTTCCCTGATAGGTCATGGATCATGCCAGTCCTGGTCCAGGCCCACGCCGTCACCCAGGCGTACCGATCAGTCGGCTGCTCGACCGCCTGTCTGAAGAAGCTCAGGGCTGTAGGGTAGTCGCCACGATCCATGTAGATCTTCCCCGTGAGCTGCAGGTATCGTGGCAGCATCTCGCGCGTAAAATGGTATCGGCCTAGATCGAGGTTGGCGCGGATGCGACGGCCGATCTCCAAGGCCTCAGGGAATCGTCCCAGTTCGGAATAGACCAGAGCCGTCTGGAAGTAAAGCTCAGGATTGCCGGGGAATCGGCGGAGCAGTTCTTCAGCTAGCGGCAGAGCCTTCCCAAATTCTTTCTCGACGCCGGTGTAGATCTGCAGGAGGGCAAGCTTTGCCAGCATCCGAGTCGCAACGCCCTGCTCGCTGGCGATCGTCAACTCCCGCAGGCCTCGTTCGCGATTGCCTGGCGGGAGCGCCAGGTGCACCAAGGGCCGATAGAACCATGCGACTCGGGAAAGCATGTAATCGTACAGTCCCAGGCCGTAGTAGGCATCGTACCGGATCGGTTGATGTAAGAGGCAGGCATCGAGATACGATTTTGTCCGCTTGATCGCCTCATAGGCCGAGAAATAGTTGCCAAGAGCGCTGTCGATCATTGCCTTGGAGCCCCAGGCCATTCCGAGGAAGAGCAGGAGGTCAGGCTCTTCAGGCGTCTGTCTGAGGCGTGCCTCGGCCTTGGCGAGGAGCGTTCGCATCGCGGCCAGGAAGGCTTCCATCTCCTGGCGGGTCGGCTCTCGTTCCTGCAGACGCGCGAGCATCACGAAGGCCTGATAGAGCGGCGCCAGCAGCCCGCTCCTATCGACGTCGTCAAGGCGGGCGAATGTCCGCTCGGCCAGGTCATAGTCAAGATTGAGAAGGTGATCGGTCCCGGCCACAGCCAACTCTAAACTCCTCGTATCGGCCCAGAGGTCGGCTTGGCTCAGATCGGGCGGCACGAGTACCAGTAATCCAAGGACAAGGCTATAGAACGCTCGCCTGCCTGCGCTGAGGTTTCGGTAGGCAGGCCGCTCTGTGGTTCCCACACACGCCCAATGCTTCATCCTGTAAGCCTCCATGCCCCGTTTATCCAACCCTTACCCTACCAGGCCCTGCCTTGTCAATGCCCTGGCTTCATGGTATCGTGACGCCATGCAACTGAGGACCTGATGTGCTTATCGGTGTAGAGAGAAGCGAGGGCATGCACAAACCACCAGAACTGATTGTAGCCTTGGATGTGGGAGACCTGACTTCAGCCGCCGCGCTCGTGGAGCAACTGTACCCTACAGTGACGCTCTTCAAGGTGGGCCTTCAGCTCTTTACGGCTGAGGGTCCTCGGGCGGTAGAGGTGGTGAGGCGGCGGGGCGGAGACGTCTTTCTGGATCTGAAGCTGCACGATATCCCGAATACCGTAGCGGGAGCGGTCCGCGAGGCCGCGAGGCTCGGGGCGACGATGTGTACGCTCCACGCCTCCGGCGGACGGTCGATGCTCCAGGCGGCGGCGCAGGCGGTCGCTGGAAGCGGCTCAGCCATGCGACTGCTGGCGGTGACGGTGCTGACCAGCCTGGACTCGCACGGTCTTGGAGAGATCGTCGTCGGCAAACCCGATCTTACGGCGCAGGTCATTCGTTTGGCGTCGCTTGCGCGGGAGGCCGGACTGGATGGTGTTGTAGCGTCGCCTCACGAAATCGGCGTGCTGCGGGCCGCGTTGGGACCGTCGATGCAGCTTGTCATCCCGGGCATCCGCCCGGCATGGGCTGCAGCCGAGGACCAGCGCCGGGTCATGACTCCACAAGAGGCGGCCGTCGCGGGGGCGGACTACCTGGTGATCGGTCGACCGATTACGGCAGCGGCCGATCCGGCAAAGGCGACCCGCCGGATCCTGGACGAACTCGAGGCGGTGGCATACGATGACAGCAGATCTCTTTGACCGATTGCCCACCCCATCCCAAAAGGTTCCAGCGCCGCTTGCGGAACGAATGCGCCCAAGGACGCTCCAGGAATTCGTCGGGCAGGAGCACCTGCTCGGAGAAGGGAAGCTCCTCCGGAGGGCCATGGAGGCGGGAGAACTGCCGTCGCTGATTCTGTGGGGCCCGCCAGGCTCAGGCAAGACGACCCTCGCCTTCCTGTTGGCGGAACGGTGCAAGGCAACCTTTCAGCCATTCTCGGCCGTCACCTCCGGCATTAAGGAGATCAAAGAGGTGATTGCTCGGGCCCAGCAGGAGCGCGCCTATGGCAGGCGGACACTCCTGTTCATCGATGAGATTCACCGTTTTAACAAGGCCCAGCAGGATGCCTTCCTGCCCCATGTGGAGGGAGGAACGATCGTACTGATCGGGGCCACGACCGAGAACCCGTCGTTCGAAGTCATTGCTCCGCTCCTGTCCCGGGCGAAGGTCGTGACGCTTCGCCCGCTGGCGGAGGACGCGTTAATGGTTATTCTTCGGCGCGCGCTCAGCGATCAGGAGCGGGGGCTCGGCCGCCTTCAGATCGAGGCCGATGATGAGGCGCTACGCTTCATCGCTGGGCTGGGTTCGGGAGATGCCCGCGTATCGCTGAATACCTTGGAGCTGGCGGCGCAGATGGTGGAGGAGCAGCCTGACGGGAGCAGGCGGTTGACCGCACAGATGGCCCAGGAGGCATCAGGCAGGCGGACGCTGCTGTACGACAAGACCGGAGAAGAGCATTACAACCTGATTTCGGCCCTGCACAAGAGTCTGCGGGGAAGCGACCCTGATGCCACTCTCTATTGGCTTGCCAGAATGCTGGCATCGGGCGAAGATCCGATGTACATTGCCAGGCGCGTGGTCCGGTTCGCGTCGGAAGATATCGGCAATGCCGATCCGCAGGCGTTGCAGGTGGCGCTGGCGGCCAAGGACGCCTATCATTTCCTCGGTTCACCCGAAGGTGATCTGGCGCTGGCCCAGGCCGTGGTGTACCTCGCCACGGCGCCCAAATCAAATGCCGTCTACCGGGCCTTTGGTGGAGCGCAGCGGGATGTGGAGGAGGCGCCGCTTGAAGGGGTACCGTTGCACCTGCGGAATGCCCCAACGACCTTGATGAAAGAGCTGGAATACGGCGCCGGCTACCAGTACCCACACGATCTGCCTGGGGCCTTTGCCGATCAGGACTACCTGCCTGAGCGGTTGAAAGGTCGGATCTACTACCACCCCACTGACCGTGGGCTTGAGGCTGAGATCGGCCGAAGACTTGCCGAGTGGCGTCGCCGGAAGGTGGGGACGCCGTCGTAAGCGATGGGAGCGTCTATGGCTAACATTCAGACCGTTGGAGTTATCGGTGCCGGTATCATGGGGTCCGGTATCGCGCAGGTCGTCGCACAGGGAGGCTACGCCGTCGTCGTCAGGGAGGCGGAGCAACGCTTATTGGATAAGGGGAAGCGGGCGATCGACAGCGGGCTGCAACGAGCGGTTGAAAAGGAACGGATGACGGTTGAGGAAAAGGCGACGGTCATTGGGCGGATCAGGTGGACCCTCGCCCTGGAAGAGTTGAGAGAAGCCGACCTGACCATCGAGGCGATTACCGAGGATCTGCCGCTGAAGCAGGATCTCTTCCGGACTCTGGATCGTCTCTGCCCGCCGAGCACCATCTTTGTCAGCAATACCTCCTCCATCAGCATTGTGGCGCTGGCCTCTGTGACCGGGCGAGCCGACCGGTTTGCGGGCCTGCATTTTTTCAATCCCGTGCCGCTGATGAAGCTGGTAGAGGTAGTCCGAAGCATTCGCACCAGCGCGGAGACCTTTCGGACCGTCTCCGACTTTGCCGTGTCGCTGGGAAAGGAGCCGGTTGCGGCAAAAGATCACTGCGGTTTCATCGTGAACCGCCTGCTGGTGCCGTACCTGTTGGATGGTATCCGAGCGTTAGAGGCGGGTGTCGCGTCTGCGGCGGATATCGACAAGGCGATGCGACTCGGCTGCAACCATCCGATGGGTCCTTTGGAGTTGGCTGATTTCGTCGGCCTTGACACGACCCATGCCATCGCGAACATCATGTTCGAGGAGTATCGGGACGCGCGGTATGCGCCACCCCCACTCCTGAAGACAATGGTGATCGCCGGCTATCATGGGCGGAAGTCGGGACGGGGTTTCTACGACTACTCAAGCCCGACGCCGCAAGCGACGGACCTGGGCCTCTGATGCTGTTTCAACGGTGCAGTGTGGACCGCTACTGGAACGCAACTGTACTCCTTGACAAACAAGCTTCGCGGTGCTACAAAGATCGGGCCGTTCCGTGAACGGCTCAGCTCCCTAATGGTTTTGGGCAGGTAGCTCAGTCGGTAGAGCACAGGACTGAAAATCCTGGTGTCGACGGTTCGATTCCGCCCCTGCCCACCATCATTTCCTTCGAGATACTTCGCATAAGCCAATCGCACGAGGAGCCATTGCCCTTTCTCTCGTGCTTCGCTTTCCTCACCGTGACCGTCTCCGTATAGTCCTCTTCATCCTTACTATGTGAGACGAAGAAGCTTCAGGCTATCTCATTAGTAATGGGAGTCGGAATGACTGTTTCCGTCGAACGAGCGAACACCTGAGCCAGACCGTCGGGGATCGCCTCTCCGGTCGGCCAAGCCCACACCGGCCCAGACTCACATCTCTTCGTAGGCTTTGAGGAATTCGTCTCTGGCGATACTGGCTTGAATGCAGATGGTGCGGAGGGTCGAACCTCTGATGTCGTCGTGATTAGGTATGGTGAGGGATGTTTGCGTCCCATCGGGGTTCTCACGTACCATCGTCAGATGGGACCCCTCTCGGACCAGCCGGAAGCCCAGCCGCTCCAAGGGCTTGATGGCCTTTGCCTTCGGGACATCTATCGGAAACGTGAGCATCAGGCCGTGACTGTGGCTTCCGCGATGAAGGCGTCCAGGATGGGGGACTCGGCTTTCAGCGCCTCCGGTCCAAAGGTCTCGATGTGGAAGCGGATGGCAGATTGTACATCTGCCAAGGCATCCTCGTAGGTCTCGCCTTCGCCGATCACCACCCCTTTGAGCCCCATGGGATAGGCGACGTAGCCCTCCGGATGTTTCTCCACGATCACCTTGAAGTAGCGCATCTTCGTTCCCTTTTCCGGCTAAGAGGGGTGCCGTTCCACATTCATGTCGAGTCATCATACTCCTTCGTACTCCCAGGCGCAACCTGACTCGTCTAATCCACGCCATGCGATGAAATTTATTTCCGCTGCTTTAATGAGTAAATCGACAAATCTTCGCCCCGCGGCCGTGGCCTTCGTCCTGATAATTCACGATACTGCTTGACGCCTCGTGGCGAATCTCTTACTGTTACCCACGGTTGGTCGATTTATGGTAGCGCTGTTCGGATTTATAGTCATATTCTGAGATCAGTGCAGCAAAGTCGGAAGGGGTCAGAAAAAATGCAGAAACATCCGCAGGACGCAGCGAGCTACCGTGGCGCCGGCGTCGATGTCGAGCGGGAAGAGCAGGTGCTGTCCCGGGTAATCGAGACGGTGAGCGAAACGTTTGCCTTTGTGCGAGGGGTTGGGAAGCCGGTCCTGCCGATTGGCTTTTTTGCCAACGTCATCGATCTCGGTCACGGGATAGGGCTTGCGCTCTCAACCGACGGCGTGGGCACAAAGCTCATGGTCGCGCAGATGATGCAGAAGTACGACACGGTCGGGATCGACTGCATGGCCATGAATGTGAACGATGTGCTCTGCGTGGGCGC
>UBJH01002446.1_pt1 | contig 14112 bp, 25 predicted proteins | sample 2193721 | NCBI WGS metagenome assembly UBJH01 (sample SAMEA4703186, study PRJEB27089) | metagenome | reverse complement strand
AAAACAAGGATTGAAACATAGGGTTTGGTAGAAGCCTGAGCGCAGTGTTTGAGAAGGTACTATGAGCAGACCCTAATTGGTTCGATCGGAAGATAGAATCAAGTAAGAGGATAACGGTGAATGTTAGGGCACTCCGGTAAGTATATTCAAGTAGAGCTATTTGTCCGTGTCGCAGCAAGGCTGCAAAAAATGGCTGCAGATCCGAGAAGTTCGCCACTAGAAGGTTCGAAAAACGATTCCAAGGGAAGTCCTCAGCATACCAGGGATGGAGTTGAGGGCTTCCGAATCCCCCACTTTTTTATTTCATGCGTCTTGATGCTTTTTATGTTCCCTTTTTACAGGGGTTTGTTTTTTTCGTCACCACAATCCTTTTTCAAGTAGACCTCTTTTCCAGTTTCTGTGACTTCAAAAGGTAGGTCCATTGGAGCCCACAAATTTACCAGAAAGGAACGTACAGGGCAGGGTAAATATAAACGATACTTAGAGTAGTGAGCGTTACTCCAAGAGGAATCGCAATCCCGTCCGGAGTGATTAACCGAGAGGAGGAGTTGCGATATATATACTCCTGCCCTTTTCCTTAGTTTTGGTCTGTGTCAGTCGAAGTTGCTTTTGGTTCTTTCAGATTAGTGAGAGTCGGCGTCTGTCCAATTCTCATTTCTGATCTGATCGAATGAATTAGCATTGTATCGAGACACACGAAATGATAGAGGAACATATATGGCAAACAACGATGTGGCGGATATACAAGCCACCTTACAAAACCTTGGTGTTACAGCAACACCCGAACAGATTCAGAAACAATTGAACACCCTCACAAAGTTCAATGTATTTGGCAATGAAGCCAAGAGAAACGTAGTGAGAAGTCTCGCCAAGACTGCGGGCATAGACCCATCAGCAGCTTTTAAAGGCGGTTCGACTCCAGTACATGTGGTCGATATCAAGGAAGATGGCAAATGGGTTTCCCTTAAAGTTAAGGTAATCCAGTTGTGGGATTCCACTTCAGACAAGATCACCCAGACAGGTCTTATCGGTGATGAGACGGGTGTCATAAAGTTCACTGCCTGGGCAACGTCAGGCATTGTACCCATGGAAGAAGGGAAATGCTATGAAATCAAGAGCGCAGTGACCAACCTTTACAATGAAAGGTTCCAGATAAAGCTGAATAAGAACACGACCATCGCACAGTTGACAGAAGACATAACTGTAGTCCAGCAGACAGAAGAGTTTACTGGTGCAATCGTCGCCATCCAGACCGGATCAGGCTTGATTAAGAGATGCCCGGAATGCAACAGGCAGGTCAAGAACGGTCAGTGCGGTGAGCACGGCAAGGTAGAAGGAGTCTTCGATCTGAGAATCAAGGCTGTCCTGGATAATGGAGTTGAGATAAGAGAACTTCTGGCAGATGCGGATCTAACCAAACAGCTAACTGGCATCGATCTCGTGAAAGCGAAAGAGATGGCTACGGACGCGCTGGACCAGAGTGTCGTATTCACGGAAATCGAGAACTTGTTACTCGGCAAGTATTTCCAGGCTGAAGGAAGCAACACCGGCAGGTATCTTATCGTTAAGAAGATTGCCCCGGTAACGATAGCAATGAATGCAACTGAACTCGAAGCATTAGTGGAGGCGATTTAAATGGCAGCAGATGAAAAAGCAGCACAGGCACAGTATAAGAGAGAACCTGCAGTAAGGGTTTTTGCACATGAAATGTCGTTGACTTCCTTATCCGCAACAAAGGATGAAGAGACCAGCGATAGATTCACACCGAGTTATGCCTATTCGCCAACAGGCGCTAAGATAAACCGTGTGTTCATGGTTGGCACACTGACAGAAGTAGATGAAATGGGAGCTAATGACTCTAACTTCGTCAAGGGACGTCTCGTAGATGCAACCGGATCCATCAATATCATGGCAGGGCAGTATCAGCCAGAAGTCGCAGGTATCCTGCGTGAATTGGCAGGGAATCTACCAGCGTTCGTGGCTGTAGTTGGGAAGCCGAACATCTACAAACCAAAGGATGGAGGCTCGTATACCAGCGTCAGACCAGAGGATATCCATGTAGTCGATGAAAAGATCGTAGAGATGTTCACAGCAGAGACTGCAAAGAGAACCATAGAGAGGCTGAAGCTGCTCAAGCAGGTTATCAAGACCGGGGACTGTACCAACCCCGCAGACCATGATAAAGTCGTAGACCTGAAAGCAGTCATCGCTGCCTACAATCCAAACATCGATGACCTAAAACATATGGTCAAGGTCGCAATTGGCAAGGCAGCGCCCAAAGCACAGAACGGCGATGGCGGAGTTGCTAAATCCCAACCGTCTGCGCCAGGAAGCACAGCAAAAGCACCGGCAAAGGAAGAGGCTCAGAAAGTCAATTCCAAAGATCCGAATGTAGAGGCAGCTTTCACATTGTTGAGAGACATGTGCGCCTTGTCCGAGGATGGAACAGTCGGTGGCGGAGTTCTCGTTGACAGACTTGTCCAGCGGAAACTCGCATCACCAGACACAGCCCTTACCCTGATAAAGAACGTGATGGATCAGGGACTGGCATATGAACCGAAGATGGGAAGACTTAAGGCGGTAGCTTAACCGCCTTCTCTTTTTTCGGGATAGAGAGACGGAGGGATGATTATGCAAATTGACGATTTACCTGAGGATATGAAGGATGCATTTACGAATCTTAAGCACGGATCTGCGACAATCGAAGCAGAGGTCACGGATGCACTCGAAACGACAAATAGCCTTGAGGACTTCGGTGATCGTGTTGATGACTTAATGACCAACCTGATTCAAGAGGCTCAGGGAGCGAGGGCTATCTTCGGCGCCAATGGGGAGATAGTCCTAGATGCAGTTAAGTTCCTAGAATGGATTAATGGCGCTAAACGCATGAACGTGGGTTTCAAGGATCTGAGGGGGTTCAAGACATTATGGGATATCCCGGACCTAGTATTGCCAAGCTGTGTCTTCGTCTCAGGGTTTGATGTCGCTTGTAAGCGCTTATCGAATGATACGAATATCGTGAGGATCGCAGACGAGGCAGCGAGATGCATGGGGGTCAAGTGGAAGAACATCCCAGAGGACTCCGAAACCATTGATAACAAGAGTACAGGGCTCACAGAGGAGTTCAGGAAAGCGCATGGCAACGTTGCCTGAGAGAGGTACATCCATTAAAACAAGGATTGAAACAAACATCACAATTATCTCTCTATGGCTGGGTAGCTTCTAAAATGGAATGCTTTCATAGATTTTGTAACCTTATGCAAATGGTTACCCAGCCACTTTTTTGTTCATTCTTTATTCTACACAAGAAGAGGGCTTTTTCCATTGTTTTCTACTTGAAAAGAGGGCAGTTTAAATAAGCAGGGTTTCGGGTGAATTGTCGAAGTACGGCGATTCGGTGAAATCTATGAGAAACAAACAAATCGCAAATGGTGCAAATTGCACGATTGGTACAGGTATTGAAAATATGTCTGAGGTTGACGCCCTGCTTAGTCAGCTGCTCCCACAGGTCAATGAAGTGTTAGAGTTCGCCCCGGTCAGTCTGGATTCCATTCCGTATAAGGATATCCACAGGGTTCGCCTAAATAATGGCGTCCGTGCAGTCGAACTCCCGGATGGTACCAGGTTAGCAAGGGCTCTCGACAGGAAGTCAGGTAATGTCTTCTGGATGAGGGTGAGAGCATGAACAAGGGACTTCCACTTTTAACAGCAGCGCCGGCTCTTCTTTGCCTTCCTATGGGGACAGGGCTGCCGCCGATTATTCCTGTGAGATGGCATGGCAATCCTAACGCTAGGATCAGCCAAGGGAAGACAAAGCCAGTCAAGATACGGGTGAAGAAGCAGGCACCAGAACCGGAGTTCGTACTATTGCCGCGAATGGAGTTCAAGGAGAAGGTCGTCACCGGCGCGGTCACGAAATGCAGTGCTTGCGGAGACAGGTTACAGTGCAAGCTTGATAAGGGCTTCCTTGACCTGTGCACTACTCCAAAGCCAGTCCCGAAAGGTACAGTTGTCTTGAACGGTCATGCGATAGTATTCTTTAAGAAGCCGACTGATGAGATGCCGGATCCTAACAGAAAGCCCGTCTTCAGGGAAGCAGCGGATATCGATGAGATTGGTCAGAAGGTTTCTTTGAAGGTAAAGGTACTGAGACTATGGGACAGCAAGTCCGATAAGGTTGCACAACTTGGTTTGGTCGGCGACATGTCAGGAAATGTCAGAGTAACAATATGGAAAGAAGCGTACCAGCCCATGCTGAAACTGGGAGCGTCTTACCATATCAAGAATGCTACCACAGACTACTTCAGAGGAGGGTATCAGGTTCAGATCACTGAGAGGACGCTGATACAGAAGATGGAGTTCGAGGTGAAGGCAAAAAACGTGTACATCAATTCGCCAGTCTTGAGCATGTTCAGAGAGGATTCGGTCCTACCTGAGGAAGCATTGAGAGTCCCAGGGATCGATGAGCCGAAGCCAAGATTTGAGGATTATTCTGCGACTCCGTTCCTTAGCCTGGAAGATAATTACGGGGCAGGAGAAGAGTTTCAGGAGGAACAGCTACCAGACGACATGCCAGAAATAGACTCCATGGACTCCAGTTACAAGCTTAAGAAGAAGCTTACGACCTTGTACGCTATGAATCCAGCGAAAGCAAAGGAAGTAGCAGCCAAGCTCACCCCCAATCAGTGGAAGTCAATTGACAAAGTCGGCGGCTTGAACAAGGAGCTTGCGTTCGGGATATGCAAGACCTGGGAGGAGCCAGAGAGGGAGAGCAACTTGAAGGCTACACCAGAAGGTTGGGAGATTGTAACCAAGAGCCAGAAGGCTGAGAGACTGGGCAAAGCAATCGAGAAGAAGCAGGACAAGTTCATGATAAACCATGGATTCCGGCTGAAGGACAAACTCGAAGACCTAATGCTAAGAGATCCGGTAAAAGCGAAGGCATTCGCTGCTAAACTGACATTCGATGACTGGAAGGCACTGAGCGATATCGGCGGGCTAAATACATCAAAGCCCGCTGAGATGGTAATAGCGAGATGATTAGAATGGCACTACTACCAGTTGGAACAAGGATTATAGGGCTCTTCAGAGCGAAGAGCGACATAATCATAGATGCAACGATTGAGGGCTATAATGCAATGTATCCCGGACACTGGTATATAGCGACAGGTACCGTCCAGCATCTTACTGAAAGAGGCAAGATCCGGACCAGGGAGATATCTGGAGTGAATATACAACAGGGATTGGCGGTACCGTACACGCTGGAGCTATACGATGAATTGATCCGGCTTATGAGAAGGATATACGAGACAAAGGTACAGAGAAAAGCGGATCTTGAACAAATATCCAAGCTATTGAGAGGCGAATAAGATGGAAGAGATTGATATCAAGGACGAGAAGTTGCAGCGGCTGATGAAAGCCGCTCACAATGCAGGAGGGACGCTGGAATCGGATATGCTGGAAGCCTTGAAGAAGGTCGGTACAGAGAAGGAGTTCGAACGGGGCTGGCATTGGATGCTTCGTAACGAGATGAACCGGCTTTGCGGGTTCTATAATGACCTTGCAGAGAGACTTGGACAGAGCGGGTTTGAGCTTAAGGAGGTGTAGACATGGGAGAAGTGTTCACGCATTTTTTCATAGCAAAGACACAACTTGAGATTCTCAAGAAGTTGGGCTTGCCAGAGGTAAAGGAGAATAACCAGTGGCTTGTACTCCATGTGAAAGGAGATGGAGTAAGAGCGCCAGCATCATGGAATGTGAAGGTCTACACTAACAAGAAGGGCGATCTGAAGGCAGTCACAAAAGATGAGCAGGTGTTGCATAGATTGTTGGGCGATGAGCCAGTGTTTGCATCATCAGCGAAATCCAGGATAATATCCATAGACGATTCTGGATGGGGATTCCCGCTTGGAGGAACCCTCGTTGGACTGCACGACTCGTTTGACAATTCCTTCCATTATGGCGAGGTCACCGTGGGATATTACCAGAGCCCTCTCTTTGAGGAGAAGGCGTATCTATGGGCAGCAGCGAGTGCTGTGATAAGGATCCTCGGAAGGCTGGACAAAGGAAACGCTGATGTCTTTGATTTCAGGACAATCGGGAAGGATGTGCAGTTCAAGGTATGCACAGGATATGTTAACACCGGCATCGTTAAGGAACTAAGAGAGCGAGGCTTCAATGTTGAGACTTGCGCTATCGGAGAACCGTTACAGAGCGCACTTGAGAAGGAGCATCGGGATTATATCAAGCGCCTGTCGAATGCGGATGTGTACTATGACCCGAAGGATATAGACCCGACGAACATCGGATTAGCGTTCAAGGATGTCACCGAGTGGATAGAGAAAAACGACAAACTATCCATGGCAAAGACAGGATGGAAGTACTATAAGAGAAGGACCGCAAGAACGGATGGAGAGAAATAACATGGCAAAGGCTAGGCACGATGGGATGGGGCTCGTAGAACGGTCTCATTCAAAGGGAATCAACAGCCACCTTACATGGGTATACAAGCAAGGCGGGAAGTATGCTGGGATTGACAGGAACTTCGACGTGATGGATAACAAGTATTACTGCTTCGAGGGCAAACTTGGGCAGGGTGAGGGATGTGATACCGTTTGGTATCCAGACCTTAAGTTGGCACGGGATATTGTCCAAAGGTATCTTAACGGTGAGATACCTAAGATCCCGGCAAGGTCAGACATCAAGGAGGGATTGAAGTGATGCAGGAGATAACACTTGACAATATCAGGGCGAGGTTGAGGGAACTCGGCTTTGCTGAGACGGTAATCGAGGAGGATATCGCCAAAGCAATTAAGGTCTCGAAGAAGGCGGATGCGATTTATATCCATAAGAAGGACTACCGCGACACCGTGATACGAATGCAGGAAGTATCGGGAGTGCAGCGCTGGTTCATGCAGGTAGGGGAGAAGGACGGGTTCGAAGATCATGCTTAGTTTGTGAGATGTAGAACCATCCGCAAACTACTTTCAAGTAGAGCACCCGGATGACGTTTGGTTATTATGGCATTCGATTTGAGGTGAATAAAAGATGGTAGATGCAAAGACGGAAGGAGCGCTAGCAGCAGTGGTAGTTTTGATTCCAATTGGAATTGGAATGGTACAGACAGGAACAGATGTAGGTAGTAAGGCGATAGGCGCGGTGCTAATTGTTGCCGGGCTTGTTGCGATATATCTGCGAGGACTACAGAAAGATGCAGTGGCTAGTATGGTGAAAGGATGAGTCGAACAAAGTGCTGAGGGGACTGGAGGAAGTACCAGCTTCACAGCCATCGCCGTTTGGTGTGCTAAGTCCAGAGCCCACCGTTATCATTCTCTTTAATGATTGGGCTCTATACCGGATGGAACACGGTACAAAGACCGCGACTTCGAGAACAAAGAGATATGGGATTCCCGGAGATGTATTTGAAAGTGGTTTGGTTGACTCCACCGGCAAGCTGAGGAGATATGTGATTACAACCATCACGGAGATGACCCTGGGAGAAGTCGCAGAGAAGCACTATATCGAGGAAGGCGTCATCTCAAAAGAGGAGTTCGTTCACATTTGGAAGCAGATATATCCGTTAAGGGGTTTCGTTCCAAGTCAAGTGGTTTTTTTCCATCGGTTTGTCCCTATATGAGAAGACGGGTGCTGGATAAAGGTCAGTGTACCTTAGTGAGGCTTCGCACACATTAAGAAGAGAGTGTGCGAAACCATTATCCGCTTAAGCGGTTTGTTTTTTTGTCGGCTGATCGCATTCAGCGGTCAGTCAAAGAGGATATCTATGAGCACAAAATTACCTATAATAGGCGTCACCGAGAGAGGGGACGCAGGATTAAATTATTACTGGGAGAAGGAATACGAGAGACTGGCCTGTGACGGCGTCATTCTCATTACGAAGCACCTATCGACTCATTTTATCGAGAGAGCAAGGGAGTATAACAGCATCGTCCACGCAACGATAACAGGCTGGGGCGGGACAAGCATGGAACCGGGCGCACCATCGTTCACGGATAGCATGGCGATGTTCGATGAAGCTGTGAGGATGCTTGGCAAGGACAGGGTCGTGCTGAGGATTGACCCGATCATCCCGACTCCTGATGGCATAGTGAGAGCCAAGACAGTCTATGATTTCCTGACAGGTGCGAAGTGTACAGCAAGACCGGAGCACGGGACAAGAGTAAGGATCAGCTTCATGGACAACTACCCGCACGTCAAGGCACGGTTCAAGGCGGCGGGGCATCGGGAACAGCCAAGCTATGATTTTCATGCCCCTCTGGCGGAGCGGCTTAAGATAGCGGAGTACTTCGTCGGAGCGGAGATCTGCGGCGAACCTGGGATGAAGTGCACGGGCTGCATCAGTGAACTTGACTTGAGGATACTTGGCATTGAAGCGACCCCAGCCATGTTCGGGGTACTGCGTCCGAACTGCAAGTGCTTGGCTGGGAAACGGGAACTCCTGAAGCACAGAGGTCAGTGCGCGAGCAGATGTTTGTATTGTTACTGGAAATGAACGGAGGTAAGAACATGGGAAAAGACAAGAACGATGTAGAAGCAACTGGGAAACCAGTTGTTGTAGTGCCATTCGGAGAGATTACGATTCACGGACCAAGCGGAGATAATGTCCTGCTTCTGGTCTATGACCCGATTACCAACGCTATAGTCGGGATAGATGCGTCTTACGTTGACCAGGCAAGCGACATAGTGAAGTCACCGTATTCGATGCATAACAGCGAGATGCTGATAAGTACGAAAGGACGGGACATTGAGCACATAGATGCGCCGAGGTTCGGGCTGAAAGGCATAGGCGAGGACATAAAGTACATAGGGAATACCCTGCAGATAAAACTGAAGGGTTCTGAAGAGTTCACGACTCTGGAAATCGACCAGTTGCCCGTAGAGGTAAGAGAGGTCTTGGCAGCATGGGCTCTCCGTGACCAATGGATCGTGAAGACATTGACCCTGAATAATATAGAAACCCTCGCTGAGGAGATGGGGATATCAATGGACCGGATCACCTCGGATGTTATCAGCGACATCGTGCATTCGGTTGAGAAAGGCGTTGATGCAGCCCTTGAGAACTGGGGCGATATCGTGAGAGAGGCGATAGAGGACAGCGTTCCAGAGATAGAAGATGAGACGGAGGACTGAGCATGGCTGCGGATACTAACTTTACATATGAGGAACTACGGGATTTGAAGGACGAAGAACTGATGAGAGGGACGGGGATAAGGGCGCAGAATGATACGAGTTCTAAATACGGATCTTGCGTTTACGGCGGGATGTGTGAATGTTTCTCGCCAGTGGGATATCGCAGGATATGCGACCGTGTGCCAACGGTTGGAATGCTGGAGGGGCTGATGTATTGCAAGGTCTTGGGATTCAATGTCAGACCGGATTGGTGTGATTCCTGTCCTACCTGCAAGGAGGAGTGTGCGGGAAGGGCGATTGCCATAGGCGAAGTGGCGAACCAGGGGGCGGGAGTCATTGAAGATAGCAAGAAGGAACTGATTACCCTGGAAAAGGTGAAGGAGCAGATAGACCTTGGGTGGGATACATCTAACAGAAGAGCAGCGAATATCTTCGGAGATGTAGCCTGGGCAGCCTTGGGTGAGGATGGCAGGAGGATTGTTGCAGCGAAGGTACACAGGATAATCCGAGATAACAAGTTAGGGAAGCCGTTTGTTTTGAGTACGTCAAGTGAGGTTACGCAGATATCATAGGCTCGGTCATGGTCGATTTCGAGAAGAAGGCGGTTTAAATAATTCGGGCTTGGTTGAATTATTCGAGTACGGATAGTTCAGAAGGTTAAAACTATGAATAACACAAAGACCAAGATAGCCTTTACGGGGCATCGTCACCTGTCATTTGCACAGGTTGCACAGTATTTGGAAAAGCTGTTAAAGGATTATCCTGACGCCATCTGGATTACGGGCGGCGCTATTGGTCTGGATTCCTGGGCGGCGAAGTTTGCGATTGACCATGAGATTGAATTATGGTTGATTCTTCCTTTCCCATCTAAGGTCATGTCCAAAAAGTGGACGGACGAGCAGAGGGAGCTTCTCGAATGGTCTATTAAGTCCTGCTCGAAGTTTTCCGTCATCGCACCCACCTATGATGTCTCGATATACCAGCGAAGGAATGAGCGGATGGTTGACCTGTCCGATATGGTTGCAGCATTCTGGGATGATTCATCAGGCGGAACTGGGAACTGCGTCAGATATGCTCAGAAGGTCGAGAGGAAGATGGTTCGGTTTTCAGATTTTTCGGGAAAGCCGAGGGAGGAGGGAGTTCCTTCTCCTTCTACTGCTGTCGCTCCCGGTGCAGTGTATTCTCCTGATTTCTGCAGGAAGCAAGCCAGTAAGGTTTGCGCTGAGATCGGAGGCTCGCAGTGCGGAGGAAGGACCAGCGAGGCGGAATGCGATTGCAAGTTCCAGAGACCCAATTACCGTGAGGTTCAAGGCGATATCTTCACTTCGAATGCTGAAGTGATAGTGAATTCCGTGAACTGTGTTGGTGTGATGGGAAAGGGCATAGCTCTTGAGTTCAAGAAGCGGTATCCAGAGATGTTCGCAGAGTATCGGAAGGTGTGTGCCCGGAAGGATCTTAACCCAGGACGTGTGTGGGTTTACCAGGCTAAGGGCAAGATAATCTTCAACGCAGCTGTGAAGGATGACTGGAGGGATTCATCGAGGATAGCATGGGTTGAATCGTGCTTGAGCCGGCTGGTCGAACTGTGCAGGGACATGAAGATCCGATCGATTGCATTACCATGGATGGGCGCGATGAACGGATGGATACCTGTCGATCAGATTAAGGATGCGACAAGACGGATTATGTCTGCAGCTTCGGATATCGATGTGACTGTCTATGAGATAAGGCAAGGCGTCTGAGATGCAGGACGTGAGAGGCATGGCTCGGCTGATGGATGAACAATCCACAGCCATAGGCACGCAAAACAGCGATGGAGGCGTGATGGCAATAGCGACGTCAGCGAAGGCTCGGGCGGGAGCATGAAGTTATCGGCGGCTATGGAGAGGTATCTGGGGTCGGATGCCTGTAGGAGAATCCAGAAGCGGTTTGATAAGCTGTATGTGCGAGAGCTCCCAGCCGGGGCGAGGGCTGGGAAGAAGGAGGCAGGTGAAAACATGAATGTGAAGATGGGTGAATCTAAGATCAGCGTAGTCGCTGAAGGTTGTTTCCGATGCGGGACGTCGTTCAGCAGTGGTTGGTATCCTCTCAAGGTCGTAACGGTGCGTATCGGTGAGAAGATAGAAAGGGGAGTTACGTTGCACGTCTGTAATGATTGCGCCACCCCGGAAGAGAAGGTTGCGCCAGAGGAGAGCGCTGATTCCGGTCTACAGAGGAAGCTGGCAGTTTAAATAATGAGGGTTTTTGGTGAATTATTCGGGTATGAATAGTTCAGAAGGTAAGAAACTATGATAAGACAAACATACAAGGCAAAGGTGCCTGAGAAGAAGAAGGAGTTCCCTGAAGCGGAGTTCGTTGAGATTACGAGGTCTAAGGAGCATGTGCTTAGTCCGACGTGGGATCTGTATAACCTATATAAACGTAACAAGAACTGGGAGATGTACACCAAGATATTCTTGAAGCAGATGGAAGCGCAGGCTTGCAAGGATGAAATGAAGAGATTGTGGGACTTAGCCCAGACTAAGGACGTGTTTCTGGTGTGCTATGAGAAGGACGGAGAGAACTGTCACAGGCATCTCGTGATAAGTCTGATGCAGGCGAGGTTCGGCAACGGGTATTGCAATCTTGAGAAGAGGCACTGCAAGCATGCGATATTTGAGGGAGAAGCAAAGGAAAGGTTCCGACATTATCCGAACAATGAGCATATCGGATTCAGCGCATGCGGTGGCGAGTATTGTCCAGAGGGCAAGCCAGTAACGGTGGAGGCGTGAGTCATGGAACCAGGAGCAGCGGCAGTGAAACCTGAAGAGAAGAACGCAGGCATAGACATGGAGAAGCTTAAGAAGGAGTTCGATCTGGTGACCAGGTTCATCTATGTGCTGAATCATATTGACGGAACCCATACAAGCTGGATGGATTTCTGTGAGAAGGAGAGGGAGGGGGCGCAAGATATTGAGCAACTGTCCAAACTGGTGTCATCGGTGAACTCGCCACGTCCATGGAGATTCATAGTCGATGAGAAGACCATGGCGAAGGCAGATAGAACGGATAAGCTGGAAAAGATATTAGAGGAGGTCTTTGTCGGATGGGAGAAGGTCAAGGAAGATGTGCGGAAGACTAAAGGGAGGAGGTGAAACTATGGATACAGATGAGTCCTGGATACCAGGAAGACAAGCCAGGAAGGAGAAAGCGTTCCATGAGTATATCTCAGAACTGAGAAGGAGGTTTGGGGGGATGTACAACTCACAGAGGCTTATCGCAGATATGGGGAGCTGCTTGGCAGTCCATGGAATGTTTGGTATGCAGTCTATGTACCACTTTAAATAATCTTTTTTTTTATTGAATTGTCTAATGAAGGGCGGTTCGGAGAATATCTATGATAGAAGCAATAGAAGTTAGCGGCGGCGGCGAAAGAGAGCCTGCAATATTGGGAGTAGCCCAGGAAAGAGTAGAGTTGTTGAAGGCGGGTTTTGATGGAAGGGCAATCGAGAGGTACTATGTAGCCTTGAACGAGTTCCGCATAGTCGAGCTTGTCAAGGATACGCAGAAATGTTGTGCATGTGAGAACCGGCTCCCTGTAAACCCGGATGTGACGTTGTGCGATGATTGCGCAGAGAGATTTTACGGGACGCATAGCGAGAATCCCGTGGTCTTGTACAGGAAATGATCATGGAAGCGAATACCAGATATGTTTGCGGAGTATGTGGGTGCGATTTCACCGTGGGGCGAAGAAATGAATTACAGTGACTGGGTAAACACATTTAAGAACAGAACCCCTGAGCAACTCCGTGAGTTGATTAACGCGATCAATGTCCTGGAGAAAGATGTAGATATCAACCGGGAGTTCGATGATGCGGGGCTTTTCGCTGGGAGTTCCGGATGTTCCATACGGGGTGCAGCCAAAGAAGCACTCGATAAGGTGGAGGATTAATCATGGGATTTGATGATGAGAAGGAGTTTAAGGGACAGAGTTACACAGGTATGCCAGTGGGGAGATCCCACCACTGGAATTATCCCAACGGAGATTGGGAAGAGACGAAGGTCACGCCGGATTTGTGGAAGATTAGGTTCAGGTCACTGAAGAGTAGGCAGACGCCGGCGCCGGAAGGTTCGGGAGTGCCGCTGAACACAGCGTATCACTGGTTTATCATGGCGGACCAGCAGGTGACGAAGACGACTAAGGATGATTATCAGACTGAGATGCAGGGACTGAAATTCAAGATTGGGCACAAGAGACCGTACTGGAAGAAGTGGAGTTATGGGTATGCAGACCAGTTGACGTACAGGCAGAAGCTGATAAATGCGCTTCAGAGTACGCTCCAGCAGCTTCGTCTGGAAGAGGGGTACGAGAATCCGACATCACATGTTTTGAGCCAGCAGCACACATCGCCGTTAGATGTGAGTTTGGCGAATCCGATGAATCCCTTGAATCCGAGCTTATCTGCGGATGACATCAGGTTCCACTTCAGCCTTCAGAACTTAGGACTTAGGCGGGCATCTGTTGGGGAGCCAACCGCCGAGGTGATTGTATGATTGGGGCGGAGAAGAGAAAGATACGCAGGCGAGTTCTGAACATGCCTCTTGAGATGTGGAATAGGTTGGATGCCGTGTATCCAGGGGAGGAGTTCACGGCTTCGGCACAGGAGTTCTTAGAGAAAGTCGGATTACCAGGGGCGTTATCAGCGTACTTGAATGATGAGGAGCGCAAGTTCTTTGATGAGATATACGCAATGCCCAAGGAAGAGAAGACCAGGTACGTTGATAGTGGGAAGCGTATCCACTAACCTTTTTTTTTGTCGCCTGATGGATGATGGTCGATTTGAAGTCTTCCGCTCCTCCAGATAGTTATGCCCGGCGGGTGTTCAATTGGTCGGATGTGTGGGCATTGGGGAGAGGGAGGAGCGGCAGGGACGGGCGCGAGTTGAGGGCGGGAAGAAGTGGGGATGGACGGATGGCGCGACAGGG
>UBJH01000597.1_pt1 | contig 14118 bp, 13 predicted proteins | sample 2193721 | NCBI WGS metagenome assembly UBJH01 (sample SAMEA4703186, study PRJEB27089) | metagenome | reverse complement strand
GTGGTTCATTGATCATTCTTATTCTTACGTGGTTCATTGATCATTCTTATTCTTACGTTCCAGAATAGCTTTCCTCTGGTAAGAAAGATACGCAACCGAATATTTTCCGGAGTTAACCAAATACCTGACATACTTCCCTCCGATCAAAAAACTTAAAAATGGAAAGCAAATAGCCCAGGCGTAAGATATGAGCCATGGTATTGTGGTTACCCTCAATTGGTTTTTTTGGCGTGCTCTGGCTGTTTCCTTAATTAACTTTATGGTGTTAGCAGTAATTCCTCCAATTTGCATCCCTGCAACAATCAGCCCGTTTATAAAATAAGCATCCCCTCCATCCTTAAAGATCCTGATTAGCAGTTCATAATCTCCTGCAATTCGAAACGATTCATCAAACTTTCCGTAGAGTTCAAAGAGGCTTCGATGATGAAACATCCCCTGGTGCGCAAAAGTGCATATTCCATCTATAACAATGCCCCTGCGTGTGTACTCCCACGAATTACCATCAACACAACTTATCTCATTATTTTCTGTTACTCTTGCAACCTGCCCATACGCCATCCGCATACCTTGCGATTCCGCCCTGGCCAGATGTGGCATTATCTCTTCAAATACATTACTTTTCCAGAGATAGTCATCGGACCCCAGGAAACATATCCAATCTCCCCCGGCATGACCAAGTGCCTTATTCCATGCATCATAGATACCGTTATCAGGCCCTGATTGCCAGTAAGTGATCTTATCCTGATTGGATTTCAGGATTTCTATCGTACCATCCGTAGAACCTCCATCAATGATAATAAGCTCTTTATTGAGATAAGTCTGATCCGATACACTATCGATACAGCGTTGTAAGGTTTTGGCGCCGTTATATACAGCTACAATAACAGAGACCAGGGAGTTTGAGGCCATTTTATTTAATCACCTATTACTTTTACTTACATACCACTCATATGTTTGTTCAATTCCATCCCTTAGCGATATCCTTGATTTCCATCCAAGCCTGCACAACCTGCTAACATCCAGCAGCTTTTGCGGAGTCCCATCAGGCTTTGTGGTGTCATACACGATCTCTCCCTTATATCCTACGATATCTCCTATCAGTTCAGCAAGCTCACGGATTGTCAAATCCTCTCCGACCCCGATATTGACAAACTCCCCGATATCCGGGGCATCATAGTTCTCCATCAAGTATACACATGCATCTGCCATGTCATCCACATGCAGGAACTCCCGCCTGGGCGCCCCTGTGCCCCATACAATGATCTGCAGCGCATTGTTCATCTTTGCCTCATGGAATTTGCGGATCAGTGCTGCCATGACATGAGATGTTGTAAGGTCGTAGTTGTCATTGGGTCCATAGAGGTTGGTTGGCATAACTGAGATAAAGTTCATTCCATACTGCTGGTTGTAATGCTTGCACATTCGTATTCCTGCGATTTTTGCCACAGCATACGCCTCGTTGGTGACCTCAAGTTCGCCTTTGAGCAGATAGTCCTCTTTCAGTGGCTGCGGCGCGAGTCCGGGATAGATGCATGATGAGCCGAGGAATAACAGTTTTTTCACGCCATTGGTATATGCTGCATGGATGACATTTGCTTCTATCATGATGTTTTCATAGATGAACTCTGCAGGATACGTACTGTTTGCAAGGATTCCGCCGACCTTTGCTGCTGCCAGGAAGACGTATTCCGGTTTTTCTGTTCCAAAGAAGTTGTTGACAGCCTGCTGATTGGTGAGATCGAGGTCGCTGTGGTTGCGGGTTATGAAGTTATGGTAGCCTTTTGATTCCAGGTTTCTTTTTATGGCCGAGCCTGCCATGCCGCGATGGCCGGCGATGTAGATTTTATCACTTCTATTCATCAAATATCCTCTAAAATTCAAATTTTACATTTGGGAGTATAAATCAATATACCTTTTGGCAATATACTTTAGTTCAAAATTCTTTTCTACATATTTTCGCGAATTTTCACATAATACTTTTTTTCTCTGGTCATGCTTAACAATCCATTCAATACCTCTTGCAAGATCGTCTGCATTAAATGGTTTGGCCAGATATCCATTTTCTTTATGTACGATCATATCTGACATCCCACCGATATCAAAAGCAACTGATGGAGTACCACATGCTAAAGATTCCATGATAGTATTTGGCAAATTATCCTGCAAAGAGGGCGCTACAAAGACATCAGCTGCCGAATATAATTTTGCCAACATATTATCTGGAAAATTTCCCATATAATTGACAGGAATATTCAGTTTATCTTTGCCCGAATTTCCAAATACTATAGCTTCAAAATCTAAATCTTCAGGAAGTACATTTATTGCAGATTTTAAATATTGGAATCCTTTTCTTTTATCCTTTATAGAATTCATCGCCCCAAATAGAATCAGATTTTTATCAACTGGCAAATTTAAATCTTCTTTAGCTTTTGATTTATCAATTGGTTTGAATTTTTGAAGATCAAGTCCGTTTGGGATCACTTCGATTTTCTTATCTCCAAACAGGGAACTTGAACGTGCGCAGTTTGCCAGCCAGCGGCTGGGTGTGACAACAGTAAAATCCAGATTCGCCCAAAATTTCTTTTTTCGGCCCCATACCCAGCGACTTAAATCATTTTCTTTATCTGAACCAAGTTGTGGGCATTTACCGCACTCGTGCATGTACCTGTCACATTTGCCATTATAATGACATCCTCCTGTAAATGGCCACATGTCATGAAGAGTCCAGATAAGGGGCTGCTTTATTTTAGAAACTTCCTCAATAGGAACAAAACCGTCACATATCCAGTGAAAATGTACAATATCAGGATTTAATCGATTAATTTTCTTATGGATCTTGTTTGGAAGCCACTGAGGACTCCATACGGTTTTTTGATGTTTCGGATATATCAGTAAAGGCAACTGATCGACTACATAGCGAAAAATATAGTTAATACCTATTCCTTTTAACCCTATTAGTTTTGGCCCGATCACAGAAATATCGGTACTGCGTTTATCCTGTACCAGCATTGTAGAATTGATTCCTGCCTGCTCCAACCCCTGGTGTAATCTATAAGATGCCCTTGCAGCTCCGCCACGAGCATCTGATGTGTTGATTAGCAGGGTTTTCATATCTTACTGCTCTTAAATCTTATATAAATTATATATGGTATATTCAAAATCGGGAATACCATCCGTGAAATTCGTTCATATCTATTAATTTTTTGCCAATCTACTGTAATATCTTTCTTCTTTTGATAGATCGTTGCATGGCTGCCGATACATGGTCCTATCCTGCGAAGTCCCATGATATGAGTGAATATTCTAAATGTGTATCTGAGGTGAAATGTGGAAGGTAAATGACATTTGATCACAGGGGAAAAATTATTCGCTATGATCAGGTATCCGCCAATTTTTACATATCCAATCATTTCAGAAAACAATTTTAACGGGTCCGGGACATGTTCAAGAACATCAGTACTTACAAGGCAGTCATATTTTTGGTCAATGCTTTTTATAAAGTGAATATTGGAATAATCTATTGCCCTTAATACGGCATATTCACCCGGATATGGTTCATAGATATCAACTGAAATCTTTGAATTCTTTCCAGCGATCAGGCGTGCAAGGGTTCCGAATCCGCCGCCATATTCCAAAACATTGCTGAAGTTCCTTTTAGCAATCCAATCCGATATTGCATTGCGATGCTGCATGGAAAGTTCATGTTGTTCTATGAACATGCCATTAAGCAGCCATACCGGGTGGGCATAAAACTCGCTGACTTTATCCCAATCAGGATCTTCATTATTGCATCCAATCTCATCCCAGACATTGTCCATCAATCGCCACATATCTTCCAGTTGTGGGGGAGAGTGGGGAGATTGTGAAAGCATTGAATCAATTACTTCCAGGTCTTTTCCGGATAAACCTTTTCTATTGAATTTCATCGTTTTCTCGCTAAAATAACATTGTCCAGATATAAATTTTTATTTTTTGGCAGGATTTTGGACAACATTAGTCCAAATATCAAAATCGGAGAACATAGAAATATTGAAATCAAAACATTGAGATATCGATTCTTTGTCAAAAATATGGTATATATATACGAAGAAAACATTTGTACTAAAGTCTCTACATAGTTACCACTTTTATATTGTTCAATTATCTCAAAACCCTTTTCTGAAAGAAAATAATTCGAACCAAATGAAGTATAGCGCCAGTAGTCATACGGTGCTTCATGTTCATCCCACACAAAAGGAGCAGTTATAAGAAGTAAACCATCTGGTTTTAGAACACGATATATCTCTTTCATTAATTGTTCCTGGTCAAGAACATGCTCCAATACCTGATTTGAGATGACATAATCAAAAAAGGAATCGATAAACGGAAAAACTTTTCCGTCATAGTATACATCCGCAGATTTTGCATCATCATTGTGCCCACCGCCTGCAATGTCTAAACCAATATACGAATTTACATTGAACAATGATTCGTATGGTTTCCTTCCGCAACCTACATCCAATAAATAACCACCATCAAAAAAGTGAATGTTTTTTTTAATATTCTGCAACAAATTTATTCGTGATATATAAAAAGGATTTAGAAAAATACCAGGTATCGTAGGAAAAAAGGCTTGTTTTTTGATATAATTCTCTATTCCGGCTAACATATTTCATTTCCTTGGGTCTGTAATATCAATAGCAAGCCCAACAAAACTGATAGTAAAGGCTCTCATTTAAAGACTCCTCTGATGGTATGTTTGATTTTATTTATTCCTTTTTGCAATAATGAACGACCTGAAAAAATAGTCCTGTCGGTTATTGAATCTGCCACTGAATCACGCAAAATATAAGGAGGATGTGATAGGGGAAAAACCATATGTCCGGTTTTCATCTCTGCTAACTCGCTTATTCCTGTTGTATGAACCGCACCTGTAGAAAATCCTATATTAGATACCAGGTTAACAGCTGGTAGAATCGTCAGTGCACTTTGTATCCAGCATGAAAAAGTCCACTGGTAATCCCAGGTATCTATCTTCCCTTTATACACATTTTCAAATCTGTTTTTCCAGTACCAAACGCTTATTTTAGCCCCAAGCAGGTCCTGCAACCATCCTCCATCGCGAATCTCTGGCCACAGTTTCATATCCACATCATAATTCTCCCAGGCCCTTCGCCATGATGCCCAGCCCCATATATGAGGATAACGAGAGAAGTAATAACTATATTCAGTCCTTTTTCGACCAAATTGGAAATTATCCCCGCTGATCATGGCAATCCGTTTATCATCCCGGTATTTGTTGAGCATTTCCTCACAAAACCGAAAGAATGCCGGATGCGGCAGGCAGTCATCTTCAAGAATAATTGCTTCTTCAACTGTATTGAACACCCAGTCCAGACCGCTCGACACCCGGCGTTTGCAGCCCAAATTTATATCCGAGTAATTGGTCAAAACCTTGCAGTCCCAATCTACACCGTCGATGATAGCATGAACAGCAGCGCATTTTTCCACATCATCGGGATGATCTGCGCGCGGACCATCCGCAACGACCAGAAGTTTTGGGGGCCTTGCTTTGGCTATTTCTGCAAAAACTCTTCTGGTGGTGTCAGGGCGGTTGAATATTAAGAAAGCTACCGGTGTTTTTAATTGGAAATCATACATTTTATATTTACCATAGTTTAAAAACAATTTAAGGTTTTTTATGATTAAAATAATCATTAAAAGTTTCACGGATAAGGTTCATAATAATTTTTATTTTAACATCTATAGAATATTTCAAATCAATACCCTTGAATTTTCCCTTAAAAAGAGTCTCCTGATTATAATATATATATGGTATTCCTGCATGTGACTGGTAGTATCCATATTTTAAAGCGCCATGATCTGGAAGGGGATTTAAATGAGCATTTATAAATTCAATTAGTTCTTTGTGATCTTTTGGAATATAACATCCTCCCAGATCTTCATATAATGATCTACCTACGAGGATAGATGGTTTTCCCCAAAAAACACTCTCAATACCCATTGTTGATCCGAAAGTGATCACTTTCTCACAGGCATCCATCAATTCATATGAATCAATCTCTGAATCTGTAGTAATGATGACTAAATTTGTGCTTTTTAACCTGGATAGTTCTCTAGTCTGGGTATTGTCAACTCCCTTAAGGTTTGGATGGATTCTTATATAGAAGATTATATTTTTATCGGTATCTGCATTTATGATAGCATTGATCGCATCGATCTGATTCTTGTATATTGGATTTTGCCAACCATCAATTGCTTCAAATTCATCTTCGGATGAATTGAAAATTGCAATATTTCTCTTTGAATCGTCAAAACCATCTGGTAATTTCCCCTTCTTCTGGGATTTTGTAAATGAATACCATCCCTGGTCTTTCCCGCCTCTTCGTTCTTTAAACCACTGCCTGGCTATTTCTTCTTTTTCAGTATCAGGCGGGCTCTCATTCCAAAAAGGTTCAATTCTGCTTTTTTGATATTCAATATCATGCGGGTAGGTATCTTCAGAAAGTGTATATTTTTGTATCCGGCCAGCACGTTCATGGACAAAAGTTTTTATACCAAGATCCTGGGCAGCTCTCAGAGCAGGTCTTATTGCTGAGAATCTCCCATTAAATATATAAAAGACATCCGGTTTGATCTGTTGAAGGTTGTACATCATACAATCATAAATTGATTTTGACATTAATATGTTGTCGTGAATATATTTACTAAAATTGCTTACTCTGGGATTATACTCGCGGGTCATACTTATTAATGTGGATGCAACAGCCATTCCAATATCGACATTGTTAATTTTAAAAGATTTCAACTCTTCGATGGAAGAAAAATCCGGTATGTCAAAACATTGGGAAAAATCATGTAAAACGAGTTCATGTCGGTTATAATCAGGCAGGTTGATCAGAGATAATCCTTTGTCACGCATATATTTGCATGCAACACAGCGTAATTTAGTGTGAGATGGATTTGTTTCGCATGATGGCAGATCACCTGAACATTGGATGATATGCACTTCATCTCCTTTGTCGATATGTCTGGCTGCAATTTCCAGATCGGTCCCCATATGGGGGATCCAGGCTGCAAATGGCATATAGATTAAGACTTTCATATGATATTAACCTGGAAGTTTCCACAGCAGATTTTTAATCTCATCTACACCCAGCATCTCTGCATCATCAGACGCATATCTTTTCTGCTCAGCCTTTGTGCCCCCATATAAAAAAGAACCGGGAAAAGCGGATTGGGATAATACTATATACATATCTTTTGTTTCATAAGCATATCGTGCCTCTTCTTCGGTCATCAAATGCTCGTACATCTTTTCCCCGTTGCGAGTGCCAATGATACTGATCTCAATCGATTCTGGTTTGCGGCCATACTCAGGAGCAAAGTATTCAATCATACATTTTGCCAGATCACCGAGTTTTACAACAGGCATCTTAAAAATAAATATCTCTCCACCCTGCGCCATCTTTGTCGCTTTGAATACAAGGTCAACTGCCTGGGGAATGGTCATCATGAACCTCGTCATGTCCGGGTCTGTTATTGTCAATTGGCCTCCATGTTTGATTTGTTTTTTAAACAACGGTATCACAGATCCACGAGAGCACATTACGTTGCCGAATCTGACACATGAAAATATTGTTTTTCTGTTCCCTTTGTAAAAATTGGCATCTATCATTAGCTTTTCAGCAAGAAGTTTTGTTGCTCCCATAGTATTCATGGGGCTTGCAGCTTTGTCGGTACTGATGGCGATTACTTTTTCAACTTTATTATCAAGAGCTGCATCAATCACGTTTTGCGTTCCGACAACATTCGTCTTCACAGCCTCAAATGGATTATATTCACATGCAGGTACATGTTTCATTGCCGCAGCATGGAAGACAATATCGATACCTTCGAATGCTCTTTTCAGTCTTTCCTTATCCCTTATATCTCCAATCAGGAATCTGATATTATCAAGATTTCCAAGTTCTTGTTCGAGTTCAAACTGCTTCGTTTCGTCCCTGCTTAATATTCGCACCACTTTGGGCTCATATGTAAGAAGACTGCGGACTATTTCGCTGCCTATAGATCCGGTTCCGCCTGTTACTATAATATTTTTATTTTTGAATATATGTTCCATAATAGCACGTTTCATTTTTCACAAAATTTTAGCGAATCTATGAGAGTATTACATACCTTTTCGGTTGTTCCCTTATCCATATTTCCATAAAAAGGTAGCGCGATCGTCGAATTACATACTTTTTCACATATCGGGAAATCGCCTTCATCATATCCGAACATTTCCTTATAGAATGGCTGGAGATGTATCGGTGTAAAATATGGACGGCAGCTTACACCGTGCTCTTTTAAATATACCATGACTTTATTTCTATCTATATATTCTCCAACTTGAACAACATATACAAACCAGCTCATTTTAACTCCTGGATCCAGATATTGTGTCTTAACACCTTCAATTCCACTGAGTTGTTTAGAATATTCATTGGCAACTCTGGATCTTTTTTCAAGTAATTCATTAATCCTTTTAAGCTGCCCGATTCCGAGTGCGCAGCTCATCTCATCCAGACGATAATTGTACCCGATCCTGATGTGATCTAACCATTCACCTTTCTCTGATCGCCCCTGGTTCCTCATACTTATGCAGGACTGTGCTATATCTTTATTATCTGTTACAATCATCCCCCCTTCTCCTGTTGTCATCTGCTTGTTTGGGTAAAATGCAAATACTGAGGCATCCCCAAATGTTCCTGCTTTGCGACCATTGTATTCGGCGCCCACAGCTTCGCAGGCATCTTCGATCACCGATAAATTATTATCTTCTGCTATGTCCATTATAGCATCCATTTTACATGGCTGGCCAAATACATGAACCGGCAAGATCGCCCGGGTATTTCCGGTTATTGCTTCCTCGATTTTCTCCGGATCAATATTAAGTGTATGCGGATCTATGTCCACAAAAACGGGTTTTCCATTTTCAAATATGATACTGTTGCTTGAAGCTATGAAGCTAAAAGGTGCGGTTATAACTTCATCGCCTTTATTAATCCCGATTGACTTCATGCAAAGATGCAATCCGCTTGTCCCGCTATTAACTGCGATCGCATACTCTGTACCGATATAATCAGCAAAGTTTTTTTCGAATTCACCGACTTTAGGGCCCATGCTAAGCCAGTCTGTTCTCAGGACTTCATTTATCAATCGTATTTCTTCTTCTCCGATATCGGGCCGCGAAAGTGGTATCATTTCGGTTTTGTGTTCCATATAATTCAATAAGTAATCTTTTTCTGTAATAAAGCTTTATTTATTTCGAGTTCAGACAGAACTTCTGCAATTCGCAAAGCAGCTTTTCCATCGCCATAAGGGTTAGTACACTGCTTAACTTTCTGCTTAAATGTTTTATCATGTAACGCCGTATTTACCGCTTCAATTATCTTTGATTTATTATGAACTACATCTATAACATTGCATGCACGCTGCCGTCCCTCCTGTCTTATTCCGATATTTACAACGGGTAAATGTAATGAGGGGGCCTCAATTATTCCACTGCTTGAATTTCCCACCAAAACACCAGCAATATTCATTAAACTTATATACTCTAGATTAGATAAACTTTTAAATATGTGAAGGAAAGGCAAATTTTCGTATTTCTTAATTACTTCAATGATCGAACGTCCTCCTGAATCCGAATTTGGATATATTAAAATGGTTTGATTTTTCAATTCAGCGATTGCCTCAAGTGTAATTTTCATTTCATATGCGGCATTTTCCGGTTTCGTAGTAACTGGATGCTGAACCACAAGCAATATTGCTTTATCGGGTTTGAGTGAGAATTTTCTTATTAGTATATCTTCACAAATCAATTCCTTATTTAATATTGCGTCAAGGGCAGGAGAACCTACAGTATGAACTCGCCAGGGTTCTTCTCCCATTTTGATAATTCTTTCTGCACTTTCAGATGTGGCGGGAAAATGAATATGTGCAAATTTTGTAATCGAATGACGTATACTTTCGTCGATGCATCCACCGGTTGTTGAATCACCTCCATGAATATGGGCTAATGGAATATTCATATGGGATGCAGCAATAGCCGCTGCAAAAGATTCACCCCGATCACCCAGAACTAAAACAATGTCTGGTCTAATATGTTCCAAAGCTTGTGAAATACCGATTATGCCAATACCAAGCGATTTTGCCATGGCTGCTCCAGTATCATTATGTAAAAGCATATCTATCTTAGCATCAATCTTAAAACCATCTTTTTCTATTTCGTTTACTGTATATCCATGTTCACGTGAAAGATGCATTCCTGTTGCTATTAACGAAATTCGAAGATTTGTTTGGGAATTAATTGCATTCATTATAGAACGCGCAGCACCATATTCTGCACGAGTGCCAGTTACAACAGTAATTTTTCTCTTTAATTTCATATCTAACATCATTATTCATAAAACTATTTTTTCAGATAAATAATTTAGTTTCAATTTTTTATATTAATCTATATATCTTCTACAATAACTTTTGGCCTTTCACCAATTTTCCTGCACGGGCTACCCACATTAATAGTCCAAGGTTCCACATCTTTAAGGACCAAACTGTTACTCCCAATAATAGCACCTTCTCCTATTGTAATATTGGGATGAATTATTGCATTTGTACCTATGAAAGCATCTTTTTCTATCACAACTTTACCAAGGATAACATTTCTTTGAGTCATTGGAAGGGCAGCTGACATACGTTTTCCTCCATAATAACTGTCCGTTCCAGTTATGATCCTTGCGCCACATGCTATTGCGGCATAATCTCCTATCAGAAGCTCACCACCACCTATAATGCTTACAAAAGATGCAATATGTACAAATTTCCCAATTTTTATGCCAGAGCCCCCATATATAAAAGTGAAATCATCTATTTTAGAGTTACTACCGATTTCTATTACTTCCGGTTTTATGATTTTTGCAAGAGGATATATTAATACGTTACTCATGCATTTAATTTTTGATTTGATATCATTTTCCAAGTTATTATTGTTAGACATTAAATCCCTCGATATATTTAAGATTCATAATATTTTATAGTCATAAAATCCTTTTCCTGTTTTTCTGCCCAAATTTCCTTCATTTACCAATTTTATCAACAAAGGTCTTGCTTTATATTTATCATCTTTGAATCCAACATTGAGCCTGTGCAGGATAGACAAACATACATCCAAACCAATGAAATCTGCGAGTTCAAGGGGCCCCATAGGATGATTTAATCCCAATTTTATTGCAGTATCGACCTCTTTTGGAGTGATATCTCCCTCCTCTAAACTATGAATTGCTTCATTTATAGAGGTCATCAAAATTCTATTAACTATAAAGCCAGGTGAATCTACTGTGACTATATAGGTTTTCTCAAGTTTTGTTAGAATTTTCTTAACATATTCAATTGTTTGTTCAGATGTATGTTTGCCTCGAATAAGTTCTACCAATTTCATTTTTTGAGGTGGATTGAAAAAATGTATCCCAATAACTCTTTCTGGATTTGGTACAACTGATGAGAGTTCAGTAATTGAGAGCGATGAAGTATTTGAGGCTAAAATAATATCTTTTGAACAGATTTTCCCTAATTCTCCAAATAATTGCTTTTTGATAGCCATATCTTCCACGATGCATTCAATTATGATATCAGCAGTCCTTAATAACTTTTTGTCCAAAGTACATTCAATATTATCTAATATTACTTTCACTTCATCATCATTCATTTTTCGTAACAATAAAGTTTCAATTTTAGTTCTAGCTTTATCAAGCGAATATTCACTTTGATTATTCAGAATCACCTTAAATCCAGCCTCAGCCATGACATATGTTATTCCAGTGCCCATTATTCCAGCACCAATCACACCTATCGTTATCTTGTTATTCATAGTCAGATTATTCGTTTGTTATTTGTGTTAAGTACGCCAACAGCTTGATATATGCCCTTTGATTTTAGAGGCACAAAACCTCGCTGCATTTTTGATGTACCCTAAAATTATAAGAACCTATCCGAAAAGTTGAAACCACAAAGAACACAGAGAGCGCAGAGATTTTTAAACATATCTCTGTGTTCTCGGTGGCCTCTGTGGTTCATTCGGAAATGTAATATTGATTGATTTTTCGGATAGGCTCTAAGAACCTATCGAAAAATTGAAACTACAAAGAATACAGAGAGCGCAGAGATTTTTAAACATGTCTCTGTGTTCTTTGTGACCTGTGTGATTCATTCGGAAATGTAAAATTTATTGATTTTTCGGATAAGCTCTAAGATTGATTATCTTTTAACACAATGGTAACACTATGAATAGGGAAGTTAATAATCAAATTATTTTTTTTATTCTCATTATATCATTTATCAGTGCTTTAGGTTGTGTTTCGCTAACACCAGATGAGGGTGAAAAAATTAATTCAATTACAATAAATGCCGATGAATATACTGCTCCTTTGATATTCACAGCTTTGAATAATACTGATCTTAACATTTCCAGATACATTAAATCTATTAATGTTGTACCATCAGACATTTTGAATTCAATGTGTCCCCAAAAAAATAATGGTTATATGGAAAGCGTGGGATGTTCTAATAGATCTTTTTTCTCAAATCAATTAGATCATGCTGATATTTATCTTGCCTATTTAGATGAATTTAACGATTATTATTCATTTAATTTTACTTTATATCATGAAATAGGTCATGTTGACCATTCAAAAAAAGCAGGATTCCTTAATGACAGCTTCCAATCCTCCATAATCAGAGAAAAATATGCTGATGAATATGCCTACAGATATGCATTAGAATGTAATATTGATGTATACACTGATATAACCAAAAAGCTCCAGGAAACAGAAGATAAGCTCAATGAACAAGCAAAAAATCATTCGTATGATGAACAATATGAAGCACTACTGGTTGAATTAGATAAATTACTGACAAAAAAAACACTCTGCATCAATCAAACAAAAATAGATGAAAAATTGTATAGAAACAGAACACAAAAAATATATTTTTATAATTTAAAGTAAAGGCCGAAAAAATCCCTCATCAAGTCGTATACATCGCATTGATCTTTATATAATCATAGGTCAGATCGCAGCCCCAGGCAATCGCGCCGAAATTCCCAAGACCAATATCCACTTCAATGATGATTTCCTTGCTTTCCATAATTCCTTTTAGCTCATCGAGCTTTCCCTCTACGATTTTTCCTGAATCAACAAGCACAACCTCATTTATAGTATCAGAGAACTTAAGCGATATCTTATCCTGGTCGATATCAGCGCCTGAATATCCGGCGGCTGCGACTACTCTTCCCCAGTTCGGGTCTTTGCCGAATATCGCTGTTTTCACAAGCGGTGAGCGCACTATCGCCTTAGCGGCCTTACGTGCATCTTTTGCGCTTTTTGCTCCCGTAACTCTTACCTCGATCAACCTGCTTGCTCCCTCTCCGTCTTTTGCTATCATTTTTGCAAGGCTGATACACACATGGTCAAGCCCTTCCTGGAAAACATCTTCTTCGCATTCATTAAATCCCGTTGCAGTTAACAGCGCCATATCATTTGTGCTCGTATCACCATCAACCACCAGCATGTTAAAACTCTTATCAACTGCCTTTCTAAGGCAGGCATCAAGAGTAACTTTAGATAAAGCGGCATCAGTAAATATAAAAGCAAGCATCGTACCCATATTCGGTTCGATCATCCCTGAACCTTTCGCGATACCCCCGATCCTCACACCATTATCTAGCTCTATGGCTATCTCTTTCATGGAAAGATCAGTTGTCATGATGGCTCTTGCGGCAGCTCTGGCTGATTCTTCAGTATCTGAAAGCTGATTATAAACCTCATCCAGATGCCCTCCGATCCATGCCCTGTCAAGATTTCGCCCGATCACGCCGGTTGAGGCTACTCCTATATCATAAGGTTTGCAATTCAATTTTTTTGAAAGTATCTCAGCCATCCATTTCGCATCTATTATGCCTTTTTCACCTGTGAACGCATTTGCGCATCCGCTATTGGCAATTATCGCTTTTAGATTCCCCTTTTCAAGATAGGATTTTGTTACAATAAGCGGCGCAGCTATCACTTTGTTTCTCGTAAAAAC
>UBJH01001944.1_pt1 | contig 14133 bp, 13 predicted proteins | sample 2193721 | NCBI WGS metagenome assembly UBJH01 (sample SAMEA4703186, study PRJEB27089) | metagenome | reverse complement strand
GCCCGGCAACATAAGGGAGCTTCAAAACGTAGTCAACAGGGCTGCCATCCTTTCCGATTCAGACCGGATCGGGCCGGGAGACCTTCCGCCTGAGTTCAAGGACGGCCCCGTAAACCAGGCGCGTCCCGCCCAAAGCGGCGGACTGCTGTCTTTGTGCGACCTTGAAAGGGAGCACATAATAAGAGTCCTCGGCCACACGGCGGGGCAGAAGAAAAAGGCCGCCGGAATACTCGGAATAGACGTAAAGACCCTTTACCGCAAACTCAAGCAATACGGGATATCCTGAAGCCCGGGCTTCTCTCTTCCCCAGAGGTCATTATGCCATGCCGCGCGTCGCATAATGCCCTGCCGTAATCCTTCATAAAACAAAAAAGATTGTAAAAACCGCTGGTTCTTCTCTGGCACGCCGTTTGCGTTTGGGAAGTCACCATGAGATTCCTTATCGTAGACGATGACCGCTACATGATGACCCTGGTCGCCTCCATCCTCAAGAAGCATAAGGTCGAGGTCGTAAGCCATTCAAACATTGGCGACGCCCTCCGCAATCTCATGGAGGAGGATTTTGACGGCGTGCTGCTGGACTTGCACCTGCCGGGCATGGACGGTCTTTCGGCCATACCTATCGCGAGGCAGATAAGGCCGAAGATAAACATCGGCCTGATGACGGGAGATACCAGCCCTGAAGCGAGGTCGAGGGCCCTTTCCGGCGGAGCTGATTTCTTTTTTGAGAAGCCCTCGGGGCTGAACAATCTCTGGGAAGTCGTCCAGGGCTGCATGAGAAAGGAGAACTGAATGTCCAGGGTCCTGCAGCTTGTCGGCTTCAGGAATGGAGTCGAGTTTTTCGGGGTTCCCGTAAGCAAGGTCAGAGAAATAGTAAGAGTGCCCGAGATAACTCCGGTCCCCGACTTGCCCGAGTTCATCAAGGGAGTAATAAACCTGAGGGGCAGGATCGTTGCCGTCGTAGACATGAGTAAAAGGCTTGGCACAGCCGGGGCGGGCGGTAAAAAAGCAAACCGGGTGCTCATACTCGAGATCGGCGGAAGTCTAACAGGCCTTGTCGTTGATTCTGTATCCGAGATAATCAAGCTCGACGAGGAAGCCATCGAGCCCCCGCCGGAGATGATCTCTTCCATCGGCGCGGAATATGTTACCGGCCTGGGCAGGCACAAGGACAGGCTTTTCGTGCTCCTTGAGATAGAAAAGCTCCTTGACCCCGAGGAGATGCGAAAGGTAAGGCCGGGTATGAAAGAGGAAACGGGTGGGGAGCCCGGGAGCACAAGCTGCGCATGAGGCAAGTTGTGAATTTTCCACGGAGGCGGAGATGAAAAAGATAGGCAGGAAATTGCTCCTCGGTTTCATGGTGATAATCGCGCTGATGATCGGCTTCACGGGGATTATCTACCTTTTGATGGGAGAGCTCTCGGGCAGCATCGCAGAGATGAATGAATACGGGGAGCAGCAGGCCGCGGCCGGGGACCTGAGCTACAACATCACCTGGCTTACGATGCCGGGCAACGACTATATCATAACCGGCGAAAGGAAATACCTGGACGAGTTCAACGCCCAGGCCAGGCTAGTCGATAACGACTTCAGGAAAATCGAGGGGTTGGTCCTGAACGAGAAGGAAAAAGAGATCATCCGCGACCTGCACGGATTTTCCGACGGGGTCAGGGCGGCCGCCCTGAAGATATTCGACATAGAAAACCCGGTCGGTGACCCGAAAGCTGCCGAGCTCATGAAGGAGATGGACTATAAATACGCTGCCCCGGCAGCGGAGAGGCTGATGGAGCTTGTAGGCATGATCAAGGAAAAAAGGGCCGACGCGAGTAAAAGCGCGGCTGACGCCAGGTTCCTGATGAACATGACTATCTTGATCGGGGCGTTCCTGACAGCCTGCATCTCCATTGTGATAGCTTTCCTGATAGCGCGCTCCATCTCCGTACCGATAGGCGAGATGTCCGAGGCTGCCCGCAGGATATCGAAAGGCGAGCTCGACGGCGAAGTTTCGGTCAGAACCAACGATGAGATCGGTGTACTCGCTGATTCTTTCAGGTCCATGGCCCAGTACCTCAAGGACATGGCGCACACGGCGGAGTCGATAGCCGAAGGTGACCTGTCCAAGAACGTCGTGCTAAAGTCTGATAAAGACGTCCTGGGCAGCGCGTTTAACAAGATGGTCAAGGAGCTCGGCCGGATAGTAAGCCAGGTGAGGGACGGGTCTGAACAGATAGCCTCGGCCTCGGCCGAGGTCGCGGCGTCAAGCGAGCAGTCAAGCAGGAACGGCGAGACTGCCGCGACCGCCGTCGAGGAGATTACATCCACGATGCACGAGATGAGCGCCAACATACAGAACGTCGCAAGGAGCATACAGTCACAGTCCGAATTCGTGGTAGAGACCTCCACGTCTATAGAGCAGCTTATCGCCTCGATAGAAAGGGTCGCCGTCAACTCCAGGAGGCTCGTCGAGCTGGCCATGCAGAGCAATGAAGCCGTGGCTGCCGGAAAAATGGCCGTCGATATCTCCTCAGAGGGAGTGAGGAACATCATCCAGGTCATTACCAGGTCTGCGGACATCATAAGGACGCTTGGAGTCAGGGCCGAGGACATCGGGAAGATAATCGAGGTCATCGACGACATAGCCGAGCAGACGAACCTTCTCGCGCTCAACGCGGCCATAGAAGCAGCCAGGGCCGGAGAGCACGGCATGGGCTTCGCCGTCGTGGCGGACGAGGTGCGAAACCTCGCCGAGCGTTCGGCCAAGAGCACTGCCGAAATATCAGCTCTTATCTACGGCATCCAGAAGGACGCGTCCGCCGCGGTGCAGAACGTCGAAAAGAACGTCGAAGTGGTCGGCAGCGCCCTCAGGCTCTCGGACGACGTCGTGGATTCGCTCAGAAAGATAGACTCTTCGGTGAACGAGGTCGCCAGGTACTCGCAGGAGATAGGAGCCGCCACGGCGGAGCAGGCTGGCGGCTGCGGCGAGATATCAAAAGCGGTCAGCAAGCTGAATGACATAACTCAGGAGATAAGCTCTTCCGCTGATGAACAGGCCTCAGGCACTGAGCAGGTCGTAAAAGGAGTGGAAAAACTGCGCGAGATGATACAGCAGAATACGGCCAGCGCTGTGCAGCTTGCCTCGGCGGCCGACCAGATGAACACCCAGTCGGAGTCCCTCAGCGTCACCGTCGGGTGGTTCACCGTAATGGAGCATGAACCCACGCCGGTGCAGAAAAAAAAGAAGCTCAAGCTGGTAGCGAACTGAACCCGTACAGGAACAGGGGAAAAGGTCTATGCAAACGACTACGTTCCAGGCTTCGGATGCGCACGCCGTCATGAGCGATGACGAGTTCCTGCTACTGCGCAACCTTGTTTACCAGGAGAGCGGGCTCTGGCTGAAAGAGGAAAAAAAGAGCTTCATGGCGCATAGGGCCGTCAGGAGGATGAAGGTCAAGAAAATCCCCAGCTACTTCAGGTATTACAAGCTCCTTACGGACAAGGCCGACGGAAAAAACGAGTTGCGCTGCTTCCTTGACGACCTGACCATAAACGAGACCTCTTTTTTCCGCAACCGTCCGCAGATGGACCTCTTCTCGGATGTAGTGCTTCCGAAAATCCTTGCCAGAAAAAGGGCGGAAGGTAAGCTGAGCCTCAGGGTATGGAGCGCGGGCTGTTCGACAGGGCAGGAGCCTTACTCGCTGGCAATGGCCATAAGGCATTCCATGCTCGATATCAGGAGCTGGAAGGTGACGATACTCGCATCTGACCTGAGCCTTTCCGCGCTGGAGACTGCGCAGGCCGGTTTTTACGGCCCGGGGAAACTTGAGGGAGTCGACCAGAAATACATGGAGGCTTATTTTCGCAAAGCCGGGGACGGCTACGCGGTTTCCGAGGAGATAAGGAGGCTCGTGGCGTTCGATTATCACAATCTCATGAACGAGAACGGTGAAAAGGATTTCGACATCATATTCTGCAGGAACGTGCTTATCTACTTCGATGAGCAGACGCAGAAAAAGGTCATCGACAGGTTTGAAAAAGCGCTTGTCCAGGGCGGCTACCTTTTCCTCGGCCACAGCGAGACGCTACAGGGAATAAATGACGACTTCGTTTTTATTCACCACAACAGGGGAACGGCGTACAGAAAAAAGTGAAGAACCGCAGGTTTTCCGGAGGCTCAGGTACTATGCTTCATGAGAACGACACGATAATGCTTACAGAGGAAGAGCTCGGAGCGCTCAAAGAGACCTTTTACGCCCAAGCGCTTGAGATGTGCGAGGAGCTTACCGGCGAGATCATCTCTCTTGAGGCGAATGACTGCGCGAGCGATTCCATCAAGAGGATGAAGAGATATTTTCATACATTGAAGGGAGACTCCTCATCCATTGGGCTCAAGGGCGTTTCGGAGTTGATACATTGCACCGAGGACGTCATGGCGGCCCTGGATGAAAAGGTAATCCCTTTTGACGGGCAGGTTTCGGAAGTTCTCCTGAGGTCAGTCGACGAGATCGAAAAGTCCGTCAACGCGGACCGCGCCGGAATGGCGCATGAAGTCTCTCTTTCCCTTAGGGAGAGCATGAACCTCATGCTGGGGAAGGCGCGAAAGGTGGCGTCCATTTCCCCGCTTTCTGAATATGAAGAGCTTGTCCTCGCGAACAGCCTCTCGGAAGGCAAAAAAATTTACAGGCTCTCGCTACAGTTCTCGGTTGATTGTGTGATGAAGTCGGCCAGCGCCCTTCTGCTTTTGCAGTATCTCTCTGACGAAGTCGAAGTCATAAGGGTGACGCCATCCCCCGAGGACCCCGCTATAGAGTCGGCATCGTCAATCGAATGCTTTGCGGCAAGCAATAAGACCGCTGATGAGCTCAGGGCCGCATGTCTGGTGCCGGGAGTTACAAGGAACGCTTCCTGCGAAGAGATTGATGCCTCGGAGCTTGCCGTCACAGCTGCGACGGAGTTGCCGGGAGAAAGCGGCGACGGCGTTGATGCCGGCAGGGAAAGACAGGGGACGGTCACGATAAGGGTGATGTCCGAGCGGCTGGACCAGATAATGGACCTTGTCGGTGAACTCGTGATGGGGCGCTCGATGATAGAGGAACTTGTCGGGAGGTTCGAGTCAAAATACCCCAAGGACGAGCTCGTTCATGGGTTCATAAAGACAAAATCGTTCATATCGCGCAGCCTCAGCGACCTGCAGAGGTCTGTCATGTCGATAAGGATGATACCCGTGGAAAAAGTCTTCAGGAGGTTCCCCCGGATGGTAAGGGACCTCAGCAAGGCGAGCGGGAAAGAGATAAACGTTCAGCTCAGGGGCGAGCGCACAGAGATCGACAAGGCCCTTGTGGACATAATAGGCGAGCCCCTTTTGCACATTATTAGAAATGCCGTCGACCACGGCATCGAGTCTCCTGATGAGCGTAGAAAAGCAGGCAAGCCGCAGGAGGCCTCGATAGTCATAGAGGCCTGCCATAGCGACAGCGACATCGTCATCAGGATCACTGACGACGGCAGGGGGATAAACACCGCCAGGGTGCGCGAAAAAGCGGTTGAGATGGGCCTTGCGAGCCAGGAGAAGGCAGCCGCCATGGACGAAAACGAGGCGATGGGCCTGATATTCGTCCCAGGGTTCTCGACGGCCGTGAAGATAAGCGACATCTCGGGGCGCGGCATAGGGATGGATATAGTAAAAGAGACCGTTGAGGCGATGAGGGGTTCCATAACGCTAAGCTCAACGCCTGGAAAAGGCACCGAGTTCACGCTTAGGTTCCCTCTGACGCTTTCAATAATGAGGGCGGTCCTGGTATGGGCGTCTGGTTGTTTATACGCCATACCGCTTGGCTCTGTGCTGGACATAAAGCGGGTCAGGTCCCGGGAGATAGACTCGATAACCGGAATGGACGCTTTGAGCGGCAGGGACGGGGTATTGCCGCTTGCCGGGATAGACGGCCAGGGCGCCGGAAAAAACGGCTTGAGGCGCGCCAAGGCCTTTGTGCTTACCATCCATCACGGGGGAAGGAAGGTCGGGCTTGTGGTGGACGGGCTCGCAGGAGAGGAAGAGCTGGTTGTAAAATCGGTCGATGAGCGGGTCCTTTCGACCCCTCTAGTGAGCGGGGCATCAATACTCGGGAATGGAAAAGTAGTTCTCATATTGAATGTCGGCGAGCTGGTCTCCAAGGCGCTCAAAAACCCAGATGCGCTCGGGTACACGAGGTTCGAGCGCAGGTCGACAGGTACAAATGGCTGATTTGCGCAAGACAAGAGTAATGGTCGTTGACGACTCCGCCCTGATGAGACGGATGATACCTCTCATCCTGCAGAAAAGCCCTGAGATCGAGGTCGTCGCAACAGCCGTTGACGGAAGGTTCGCTCTCAGCAAGGCTGAAAAAAGCAGGCCGGACGTCATAACCCTGGACATGGACATGCCGGGCATGGACGGCCTGACTGCTCTCAAGCACATAGTGCGCGACTTCGGCATACCCGTCATAGTGGTAAGCTCGATGACCACCAAGGGCGCCGAGCTTACAATGAAAGCCTTCGAGCTGGGCGCGATGGATGTCATCGCGAAACCGGCCAACGCCATCTCGGTCAACATCAAGGAGATCGCGAACGAGCTGATAGAAAAGGTCCTTGCAATAGGCAGGAGCTCTTTGTCAAAGCTCCATCTTGATGCCCCGGCCGAGAGGCCGCAGGGCATCAGGCCCATTCGCTCTTCAAGGAACAAGACCGCGGACCAGGTGGTCGCGATAGGTATCTCGACCGGCGGCCCGAACGCGCTGACCTATATGCTGCCGCTTCTGCCTGCCGACTTCCCGCCCGCCGTTCTTGTGGTCCAGCACATGCCCGCTGGTTTTACGGAGGTCTTTGCCACTCGTCTTAACAAGCTGTGCGCCCTTGAGGTCAGGGAAGCGAAGGACGGCGACCTGGTGACGCCCGGGCGTGTCCTCATAGCGCCTGGCGACTATCATATGAAAATAAAAAAGACTGGCCTCAGCACAATCGTCGTGCTGAGCTCGCGGCCTCCGGTAAACGGCCACAGGCCTTCCGCGGACGTGCTCTTTGACTCCGTCGCGGCCGAGTTCGGCCCGAGCGCTGTAGGCGTGATAATGACGGGGATGGGCGAGGACGGTGCCGAGGGGATAGGAGAGATGAAAAGAGCGGGCGGGCGTACCCTGGCGCAGGACGAAAACAGCTCGGTCGTTTTCGGGATGCCGAAAGCCGCCATCAAAAGGGGGTACGTCGACAGGGTCGTCCCCCTTGAAAGGATGGCCGAAGCGATTACCGGCGAGATCATCTGGAAGGGAGGAGGGCGTCAGATTGCAGCCAACAACGAGTGAGATGGACAGAGGCGCGCACAGCTTTCTCATAGTCGACGACTCGCTTTTCGCGAGAAAGAACATAGCCAAGGCAGTCGAGGCCATTGGCGGCAGCGTGATCGGCGAAGCCGTGAACGGCCGTGAGGCTGTCGATAAATATTTCGAGCTCAGGCCGGACCTCGTGCTCATGGACATATCGATGCCCGAGATGGAGGGTATCGAGGCGCTGGGGCTCATAAGAGAGCGCGACAGTAACGCGAAAGTAGTCATTGTAAGCTCCCTGAACCATCAGGAGCTTGTAAAAAAAGGGATATCGTTGGGGGCGAAACACTTCATCTCCAAACCTGTACAGCTTGAGCGGGCGGCGGACATTATAAGGTTCGTGCTTGCGCAGAAAGGCTGAACATGAGAATTGACTTCGTCAGCTCATTTGTCGAGGCGTCCCTGGGCGTTCTTGGCACCATACTTGGCAGCCCGGCTGCAAAGGGGGAGATGACCCTGGAGACCGGGCTTGCGCAGCGCGAATGCTTTTCGGTCAGCTTCGGTCTGACCGGCGACATCGAAGGCACGGTCCTGTTCGATACAAAGGAGCAAACGGCCATCGATATAGCGGGAGCGATGAACGGCCGCGGGTTTGAGTCAATGGAGCCTTTGGTGCTGGACAGCATGGCTGAGCTGATGAACATGATAATAGGCAACAGCGTGACTTTGCTCAATGAAAAAGGGTACAAGCTCAGCCTTACTCCCCCATCTATAATCTGGGGCAAGGACTTGAAGCTGTTCCCGATAAATCTCGAGACGCTGAAAGTGCCGCTCCATTCCTCCAAAGGCAGCATTACAATAAGCCTCTCAATGAGGCCCAGGTAGGATGATGGCGAAAACTTCGAAGATATTCAAACAACAAGGCTGGAGCCGTTCAATATGCAGTTGACCGGCAACCTTGGCGATATCGGTCTGGGGGAGATATTCCAGATACTCGCTTTCAGCGGGAGGTCCGGCGTTTTGCGCCTGCGTGATACGCAGTCTGAAGGCGCGGTCGTCTTCAGGGAAGGAAAGGTGATAAAGGCTTCCTCGAGCCGTTTCAGGGCGTGCGTGGGCGTGGCTCTTGTCGAAGATGGAAAAATAAGCGCGACGCAGCTGGAAGAGGCAAGGAGAAAGCAGCGTGAGCGCGGGTATGCCGAGCCGGTCGGCAGGGTGCTGTCGCGGAGCTTCAATATATCCCAGGAATTCATTGAAAGCGCCGCCGCCACGCTCATACAGAAAATAGTGCAAGACTTCTTTTCCTGGAAAGAAGGGTACTTTGAATTTGAGCTTTGTGATTACGCTGAGACTCCGGAAGTCATCCAAAACGATCAGCTACAATATACGCTAAGGTCCGGCTTGAACACTCAGTCGCTTGCGATGGAGGGCCTGAGGCTGGCTGATGAGGCGGAAAGAGACGGCACTGCGGCAGTAGAGCGCCTGGATCCTGCGAACAAGGCGCTTCATGAAACCGACTCGTTCTGTTCGGTAGGCGAGCTTTTGGGCGAGCTTGGCGTTGACGAACGCTTTTTTGACGACAAAGGTTTTCAGGCACCCTCAAACACCAGGGGGCTCTCGGTCTTGAAGGAGATGCTCGAGGAGCTATCCTCCCCGCTGACCATCAATGAGATACTGCTCCTCATATTGAGGTTCAGCAGCGAGTTCATAAACAGGTCGGTCGTCTTCGTGATGAAGGACGGCCTTATAGCCGGTTTTGGGCAGTTCGGCCTGGAGTTTGGCGGCGAGCAGCCGGACAACAGGATCAGGGACATCAGGGTCCCGGCAGAAGGGCGGTCCATATTGTCGGAAGCCGTGGAAAAAAGAAGAATAGTCGTCCGTGAGCTTGAAAGAACACAATGGGATGAGTACCTGATCGAACAACTCGGCGGAAGGAGGCCGATAGAGGCCTTTGCCGCGCCGGTCATACTGCAGAACAGGGTGGTGATGGTACTGTACGGCGACAACGTGCCTGAGCCCAGGAAGCTCGAAGGTATTTCTGTTTTCGAGACCTTTCTGGCGCAGACGAGCATAGCTATGGAGCGAATGCTGTTGATGAGGAATGGTTCCACGAACGCGGATTTGTTCTGAAAAGAGGTTGCCGATGGTCATCTCGTGCCCGGAATGCTCAAAAAAATTCCAGTTTAAAGGTGAAGCAAAAAGCGGCTCGCGTTTCAGGTGCGCTTCCTGCGGGGCTGTCTTCAGCTGTAATGAGAAAGGGTGCGCGGCTGACAGGCCCGGGCGGACGGCTTTCAAAGTCGTTGCGGCAACCGGAAATTGCATGATTGCCGAAGCCGTTAGAAATGCGCTCAGTGACAGGATGGTAGCTGTTGAAGTCGCCTCTGACGGCGGGCAGGTCATGGAGATGATCTCGAAGAAGAAGCCGCATCTATTGATCCTGGATGCTGCCATACAGGGCCTGTTCAGCTTCACCATTTGCGAAATTATAAAAAAAGACCCTAAGCTCAGCGATATAAAGATAATCCTTACCTCGGCCGCTTTCAACAAGAGCAGGTATAAACGCAAGCCTTCCGAGCTGTTCGGCGCCGAGCAATATATCGAAGCGCATATGCTCGAGCACGAACTTGCCGGAAAAGCCGGCGAGTTGCTCGGTATTGAAATAAAGGCAGTCCCCGAGACCATTAAAACCGAAGCCTTTGAGGAAAAGAGCTCAGCGCAGGACCGCGTGATGCGGCTTGACGGCGAAAAAAATTCAAAAGGCGCGGAGGACACGGACGGCAAGGCGAGGACGCTGGCAAGGATAATCGCCGCTGATATTTTGCTGTATAACAGGAAAAAATTGAATAAGAAGCTCGAAAAAAAGGACGCGCTCGCCATGTTCAGCCAGGAGATTGGAGAAGCGGTCAAATATTTCAGCAAAAGGCTGCCGGGCGCCGATACGGCGTACATCCACGCGGCAATCGAAGAGTGTCTGGAGTCCATCAACAAGGTCCCGGCCAAAGTTTCCGCCTGCCGGGCTTGAGTCGCGGAATATTGACCTTTCGTGAAGAGGAACTTCAAATGAGCCTTGCGGAAAGAAAACCTCAGAGTCTCGAAAACCGTTCCATGGAGCAGGCCAGCCGTTCGGAGGGGCCTCCTTCCAGGAAGGCCGATGAGATGATGGCGATGATCAGGAAAGGTGTTGAGTATACACAGGACCTGTTGAAGGAGATCGAGTGGCTGCGCCAGACCGCGACCAAGCTGCAGGAGCAGAACAGGCTCCTGCAGGCAAGGCCCAATGATGGCAGCCCTGCTGGCGAGCTCAGGGAACTGAAAGACAGGCTTAAGGCGTCTGACCTTGAAAAAGCCAGGCTCGAGAAGAAGATCGGCGAGCTTGAGAACGAAAACCGGGAGTTCGCTGACCGTTTTATCGAGGTGGACGAGCAGAACCAGATGCTCACTAATCTTTATACCGCGAGTTTCCAGCTCCATTCCTCCCTTGATTATAACGAGGTGCTGAGGGGCCTGATGGAGATAATCATCAACCTCATAGGCGCCGAGAAGTTCGCAGTCATGCTGCTTGATGAAAAGTCACTCGTCCTTAAGGCTGTTTCGGCCGAGGGTATGGACCTGGAGGAAGTGCTGCCAGTGAAGGTAGGTGAAGGTTTGGTCGGCGGCGCGGTAGCGTCCGGCGAGGTCTTTTACGGAAGCGAGGATAAGGCGAATGAAGGCCCTCTTGTCTGCCTGCCGCTCAAGATAGGTGAAAAGGTCATAGGCGTTATCGTCATATACGCGCTCCTCAAGCAGAAGGAGAAGTTTACGGATATCGATTATGAACTCTTCTCGATGCTGGGCGACCATACCGCCACGGCCCTGTTCAGCGCCAAGCTGTATACCGACGCGGAAAGAAGGCTCTCGACTATCCAGGGTTTCATAGACCTTATAACGAAGTAGGAGAACAAAGATGGCAGATTACAGGGTTCTTGTAGTTGAGGATTCTCCGACAATGTCACAGCTGCTGAAATTCACGCTCAAGAGGATAAAGGACCTTGAGGTCGTGACCGCCAGGGACGGAGTGGATGGGCTCAAAAAGCTGGCGCATGAAAAGTACGACCTGGTGCTTACGGATATAAATATGCCGCTCATGGACGGGCTCAAGCTCATAGGGCTCGTGAGAGGAGACGGAGGCCAGAACAGGAGCGTTCCCATCGTGATAATAACGACTGAAGGGGAGGAGGACGCCCGCAAAGAGGGGATGTCCCTTGGCGCCACCTCGTATATCACCAAGCCTATCAATTCGCGCGAGGTGATCGATACAGTGATGAAATGCCTCGGGACCGCTGTCTGACAGGCGCTTGGCAAAAGATAGGTTTTCCTGATTACGAATATTCCGGTATTTTCCCTGCTTAAGTCTGCTTAAGGGGGATTCGACTGTAATTTGCTGGACTCCGGCGTTTTTTATTCCTGCACTACAAGCACGTCGCACCTGGCTCCTGACAGGACATGCCTGGTCACGCTGCCCAAGAGCAGCTCACCAGTGTATGATCGCTTGTGTTTTCCGATGACTATGAGGTCCGCGCCGAGCGATGCATCCCTGGCGAGGATAACGCTCCCCGCGTCGCCGTTCTCCATGTAATGCAGAATCCTGTGTTGTTCAGGCCCGGCCTCCTTGCGCAAGCTTACGATGTTCTCGAGAGCCTTCTGGCGCGCTTCATTACGAAAGTGCTCGATCTGTTCCTCAGGAACATCGGCCAGCCAGAGTTTTCGTTCCAGCGGGACATCATAGGCGTGAACAATGTTGATGTCAGCCTCAGGCGCGATAAGGAGGGCGGTTCTCAACGCCGTGGCCGAGTGTGGTGAAAAATCGACCGGGACGATTACCCGCCTGTATGCTTCAAGAGCAGGACGTTTGACTATGAGCACCGGCCGTTTTCCCTTGCGGAGCAGCCTGTCAGCCGTGGTCCCTACGATGATGTCACGCAATGGGTTCCATCCTCTCGCTCCGAGCACCAGGACATCGGCGTTTTCGGAGGAGGCCATTATTTCGTCAAGCACCACCCCGGTTCTGACGGACAACGACGCACCTACTCTGGCATCAGGGTCGTATTCTGACGACAGCTCTGAAAGCAGGTTTCCGGCGCGCTCGATAAGCCTGGTGCGCTGGTCCGCAGGCGGCTGGAACAATTCTCCCATTGCCTGAATTGTAGAGTCGCTAATTATGTGCAAGAGTTCGAGGCGAGCAGAGTGGTCTTTGGCGAGAAGAAAAGCTCTGGAGGCCGCGCTTCGAGAATCCTCTGAAAAGTCCACTGCCGTAAGAATCGATTCAATCCTGTCCATTTTGCTCTCCCGTTTGGAATAGAGATTTCTGTAATCCGAATGCAAGCGCAAAAGGAAGCTTTTCAGGCGCGCTCCATCTCGGCAAGGACATGGCGGGTCATCCCTTTCGCCAATTCGTGCTCGCCCATGAATACCTTTCCTATGTTCTCCTTTTCCAGCATTTCCGCCTCCTCCTCGCAATGCGTGCGCAGGACAACCTGGATTTCCGGGTTGAGGGTGCGGGCTGTCTCGACCATCTTTCGTACATCAATTGTATCAGGGATCGCTACGACCAGCATCCCTGCTCTCGCGATATGCGCCTGTATCAGCACGGCAGGGTCTGACGCGTCGCCGGATACCGCGTGCAGTCCCTTCACGCGCATCTTATCCACTACCTCCCTGTGCTGTTCGGCAACGACAAAGTGGATTTTGCGTTCGGTCATCGCTTCAGCGATTCTGCGCCCGACCCGCCCGTATCCTACAAGCACCACGTGGCCGGTAAGATAAGACTGTTCGACTGACATTGGAAGCTGCTCGAGCGGGGAATGTCTTTCGTTAATGTTTCTGGCAAAGGAGGAATGTCCTCGCAGCCACGCCTCGGCGGGTCTTACCGCTGAAAACATCATGGGATTGAAAGTAATTGATATCAACGCACCGGCAAGGATAAGGCTGGCGCCCTCTGGCGGCAAGAGGCCGAGGGAAGCGCCAAGGCCGACCAGGATGAAAGAGAACTCGCCTATTTGAGCGAGGCTCGCTCCGACCGTGAAGGCGGTGTTGAGCGGATAGCGAAACGCCAGTACGATCGCGATCGCAGCCATGGTCTTGCCGAGCATGATGATTGCGACTACGACGAGAAGCTTCAAAGGATTATTGATGATGACCTGCGGGTCGAACAGCATCCCCACGGAGACGAAGAAGAGAACGGAAAAGGCATCCTGCAGGGGAAGCGATTCGACGGCTGCCCTGTGGCTGAACTCTGATTCTCGCATCATCATCCCAGCGAAAAAGGCGCCCAGCGCGAACGATACGTCGAACAGCTTGGCTGACCCGTAGGCCACGCCTATAGCGGTGGCTAGAACGCAAAGGGTGAACATCTCGCGCGAACCTGTCTTGGATACGAGCCAGAGGACCTTCGGGAAAAGCCGTTTTCCGACGACCAGCATAAGAACGATGAACGCGCCCACCTTGGCGAACGTAAGCCCTATGGCTGCCCACAGACTTCCGTCCGGCCCGGCATGGGCGCCGTCAGGCGCTCCTCCGCCAAGCAGACCTGCCGTTGCAGGAAGGAGTACGAGCACCAGCACCATCGCGAGATCCTCGACCACCAGCCAGCCCACCGCGATACGGCCGTTCACGGATTTGAGAGAACCCTGCCCCTCGAGGGCGCGAAGCAGCACGACAGTGCTGGCGCAAGAGAGTGCAAGGCCGAAGACGAGAGAGCTGCCCGCAAGCAGGTCTTCAGGGGCGAGGTTCAGCCCCACGCCGAACATAAGGAGCATCACACCTATCTCGGCAAGCTGGCCTGCGAGTTCTACATCCGCCACGAACCCGG
>UBJH01001320.1_pt1 | contig 14140 bp, 11 predicted proteins | sample 2193721 | NCBI WGS metagenome assembly UBJH01 (sample SAMEA4703186, study PRJEB27089) | metagenome | reverse complement strand
AGTACCAAACCTATAAATCCGGAGGAGGAAAAATGGAAGACATCGAGTCGCTCAAGCGCCGTGCGCTGCTGAAGGGCATGTCTGCGGCAGCAGTCGCGGTTTCCGTCATGGGATGCGCCAGCGTTGCCACGAGCGCGCGGCCGCGGGTGGTGGTGGTCGGCGGCGGCTGGGGCGGCCTCGGCGCGGTTCGGTCGCTGGCCGCCAGCGGCAAGGTCGACATCACGATGATCGAACCCAACGACGGCTTCATGTCCTGCCCGCTCAGCATTCTCTACATCGCCGGATTCAGGCCGGCCAGCGACTTCCAGCGCAGCTACGGCGTCATCGATTCGCTCGGCGTGCGCCGCGTCAAGGATCGCGTCCTCGACATCGACCGCGCCGGACGCATGGTCAAGACCGCCACGCAAAGCATCCCCTACGACTTCCTCGTGCTGGCCACCGGACTGGAGTACATGGAGGAAACGCTGCCCGGCTACGCGGCGGCGCGGGACCAGTTCCCGGTCGGCTTCCGCGCCTTCGAGCAGTCGGCGGTGCAGCGGCAGGTCGCCACGTTTATCGAGAACGGCGGCCACTATGTCATCACCGTGCCGAAGCCGCCCTACCGCTGCCCGCCGGCGCCCTACGAGCGCGCCTGCCTGATCGCCCAGCGCATGAAGGAGAAGGGCACCAAGGGCAAGCTCATCGTCGTCGACGCCAACAAGGGCCCGATGCCGCCGCCGCTGGCGAAGCCGATGCTGACGGCGATGAAGGAGATGTACGGGGCGCAGATCGAGTACATCAACGAGGCCGATCCGAAGTCCATCGACGCCGGCAGGAAGGTGCTGTCCACCAGCAAGGGCGACATCCCCTTCCAGCACGCCAACATCATCCTGCCGATGCGCGCCCCCGGCCTGATCCGCAAGGCCGGCCTCGGCGAACGCTTCGCCGCCATCGAGTTGCCCAGCTTCCAGAGCACCAAGGACAAGAGCATCTTCGTCGTCGGCGACGCGCAGGGCGCGCCGCTGCCGAAGAGCGGCCACATCGCCTTCGGCGCCGGCCAGCAGGTCGGCGAGCAGATCCTCGCCACCCTCGCCGGCAAGTACAAGGAAGCCGGCCTGGGCGACGTGGTCACCCTGCCGTCGGCGATCTGCTGGGGCAAGGTGTCCACCTCGATGGCGATCATGATCAACGTCAATGCCAGCGTCTCCGTCGGCGACCCCCCCAATGTCAAGTACGAGGTCGACCCGGCCGCCAATGCCGCCTCGAGCAAGGGCGCCATGGAGTGGGGCACGAACATGTGGAACGCCATGCTCGGCTGACGGCTTCCACCGACCCGCAGCGTCTTCCGGCTGCCAGGCCTGCAAGCCTGGCATCCGGATTTTTTCGTGCCTCGCCGGCGCGGCGGCGGCCGGCGCAAAATCGGCTAAAATCCGGCTTTCAGGCAACGCTGGAGAAACACCATGTCCATGGCCGACCGCGACGGCTTCATCTGGCACGACGGCAAGCTCGTGCCCTGGCGCGAAGCCACCACGCACGTGCTCACCCACTCCCTGCACTACGGCCTCGCCGTGTTCGAAGGCCTGCGCGCCTACAAGACCGCCGACGGCCCGGCCATCTTCCGCCTCAAGGAGCACACCGACCGGCTGTTCAACTCGGCGCACATCTACATGATGCAGATGCCGTACGACAAGGAGACGCTGATGGAGGCGCACCGGGAAGTGGTGCGCGCCAACAAGCTGGAATCCTGCTACCTGCGGCCGATCGCCTTCTACGGCTCGGAGAAGATGGGCGTCTCGCCGAAGGGCGCCAAGGTGCATGTCTCCATCGCCGCCTGGCCGTGGGGCGCCTACCTCGGCGAGGACGGCCTGGCCAACGGCATCCGCGTCAAGACCTCGAGCTACGCGCGCCACCACGTCAACGTCTCGATGTGCCGCGCCAAGTATTCCGGCACCTACGCCAACTCGATCCTCGCCAACATGGAGGCCACCGAGCACGGCTACGACGAGGCGCTGCTGCTCGACGTCGACGGCTTCGTCGCCGAGGGCGCCGGCGAGAACCTGTTCGTCGTCAAGGACGGCCAGATCTACGAGCCGGAGATCGCCTCGGCGCTGGTCGGCATCACGCGCGCCACGGTGATCCAGCTGGCGAAGGAGCTCGGCTTCGAGGTGAAGGCGAAGCGCCTCACGCGCGACGACCTCTACATCGCCGACGAGGCCTTCTTCACCGGCACTGCCGCCGAGGTGACGCCGATCCGCGAGGTGGACGGCCGGGTGATCGGCGCCGGCAAGCGCGGACCGGTCACGCACCAGATCCAGAACCTGTTCTTCGACGTGGTGAACGGCCGCTCGCCCTTCCACAAGGGCTGGCTGACGCCGGTTAACGGTTAACCAGGAGCCGCCATGAGCGAAGTGAAAGACACCGCCCGCAACGTCGCCGTCACCGCGCACGACCTGCCCCTGCACTGCCCGCTGCCGGACGCCCCGCTGTGGGCGCGCCATCCGCGCGTCTTCCTCGATCCGCTGAAGACCGGCGAGGCGGCCTGCCCCTACTGCGGCACGCGCTACACCTTCAGCGGCGAGGCGCCCAAGGGGCACCATTGACCGTCTCCGCGTGATGCGGAAAGCCCTCGTCGTCGCCCCCTCCTGGATCGGCGACACGATCCTCGCGCAGCCGCTGTTTGCGCGGCTGCATGAGCGGCACCCCGGCCTGGTCCTCGACGCCTTCGCGCCGGCCTGGGCGGCGCCGGTGCTCGCGCGCATGCGTGAAATCCGGGACGTGATTCCGAATCCCTTCGCCCATGGCGAATTCAACCTTGCCGGCCGCTGGCGCACGGCGCGCGAAGTGGCGCGCGAAGGCTACGATGCGGCCATCGTCCTGCCGAATTCCTGGAAATCCGCCCTCCTGCCCTTCCTCGCCGGCATCCCTCGTCGCATCGGCTTCAGGGGCGAGGCGCGACGCGGCCTGCTCAACCGCATCCACGCGCTCGACGCAACGGCGCTGCCGCAGCTGGCGCAGCGCTATGCCCTGCTGGCAGAGGAGATCGGCGCCGCTGCGCCGGCGCCGCTGGCCGCGCCGCATCTCGAGGTCGACGGCGACAGTGTGCGCGCCACGCTCGCCGCGCACGGCCTCGCTTCCACGTCGGCCCCGGTCGTCTTCTGCCCGGGCGCGGAATACGGCCCGGCCAAGCGCTGGCCGGCGGCGCATTTCGCCGAACTCGGGCGCCGTCTCGCCGAGGCTGACTTTCCCGTCTGGATCGTCGGCTCCGCCAGGGACGCCCCCATCGGCGCCGAGATCGAACAGCGCTCGGATGGCGCCTGCCGCAACCTGTGCGGCAAGACCGACCTCGGCCAAGCCATCGACCTGCTTTCCTGCGCGCGCCTGGTGGTAAGCAACGACTCCGGCCTGATGCACGTCGCCGCCGCGCTCGACCGGCCGCTGGTGGCGCTCTACGGCTCGTCCAGCACGGCCTACACGCCGCCGCTGTCGCAGCGGGCGCGCCTGCTCAGCCTCGACCTGGAATGCAGCCCCTGCTTCAAGCGCGAATGCCCGCTGGGGCATCTAAAATGCCTGAACGACCTCTCCCCCTCGATGGTGCTGGAGTCGGCAAAGGAGGCCCTCTCATGACCATGCGTTTCTTCGCCACGCCCGAGGATGCCGAAGCGGCCTTCTACGATGCGCTGGAGCGCGCCGACCTCGATGCCATGATGGCCATCTGGGCCGAGGACGAGGAAGTGATGTGCACGCATCCGAACGGCGAGCGCGCCGCCGGCTTTGCCGCCGTGCGCGAAAGCTGGCGCCAGGTTTTCTCCAGCGGCCCGCGCGCCAGCGTGCGCCAAGGCGACCCGGTGCGCCGCCAGGGCATCCTGCTGGCGCTGCACAGCGTGCATGAGCACTACTCGGTTCCCGGCGAGGAGGCGCCGCGCCCGCCGGTGATCGCCAGCACCGTCTACGTGCGCGGCGCGCAGGGATGGCACCTGCTGTCGCGCCATGCCTCCAGCGCGCCGGCGGCGGTGGCCGCCGACATCTCCGCGACGCTGCATTGACACCTTACCGCGCCCCGGCCTGGTTGCCCGGCGGCCATGCCCAGACGATCTGGCCGATCCTGCGCAAGGGCGCACCGCCCGCCTATCGGCGCGAGCGCTGGGATGCGCCCGACGGCGACTTCATCGATGTCGACTGGCTGGCCACGCCCGAGGCGGCAGGCGCGCCGCTGGTGGTGCTCTTCCACGGCCTCGAAGGCAGCTCGGCCAGCCACTATGCCGCCGCCCTGATGCAGGCGCTGGCACGGCGCGGCTGGGGCGGCGCCGTGCCACATTTCCGCGGCTGTTCGGGCGAGCCGAACCGCCTGCCGCGCGCCTATCACTCGGGCGACTCCGCCGAGATCGACTGGATCCTGCAAAGGCTGCGCAGCCTTTTCCCGCAGCGCACGCTCTTCGCCGCCGGCGTCTCCCTCGGCGGCAACGCCCTGCTGAAATGGGCCGGCGAGCAGGAAGACTCCGCACGCGACGTGGTGCAGGCCCTCGCCGCGGTGTGCGCACCACTCGACCTCACCGCCGCCGGACAGGCCCTGCAGCAGGGCTTCAGCCTGGTCTATGCGAAGCGCTTCCTCGTCACCCTGAAGGCGAATTCGAGGGCGAAGCTGGCGCGTTTTCCCGGCCTCTTCGACGAACGGCGCATGCTGGCGGCGAAGACGCTGTACGACTTCGACGACGCCGTCACCGCGCCGGTGCACGGCTTCAGGGACGCCGCCGACTACTGGCGCCGCGCCAGCAGCAAGCCCTGGCTGGGCGGCGTGCGCCTGCCGGCGCTGGTGCTGAACGCGCTCAACGACCCCTTCCTGCCGCGCCAGGCCCTGCCGGGCCCGCAGCAGGTCTCCGCCTCGGTCAGGCTCGAGTATCCCGAGGCCGGCGGCCATGTCGGCTTCGTCTCCGGCGCCTTCCCCGGCCATCTCGGCTGGCTGCCGCAGCGGCTGCTGGATTTCTTCGATTCGCAGCGGTAATCCCGCCGTCGCACGGCGGTGCGATAATGGTCCATCCTTCATCGAGAGCCTTCGTCATGCAGATACCCGCCCCCGAAATCTTCAAGGCCTACGACATCCGCGGCATCGTCGGCCAGACGCTGACGCGCGATGCCGTGTATTCGATCGGCCGCGCCATCGGCTCCGAGGCGCGCGCGCGCAAGGTGAAGACCGTCGTCGTCGGCCGCGACGGCCGCCTCTCCGGCCCGGAACTGTCGCGCGCCCTGATGGAAGGCATCTGCGCCAGCGGCGTCGACGTCGCCGACATCGGCATGGTGCCGACGCCGCTCGGCTACTTCGCCGCGCATCATCTCAAGACCGGCAGCGCGGTGATGGTCACCGGCAGCCACAACCCGCCCGACTACAACGGCTTCAAGATCATGCTCGGCGGCGACACCCTGCACAGCACGGCCATCACGGCGCTGCGCACGCGCCTCGTCGAGGGCCGGCTCGCCACAGGCAGCGGCAGGATCACCCGGGTGGATGTGCGCCAGGACTACCTCGAGCGCATCGTCTCCGACGTCAAGCTGTCGCGGAAGATGAAGATCGTGGTCGACTGCGGCAACGGCGTCGCCGGCGCCGTCGCCCCCGAGCTGTTCCGCCGCATGGGCTGCGAGCTGGTCGAACTGTACTGCGATGTCGACGGCAACTTCCCCAACCACCACCCCGACCCGTCCAAGCCGGACAACCTGAAGGACGTCATCCGCGCCCTGCAGGAAACCGATGCGGAACTTGGGCTGGCCTTCGACGGCGACGGCGACCGCCTCGGCGTGGTGACCAGGGATGGCGAGATCATCTACCCGGACCGCCAGCTGATGCTGTTCGCCGCCGACGTGCTGGCGCGCAATCCCGGCGCGCAGATCCTCTACGACGTGAAGTGCTCACGCAACCTGGCGCGCTCGATCCGCCACCAGGGCGGCAAGCCGCTGATGTGGATGACCGGCCATGCGCTGATCAAGGCCAAGCTGAAGGAGACCGGCGCCCCGCTCGCCGGCGAGATGAGCGGCCACACCTTCTTCAAGGAGCGCTGGTACGGCTTCGACGACGGCCTCTACGCCGGCGCGCGCCTGCTGGAGATCGTCTCGCGCTGGAAGGATGCCAACTGGCCGCTGAAGCACCTGCCCAATGCGCTCTCGACGCCGGAACTCAACCTGAAGATGCAGGAAGGCGAGCCGCATGCCCTCATCGCCGAGCTGCAGAAGACGGCGAAGTTCGAAGGGGCGCAGGAAGTCATCACCCTCGACGGCCTGCGGGTGGAATACGCGGATGGTTTCGGGCTGATGCGCGCCTCCAACACCACGCCGGTGCTGGTGCTGCGCTTCGAGGCCGACAATGCGGCCGCCCTGGCGCGCATCCAGGCCGACTTCCGCCGCGTCCTGAGGCGGGCGCGGCCCGACCTGCTGCAGGCCTTCTGAAAATGTGATTTGCCGTCAGGCGGCTAAGCGACCGCCTTGAGGATCAGCGGCGTCAGCGTCTCCGGGAGACTGACTTCCCCGGCGAGGACGAAATCGCGCGCCGCCTGCGACATCTTCTGCCAGGTCTTGCGGATGATCTCGATCCACTTCGCCTCGTCGTAGTCCGGGTGCCGGGCGGCGAAGCCGGCGAGGTAATGCTCGAGGAAGACCAGGTCGGAGACGTCCTCCAGCAATTGCGTCTCGGCATTCACCTTGAGGCCCTTCTTGCCCACCGCGGCCTTCACCTGGTCGATGGTCTCGGCATCGTAGCCATTATCGGCCATGATGCGGCCGGCGGTCTCGGCGTGGAACTTGTAGAGGCCGGTACGCCACTGCAGGTAGCCCTGGCGGTCCATCGGGTAGCTCGCACGCGGCGTCTTCCAGCGCTGGATGTGCTGGGCGCGCACGGCCAGGCGCACGACCTCCGAGGCTTCCGGCGCGAAGCGCGCCAGCATGGCGCTCATGCGCTGCGCGTAGAGCAGCTCCTTCGGCTGGCCTTCATCCAGGTTGGGATCTTCGGCATTGGCGGCGTCGAAGGCGGCGAGGGTGGCCGCGAAGCGCTTTTGATCTGCAATCATGATGACCTCCGTGCCAGCCAGTCGCGGATCGCCAGGCCGGTGCCGAAATCCCAGGGCCGCAGCTTCTCCGGCGGGATCAGGCGGAACTCGGCCAGTTCCTCGTTGAGCGCGATCTCGCCCTCCGCCACCACATGGTAGGCGAGAATGATCTCGTTCTTGCGCTGGAAGGGGTAGATGCCGATCAGGCTGGCGGAACGCGTGACGAGGCCGAGTTCCTCCTGCACCTCGCGCGCCACACCCTCTTCCGGCGTCTCGCCGCGTTCCATGAAGCCGGTGACGAGGCCGAACATCTTTTCCGGCCAGGCATGGTTGCGCGCCAGCACCACCAGCCCGTCGCGCTCGACCAGGCCGGCCAGCACCGGCAGCGGGTTGTCCCAGAAGACGTAGCCGCAGGCGGCGTCCGGACAGGACAGCCGCGCGCGCCCCGCAATGCCGCACTCGACGAGCGGTGAGGCGCAGCGTGGGCAATAGCGCATCAGAGCTTGGCTTCGACCCAGCCCCGCACCGAGGCCAGCGCGCGGCCGAGGTGTTCCGGCTGGGTGCCGCCGGCCTGCGCCATGTCGGGCCGGCCGCCGCCCTTGCCGCCGACCTGCTGGGCGACGAAATTCACCAGCTCACCGGCCTTCACCTTGCCGGTGAGGTCGGGGCTGACGCCGGCGATGAGCGAAACCTTGCCGTCGGCGGCGGCGCCGAGCACGACGACGCAGGATTTCAGCTTGTCCTTGAGCTTGTCCAGCGTCTCGCGCAACGCCTTGGCGTCGGCGCCTTCGAGTGCGGCGGCGAGCACCTTCACGCCCTTCACCTCGGCGGCCTGGCCGGCGAGGTCGTCGCCCTGGCTGGCGGCCGCCTTCGATTTCAGACGCGCCAGTTCCTTCTCCAGCACCTTGACGTGGTCGAGCACCTGGCCGACGCGGGCGGCGATCTCCTGCGGCTGCGCCTTGATCGCGGCGGCGACTGCGGCCAGTTCGCGCTCCTGCTCCTGCACGACCTCCAGCGCGCCCTCGCCGGTGACGGCCTCGACGCGGCGGATGCCCGCGGCGACGCCGCCTTCGGAGAGGATCTTGAAGAAGCCGATGTCGCCGGTGCGCGCGACGTGGACGCCGCCGCACAGCTCACGCGAGCTGCCGATGTCCATCACGCGCACGCTGTCGCCGTACTTCTCGCCGAACAGCGCCATGGCGCCGGCCTTCAACGCATCGTCGAAGGCCATCACGCGGGCGCACGACTCGGCGTTGGCGAGAATCTCGCGGTTGACGATGCGCTCGACGGCGCGGATCTCGTCGTCGGTCATCGGCGCCTGGTGGGCGAAGTCGAAGCGCGTGCGCGCCGGGTTCACCAGCGAGCCCTTCTGCTGCACGTGGCTGCCCAGCACTTCGCGCAGGGCCTTGTGCATGAGGTGGGTGGCCGAGTGGTTGCGCACCGTGGCGGCGCGCGAGGCCAGATCGACCTTGGCCTGCACGGTGTTACCGACGGTGAGCTTGCCGAGCTTCAGGACGCCCTGGTGGCCGAAGACGTCGGCCTGGATCTTCTGCGTGTCGTCCACTTCGAAGACGCCGTGGGCGGATTCGAGCAGGCCGCGGTCGCCGACCTGGCCGCCGGATTCGGCATAGAACGGCGTGTGGTCGAGCACCACCACGCCGGCGTCGCCCAAAGTCAGTTCGTTCACCTCGGCGCCGCCCTTGTAGAGGGCGACGACAGTGCCTTCATGCACCAGCGTGTCGTAGCCGTGGAAGGCGGTGGCCACACCGGTGTATTCCAGCGCCCCCTTCATGACGAACTTCGATGCGGCGCGCGCCTGCTCGCGCTGGTGCGCCATGGCGGCGTCGAAGCCGGCCTGGTCGAGTGTGAAGCCGCGCTCGCGGCACATGTCCGCGGTGAGGTCGAGCGGGAAGCCGAAGGTGTCGTAGAGCTTGAACGCCGTTTCGCCATCGAGTCTCTTCGAGGGCGAGGCCAGCGCCGTCTCGAGCAGGGCCATGCCGTGTTCCAGCGTCTCGGCGAAGCGCTCCTCCTCGGCCTTGAGCACCTCGGCGACGCGCTCTGCGGCTTGCGGCAGTTCGGGATAGGCCTTGCCCATGGCGTGGGACAAGTCGGCCACGAGGCGGTGGAAGAAGGGCTTCTTCTGGCCGAGCTTGTAGCCGTGGCGGATGGCGCGGCGGATGATGCGGCGGAGCACGTAGCCACGGCCGTCCGAGCCGGGAATCACGCCGTCGACGACCAGGAAGGCGCAGGCGCGGATGTGGTCGGCGATGACGCGCAGGCTGGGATTGGAGAGATCCTTCGCGCCGGTCTCGCGGGCTGCGGCAAGGATGAGTTCCTGGAACAGATCGATCTCATAGTTGCTATGCACGTGCTGCAGCACGGCGGCGAGCCGCTCGAGGCCCATGCCGGTGTCGACGCTCGGCTTCGGCAGCGGGTGCAGCACGCCGGCCTCGTCGCGATTGAACTGCATGAAGACCAGGTTCCAGATCTCGATGTAGCGGTCGCCGTCGGCATCCGGCGAGCCGGGCGGGCCGCCCTCGATGCCGGCGCCGTGGTCGTAGAAGATCTCGCTGCAGGGGCCGCAGGGCCCGGTGTCGGCCATCTGCCAGAAGTTGTCGGAGGTGAACTGCGGCGCGCCCGGCTTGTCGCCGATGCGGATGCAACGCTCCGCCGGCACGCCGATCTCGCGCGTCCAGATTTCATACGCCTCGTCATCCTCGTGGTAGACGGTGGTCCACAGCTTCTCCTTCGGGATGCCGTACACCCCGGTGATCAGCTCCCAGGCGTAGCGGATGGCGTCGCGCTTGAAGTAGTCGCCGAAGCTGAAGTTGCCGAGCATCTCGAAGAAGGTGTGGTGGCGCGCCGTGTAGCCGACGTTCTCGAGGTCGTTGTGCTTGCCGCCGGCGCGCACGCAGCGCTGCGAGGTGGTGGCGCGCGCATAGGACCGCTTGTCGTGGCCGAGGAAGACGTCCTTGAACTGCACCATGCCGGCATTGGTGAACAGCAGCGTCGGGTCGTTGCCCGGCACCAGCGGGCTGGAGGCGACGATGGCGTGGCCCTTCGAGGCGAAGTAGTCGAGGAATTTCTGGCGGATGTCGGCGCTTTTCATGGCGGCTGCAGCGGAAGGCATGCCTGAGGACTAAAAGAGGCGCAATTTTAGCATCGCGAAGCGGCGGCCGAAGCCAAAAGTCAGTCGCCGCCGGACGGCAATTGAGTTCCGGCCGACTTTCGGCGTAGGCTAACCTGGGCACGACCGAGGTTAAGCCGCGAAGCGGCGGCCGGAGCCAAAAGTCAGTCGCCGCCCTACGGCAGGGTGAAATGAAAGGTGGCGCCCTTCTCCGGCTGGCCCTCGGCCCAGACCCGCCCGCCGTGGCGCTGGACGACGCGGGCGACGATGGCCAGGCCGACGCCGGTGCCCTCGAAGGCGGTGTCGCGGTGCAGGCGCTGGAAGACATGGAACAGCTTGCCGGCATAGGCCATGTCGAAGCCGGCACCGTTGTCGCGCACATGGAAATGCGCTTCGCCTGCCTCGATCCGGCCGCCGACCTCGATCACCGCCGGCTGGCGCTGGCGCGTGAACTTCAGCGCATTGCCGAGCAGGTTGAGCCAGACCTGGCGGATCAGGCTGCGGTCGGCCAGCACCGTCGGCATGGCATCGATGCGGATCTCGGCCTGCCGCCCGGCGCCGGCCTCCGGCAGTTCGGCGAGCACCTCGCGCGCCAGGCCCGCCATGTCGATCGCGCTGCGCTTCAGCTCGACGCGGCCGATGCGGGAGAAATCGAGCAGGTCGTCGATCAGCTCGCCCATGCGGATGGCGTTGGCGATGATGCGGCCGAGTTGTGCCCGACCTTCGGCGCCGATTTGCGGCGAATAGTCCTCCTCGATCACCTTGGCATAGCCGGCAATCGCGCGCAGGGGCGAGCGCAGGTCGTGGGAGACGGAATAGCTGAAGCTCTCCAGCTCGCGCACCGCCTCCTCCAGATCGGCGGTGCGCTCGCGCACGCGATGCTCGAGGGCGACGTTGAGGTTGCGGATCGCCTCTTCGGCGCGCCGCTGGTCGCCAATGTCCCGGGCGATCGAGATCAGGCAGGGCGTGCCGCCGATGTCGATCACCACCGTCGACGTCATCATGTCGCGCAGGCTGCCGTCCCGCGTGCGCATGGCGAACTCGTGGCCGCTCACCCTGCCCTGGGCCGTGACCTGCTCGATGAAGCGGGCGCGCTGCTCCGGGCGCGCCCAGAGGCGCATCTCGAGCGTCGTATGACCGATGATCTCCCCGCGCGGATAGCCAAGCAGCTTTTCGAAGCTCTCGTTGATATCCAGAATCAGGCCGTCCTGCAGGCGCACCACCATGATGCCGTCCGGGCTGGCATGGAAGACCTTGGCGAACTTCTCCTCGGACTGGCGCAGCGCCTCCTCGGCGCGCTGCACCTCGGTGATGTCGCGCGCCACGCCGATGATTTGCGGCTCGCCGCCGATCTCGGTCAGCACGCAGGAGCCCTCGATCAGGATGACCTCTCCGTTTTTCCTGCGGAAATGCACCTTGAACCCCTGCCACTCGCCTTCCTCCCTCAGGTGCCTGACCAGTTCTCCCCGCTCGGCGGGTTCGCTCCACAAGCCGATCTCCATCGCCGTCCGGCCGAGCACCTCCTGCGCCTTCCATCCCGTCACCCGCTCGAAGCCCTGATTGACGGCGACGAACCTGCCGTCTTCCAGCCGGCTGACCGACGCGTAGCTGGGGTTGGCGTGAAAAGCCTTGGCGAATCGCTCTTCCGAATGCCGCAGCGCCTCCTGCGAACGCTTCAGCTCCGTCACGTCGCGCGCGGTACCGATGATGTGCGGCTCGCCGGCGTAGTCTATGGTGTTCGCGGTGATCTCCACGTCCCGCCTCTCGCCGCCCCGTGTCACGAAAACGGACGGGAAATCGCGCACGCTTCCCTGCTCATCCAGCAGCCGCACGAAACGCTCGCGATCGGCTGGATCCGACCACATGTGCAAATCGGCGACACTCATCCTGCCGACCGCCTCGGACACCGGAATGCCGAGCAGTTTCTCGAAGCCCTCGTTGGCCTCGATGATGCGGCCGTCGCGCAGGCGGCTGATCATGGTGAAATAGGGATTCGAGTGGAAGGCCTTGGAAAACTTTTCCTCGGAGAGGCGCAGCCTTTTCTCCTGCTGCCCGACCTTGCGGCGCAGGAACAGGCTCGCCGGCACCAGGATCAGCAGCAGGCCGGCTGCTCCGGTCAGCAGCCAGCGCAGTTCCATCGGCACGACCTGTGCCGGCGGCGGCGCCATGGTCCGCTTCAGGGCATCGAAATACACGGAAGCACTGTCCTGGCGCCAGCGCTCGAGATGGCGGTCGATGCCTTCCAGCAGGTCGCCATTGCGCCCCTTGGCGACGGCGAAGAACAGGCTGGCCGGATTGAACACAATGGGCGTCTCGCGCAGGCCGTAGCGGGGACCGTGGCGGCCGGCAAAGAAGCTGTTGGCCACCACGGCGTCTGCCTTGCCCTGCCGCACCGCCTCGAAGCCCTCCGCCAGCGAAGCGACGCCAACCGGCGCGTACTCAAGGCCGGCGCCGGCCATCATCCGCGCCAGCGCATCCTCCTGCACGGCGCCGCGCAGCACGGCGATGCGCCGCCCGGCCAGGTCCGGCAGGGTCAGGATGGGCGTGCGCGGAGGGACCAGCACCCCCGACCAGCTGTGGGCGACCGGAATGGCATGGAAATCGAAATGGCTGTTGCGGTTCGCGGAATAGGCCACGTCCGGCATCAGGTCGAGGGTGCCGGCCTCGAGCCGGTCCAGGCATTGCGCCCAATCGCAGGAGACGAAATGAAGCTGCCAGCCCTCCTCGGCGGCAATCGCCCGCGCAAGGTCGACGAACAGCCCGGCGGGCCGCCCCTCATCGTCGGAATGGATCTTCGGTGCGTTTTCGTAGAGGCCGATGCGGACCTCGCGTTGCGCCGGGACGGCCGGCGGCGGCCAGTATGCCGCCATCGCGGCCAGCATGGCAAGCAGCCTCGCGGATCGCCCCGGGAATCGGCGCTTTTGTCTCGGGTACACCAAGCCTCCTGTGGCGGCTACTATAGCGTCAACGACAGGGTGAGGGCGCCCATGCCTTCGCGCTGGAAGCAAACGTCATGACACATCTTCTTGCACTCGACCAGGGCACCACCAGCTCGCGCGCCATCGTCTTCGACGGCGGCGGGCGCATCGTTTCCGTGGCGCAGAAGGAACTGCAGCAGATCTACCCGCAGCCGGGCTGGGTCGAGCACGACCCGGCCGGAATCTGGCGCGACCAGCTGTCCGTGGCGCGGGAAGCGCTGGCCCAAGCCGGTCTCGGCGCCGCCGAGATCGCCGCCATCGGCATCACCAACCAGCGCGAGACCGCCGTGCTGTGGGAGCGCGCCACGGGCCGACCACTCCACAACGCCCTCGTCTGGCAGGACCGGCGCACGGCGGACGCCTGCGCGAAGCTGAAGGCCGCAGGCGCCGAGGCGGCGATCCGGGAGAAAACCGGCCTGGTGCTCGATCCCTACTTCTCGGCCACCAAGCTCGCCTGGCTGCTCGACCACGTGCCCGGCGCCCGCGAGCGGGCGCGCCGCGGCGAGCTGGCCTTCGGCACCATCGACAGTTGGCTCGCCTGGAACCTCAGCGGCGGAGGCCTGCATGTCACCGATCCGTCGAACGCCTCGCGCACCTCGCTTTTCAACATTCACGCGGGCGACTGGGACGACGAGCTGCTGGCGCTGTTCGCCATCCCGCGCGCGCTGCTGCCGCGCATCGTCCGCTCGAGCGCGCTGTGCGGCGAGACCGCCCCCGATCTGTTCGGCGCGGCGATTCCCCTCGGCGGCATGGCCGGCGACCAGCAGGCGGCGCTGTTCGGCCAGGCCTGCCACGGCGCGGGCATGGCGAAGAACACCTACGGCACCGGCTGCTTCCTGCTGATGCACACCGGCGCGAAGCCGGTCGCATCGCGCAACGGCCTGATCGCCACCTGTGCGGCGCAGTCCGGCGAAGCGCTCGAATACGCCCTCGAAGGCAGCGTCTTCATCGGCGGCGCCGTCGTGCAGTGGCTGCGCGACGGGCTCGGCCTGATCCGCCGGGCCGCCGACATCGAGCCGCTCGCCGCC
>UBJH01001709.1_pt1 | contig 14226 bp, 10 predicted proteins | sample 2193721 | NCBI WGS metagenome assembly UBJH01 (sample SAMEA4703186, study PRJEB27089) | metagenome | reverse complement strand
CGTGCAAGGGATTCGCACCTCTGACCGGGTGAAGGACTCGGTGAAAGAAAAAGACGCCGATGAGCTGCTGATCCACTATGGGCTGGCGCAGGGCAATACGCTTACCCGCCTCGGCGTCCTGCTTCTGGGGCGCATGGCCGACCGCCGAGCACTGGGCACGGCACCGCTGGTGCAGGCGATCAAGTACGATGAGCAAGGGCAAAAGATCAACAAATGGGCCTGGGACGATTGCGCCCTGTCGCCGGTGGAACTGGTGGATGCCGTCTGGCATGAGGTGCCGGATTTCCGCGAAAGCTATGAGGTGGCGGAAGGAATGTTTCGCCGCAGTGTAGCTGCCTATGACGAAAAGGTAGTGCGCGAATTGCTGGTTAACGCGTTGGTGCACCGGCCCTACACCCAGCAGGGCGACATCTATCTTAATCTGTACCCGGACCGGCTGGAGGTGGTAAATCCCGGTCGGTTGCCGCTGGGTGTCACACCGCGCAATATGTTGCATGCCAGCCGCCGCCGCAACGAGGGCTTGGCGCGGGCCTTTCACGATCTGGGTTTGATGGAACGCGAGGGCAGCGGTTTCGACCTGATTTACGATAGGCTGCTGTCCCAAGGCCGCCCCGCTCCGGTGCCGGAGGAAGGCGCGGACTGGGTAAAAGTCACGATCCAGCGGCGGATCGTAAGACCGGAGGTGATGCGCTTGATGGCAGAAGCGGATGATCGCTTCCAATTGACGCAGCGGGAGCGGATCACGTTGGGCGCCCTGGCCCAGACCGAAGGCATGACCGCCCGTGAACTTGCGGCCTTGTTGGAAGCGGATCGGACGGACGCACTCGCCCCCTGGTTGGGACGTCTCCCCGAGTTGGGTCTGGTACTGAGCATTGGGCGCACCAAGGGAACCCGCTACTTTATCGATCCGGCTTTGCTGCGAGATTTCGGAGTCAAGCTTGCGACGTCTCTGAAGCGCATTGAACCGCATCGGCTGCTGGAATTGGTGCGAGAGGACTTGCGCCGTTATCCGCGCTCTAAGATTGGCGAGATCAGCGCCCGTATCGGCCCGGAAGTCAATCGCTCTCAGTTGAAGAGAGCATTGGCGGAACTGGTTCGATTGGGAGTCGCCGTCATGGAAGGGCAGCGCAACGGCGCCCGCTACCGACTAAGGGATAAGTCGTAAGTAGCGCCCCTTTGGAGCATGGAGAGGGAAATTGGTTCGCCAGGACCGTCCTAGCGAGCCAAAGCCGGCGGACGGCTCGGCGTAACCATTTGTTTTTAGTGATTGTGTTTCCAAAGCACCGTATGGCGAATGCGCCAAATCCGATCCAAACGATTGGACTAAATCGAAGATGGCCCTGACCGACATCAACGGCGAGGACCGGCTGGTCCAGCAGACCTTCGCCGACCATCTGGAGAAGGTCCTCGGCTGGGAGAGCGTCTACGCCTACAACACGGAGACGTTCGGGTCACGCGGAACCATGGGCCGCGCGTCTGAACGCGAGGCCGTATTGGTGCTGGACCTGCGGGCTGCGTTGGAGCGCCTCAACCCTGATCTCCCGGACGAGGCATGCGAGCAGGCCGTCAAGAAGATCACGCAGGTTGACTTCGCCCGATCGCTCATTCAGCACAACCGCGAGTTCTACGGCTTTATCCGAGACGGTGTTCCCGTCGAGTGGCGGGACGCAAGCGACGAGACCTGCCACTCGCACGCCCGCGTCATCGCCTTCCGCGAGGTCGGAAATCTATCGGAGCAGAATCAGAAGCTCCGTACCGCCCGCGACCTGTTGCTGCCGCGCCTGATGAACGGAGAGGTCGCCGTTTGATATCGGTGTACTCTATTTAGCTAATAATCCCTTTACAGAGGATTATGCCATATATACAATATACCCATGCGAAGAGGGCTTGGTCAGATCGAGGCGATGTTGTTTGCCTACGTGCAGGTGCGCGGACTATCCACCGTGCGCGTGGGAGAACTGCGTGGACCGTTGCGCCTGTCTGCGATACAAGAACGGAAACTACTGAGCCGGCTGGCAACAGCGGGATTGATTGCCCGCGTGTGGAGGGGACTGTACCTGGTGCCTCCTCGGCTCCCGCTGGGCGGCAAGTGGAGCCCGAACGAGGCCCTCGCGTTGAGCACGCTGATGGCGAATCAGGAGGGACGATACCAGATATGCGGGATCAATGCCTTCAATCGCTACGGCTTCGACGACCAGGTGCCCAACCGGGTCTACGCCTACAACGACCGCCTCTCCGGAGAGCGCATGGTGGGCTCCGTAGCCCTGACGCTGATCAAGGTGGCGGCCGCCCGCCTCGGCGATACGGATCAAGTGCGGACGGCGGAAGGCCTGACCGCGGTCTATTCGTCGCGTGTCCGGACGCTGGTGGACGCGGTGTACGACTGGTCGCGGTTCAACAGCCTGCCTAAAGCGTTTGATTGGATCCGAGCCGAGCTGACTGCCGGACGGGTCAGCCCGGCGGAGCTGGTTCGAGTCACTCTGCGCTATGGCGATGTCGGCACAATTCGGCGGATGGGCGCGCTTCTCGATCGAGCAGGTGTGGCCCCTGCGCTGTTGCGGAAGCTGGAGCGGGCGCTCAAGCCCTCATCGAGCCTCATCGCGTGGAACCCCGTGCAGCCGAAGCGTGGGACTCTCGATCGGCGTTGGGGTATCGTGTGGAATGATCATGCCTGAGGCGCCACCGATCCGGTTGCACCAGGACCCTGCCCTGTTCCGGGAGGCCGTGACCTACACGGCGTCGGAAACGGGATTCGCCCCCAGGCTCATTGAGAAGGATTACTTCTGCACCGTCGTCCTCCAGTACCTGGGGCAGGCCGGGAGCGGGCTCGTCTTCAAGGGCGGTACCTGCCTGGCGAAGGTGTACGCGGGGTTCTACCGTCTGAGCGAGGACCTCGATTTCGTCATCCCGACACCGACCGATGCGTCCCGTGCCGAGAGGCGGCGGCGTGCCGCGGAGTTGAAAGCCGCAGTCGCCAAGATTGGAGAGCGGTTGCCTGGTCTCCGCGTTATCACCGCGCTCACCGGCGCCAACGACTCCACCCAATATAACGGCGTTACTGCCTATCGCTCGCTGCTCGAGGACCGAGAGGAAGCCATCAAGATGGAAATCGGCCTGCGCGAGCCGCTTCTGACGCCCGCCGTCCAGAGTGAGGCGAGGACGCTCTTGCTCGACCCCATCTCCGGTTTGCCGTTGGCGCCGGTTCTGACCGTATTGTGCCTTTCGCGAATAGAGGCGATGGCCGAAAAGCTGCGGGCGGCACTGTCCCGCCGTGAGGCTGCCATCCGCGACTACTACGACATCGACCACGCGATCCGCCGGCTGAGCCTCGATGTGCTGGAGCCGGGACTGGTCGGACTCGTCAGGGAGAAGCTGGCCGTGACCGGCAACGACCCGGTGGACGTTTCGTCGGCCCGGCTTGCGGTGTTGAGGCCACAGCTCGATTCGGAGTTGAAAGCCGTGCTTCGCACTCGAGACTTCACGGAGTTCGATTTGGACCGCGCCTTTGCCACCGTAGCCGAGGTGGCAGCCGCGCTCGGCCGAACTCCATGATCACGGACATCAACAGCGAGGACCGGCTGGTCCAGCAGACCTTCGCCGAGCATCTGGAGAAGGCGCTCGGCTGGGAGAGCGTCTACGCCTACAACACGGAGACATTCGGACCGTACGGAACCCTGGGCCGCGCGTCCGAACGCGAGGCCGTGTTGGTGCGGGATCTGCGCGCGGCGCTGGCCAGGCTCAACCCGGACATTCCGGAGCCGACGCGGGAGCAGGCGATCGAGCAACTCACGCGGCTCGACTTTGCCCGCTCGCTCCTCCAGCACAACCGGGAGTTTTACGGCTTCATCCGGGGCGGTGTTCCTGTCGAGTGGCGAGACGCAAGCGGCGAGACCCGGCATGCGCACGTACAGGTGATCGATTTCCGGAACGCGGCCAACAACCGCTTCCTGGCAGTCAGGGAGCTGAAGCTCCAAGGCGTGCGCGTACCCCACTACAATCGGCGCGGGGACCTGGTGTGCTTCGTCAACGGCCTGCCGCTGGTCTTTATCGAGCTTAAGGCTGTCTACAAGAACATCCGCGCCGGCTTCGATGACAACCTGACCGACTACCTGAACGAGAGCATCGCCCATGCCTTCCACCACAACGCCTTCCTCGTGGTCAGCAATGGCGACAGCGCCCGCTACGGCTCCATCACCAGCAAGTGGGAGCACTTCGTAGAGTGGAAGCGTAACGACGAGAAGGACAAAGGCCGGGTGGATGCCGAAGCGCTGCTCGACGGTATGCTGGCCAAGAAGAGGCTGCTCGATCTGGTGGAGAACTTCATTCTCTTTGACGACAGCCGGGCCGGCGGCACACGCAAGATCGTGGCGCGTAACCATCAGGTGCTCGGCGTCAACCGCGCCGTTGCATCGGTCGTACGACAGGAGCAGTTGAAGCGACACTTCCCGGTAGGTGAACGACTCGTCACGTATCGCGTACCGACGTATGAGCTGCTCAAGGCCGCCGACGCTGCGCCGGATTCGCCCTATGCCATCCAACGCACCGCGGATTCCGCTGCCAAGGATGAACTGCCGCTGGTGAAACGCGCGCATGATGACCTGGGGCGCTTGGGTGTGTTCTGGCATACGCAGGGCAGCGGCAAGTCCTACTCGATGGCGTTCTTCGCCGAGAAGGTGCGGCGTGTGGTGCCCGGCAACTTCACCTTTGTCGTGATGACTGACCGTGACGACCTGGACGACCAGATCTGGCGTACGTTTATCGGTTGCGGCGTCACGAACGAGAAGACCCCGCGCGCCGGCTCCGGCAAGGAATTGCGGCGCATCCTGGAAGGAAATCACCGCTTCGTCTTTAGCCTGATTCACAAGTTCAACCAGCCGGTGACCGAGCCTTACAGCGATCGCGACGACATCATCGTCATATCGGACGAGGCACACCGGACTCAGGCCGGGAAGTTCGCCCGCAACATGCGACTGGCGCTGCCGAACGCCTCCTTTATCGGGTTCACCGGCACGCCGCTCTTCACGCACGATCACCTTACGCGTCGAATATTCGGCGGCTACGTTTCGCGTTACGACTTCAAGCGCTCCGAGGAAGATCAGTCCACCGTGAGGCTGATCTACGAGAACCGGGGTGAAAAGCTCGGCATCGCCCGGTTGGACCTCAACGACCGCATCGCGGCCAAGATCGAGGAGGCGGAACTGGACCCGGACCAGACCGCGCTGCTGGAGAAGCTGCTGGGGCAGGACTACGAAATCATCACCGCCGATGACCGGCTCGACAAGCTGGCCGATGACTTCGTCGAGCATTGCTCGGCCCGGTGGGAGACCGGCAAGTCCATGCTGATCTGCATCGACAAGGTGACGTGCGCCCGGATGCTCCAGCGTATCGAGCCACGCTGGAGGGCCAAGCTCATGGGGGTGAAGGCCCTCATACTGGAGAAGGAAGCGGAGCTGTCCGCTGCGTCTGATGTGGACGAGCGGAAGCGCCTCGTCAAATCCCTGGAGTGGCTGCGCGGACAGGCCGAGTGGATGGAAAGCACGATCATCGAGATCATCATCAGCGAAGCGCAGAACGAGGGACGCGACTTCGCCAGGTGGGGTATTGATATTAGGCCGCACCGCATGAGGATGAAAACCGGGTTCGAGACACCCGACGGCAAGCGCGTGGGCGTGGACGACGCATTCAAAGACCCGGAGCACCCGTTCCGGATCGCCATTATCTGCGCTATGTGGCTGACGGGTTTCGATGTCGAGTGCCTCTCGACCCTCTACATCGATAAACCGATGAAGGCCCACACGCTGATGCAGGCTATTGCCCGCGCCAATCGCGTCTATCCGGGCAAAGATTGCGGGGTGATCGTGGACTATAACGGCATGCTCAAGAGCCTGCGCGAGGCGCTCGCGCAGTACGCCCTCGGGGACGAGGGCGAAGGCGGCGATGGCGGCGGCATCGTGGCGCCGATCGAGGAGTTGGTCGCTGCGCTATTGCAGGCCATCGAAGCCGCGGAGAACCATCTCAGGGGTCTGGGCTTCGACGCGTCGCGGCTGACAGGTGCGACCGGCTTCACCCGCATCGAAGCGCTGCGGGATGCCGTCGATGCGCTCTACACCTCGGACGAGGCCAAACGGCGGTTCGAGATTATGGCGCGGCAGATCTTCATCCGATTCAAGGCACTGCTGATGGAACCGAGTGCCCTGGCCTACGCCGAGCGCCACGACAACATTGAGGCCATCTACAAAAAGCTGCAGGAGAAGCGCGATACTGCGGACGTCACGGCGCTACTCAAGGAACTGCACCGTATCGTCAACGAGGCGATTCGGGCGCAGGCGCCGGGTGGCGACCACGCCGAAGGGCTCACGGTAGACCTGAGCCGCATCGATTTCGCGAAACTGCGGAACGAGTTCGTAGACAAGGTACAGCGTAAGCACGCGGCATTGCAGAACATTCGAGATGTGGTCGAGAAGAGGCTGGCGCAAATGCTGGCCAGTAACCCGATGCGGATGGACTACTACAAAAAGTACCAGCAGATTATTGCCGACTACAACCGAGAGAAGGATCGCGTGACGGTGGAGGAGACGTTCGCCAAACTGGTCGAGCTGGCCACCAGCCTCGACACGGAACAGAGGCGGGCCGCAGAAGAGGGCCTGACCGACGACGAACTTGCGCTGTTCGACCTGCTCTTCAGGGAAAGCATCGGCAAGGCAGATCGAGAGAGGCTGAAGCAGGCCAGCAAGAATCTGCTTGCCTCGCTCCAGGAGCTACTGAAGCCGATGCAGGCTTGGACGCAGAATACGACTACTCAAGCGCAGGTCAAGATCTTCATCCTCGACAACCTCTGCCGATCGCTGCCGCGCCCTCCCTTTACGGACGATGACACCGAAGCGCTCACCGGTCGCGTCTATGATTACGTGTGGCAACGGAGCGCGAGCGGCCATGATCTCTTGGCGGCGTAGGATAGTTTGCCAGTACGACGAACATGAGCGCCAGCGTGTAGGTCGGTGGTGCTCGCGGGAACCGCGCCTGCCACCGTGTAGAGTGTAGATTACACCTCCGTAATCTTGAGTCCCATACCTTGGTCGTAGCGCCATGTTTCGCCTACCCCAGGTTCACTGCCCTTGATTGCAGCGTCTTGGACCGGGATCCTGCCCGCGAGGCAACCGGCGATCATCGACCGACATTGGGGGCTGTTTTCACCGGAACAGGAGTTCAGCCAAGCTGTCGAAGGCTATTTGACGCGGGGGAGCCGCCCGCTAACAGGCTACGTGTTTCAATTGACCTCGGCCTGGCATCTCGATACTTGTGCAGATTAATAGTCGAACTCCGCGCTCTCGGGATCGCGGGAGATTCCCGAACAATTGCCGTTTTGAAATTTCTTGCTAAGCGCTGGATAGGGTTATAGGATTTGGTCAGATCGCAAATTGTCTAAATGCGTTGACCAGTCTACTCAATGGGTGGCTACCTATTATTTGACTCTCTTCAATCCTGTTCATGAAGGAGAGCCGAGGGAAATCCCTGGTCTCGATTCAGTTATCACAGGACGAGAAGAAAAGTGCTCAAATCCATTGGCTCACCACGAAATGCAGTGGGCTTGCTGACGCAAGGCACTGATTCTTCTCGTGAGGCCGGAGGAAAACGGAGGGAGGAGGATCATATGGCTATGAATCTCGAAGAGCTGGCTGCGGAGGCGATGAAGCTTGCCCTTGAGGAGCGAGCTCGACTTGCCAGTAGGCTCATACTCAGTCTCGAGGAGCCATCCGAGTCAGAGGTCGAGAGGCTCTGGCTCGATGAGGCTGAGCGGCGGCTGAGGGAATTCCGCGAGGGCAGGGTCCAGGCTATTCCAGGGGATCAGGTGTTCCGTCGGGCTATCGCCGAGATTTCGTGAGATCCGAGCTGTTCCTTCCTGAAGCCGACAAGGAATTCCGCGAGGCTACTCGGTATTACGAGCGCGAGGCACCGGGTCTGGGGATCGCCTTTATCACGGAGGTCCATAGCGCTGTGGCCTCCGTGCTCGCGAACCCTTATGTGGCCGCGGCGGCGGGAAGCGGCATCCGTCGACGAGTACTCCGCCGCTTCCGGGGTCACGGCGATCGCGCGTTCGGTGGGCGCGTCGCTCTCGCCGGCGCTCAGCGGCCTTTTCCTGGCCACTCCGTCACTCATCGGTGCACCTTTCTTCGTTGCGGGCGGCCTGAAGATCGTCTACGACGTGCTGTTGTATCGCAGTTTTCGAGGACTCAAGCCGCCTGAAGAGTGAGCGCGCATCCATGTGGAGCGCCACCGTCCATTGAGACGCCAACGATTTTCCGCGTCGCGTCCAAGGTGACAGCCTGAGCCTGTTTCAATCCTGCGAATCATAACGACCAGAGCAGCAACGTGACGATGAGGCTCGCGACGGCAATCGCTGCGATGATTATAGCTTGTATCAATTTCGGACGAAGGTGTACCGTCGAGACCGCATCGATACGGTGATCGGGAGCGATGAGATCTGTAGCCCCCGCTGCCCTAAGTCCGCCTTTCATTCGCGCTTTTTGTCTGGTGTCATACTCTCGTCGCTTCTCCGGATCCTTAAGAACTGCATACGCTTCATTAAGACTCCAGCTCTGCTCGGCAATCCATCCCGTCGGGTCCTCATAATTATCGGGGTGATACACGCGCATCTTTTCGAGCCATTTCTCATGAACCGTCTCGGCGGAGGCGTTCTGGTCCACCCCAAGAATCGCGTAATAGTCCGTTCGTGACGCGAGGTGTATCGACACGAGCAGTGTCTCGGCCTTCTGAACCAGGTGACGAACATCGAGATGTTGGCGCTCAGCCGTCGCACGGAGTTCGGCGTAATGAGAGGACCGTAAGCCCCTCCGAATATCCAGGAGGATGCCGATCAGCTCCCGTCGGTCGGGACACAAGGCGGAAAGATCAGGAAGCGGCTCAGGCTGGGCCAGCCTGGCAATGATTGCGTTGATTCTGTCCTCACGCATACCGCCGCTTTCGGTCTTATCGATACGCTCATGAACGTCTGCCTGTCCGTGTGTATCTGTATGTGGATAGGCGTGACTTCCATTATTGGCATGATCCTTCGTTCTATTCTCCTTCCGAACGTTCGCTGCGCCTGGAGAGTGTCCGGCAGAAGGAAAAAGGGGGTGGTGGATGGGACTGTCGGAGTCGTGCGCCGACTGATGCGTAACGCTTTGTCCTGACGCGGCGACAAGCGCTGCGTTGAGGGTAATGGACAGCACCGTGACCATAGCCATGGCATTCGCCGGGATATGCAGGTTGAAATCGGTCAGGCTGTGAATGAGCATGGCAAATACTGCGGTCATCCCGGCTAACGTCAGGTACGCTGCAAACGGATCGTGCCGCGTGAACCACCTGGCGGTCACCTTACGATACCACACGACGATCAGCCACATCACAAGACCAAAGGCCACGATGCCGCCCTCAGCCAATAGTTGCAGGTAGTCGTTGTGGGCATACTGAAAGATCATCTGGGCGGTAGATGTCTTGTATGCCGGGAACACCCCCTCGAAGGTGTTGAACCCTGAGCCAAGACGCGCGTAATCGTTCGCCATGCGCCAGGTATCCCGCCAGAGGACGGCTCGTTCTTCTGTGGACGGCTCCTGGAGCGTCTTCTCGAGCCGCTCCAGCGACAGGAATGCGCTGTTTCCACCGATCCAGATCGCGGCGATCAGGGTGAGGCCGCAGCAGGCCAACGCCAATCGTACCGCCTGTGAACGCGCGGTCCGTTTCATAATCGCCATCATGACGAAAAAGACCATAGAGCCTGCAAAACTGACGAGACCGCCGCGCGAACCGGTCAGGATCAGCGCCGCGCCCATAAAGATTGCGGCGAACAGCAGGAGTATCGATTTGCTGGTGGATTGGGATGTCCATAAGAGAAGACGTTCCCTCATGGCAAGTCGAGCGGCGCGCAACGGCGACTGAGCCAGAATATAGCCAATGGTCAGCGGAAGGGCGATCTCCATATAGCCGGCGAAGTGATTGCGGTTGACATAGGGACCGAACGGTTCACCGCCCTGTGCGGTTTCGCGGATCCAATAGAGTTTGCCGTTAGACGAATACTTGTGAATGATCGCGAATACCGCCAGGAAAAACCCGACGCCGATGATGGTGACGATCACCCTCTCGACCTGTTCCCGCTCTCGAAAGCGGTTGAGCAAGATCCAGAACAGCATGGCATAGGTCAGGACCCTCAGCAACTCTTCGCGGGTGGCAACAGGGTCGAGCGAGACAGTTCGCCATTCTGCCTGGAGGTTGAGGGCCGACGCCGCAGCGCTGTAGACCGAGTGCGCCGCAGGTGAAAGCAGCTTGATCGTGTTCATGGGCAGCGGAAGCATCTGAAAGAGCATCAGCGCCAGGAAGGAGAGGATCAGGACGGTAAACGGTGTCCGGTCGATCTGGATTCGTCCGTCCCGGATCATCTGGGCAAACCAGATGGCTCCCATGAAGAGGACCAGCAGTTCGGCTACCGCGATCGACCAGACCTCAACGGTACCAAAGGCGAGTGGTGTAAACAGGAGAAGGAGTGTCAGCGTCCATGAGAGCAGGCGGTCCGACCACGGTACCAGGCGGACGTTACCCTGTTGATACATGCCTCGCCCACTCGCGGTTGGTCTGATACCATCGCACCAGTGCGCCGACACCGTCCTGGAATGTCGATTGCGGCTGCCAGTCCAGCAATCGTTTGGCCTTGCTGATCTCCGCCCACGTCGCCTGTACGTCGGCTGGATGCCGGGATGCGTGGACGATCTCAGCCCTCTTCCCGACCAATTCCTCCACGAGTCGGACCGCATCCATCAGCACAATAGGTGTGTCGGAGCCTAAGTTGATGATCTCAAACCCGAGGGGCGTAAGTCCGGCGATCGTCCCTCTCGCGATATCGTCCACAAAGGTAAAGTCGCGGGATTGCCGGCCGTCGCCGTACACCAGCACCGGGCGCCCTTCGCTGATCCACTGCACGAAGCGAAAGAGGCTCATATCGGGTCGACCGGCGGGACCGTACACGGTGAAGTACCGCAAGATGGTCATATCGATCCCGTACAGATAATGGTAGGTGTAGCAGAGGGCTTCAGCCGCCTTTTTGGAAGCGGCGTATGGCGAAAGGGGGGCGTCGGTATTCGCATCTTCCCGGTAAGGCATTGCATTGCCCTGACCGTACAGACTGGAGGTAGAGGCGAGGATAAACTTATTGATGCTCAGTTTCCGGCAAAGGTCCAAGAGGTTCAGCGTCCCGGTGACGTTGGTGTCGAAGTACACCCAGGGGTCTTCAACGGATTGGCGCACGCCGGCGCGGGCCGCCAGGTTGATGATTGCCGACGGACGGTTACCTGGAGTCTCGCATGCGCTCTCAAAGAGCGCGCTTAGAGCGGCGCGATTGCTGATGTCGAGCTGGTGGAACTGAAAGCCGGGATGGTGGAGGATCCGCTCAAGACGCCACTGCTTGAGCCGGACGTCGTAGGCGTCGTTGAGATTATCGATCCCGATAACGAGGTGACCGGCCTGGAGGAGCAACTCGGCGACCTTGCAGCCGATGAAGCCCGCACAACCTGTCAGTACAATGGTCCCTGGTTCCAACGCTCGGTCCTTGGCGCGCTGCATCCACATTTGGATGATGTTCCGGGCGCCGCCTTCGGTGCCATTGCGTAACCTGAACAATCGATTGCGATGTGCGAAGATGTCAAGGGGGCTGTCGACCGCGATACTGCAAATACACCGTGGTGCCGAAGGGGGGACTCGAACCCCCACGGGTGTAACCCCACCGCCCCCTCAAGACGGCGTGTCTGCCATTCCACCACTTCGGCCCGCTGTATAATGGCAACGGCGGCCGTTATCTGTCAATGAAAATGTGGATGGAAAAAAGCCGAGTTTCGCCCCTTGAATCCTCCGCCTCTCTCGGTATAGTCACGGGAAGGGCTATTGAGTATCAGCCTTGACGTGAGGGTGAATCAGGGAGACGGGATGGAGGTGACATGAGGGAACGCGGGCGGAGAAGTATCAGATGGGCAGCAGGCCTGTGTCTGTTGTTTGTTGCGGTCGGATGCGCAACGGCCCGGATCGTGGAGCAACGGGTCGTGAGCGGCCGGATCACCGATCAGCAGGGCCGGCCTGTGCCGGGGATGCCCGTACTGGTGGTGGGACGACAGCTCGATTTCACCACGACACTTGACTACGCGGAACGCGACCGGCGGACGCTGAAGGTCTTGACTGCCGACGACGGCCGGTACATGGCCGAGTTCATCCCCAGCGAACTCGGGAATAACCTTTACTTGTTCTTTTACGCTGAAAAGGGGGTCGATGGCGTCCGGTTTCAAAGGCCGGACGGAATCGACATCACCAAACGGTTAACGGAGAGCAGAGAGCTGAGGTTGGATCAGGTGCTTCTCGACCATCCGCAATGGAAGGAGGTACAGCGACAGATCGCGCAGCTTGGGGCGGATTCAGCCAAAGGAAAGATTTTGCGTCAACTCGGCCTTCCGGAGCGGATCGACCGCGGGGCCGGTGATCAATCTGCGGAGACGTGGTGGTATTACAATAAGGGAATCAGCTACCGCTTTGTCGGGTCTGCTGTTGAAGGATCGTATACCTTCCAGCCCATCCGAGGCGTGTTGCCGCCTTCCGCCACGAAGTAACGCAGGCAACCTCTTCTCCCCTCCTCCCCTGTTACCTTACCAGGCTGTAAAAGTCGGGTGTGGTCACTGCTGCCCAAATTCTCCGGAAACCACCAGGGAGCCTCCTGCATTTTCAAGGGGTTTGGGACGGATTCGAGTGCTCGGCAAGTGCGGGCCTCCCGGTCTGCTGCCCAAGTTAAGCCGGCGCCGTCAGGGCAAGTTGTTCCGGCCTCTCGATCAACGGCCTTCGTATCCTTGACGGTCTTCTCAAAGTCGAACCGTAAGACGAAATGGAGGATCTGGCGGAGCACACTCATGAACCGATTCATGGTTGAGCCTCCTTTCTGGCTGTGGGGTAGACATGCACTGACTCTACCATAGCCGGGGGAGGCTCAACTTCCAACGCTAATTTGGGCAAGAGTATCTTAAAATCACAAATCTGTGTCATTTGGACAGCAGGATATCCTTTTTTACACACCTGCATATCACGAGTTACATCAGCACGGGATGTGCTCGTCAACGATTGGTTACGTCGACTGTCATAATTCCATGATAACAAGGGTATTGAGGGTGTTTTCGACTAACGTTGTATTGATGGCCTGTTGCTTGCACGTTGACATAGCTCGATGTGCTATGCCGCACGGTTCCGCCCTTCGTCTTGAGGGCCTGAGTATTGGGTGGCTGGAATCATCACCCGTACGATCTTGCCGAATCCTTTGATTGGAGACACGAATGTTTCCAATGAAGAAGCCACGGATTTTGATCGTCGAGGATAATCCCCACATGCTGGGCTTCCTGAAAGCCGCCCTGGAACAACACGGCTTCATCCTTGTACCCGCTTCAGATTGTGAACACGCGTTGCGCACTCTGGCCCTGACTCCTGTCGATCTGGCGATCCTCGATCATCGGATGCCAGGGCAGACCTCAGGATTACAGCTGGCCAGGCTGTTGAAACGGCGAGACGCCGGGCTGCCTGTTATTCTCATCACAGCCTGCAGTTCCGAGGAACCGACCATCGAAGCCTTGGAAGCGGGGATAGGCGATTACTTTCCGAAGCCGTTAGTGATCGACGAGCTCCTGGTAAGCATTCGGCGACTCTTGGCCTCGCCGGAGCTGCACACACGTTCGATATCAGCCGGTTTGACCGGCAGCTTCCCTGATTTGACTGACGGGCATCGGCTGGTCAGCGAGACCGCGCCGATGCAGGAGATCAAGGCGTACATCCGCAAGGTTGCCCCGACCGATAGTAACGTCCTCATCACAGGCGAGACCGGTGCCGGGAAGGAGCTGGTGGCTGAGCTGATCCACAAAAACAGTCACCGCGCTCATAAGCCGTTCATCTGCCTCAACTGCGCCGCAATCCCCGAATCTCTGACAGAAAGTGAACTATTCGGCTACGAGCGTGGGGCGTTCACGGGCGCCTACGCAGCCTACGAGGGGAAGCTCAAGCAGGCCGATGAGGGAACGGTCCTTCTTGACGAGATCGGGGACATGCCACTGTCCGCCCAGGCCAAACTGCTCCGGTTGTTGGACAAGAAAACCGTCCAGCGGGTGGGTGGGCGACGGGACGTAACCATCGATCTTCGCGTCATCGCCGCCACCAACC
>UBJH01000688.1_pt1 | contig 14351 bp, 13 predicted proteins | sample 2193721 | NCBI WGS metagenome assembly UBJH01 (sample SAMEA4703186, study PRJEB27089) | metagenome | reverse complement strand
GAGCAAAGGGAACTCGAGCAGCTCCCGGCGCAGATCGAAGCCCTGGAACTCGAGCACGCGCAATTGACCGCCTCGATCGCCGATCCTCTCTTTTACCGTCAGCCGGCCGATTCCATCATGCAAGCCCTCGCGCGCCTCGAGGCGCTGGCACGCGAGATCCACGACGCCTACGCCCGCTGGGATGAGCTCGATTCCCGCATCGCACGCGGACGCGCGTGACGGACTCCTGTGTAACCACTCAGGTGTGTAGGCTATGGACTACAGGCTGTAGGCTGTTAGACTGTAGGCTATAGGTTATGATTCGGAAACGCCTGGCTCATCCGTGCGCGTTCCTACAGTCTAAAAGACTACAGTCTATCTACCTAAGTCGTGACCTTCCTGCTATAATACACCGCTATGATTTCAGTGAGCGGCGTGTGCATGCGGTTCGGCTCGAAAATCCTGTTCGAAGACGTGACAACCACGTTTTCCGCGGGGCGGCGCTACGGCCTAACGGGCCCCAACGGCGCCGGTAAGTCGACATTTATGAAGCTGCTCACCGGCGACATCGATCCGCAGGTGGGCACGGTGGCCAAGCCGCGCAAACTCGGCGTCCTCAGCCAGGACCAATACGCGTTCGATCGGTTCCGCGTGATCGATACCGTTATCATGGGCAACAGACGCCTGTGGGCGGCCCTTCAGGAGCGCGACGAGATCTACGCACAACCGGAGATGACCCACGAGGCCGGCATGCGCCTCGGTGAGCTCGAGGGCATTGTCGGCGACGAAGACGGCTACTCGGCGGAAAACGACGCGGCCCTGCTGCTGCAGGGGCTCGACATTCCCGACGACATCCACGACTGGAAGATGGCGGAATTACAGGGCGGGCAGAAGGTGCGCGTGCTGTTGGCGCAGGCCCTGTTCGGCCATCCGGACGCGCTGCTGCTCGACGAGCCGACGAACCACCTGGACCTGGATTCGATTCACTGGCTGGAGGAACTCCTTGGTCGGTACGAGGGCACGCTCATCGTCATCTCGCACGACCGCCATTTCCTGAACAACGTCTGCACGCATATCGCCGACATCGACTATCAGACGATCATTACCTACACCGGCGGCTACGACGACATGGTGATCGCCAAGACGCAGATTCGGTCAAAGATCGAGTCTGAGAACGCGCAACGGGCAAAGAAGATCGCGCAGTTGCAGGACTTCATCCAGCGTTTCGGGGCGGGCACGCGCGCGAGCCAGGCCACGTCGCGGCGCAAGGAAGTCGAACGGCTGCGGACGACCGATTTGGCCCGCTCGAACATTCAGCGTCCGTACATCAAGTTCCCGATGAAGCGGCCGTCCGGAAAAGTTGCGCTGGAGTTCGAGAACCTATCGAAGGGCTTCACGAACAATCCTGTTATTTCCGGCTTCAACGCCATCGTCAATCGGGGTGAGAAGATCGTGCTCGTCGGCCGCAACGGGGCCGGCAAAACCACCTTGCTGAAGGCACTGCTGGCCGATGCGCCAGGCTTGCCGGCGTCCCCTGCCGATGTAGACAGCGGCAAGACGACGTGGGGGTACGGGGTGGCAATCGGCTACTTTCCACAGGACCACACCGGAGAGATAGAGAAGGGGCTTACGGTGGCGGACTGGCTGCACCGCTTCGATCCGGATGCGTCACGGCAGGATATTCACGGGCTGCTGGGACAGATGCTGTTCAGCGGCGAAGAAGGCCACAAGCCGACCGACGCACTTTCGGGCGGCGAGACCGCCCGGCTGCTGTTCTGTCGCATCATGCTGCTGAAACCGAACGTACTCGTCCTGGACGAGCCCACCAACCATCTCGATCTGGAATCCATCAATGCGCTGAATGTGGCGCTTCAGAGGTTCGAGGGCACCGTGCTGCTGGTCACACACGATCAGGACCTGCTCGAAGAAGTGGGCACGCGGATATGGTACTTCGAGCACGGCAAGATTGTGGATTTCAAAGGAAGCTACGAGGAATACGCGTCGTTGTCGGCCTGACGTACGTCTTCAGCAACATGGTACGCCGACCGGTAGCCCGGACTGTACATGCATAGCGTCCTTTCTTCCTCTCGAACTATCGCCATCATGGGAGGCGGGGCGGCGGGCATGTCCTGCGCGCTGTGGTTGAAACATCTAGGTTTTTCGCCTGTCCTCATCGAGCCAGGCATGGCGCTGGGCGGGCAATTGTTAGAGATTCACCGGATCAACCGTTGGATATTGGGCATCCCAGGACGGACGGGGTCGGCGCTTGCTGAGCTGTACGGCAGACATGTTACCGATGAAGCCATCGACGTCCGCCTTGGCGCCAGGTTCGTCTCTGTTATGGCGGAAGAGTCCGGTTTCAGCGTGGTTGTACGCGAAAGTAACAACGCCACGACATCGCTGGCTGCGCGGGCACTCGTCATCGCTACAGGGTTGCGTGTCAACGCCTCGGACATCTTCCACTCAATCGCGGGGGCCCTGCCGCTGTATGAATCCGGCCTCTTATCGTTTTTCCCCCTGGACCATCTCGAACCGATGGAAGCCCTTGAGGGAAAGCGGGTAGCTGTGATAGGCGGCGGCGACAACGCCCATTTCACCGCCAAAGATCTGGCCTCCAGAACCGCCCTCACCCATTTGATCATCCGCTCGCGGACCAAGGCGCAGCCCATGGTGCGTCAAGAGGTGGAAGCGCTCATCCAACAGGGGCGCATCCAGGAACATGACGGCGCGCTTATCACCAGCTTTCATCAAGTATCCGGCGGCATCACCATTACTTTGACGCGAAACGAGTGCAAAACCCAACATATCGAGGTTGACCGGATTTTCGCCCGCATTGGCTTCGCCCCGAATACGGAATTCCTCGCCGGGCTCGGCCCCTTGGTTGGGCTGGAAAAGAATGGCGACGGCTACCTACTGGTCGATACCTGGAAGCGCGCGTCGCTGCCTTTCGTGTATGCTATCGGCGATGTCACCAACCCCAATCATCCCTCCGTGGTCAATGCCATCGCCGACGGTGCGGTGGCGGCACAGGCCATCGCCCGGGACGTGGGAGCATCAGCATGGGCTTGAATGCGCCGCTGGTCTGGATCGTGGACAGCGCTTACACCGGCGAGTTATATGCCCGTCTCGGCGTGGCCGAGCGGCTGGGCTACGGCTACGAGACGATTCCTGTACCCGGCGGCGACGCCGGGGCTTACGGCAGGTTGCTGGAAGACCGCTACAGGCGCGCCTGCCGGGACGGCGAATCCAGGCCTATAATCCTGTTGAGCGGGACCGGTGAGGACACGATCGGTCCTATCGCGGATCTCAAGGCTGTGTTCCAACGGCGGCTGCTGAACGTATATCTGGCTTCTATCCTTCCGGACGAACCCGATTCGCGCCTTCAGGAGTACGATGTGGTCGCCTCCCCTCAGTTGAGCGGCGCCAATGTCGTGCCTACTGTGGGCGTGGTGCACAGAATGACAAATCGCCTGCTGGACCAAGCGTTCCATCGGCATCGGGATCTGTTCGCCGGCTTGACCCGGCCCTTGGTGGGCTTACTGGTGGGCGGCAACACCCGCTATTGTTTCGGTTTCCACGAAGATCACGCTCGGTGCTTGGGCAGGCGAGTCACGAGCATCATCGCATCGCTTAAGGGGAGCCTGATGGTCACCAATAGCCGCCGGACCCCGAATGAAGCTCTGGCCGCCTTGCTGGACGAGGTCGCATGCCTGGATTGCCGTTTTTTCGACTGGCAACAGGCCGATCCCGATTTGTATCCCGCGCTGCTCGCCCATGGCGATCTGTTTATCGCCACCGGAGATTCGGTCTCCATGTGTTCCGAAGCCAGTTACACAGGCAAGCCGTTGCTGGTGGACATGAACGACTGCGCCACCGAGATCTATCATCGCCATATCATCGGCAAACTCATCGCGCATGGCGCAGCCAAGCCGCTGAGCGACACGTTCCAACCCTGGACCTACACCCCGCCAGATCCGACAGGGGCCGTGGTTGCGGCAATCCGCGAGCGGCTTGCGGAGAAATGGCCGTTCTTCAGCAGGGAGGGAAGGAACGGAAAGGCTTAGAGAAGATCCGGCACACAACGCGCCTCAGGCGATGGCCTCAATCTGCGACTGAGGATAGATGCGGTAAGTCGGATGAAGCAGGGCCACAACAATTTGGCGTCACAAAGGAGGGAGCCATGAAGCGAGCGGGTTTACTGCTTACCTTGACCTTGACAGTTGGGATCGCGCTGGGGGTGATCGGGACCCAGGTCTTGAATGCGCAGCAGACACCGATGAAACGCACCGTGCTCATCAAGACCGATCTGGCGGGGATTGAAGGGAAAGAGGCTGTACTGGCCTTGGTAGAGTTTGCGCCGGGAGCGGCCACCGATCCCCACTATCACCCCGGAGAAGAGCTGGCGTACCTCCTTGAAGGGTCGATCAGCTTCGAAGCTCAGGGGAAGTCCCCTATCACCTTCAAGCCCGGCGATACGTTCCATCAGCCGCCGAAACAGGTGCATCGCGTAAAGAACCTCAGTTCCACCATGCCGGCTAAGGCCTTAGCGTTCACTATTTCGGAAAAAGGCTTACCCCCTACCGTTCCCGTGAAGTAGTCGCGGTGAGCGTTCAGGCGTCAGCAATCAGCCAGGCAAGAAGAACCACGCTGAAAGCTGACGCCTGATAGCTGAAGTTGGTGGCGGTGACTGGACTCGAACCAGTGACGCCGCGGATATGAGCCGCGTGCTCTGACCGACTGAGCTACACCGCCGAGAAAGTTCGCGGACCTTGATGAGTATGCATGGTATTGCGCAACGCTTGTCAAGCGGAAGGGGCCCCGGCTGGACGGTATACAGCTCATCCTACTGGAGCCGTGGCAAGCTCGACCTCAGAGCAGCTTGGTCATCACCTTGGCATCCCAGTCTTGCGCGAGATCACTCAGCTCCTGGGCCAGCCGTCGCCCTTCTTCGTCCGTCGTCCAGAGTTTCTCCCAGGCATCGAGATCCGCATAGGCTGAGAACTCCCAGAGCGCCATATACTGAGGGCGATGCCCCACGTAGAGGTCACGGGAGAAAAGACCGACGAGCTTAAACTGCGGGAGGGCCGTTACGAAGTGGTCGGCAAACCGCTGATACGCTTCGATTACCTGCGTTCGTTTAATTCCTGACTTTTGATCGAACTCGATCATATAGAACATCGCTTGCTCCTCCGCGCGGTATCCTTGGCCACGATGTCGCACATCTCTCTTCCGAACATGACCGGACTGATTTCGTGCAGCGTAGCTTGCCATGCACTTGCCAAGATGTCAAACATTTTTCCTGACCTACCGAGAACTCTCAGCCGTTTCAGGCTCTCAATCGGCCAGATCAACAGAGGAAGGCATGATGCAGTATCAGATGTTGGTGAGGACTGACTCGCCGGCGGCGCCGGTCAGCGCCTTCTCGGAGGCCTCGCTGAGGGCCTTGACATGGCGGCGATCTGTGGTGAAGACCCGGTAGCGGGCCACCTTGGGTGGAATATCGCGGAATAGCTCCATAAGGGGTCTGGGCGACACCTCGCCCGTGGCCGGATTGTACATGAAGATCTGCTTGCTCCCTTCGGCCAGCGGGTTGATGGGACGGGGATCGAGCGCGGCCATGTCCACCTTGAATTCGATTCCATGCAGGCGCTTGGACAGGTGGCGGCGAATCGCCTCCTCCAGACGTGTGGCAGTCTGAAACTGGACCATCCGCTGCGATTCCTCGATGGTCGAGACAAAGTCATAGGCCATCTTCCACTTGACCTTCCGGCCCAAGATCTTCCCCCATTCCGCTCCCAGCGCCCGCTCGTGCGGATCCTTTGAGTCGGCCCACTCGCGGACCCGCTCGAGCAGGAACCAATCGGTCAGCTCCAGGTATCGGTCCAGCGCTTTGTACGGATGATACGGCGCGATCCGCGCCATCGTCCCATTGAAGATCTCCTGTATGTGCAGGTCGATAGCCCGGGTCGTCCGGTGATGGTAGACGTTCACGTAGAGGGCGATCTTCGCGTTCAGAAACCGCATCAGGGCCGACTCTCCCGCCTTGTGCAGGGTCAACCCCTGCGGCGTAACAAACGTGTACAGTAGCAGCCGCTCGATGTCCACCATATCAAGCGAGAAGCCGGTCATATAGGCGTCTCGCTGGACGTAATCAAGGTTGTCCACGGTATAGATCCCGGAGAAGAGCGGGCGGAGCGCCAACAGCCACTCCGGAAAGCCGCCCGCAGAACCTGTTCTCAGCCCTGTCGAAGCCCGCCCGGAGCTCAGTCGAGGGGCGCCGGTCTCCGGCTTCTTGATTAAAAAGGCGATCTGTCCGGGATCAAGCCGTTCATTCGACCGAAACGGCCCGCTTGGGCTTCGACGGATCGCTTTGATGATCCCCCCCAGCTTCTTCGTGATGATGGCCATTCCAAGGATCTCATGGTTCAGCCGCTCGCCGCCGACGTGAAACTGCTGCAGGAAGTGATCGTCGAAAAAATGCCCGAAGGGACCGTGCCCCACGTCATGAAGCAACCCGGCAAGCCTCAATAGCTCTTCAATGAACGGCTCCGACGGCAGCGATTCTCCGAATGTCTCCTTCAGACTGGGATAGAGATGTCGAGCGAATTTGCCGGCCATGTGCATGGTCCCCAGGACATGCTGGAACCGACTGTGTTCGCCGGAAGGATAGACCCACCAGGTGCTCTGGAGTTGGTGAATGCGGCGCAACCGTTGGACCCAAGGGCTGTCGATGATCTCCTTCTCGGTCCGTTCCAACCGGTCACCCATCGCGACGGTGAAGAGGATATAGCGATGGATCGGGTCTGCCAGCAATGCCAGCCCTTCGTAGGGTGACGTCAGCGGCGCGCCGCCACTCCCGATCGCCTGCGATGTGGTAACACGCGGTGTAGTCATCGATCACCCCTTGTAACTACTTAGGTAGATAGACTGTGGGCTTTTAGACTGTAGGAACGCGCCATGCGAGACCATACCAAGCTCAGAGCGTGTGAACTGGCCGACGAAGTGCGCCTTGATTCGGTCCACGCGCAACGACTAACAGCCTTCAGCCTACAGCCTCAACACCTGAGTAGTTATCACTCCTCTAGATCAATGCCGATTCCAAAACGATGCCACGATCCAGCATCTCGGTTGCCCGTGAGAGCGTTCGCGTCAGATCGGCGGGCAACTCCGGGCTCTCTTCGAGTTGTCGACACAGGTCGATCAGCCGGCGGAATGCCCGGATAAGGTCGCCCTCATGCCCCCCGAAACTCTGCTCCACCAGCGCCAGCCAGTCGTCCTCGCCGGACACCCACCGATGCGTGGCCGCCAGATAGGTCGTGTGCATCGAAACCGGAAGCTCAACCTGGTAGGATCGCTGGACCTTGTCCACCTCCTGGCTCAGCTCTTCCAGCGTCTTTACGCGCCGGCGAAGATGCGCCTGATCGCGGAGGAACAGTTTGGCTGCCGCTTGCTCGGTTGCTCGCGGTTCCTCAACCAGGCATGAGAGAAGGCCAGCGAGCTCTTCAGGTACAAGCCCCTGCAGAAGTCCGGAGAAGGCCACCCGCGCCACCAACAGTTCGTTGTCGTGGCGCAGTGACGCAATCAGGCGACCTTCCGCACCCAACCGTCCATCATCGACGTAGCCGAAGTACTGGAGGATTCCCACAACCCGCAGGAACTGTTCCCAGTAGGAATTCTGAAGTTGCTGTTGCGTCTGATGGTGACGCTCCAACATCTGCCCCAGGCGTCGCGACTGCTTGAGCTGCCGCTCCCGGAGCGACCGTTCCGCACAGCGATGACAAGGCATCTGGGACAGGGCGAGGGCCATCGCGTCCAGTTTGGACCTGCTCTCCTCGTAGTCACCCCAGAAAAAGGTCGGAGAACCTGCGGATCGTCGACCCCGGCCCCGGCCACCTCCACGACCAGCCCGCGCCGTCGCCACCCGCAGCGTCCCGATCCGCTGCCGCTCCTGCTCAATCGCAGCGCGCCGCTCACGATACTCAATCAGCGTGCTGACCGGGCAACAGGGTGATGTCATGCCCTCGGCGTCGGCCAGTCTACGGATTAACTCCTCTTGTTCCCTCCGGCTGACCTCGATCTTTCGACGATTCTGGAACTGGCCGAAGCTCTTCTCTATGGTCTTTCGGATCGCCTCGGGCTCGCGTTGCATTTCGATCAGCAACGCCGCGCTGCTGTAGCCGATCCGGAATCGGCTGTCGATCGGTTCCGGATCGCCTCGTACCAGACGAACGGCGTCTTCGACCGCCTCCGCAGAATCGAGCGTTATGAGGCAGGTCCCTTCAGGATCGATCCCCCGTCGTCCGGCCCGCCCGGCCATCTGGAACAGCTCCCCCACGGTGAGCCCCCGGAACCCGAGATCGGTCCGCTTGCGAAGTCCCCCGATCACGACGCTCTTGGCCGGCATATGAATCCCCAAGCTCATCGTTTCGGTCGCAAAGACCACCTGCACCAGTCCCCGCTCAAACAGGAGTTCGGTGAGCCGCTTCAATGCCGGCAGGACGCCGGCGTGGTGCAGCCCCGCACCTCGACGGAGCCCGTTCAGAATCAATCGATTCAGATCGCTCTCAAGACTGATGCTCGGATAGTCGAGAAGCGTCTGTTGGATCGTCTCCTCAACCTCCTCACCCCTCGCGGGATCCAGGAGCGGCTCACCGCGCTCCAGGAGACGAGCGAGAGCTCGCTCGCATCCCGATCGACTGAAGATAAAGTAGATGGCCGGCAGCCAACGGCGTGCCCGCAACGCGGCAATCGCGATGCTCTCGTCGAGCGCGCGACGGCGGAAGGGGCGGTGCCGGCCTTCCCTGCGCCGCTCCCATCGGCCCGCCTCTCGCCCCTCCGAGACGCTTCTACCGGAAAAGAATGCGCGCAGAATCTGCCGAACCGAGGCCGAATCCGGCGGCCAGAGTTGCCCCTCCCCGTCGCAGAGCAGATACTGCAGTGGTACCGGCCTGACCGGATGGTGGATAGGCCGGATCGGGCGGTGTGTCTGGCCGATCCACTCGGCAATCTCCCCGATGTTGCTGACAGTGGCCGAAAGGGCAACAAGCTGGACTTCGGGAGGACAGTTGATGATGATCTCTTCCCATACGGTCCCCCGCCCTACATTCCCCATGTAGTGGCATTCGTCCAGCACCACATAGTGAAGTCCCTCACATTCCCCTCCGTAAAACTTGTTTCGGAGGATCTCGGTGGTCATGACGACAAGAGGCGCACGAGGATTGACCTTCACATCGCCGGTGAGAATGCCGACCGTCTCTTCACCCCACTGACGGGTGAAATCGGCATATTTCTGGTTGCTCAGGGCCTTCAGGGGGGTCGTGTAGGCGATACGATGCTGATGGGCCAAGGCTCGAAAGATCGCGAATTCAGCGATGAGGGTCTTACCGGCGCCGGTCGGCGCCGACACGATCACGGAACTGCCCTCCGCAATCAGGCCGATAGCCTCTTCCTGGAACGGGTCAAGGGGAAATGGGTACCGGTCGCGGAACGAATCGACAAGCGCCTGTGCGTCCAGCCGCAGGGCCGGGGAACCGATCTCGATGGGGCTGTGTCCTTTTGCCATCTTTATGAGTAAGATTAGCAGATTGTGCCCAGCACTTCAACCAGTTCGGCTCGTCTTGAGTGATCCCCTTGCTCCGAGAGGATACGTCGTGTAAATTAGTAGGAGGTACTGGAGGGACTTCTGTGATCGAATTCAGTAGTGTTCGGACGGTGGCTGGAGGTCATCCAGTCGATTGTTGAGCAGCAGCAACAGAGGAACGCCACGATCTTCGGTCTCCTGGATCGGTAAAAAATCAGAAAGGCCTTTCATCATGATAGAGAAACAACCGCAAGCCGAAGAGGCAATCCGAGAGCAGATACGAGCTGCAGTAGAGGCGATCGACGGGGCGTTACAGGGAATCGTGCGCTTCCTCACGCCGCTGAGACCGACTATGCGGAATGAGCTGATCCAGTTCCTCGGCCCCCACGTGGAACAGGCACGGCACGCGAAGGAGTCTCTCGAAAGGATTCTTCTGGAATTACAACAAAAGGAGTCGTGAAGATCAGACCTCCGCGCTCGGCTTGTCCCCGGAAGATTCAACTATTCGGACATAACCCAGGGTCCGCAGGAATCTCTCCCCCTCGACCGATTTGAGGAAGCTCAGCAGATAGTCGCTGAAGCTTTTCGCCATGTCCGCCGAGAGGTACGGCGGATGGCCCGTCGCGCACCAGATCGTAATCTTATGGTAAAGGCTCTGTACGTCTCCTATCATAGCGGACTCCTTCTTCACCGGACCTTCGACTTTGGAGCACCAAGCTCAGCCCTCTCCTCACCCTCGACCTTGGCCTGCATCTTCTTCACCAGATCCTGATACGAGGAGGTACGAATGATCTTACTGAACTGGGTGCGATAGTTATTCACCAGACTGACACCCTCGACAACAATGTCATAGACCGACCATTTGGAGTCGGCCCTTTGCAGACGGTAGGCAATGGGGATTTCCTGGTTCCGTTTGGTCACGATCTTGGTCCGCACCTCGGAATAGTTGCCGTCCGTCGTCTCTTCCAGGTACAGGATCTGCTCGCCCGTGTACCCCTCGACCCGATCGACATAGGCCCGTTCCAGCAGATCGGTGAACAGGCCGACGAATTCAGTGCGCTCATCGGGCGTACGCTCGCTCCAGTACCGCCCCATGGAACGCTTCGACATCTCAGAGAAATCAAATCGCTCCAATACGGTCTTGCGGAGTTGGGCTCGACGCTCCTTGGTCTTCCGCTCACCCTTGAGGGCCGGATCGGTCAGAATCTGGAGCACTTGGTCAACGGTTCCCTTGACCTGATCTGTCGCCGGACCGGCAAGACTCTGTCCCGGCATCCACAACACAGCCACGGCTGCCGCAATAAGCGTGAACGTCTTCCATCGGTACCTGGTATCGGAATACTTCGCGGTCACTTCGCTTCCTCCTTCACGGCTCGACCTGTGGCATGTTCAATGTTCGCAAGCGAAAGGTTATAATTATACATGGCTCTATAGTTGTCGGCCCGCAGTTTGGCGTACGCCTCCGCGGCCTGGCCGAGATCTTTGGACTCCCCAACCCCGAGGTCGTAGTTCGCCTTGGCCGCCACCAGCCATTTCTTCGCGTTCCGCCACCCGTCCTCCGTGGCCCTCAGCGTCTCCTTCGCCTCGTCCAGCTCCCGATGGGCCTTCCGCACCTGCAGCGGGATCCCCCGCTCCGCGAACGACTTCATCTCCCCAACCTTCAGGTGCTCCGCCTGAGCCGCTCGGATCTTCCCACGGGTAATTCCAAAGTCGAGGTCATACTTAAAGCCCAAGACAATCGCGGTATACCGATCATTCAGCGGGTCATAGGCCCAGGGATTCTGCTGGCGAGTGCGGTTACCGGCTTGAGCGTAGACTCCGTTCACAGCCAGGAAGAAGTGCGGATACAGGTTACTCTCCTCCGCTTTGACCAGCGCCTCGGTGGCCTTGAGCCCGGCCCGCACCTGGGTCATTTCCGGTCGCAGCTCCAACGCCGTCCCCATCCCTCGATCCACCTGTTCCACGTCCCTTGGCGCCGTCTGCAACCCTATCGCATCCAGTTCGAACGGTTGGGTGCGATCAAGACCTGCGTAGAACATCAGACCGCCAGTAGCCAGATCGTACCCCTTCTGGGCCTCTTCCCGGTTCTTCATGACCTCGCCTCGAAACGCCTTTAATTTATACAGATCGACCTCATCAACCCCTGGTGTCTCCGTCTTGAGCTGCCGCTCCGTCTTCTGGATTGCCTTGTCGAGATCCTTGGCGATCTCATCAATCAGCCCAAGCATATCGTCCGCCAGGAGTCGACCATAGTACAGCTCCTTCACCTTCAGGATCAGGTCGGCAGCCTTTTCCTCTACTTTTGCCTTCTCGACCTTTATGCCCTCCTCCGCAGCCATTCCGTAGCTCGTGAGCTTCCCAAAGGTATAGAGCGGCTGGACCAGCCTCATCTCAACCCGCTCGAAGACGTTGTTCACGTGGGGGTCATCCTTTCGATCGGGAGAACCGCCCTGGACGGTCCCACGGGCTCGAGGGGACGGACCCACTATGGCGGTCACCTCGACCTGAGGGTACCGACCGGCGTCGGCCTGATCTTTCTTCGCCATCGCCACCTCAGTGCCTCGTTGCGCCTGACGAATCTCAGGACTCGTAGCCAGCGTGCGCTGGATCAAATCTTTCAGGGTATAGCCGGTCTTTGGTGTCGGCGATTGTGCAGACACCGGCCGCGCGACAACCACCGTTGTTATGAGCGCCAACGGCAACATAATCCGATACGCCTGTCTCATTTGGCCTGCATACTTCATGAGCGCCTCCCCTCGAGATCAGCGATTCGACATACGCCTAAGATTGCCTCTTCTTAAAGCTTGCCAAAAATATAATTTGAGATGAGCTGCTCTATGTCTATGGGATCTTCAGTATCCCGAAGCTTACCGCCCGGCCGAACCAGCGCATCGGAACCTCCTGGCGTAATCCGTACATACTTCTCACCGATCAGCCCTTTTGTCCGGATCGAGACGATCGCGTCATCCTGAAGTTTGACGTCAGGGTCGATGCTCATGACAACAACGGCCCGATAACTGTCCAGCCCGATCGTTTTGACCCTACCGACCTCGACTCCGGCTATCTCGACCACGGCCCCATTCTTCAGACCTGCAACCGAGTCAAACTGAGCCGATACAGTATATCCCCGATCGCCGACCACCTCAAGCTTGCCGAGCCTGATTGAGAGCCACGCTAAGCTCATGATCCCCACTACCACGAATAGCCCTACCAGCGCTTCCATGGTCAGTCGCTTCATTGATCTCGCTCTCCGTCCTGACATCTTAACAGTCCCGCCATCATGACCTGAACCTCTACAACAGACGCGCTGCCTACTCTGGACCAGTCTGGCCATTGCTGGCCCCGGTGATGAACTGCCGAACGACTGGGTTCGCAGAAGCCATGATCGCCTCCGGACTATCGTGCTCTATGATGAGCCCATTGTGGAGCATCGCAACCGTCTGAGCAATATCGAAAATCTCCGGAATATCGTGACTGACTACGACTGCGGTAAAGCCAAAGCGCTTATGGGCGTCCAGAATCAGACGATGGACCGAGTGCAGCAGGATCGGATCGAGGCCCGTCGTCGGCTCATCAAAAAGGATGATTTGCGGATCATGGACTAAGGCTCTTGCCAGCGCTGCCCGTTTCTTCATCCCTCCGCTCAATTCTGCGGGATATTTATGCGGCATATCAGCAAGCCCTACGGCCTCCAGTCGCTGCATCGTGCGCTTGGCGATCTCGTCTTCCGACAGTCGGGTCTTTTCCCGAAGCGGGAAGGCCACATTGTCGAACACCGTCAGCGAGTCGAATAGGGCGCACCCCTGAAACAGCACGCCGAATTTTTCGCGCACCAGATCCAAGGCCTTGCCGCGAAGCCGCGCGAGGTCGGTCCCATCGACCAGCACCTGACCGCTATCCGGCCGCATAAGGCCGATGAGGTGTTTGAGTAGTACGCTTTTACCGCCTCCGCTCCGTCCAATAATAGCCGTGACCTGCCCTTTGGGAATGGTCAGGTTCACCCCCCTGAGCACCTGTTGCTGCTCAAAGCTCTTACGCAGATCAATGAGCTGAATCATCTTTCAAACAGGTCTAAAACAAGACGGCGGTCATGAAGTAGTTCCAGACCAGCACCAGAACCGACGACAGGACCACAGCTTCGGTCGTCGCCTTCCCCACGCCTTCGGCCCCATATCCGGTGTAAAATCCCTTGTACGTACAGACCCAGGTGACAATGAGGCCAAAACTCAGCGATTTCAAAAAACCGCCCTGTATATCACTCATCTCCACCATATTCCGCATTTCGGAGAAGTAGGTGCCTGCGCCGACACCAAGCATCTTCACTCCGACGAGATAGCCGCCGAAGATCCCCACTACATCGAAGATAGCCGTCAGAAGGGGAACCGAAATGAGTCCGGCGACCACTTTGGGAACGACCAGGTGTTTTACAGGATTCACGGCCATCGCCTCCAGCGCGTCGATCTGCTCAGTAATCCTCATGATACCGATCTCTGCGGCGGAGGCCGATCCGGCCCGTGCCGCCACCATCAGGGCGGCCATCACCGGACCCAGCTCCCGGATCAGGCTCAGGCCGACGGCCGGACCGAGAAGCGCCTCGGACCCGAACTTCCGAAGGGTGTAGTACCCCTGAAGTCCAAGCACCATTCCACTGAAGGCCGCAGTTAGAAGAATGATAGAGCTTGACTTGACCCCGATAAAATAGATCTGGCTGACGATACGTCTGAACTTTAATGGTGGCAGGACCGCCCAGAGACCGGTGGAACCCAGAAAGATGGCCATATGCCCCATCATC
>UBJH01001759.1_pt1 | contig 14456 bp, 9 predicted proteins | sample 2193721 | NCBI WGS metagenome assembly UBJH01 (sample SAMEA4703186, study PRJEB27089) | metagenome | reverse complement strand
CACCTACTCGTGGGCGTTTACAACTCGACCAGCAGGGAGTGGGGCGACGCTCAGCTCGGCGACGGCGGTCAATCCCACCTTTACGGTGGACAAGCCCGGCACCTATGTGGTCAGTCTGCTGGTCAATGACGGGACGGTGGACAGCAACAATCCCGCGACGGTGACTATCAGTACCATTAATGTCGCCCCGGTGGCTGACGCCGGGCCGGACCAGTCCATCACGCTCATCGGCTCGACGGTGCAACTGGATGGCTCGCAAAGCTACGACCCCGATGGGGACAGCGTTACCTATGAGTGGTCACTGATCTCGAAGCCAGCGGGCAGCCAAGCGGCATTGGTAGGGGTCAATTCGGTCATGGCCACGTTCGTCGCCGATGTCCACGGAGATTATATCGCGCAACTGATCGTTAATGATATGGCGCTCTCCAGTGCGGATACCGTTACACTGAGTTTCAGCAACATCAAGCCCGTAGCCAACGCCGGTGCAAGTCAGTCGGTTACGGTGGGCGACACGGTCACGCTAGACGGTAGTAACAGCACTGATGCTAACGGCGATACGCTGACCTACAAGTGGACGTTCAGCGCCCTACCCATCGGGAGCGCGGTCTCCATTGCGACGCCGACGGCTCTGGTGACGAGCTTCGTACCAGACTGGCCGGGGACCTATATGGTCCAACTGGTCGTCAACGACGAGTTCGTGGACAGTGATCCAAGCACATCTCAAGTGAAGGTGGTGAGCAAGCAATCCGCAGCAATTACGACCATTCAAGGCATACAGGCGGCGATCGCATCCCTGAGTAGGCCGGTCTTTGTGAACGCTAACATGCAGAACACGTTGCTCAACAAGCTCAATGCGGTGATCGGCAACCTCGAGGCCGGCAACTATCAAGATGCCATCGGTCAACTCCAAAATGACATCTTAGGGAAGACCGACGGCTGTGCAAAGTCGGGATCACCGGACAAAAATGATTGGATCATCGATTGTCCGTCGCAGAACGAGGTATACCCCTACGTGATAAGACTCATCGACTTCGTGCAGAGGCTGTTGTAGCGCGCTGCATGCGAATCGAAAATCGGGGCTACCTCAGGCTGCAATGTCGTCCGGCGTGGGACATTGCAGCCTGACCCCCAGTGCGTAGTGGGGGCATTACACGTAGCATCAGTTACTCCTTCAGGATGACCGCGAACATCTACACACACATCCATCACCGCTAACTAGACAAATGGAGAACAATGCAATGATCGTCACCTTTATCAAAAGAACGTTAGGTCTCTGGATACTGATCCTCCTGCCTGCCCTGTCCTACGCCGAAGTCCCTTCGGGGCACTATGGGAACCATTTCGACCGACAACCTTACGGCGTATGGGATCTATCCGGAACGTATCATAATGGGATGTACCTTGGTGGATTAATCGATGAGGGAGTGTTCAATTTTACGCTTGTCCAGGATGATAAAGGTAAAATCAACGGACAGGGGACCGTCTCCGGCAGTCAGGATGGGTACCATGCTAACGCAAGCTTTACAGCGTCCGGGGCAATTAAATCGAAAGGCAACGCGACAACTGCGGTCCTGAAAACCATACTCGCAGGAACACTGACACAGAGCTCCAGTCAATGGAATGCGACGGGGAAGGTCAAGCTCGCCGGTCAGATTGATAAACCAACCAGTCTACTCCGCGGCTCCATCAGAGGAAAAGTCTGCGCTATAGGGAAAGGCTGCAAATCCGTCGGCGAAACGGCAGAGCTGCCCCTCCCGCGGGAAACCTATGGAGATTGGGACCTCTTTATGGACATTACGAACGTCGACGGTAAGAAGCTTACGGGAACCGCGATGGCCGTTGTGAAAAATGGAGATGGCGCGAACAGGGACGTCCCTTTTACGCTCAAAGGACAGTACAATGGCAGTACGGACCTGGCGAAGCTGAGCCTTAAAGGGAGCGGAGGTAGCTTCACTATTCAGGCCAGGGCGACGGGAAGCACCCTTACGATCCAGGCTATGAAAGGAAAACTGCTCGGCCAGGCCGTGAAGTATCCTTAACTGATGGCGGCGTTTTTCGATGTCTCGCCTACGGGGCGCCATTCTCTCATACCTATCACTTGTCAAGGGGCCATGACGGGATCTGACCACCCGAAGCGAAGCCTACGATCTTGGCACCTGGGTAACCCTCAGCGCCACAGCCGCTCCAGGCTCTGTCTTCGGTGGCTTCAGTGGCGATCCGGACTGCGCCGATGGCCGGGCCGGTGCCGTAAGAAGGTAGAGTGGGGGCTACGTCTAGTAGCCTGGGGGTCGTTTCGCTCATTCATGAAATGGGTGTCCGGGACTGAGTAGCTTTCGGACCAATACCCATCGTAACCGATCGAAGGAGGGATGAGTCGATACCCACGGGCTTACGCCCATGGTCCTCCCAACGTAAATATCTTCTGTCCGGCGGCTGTAGTGGCGAGCGCGAATGGCCAGGCGAACCTGGTCAAGGAGCTTGGGCTTCGCCGTGCCTACCGGCAGGCGGGCGGGAGGCGGTGACGGAGGATTAAGCAAGGCAGGTGTCCAGATGCCAACACTCTGATGAGAGGTGGGCTGGATGACACCCGTTCCAGTGGGAATTCCCATGAAGTCCTCCCTTTCCAAGAGGAAAGCTCGGTTTACGATACATGCTCCACACCTGAGAGGCGGTCAAGCATTTTTGGTGGCAACACCCTGATGGGCGCGAACTGTTCATTCTCAGGCTCCATGATGACCGTCTTGCCCACGGCCTGGAAGCGCTTCGGCCACCTCGTCATCGACCATCGCCACCACGACCTCGCCGGGGCTAGCCTTCTGCTGAGTCTATCAAACGATGAGCCTCTCGAAAGGTGGCGTGATCGATAGCGTCTGACCGGAAGGTTCCTTCAAGCCCTGCCCGTGATCCCCCAACACCAAGATCCTGTTCGTGTGCTATAGTCACAATTACGCGGCGCATCTGCCGCGCGCCAAGAACGCAGAAGAGCGGGGAGGGACGGAACAACGATGCGGTTCGTGGCCGATGCGATGCTGGGTCGGTTGGCCAAGTGGCTCCGCCTATTGGGATACGATACGCTGTACTGGCGAGGCGACGATGCCAAGCTGGTGCGCCTGGTTCTGGCAGAGAACCGGCCGTTGCTCACCCGAGACACCCGTATTGCGCCGCGACTCCCGCCCCATCTGACCTGCTTTATCGAGAGCGATCATTATGATGCGCAGCTCGGTCAGGTCGTGGCGCGCTTTGGGTTGTCGCCCCGGATCGGCTGCTTGTGCATGCGCTGTAATCTTCCCCTTGAGCCTGCTGAAAAGGCGGGACTCCGGGGAGAGATTCCTGAGTTCGTCTGGCAGACCCAGGAGCGGTTCGCCCGCTGCCCTGGCTGCCTCCGGATCTACTGGGAGGGAACGCATTACGCCAGGATGCTGGAGGTGCTCGATCGCCTGCCTGGCCGGCAGACAGACGTGGCAGCTATGAAGAAAGGGAACGGCCGATGCGACTAGTCTTCATGGGCACACCCGCGTTCGCCCTGCCGTCGCTCAGGGCGCTCATCGCTGCGGGCCACGACATCTGCCTGATCGTGACGCAACCGGATCGGCCGGCGGGGCGCGGCCGCGTGCCTACCCAGCCACCGGTGAAACTCGCCGCCCAGGAGCATGGGCTTTCAATCCTGCAGCCTGAGAAGGTCGGCGAGCCGGCGATTATCTCGGCGTTGCAGGCAGCCCAACCGGAGGCCATCGTCGTCGTCGCCTATGGTCAGCTTCTGCCGAAGGCGATCCTCACCCTCCCGCCGTATGGCTGCCTGAACCTTCACGCCTCGCTCCTCCCGAAGTACCGCGGCGCGTCACCGATCTCACGGGCGATTATCCACGGAGAGGCCGTCACAGGGGTCACCATTATGCAAATCGAGGCGCGGATGGATGCCGGTCCGATCCTCATGCAGCAACCGGAGCCGATCGGACCTCGGGATACCACCGGCACGCTGGGCGAGCGCCTGGCCGTCATTGGGGCCGAGCTGTTGTGCCGGGTCCTCGATCAGGTGGCACGCAAGACAGTCCACCCGATCCCGCAGGACGAGCGGCTTACGACCTATGCGCCAAAGCTGCTCCCCGCTGATACGCGCCTGGACTGGGCGCGTGACGCGCGAGCCCTCGACTGCTTGATTCGTGGCCTGTGCCCAGCGCCAGGCGCCGCAACCAGCTTCGGGGGACGCCGTGTGAAGGTGCTGGAAGCCACGGTGGAGGCGGTAGCCGACTCCTCTCCCGGTACCGTATGTGCGGTCGATCAGAAAAAGGGGATCCTGATAGCCGCCAGGTCCGGAGGCCTGTGGCTTACACGGGTGCAACCGGAGAACCGCCGTGTCATGACCGCAGCGGAGTTTGCCAGCGGGTCTCATATCCGACCCGGCGACATCTTCGGCTCATCTTAGAGGCATACAGATGGGCGCACGGCGGCTCGCATTCGAGATATTGACCCAAGTGGAGGAGCAGCAGGCCTACGCCAGCCTGTTGCTGGACGCCAAACTAAAGCAGGCCCGCCTCTCGCAACAGGATCGGGCGCTGGCAACCGAACTGACGTACGGCGTCCTCCGCTGGCAGGGTCGTCTCGACTATCTGCTGGCCACCGTGACCGACCGCCCCTGGGACAGGGTCGATCCGACGCTACGCCGCCTGCTGCGCCTTGGCGCCTATCAGCTCCTCTTTTTAACGCGTATCCCAACCTATGCCGCCGTCAACGAGACCGTCGCCCTGACCCAGGATGTCATGCGCAGCCAACTCAAGCCTGTCGCTAAAGCCTTCGTCAATGCGATCTTGCGCCGATTGCTGGAGCGGCAGGCAACGATCCGCTTTCCTGATCCGTCCGGCGATCCGGTCGGCGCCCTCGCGGCGCGCTGGTCACACCCGTCCTGGCTGGTCGCCCGGTGGCTGAAACGGCTGGGGACCGAAGAGACCGAAGCGCTCCTTCAGGCCAACAACGAGACCCCGGCGCTGTCCGTCATGGTCAATCGCATCAAGTGTCAGCCTGAGGAGGTCCAGGAGCGCCTTACCCGCATCACGGGATCAGTGACGCCGGGCCGGTTCGTCCCGGGCGCCTTTTACCTCAGAGATGGCGCTGAGGCGCTGCACAATCCGGCATTCGCGGACGGCTGGTACTTCCCGATGGATGAGGCGGCGGCCTTGCCGGTCCTCCTGCTGGATCCGCAGCCCGGCGACGTCGTGTTGGATGCCTGCGCCGGCGGCGGCGGGAAGACGGCTCTGCTTTTGGGCCAACTCACAGGAAAAGGGCGAGTGATTGCACTCGACCCGAGCGCTCGCGCGCATCGACGCCTCCGAGAGGCCAGGATGCGTCTGGGTCTTGATCGAGTCTTCCCGGTCCAGGCTGATGCCAGGCAGGCCGCGCAGCTTTTCACGCGCCCGGTGGACAGAATCTTGGTGGATGCGCCATGCAGCGGCCTCGGTACCCTCCGACGCCATCCCGAGCGAAAGTGGCAACAGCAAGAGGCAGGCTTGGCAGGTTTAGCGCGCCTGCAACTTGAGCTGCTTCATGGTGTCGCGCCGGTACTTAGGCCTGGTGGATTCCTGGTGTACAGCACCTGTTCGCTTGAACCGGATGAGACCGACGCTGTAGTCGAGACGTTTCTGCGCGACTTCCCCGAGTTTGTCGCCGCCGACGCCCCTGGCGGGTTTCCTGCAGTGGTCGCAGAGCTGATCGATTCCAAGGGCGCCCTTCGTACCTGGCCGCACCGGCACGGACTCGACGGCTTCTACGCCATTCGACTGCGCAGGCGAGACCGATGAGACTCCTCAGACTGATTGGCAAAGGACTGGCGTGGGCCTTGATCCTGACCGCAGTGGCTGTCGTGAGCGGCGCCATCACGATGTGGTTTGCTACCGAAAAGGATAAGGTCCAGCTTCCGCGCGTAATCGGAATGGACGCCACAGCGGCGCTCGAACTGCTACGCGAGCAGGGGCTCCAGCCGAAGGTGAGCGGCCGGGAGTATAACGAGGAGGTTCCGAAGGATGCCGTCCTGTTCCAACGGCCGGCCAGCGGCTCGTGGGTTCAGAAGAACAGCGAGGTCCGTTTGGTGGTCAGTCAAGGGGGCGACGCGGTGGCGCTTCCGCCTCTCGCCGGACTGCCTCTACCTGAGGCTCAGCAGCTCCTCGAGCGATATGGCTTCACCCTTGGCCGGGTGGCGAAGGTTCATTCGTCGGAGCGGCCGAATGGGGAGGTGATCGCCCAGGATCCCGAGGCCGGCGTCATCGTCCGAAGGGGAAGCCCGGTTGCCGTCCTGCTGAGCCTTGGCCCGCTTGAGGAGCCGGCCCCCGCACTCACATTACCTTCCTTGAGCCTGCGCGAACCGCACAGGCTTCAGAATCGATCCCGGTTCTCGACGCTCAATGCCAGCCCGTCATATCGACGCTTCATCGTGAAGGCAGGAACATCCATGGACATACCCCCGGAGGCGGAGTCAAGTCCCCCCATCGTGATGGTCGGGGCGGGCGACATCGCGTCCTGTGCCCGTGACGACGATGACGCTACCGCACGCCTGCTGGACACAACCGGTGGTGCGGTCTTTACGCTCGGAGACAACGCATATCCGACGGGCACTCCGGTCGAGTTCGCCGCCTGCTACGACCCGACATGGGGACGTCATAAATCGCGCACCAGGCCGGCTCCCGGCAATCATGATTACTATACGCGTGGGGCGTCCGGCTACTTCGACTACTTCGGCGATGCGGCCGGAGATCCCGACAAAGGCTACTACAGTTACGACCTCGGCCGATGGCACATCATCGTGTTGAACTCCAACTGCTCAAAGATCGGCGGGTGCGATCCGGGCTCGCCTCAGGAACAGTGGCTTCGCGCGGATCTCGCCGCCAACCCGGCGAGGTGTGCTCTCGCCTACTGGCACCATCCGCGCTTCAGTTCAGGCCGCCATGGCGGCGACGCGACCATCGGGGCATTCTGGCAGGCCCTGTACGAACATAACGCCGATGTCGTGTTGGCCGGGCATAATCATGTCTACGAGCGGTTCGCGCCGCAGACGCCGGACGGTAGGCCCGATCCGGCGCGCGGCATCCGACAATTCGTCGTAGGAACGGGAGGGGATCGCCTGCATAAATTTGCCAGCCCGGCCATCGCGAACAGCGAGGCGCGGAGCGACGAGACGCATGGCGTCTTAAAGCTGACCCTGTACCCGACGAGTTATGAGTGGCAGTTCATCCCGGTCGCCGGAGGGCAATTCACAGATGCGGGCACGGGACGGTGCCACTAGCTTGACACGGTAGTAAATCGACTGGTATAGTTTGTGGCGCTCGACGCGGGTGCAGTTGTTCTGCTCCCACTTAGGTTACACGCAGATACCTTGGAGGGATAGGCTTCTGTGACAAGCCGGAGTCAACGAGTCTTTGCTCTCGCCTTTACCCTACTCGTTGTGTACATGGGATCGCCGGTCATCCACATGACAGTTGTCGGCGCCCATGCGCATTCCCATTCGACTCATCTCGGGAACCAACCCGCCGCTCACCACTCGCACGTGAACCTGCCTGAAGAAACGCAGGGGCCTACGAGGGCTCAAGACGACACGCCTCTGCCCACAAGACAACCAATTCCTCACTGCGATTTCGAGGTCAACCAAGCAGCCAATCCGCCCTCCTTTGCTTTAGATCCCCCAGGAAGCGTCGAGAAATGTAACGCTCTCCCGACTGCCTCCCCCTCTTCCATTGCATTAGATCCGCCTTCCCTACCTCCTCGCCAGACATAGTTCCCCTTTCCTTTCTTGCGACGGTTTAGTTCGCGGTGCGGTGTGAGTCGAGCACCATTAGGACTCTTTCTCCTCACTGCGGGCGATCAATCGCCTTACGGCCTGTTGGATCGGTGCATCGTTTGAGGTGTATCCATGGATGGATTAGCGATGAAAATCTCGAAGTGTTCCGTGCTGCTCACTCTGTTCGTATGTTCGATGAGTACACCACTTCCCGCCGGCGCCCAGATCCAGGCGTTCCCACGAATGCTTTCTCTCACCGACGCCTTACAGATCGCAGGGAGACAAAACCCCGCTCTGCTGACAGAGATGACGGCCCGCCAGGTCGCGGGTGGAGACGCGACGACCGCCGCGCTGCTCCCCAACCCACAGCTTCAGCTCCGATCGGAAGGGTTTCGCGGTGGCTCATTTGTGGATCGACAGGAGTTCACAGTTGAAGTCAGTCAGGAGATTCAAACCGCCGGTAAGCGCGCCCAGCGACAAGCCGTCGCGGGGGCCAATCTTCGCGCAACCGACGCCGACGTCGACAATACGGCCCGTCTTCTCAGGTTCACGGTGAAGCAGACCTACTTCCAGATCGTGCTGGCCAAGGCCGATCGCGCCCTAGCCCGCGACCTGCTGGCCGACTTTGACCGGACGATTCGCTCCAAGGAGGAGCAGTTCCGTCTCGGAGAGATTTCCGGGGCGGAATTGAGACGCGTGCAGATTGAGCGCTTCAGGGTGTTCGACGACGTCGTGGCCGGAGAGCTGAGCTTCAAGCAGGCCAGGGCCACGCTCCTCACGCTGCTCGGCTCCCCTGACTCGACGTTCGAGTTCGATGTGACTGAAGCACTCACAAAGGGTGAGCCCGTCGGCAGCCTGCCGGCCTTGCATACCGAGGCTCTACAGACCCGCCCGGACCTGAAAGCCCAACACCAGCGGCTCGTCCGGGCTCGTGAGCAGATCGGACTCGAACAGGCGCGCCGCTTCCCGGACCTGTTCCCCTTCGTGGGCTACAAGCGGGACTTCGGCGAGGATAGCGTCGTCTTTGGTGTCGCGGCTCCCCTGCCCCTCTTCAATCGGAACCAGGGAGGCATCGTTCGGTCCCAGGCAGAACAAGAGCGGGAATCGCTGCAACTCAAGCGCCTGGAGACTCAGGCGCGCCTGGAGGTGGACCAGGCGTTCAACAGGTTTGAGAGCGAACGCCGGCGCCTCGAAGGACTGGAAACCGATTACCTGCCCAAGGCCCGCGAATCGTGGGAGATTGCCGAGGCTGCGCACAAACTGGGAGCGATCGATCTCACGGCGTTTCTGGACGCACATCGGGTCCTTCGAGAGGTCCAACGGCTCTACAACCGCTCCTTGTATGAACTGAGCATTGCCAGATTTCAACTCGAAGCGGCTGTGGGCCGTTAAGGATAGACGATGATGATACGTCCGTTTGTCAGGTTCGCGCTTCGCGCTCCCGTATTGCCGACAGTGATCATTGCAGGAGGCTTGGCGCTGGCGGCATGCAGCCGTACCCCCGAAGAAACACCTGCCGAGCCGAAAAATGAGCAGCGAGACGGCAAGATCACGGTTTCGACTGAGGTCCAAGCCCGATTCGGATTTGCTACCGCCAAGCCGCAGCGTATCGCGCCGGTCCGGCTCATTGAAGCGACAGCCGCCATCGCGCCGGACCCGGCCCGTGTCGCTCACATCGCCCCGCTGGCGAAAGGACGACTGGAGCGAGTACGTGTGCAGGTTGGAGATTCGGTCAACCGAGGCGCGCCACTCTTCGACTATGACAACATCGAGCTCGGAGAGGCGATCGGCGACTACAGGGCTGAGCTGGCCGACCTGCGAGGGGAACTGGCTCATCTGGAGCATCAGAAGAGCATGTTGGAGCGGAGTCGACTGCTGTTGGAAAGAGAGGCGATCGCTGCCAAGGAGGTCCATGTCAGGGAGGCCGAGATTAAGGTGGCTGAGGCCACGGTTGAGAACCGAAACGCCAGGATCGCACGGATCAAGGAGAAGCTTATTCGCTTCGGGATGACGACTCAGCAGATCGAGGGTCTCGCATCCAGACAAGAGGGTACGCTTCCTCCAGAGATCTCGCACACGGTTGTCACCGCGCCGATCTCCGGCGTTGTCATCGAACGCGAAGGGGCGCCAGGCGAGGTGGTCGGGCCTGAGAAATTACTGGTCTCGATCGCGGATCTTTCGGCGCTGTGGACCTTGATCGATATCTACGAGAAGGACCTGGGTCAGGTTCGGCGTGGGACAGCCGCTGAAATCAACGTCGAGGCCTACCCGGGGGAAACCTTCCGCGGTACCATCAGCTATATCAGCGATCTGCTCGATCCCCAGACGCGAACAGCCAAGGCGCGGGTGGCGATCCCGAATCACGAACGGAAATTGAAGATCGGGATGTTCGCAACCGTCAGGCTTCGGGTCCAGGCCACCGGTGGGACTGCCCCGGTTGTGGCCATTCCCTCATCCGCGATTCAGCGGATCAATGAGGAACCGTCTGTTTTCATCAAACTTGACGCGGTGACGTTTGTGCGGCGGAAGGTGAAGCTTGGCTTCACATTAGGGGACCTCGTTGAGGTCACCGAAGGTCTCAGAGGGGATGAAGAGTTCGTGACCACGGGCAGCTTCTCGCTCAAGTCTGAGTTCCTCAAGGAACAACTCACTCAGGAGCAATAACCTCCGGAAGGATTCCACATGCTCCAACGTATCTTCACACTGTCCCTTGAGAACCGGTTCCTGGTTCTGATCCTCACCGGGCTCCTTATCATCGGTGGGATCGTTTCCCTGCGAGATCTCCCGATCGATGCTCTTCCGGACATTACGACCGTTCAGGTGCAGGTCCTCACGAAAACGGCGGCGATGGGTCCCGTAGAAGTGGAGCGGTATATCACCTTTCCGATCGAAGCGGCCATGAGCGGCCTGCCGGACCTCGAGGAGATCCGCTCTATCAGCCGCTTTGGCCTGTCGGCTGTCACCGTCGTCTTCAAGGACCACGTCAACATCTACTTCGCCAGACAATTGGTGGCCGAGCGGCTGGCCGCAGCCAAAGAGCAGATTCCAGAGGGCTTCGGGACGCCGGCGCTCGGGCCGGTGACCACGGGTCTCGGCGAGGTGTATCAGTTCGTTGTGAGAGGTGAGGGCTATACCCTGATGCAACTCCGCGAGATCCTTGATTGGCAAATCGCGTATAGGCTGCGCGGGATCCCAGGGGTCGTCGAAGTCTCGCCGGAAGGCGGGTATGAGAAGCAGTATCACGTCCTCATCGATCGGAAGCGACTCGTCTCGTACCGAATCCCGATCGGCCGAGTCTTCGAAGCGCTGGAAAAGAACAATGCCATTGCCGGCGGCGGCTACATCGAGCACAATGGCGAGGCCTACGTGATTCGCGGGGAAGGGCTGGTCGAACGCTCGGAGGACCTGTCCCGCATCATCGTGGGCGTCGGGCCCGGCGGCACGCCGACTACAATGGCCCAACTGGGTCAGGTCACGATCGACGCGATGCCCCGCATCGGCGCGGCGACGCAAGATGGCAAGGGTGAGGCCGTGATCGCCATGACCCTGATGCTCCGCGGCGGCAACGGCCGCATCGTGGCTGAACGGATCAAAGAAGAGGTGGAGCGGATGAAGCCCAGCCTACCGCCAGGGATCATCATCGAGCCGTTTTACGACCGATCGGACCTGGTCAACAAGGTCATCCGGACGGTCACGACCAATCTGTTTGAGGGGGCCCTACTGGTCATCGCGGTCCTGCTCCTGCTCCTTGGCAACCTCCGAGGCGGCCTGATCGTGGCAGCGGCTATTCCTCTCTCTATGCTGGTTGCCTTCACGGGGATGATCCAGACGGGGATCTCCGGGAATCTCATGAGCCTGGGCGCTATCGACTTCGGACTCATCGTAGACGGCGCGGTCGTGATGATTGAAAACATCGTCCGGCACCTGGCGGAAGAGCGCGGGGTGCGGCGAGAGGAACGTCCTCTCATCATCCTCCGGGCTGGTCGTGAGGTCCTGCGGCCCATCTTCTTCGCCGTCAGCATTATCGTGATCGTCTACCTGCCGATCCTGACGTTGCAGGGCGTCGAGGGGAAGATGTTTAAGCCGATGGCGTTTACGGTCATCTTCGCGCTCATCGGATCGCTGGTTCTGGCCTTTACCCTCATGCCGGTCCTGGCTTCCCTGTTCCTGCGTGGGCCGATCGCCGAGGGCGATTCGTGGCTCCTCCGCCGCGTCAAGATCCTGTACCTACCGCGGCTCGCCTGGTGCGTCCACCATCCGAAAATGACGGCCCTCGTCGCGGCATCGGCCTTCGTCGTGAGCCTTGTGTTTGTGCCGTTCCTCGGCGGGGAGTTTATCCCGCAACTGAATGAGGGCGACATCGTCATCCAGGCCTGGCGTTTGCCGAGCATCGCGCTCAACGAGTCGCTCAAGAGCACAACCGAGATCGAGCGTACCCTCCTCCGCTTCCCCGAGGTGCGGCAGGTCGTGTCGCGGACCGGGACCCCGGCAGTCGCCACCGACGTGATGGGCATGGAACTCTCCGACATCTTCGTCAGCCTCCGCCCGCAGACGGAATGGCGGACGGCCCGGACGAAGGAAGAACTGATCGCCAAGTTCGCCGCCGCCCTCTCGTCCGAGATTCCTGGTGTGGGCATGAGCTTCTCCCAGCCGATCGAGATGCGTTTCAATGAATTGATCGCCGGCGTCCGATCCGATATCGGACTCAAGATTTTCGGGAACGACCTCAAGGTCTTAAAAGAAAAAGGGGACCAGGCAGCCCACATCCTGCGACAAATCCGTGGCAGCCAGGATATCCGGGCCGAGCAGATTGCCGGTCTGCCTGTTCTGCGGATTCAGGTGGACCGGCAGCGGATCGCCAGATATGGGATTAACGCCGCAGATGTCCTGGCCGCTGTGGAGGCCGCCGGCGCCGGCAGGGTGGTGGGAACGGTCTTTGAAGGGCAGCGACGGTTTCCCCTGGTTGTCCGGGCGATCGGCAGCGGCCGTACTGATCTGCCTTCCTTCCAGGACTTGCCCGTTGCCGCACCAAATGGCGCCCTTATCCCCTTGGCCCAACTGGCCTCTGTCACCATTGAAGACGGTCCGGCTCAGGTAAGCCGTGAAGATATCAGTCGGCGAATCGTGGTAGAGGCAAACGTGAGAGGTCGTGACTTGAGCTCATTTGTGCGCGAGGCGCAGGCGCGCATCGGCCGAGAGCTTACACTGCCGCCCGGTTACCATTTCAAGTGGGGGGGACAGTTTGAGAACCTGGCGCGGGCAACCAGTCGCCTCGCCATCGTCGTTCCTCTCTCGCTGTGCCTGATCTTTGTCCTGCTGTACACCACCTTCAATGCAGTCCGACCCGCCCTGCTGATCTTTTTGAACGTCCCGCTGGCGGTCACCGGCGGGGTGCTCGCGTTGGCCTTGCGCGGATTGCCGTTCAGTATCTCTGCGGGGGTGGGTTTTATTGCCCTGTTCGGCGTGGCCGTCCTGAACGGCGTGGTTCTGATGAGTTACATCTTACACCTTCGCGAGGAAGGGTTTTCTGCGAGCGATGCCGCATTCAAGGCGGCCGAGATCCGTCTGCGGCCGGTCCTGATGACGGCCCTTGTCGCCGGCCTCGGGTTCGTCCCGATGGCGCTGTCGCATGGCGTGGGGGCCGAGGTCCAACGTCCGCTGGCGACAGTCGTTATCGGTGGTCTCGTCACCTCCACACTGCTGACACTCTTCGTGCTTCCGAGTCTCTATCGCTGGTTTGAACGCGAGCCAGCAGATGCTGCCTGATCCCCGCGATTGTTTTTAATTTTTTTCGCTTGACAGTAATGATCGGGCTTCGATAGCCTACAAGTAGTTGAGGGATACGTTAAAACCGGCATAGAAGTAGGGTTGCATATCCTCTAATGCAACGATTACATGGTAGATCCATGATTCGCCTGCGCCTCAAAACTTTTGCGGCTGCCTCTTTCGGTTTCTACCTATTCCTCAACGCCTTCCTCACGCACTGCCTCATCAGCCCTCACAACGCGCACCTCCAAGGTCAGACTAAGAGCAGTCTCGCCTCAATCTGTGCGTGGGTCCATAAGACCGTATCGCCTCATGCGCCATCAACCGGATTTATTCTGCTTATAGTCGCGGCGATCCTGCTCATTCTGGCGCCCCCCATGCAGCGCTCTTCCCAGTTTCAGGTCATCCAGCCTATTGGACGGTCCCCACCCCTGTACGGCCTCGTCTAACTTTCCTTAATCGGCGCTTCTGACGATTAGCGCACCTGCTTCCAGCGAAATTGTTATACGTTACGTTGTAAGTCGCAACAGTGGACGTCATTGGCCCGAAAGTCCCCCTGCGGGTCATTGCGAGGGAGCGAAGTAACCGAAGCAATCTCACAGTCGTTAGGGCACGTAGTCGCGGGGAAAAACAGTGAGATTGCCGCGCTCCCGGTGGTCGCTCGCAATGACGCAGGCGTAGGTTGCATACCTCGCCTCGCGGACTTTTATGCGCATGGGCGCGCCGGCAGCGCGGAGTATTCCCGCGAAGCTTGTCCCCGCATGCTTGAAGCGGGAAGCGGGAATCCAGCCGGAGAGATGCTGGATTCCCCCGTATCAAGTCCGGAATGACAAACTGTTTGGGACTTATGTCGTCATGCAGCGTCACACGTAAACGGCTTATTTCTATCAGCGCCCGATTCATATTTAGGAGGGAGAGATCGTGCATC
>UBJH01000672.1_pt1 | contig 14467 bp, 11 predicted proteins | sample 2193721 | NCBI WGS metagenome assembly UBJH01 (sample SAMEA4703186, study PRJEB27089) | metagenome | reverse complement strand
CGGGCAGGTGGCGTCGACTATGCCGAGCCCCTTTTCCTTTGCCTCGTTGTACTCTTCGAGCTTGACGCCGTGCGAGCGTATTATGACGGTGCCGGAGTCTATGTCGTCAAGGCTCTTCTTCGCGAAAACATTCGATTCTTCGAGCCTTTTTACGACCTGCGGGTTGTGGATAATGGGGCCGAGTGTATATATGTCACCTTCGGGGTCGGTGCTGGCGCACTTGTCGGCTATCTTTATGGCGCGCTTGACGCCGAAGCAGAAACCCGAGGATTTAGCGACCAGTATCTCCAACTTTCAACCTTTCATTTACTATTTTCAGGACTTTCTGGACGACTTCGTCGAGGGTCAGCTCGCTGGTGTCGACAAGGACGGCGTCATCAGCCATCTTCAGCGGGGCCTCCTTGCGCTCGGAATCGCGCTTGTCGCGCTCCTCAAGAGTGCTGCTTACGGCGGAGGCCTCATGGCCGCCATTTACAAGCTCCAGGTGGCGTCTTTTCGCTCTGACCTCGTGGGTGGCGTCCAGGAATATCTTGACGTCAGCGTCCGGGAAGATGATAGTCCCGATGTCCCTTCCCTCGATGACGACTCTCCCTTCCTCGCCGAGCACCCGCTGGTGCGCGGAAAGGCAGGCCCTCACAGAAGGCTTCGTGGAAACCTTAGAGGCCAGCTCTCCGGCGCGGTCCGTCCTGATGCTGTCGGTATAGTCGGTGCCGTCTATCGTTATGCGGCCCGTCTCCATGGAGTAATCTATCTCTATACCCCTGCAGTAGTCCTGGAGGTTGAGGTCGTCTTTGAAATCGACCCACGAAGCCTTTGCCGCGAGGGCAAAAGCCCTGTACATCGCGCCGGTGTTTATGTACCTGAAGCCGAGGCTTTCGGCGACCCTCTGGCTGACCGTCGATTTGCCGACGCCGCCGGGGCCGTCGATGGCTATAACTGGCCCTTTTTTCATGAAACCGCGACCTTTCCGAGTGCGCTGAAAAAGCCGGGGAACGAAACGTCCACGCTCTCCGCGCCTTCTATGTGTATCCCGTCAATTGAATTGAGGGCAGCCATGGCCATGGCCATCGCTATCCTGTGGTCGCCGTGGCTCTTTACAGACCCGCCCTTCACCGGCTTGCCGCCGGTGCCTTCTATGACTATCCCGTCCGGCCTCTCTTCGTTCCTGACGCCTATGGCGTTGAGGCACTCGGCCATGACAGCTATCCTGTCGCTCTCCTTGACCCGGAGCTCGCCAGCCCCGGCTATTGTCGTCGTGCCCTCGGCAAAGGCGGCCGCAACGCAGATTATCGGGAACTCGTCAATGGCCGGGAGAAGCTCGCTGCCCGATATATCTGCCCCCTTGGGACGCGACGACCTCACCAGGAGGTCGCCGACGGGCTCGCCGGAGGCAACGCTCAAGGCCTTAGTCTCGATGGAGCCTCCCATCTTTTTCAGGATATCGATTATGCCGACCCTGGTGGGGTTCAACCCTACGTCCCTCAAGAGGAGTTCGGAGGAACCTGTCAAAGCCGCGCCGACCATGAAAAAAGCGGCGGAGGAGATGTCTCCGGGTACATCTATTTTACACCCGGTAAGGTGGTTTGTCGACCTGACCGAGACGGCATTTCCCTCGACTTTCAAATCCGCGCCGAAGAGCTTGAGCATACGCTCAGTGTGGTCGCGACTCTTCTCCGGCTCCACGAAAACCGTCTCGCCTTCGGCTGAAAGCCCGGCAAGGAGGATGGCAGATTTGAGCTGCGCGCTCGCTATCTTGCTCTCGAAGCGTATGCCCTTGAGCTTCCTGCCCGTTATGGCAAGCGGCAGGAGGCTGGCGTCTTTTCTCCCGGCAATCGAGGCCCCCATCCTGAGGAGCGGCTCAACGACCCTTTTCATCGGGCGCTTCTTGAGAGATGCATCCCCTGTAATTACGGAAAAGAATGGCAAGGAAGAAAGAAGGCCGACAAGGAGCCTCGTGGTCGTCCCGGAGTTCCCGGCGTCTATTATGTCGTAGGGCTCCTGGAGCCCCTCGAACCCCTTGCCCTTGACGGTTACGTTGCCGCCGTCCCTTGTGATGTCAACGCCCATGAGCCGGAAGGCTGCTATGGTCGATAAGTTGTCCTCGCCTTCAAGAAAACCCGTGACCTCGGTCGTGCCTTCGGCTATGGAGCCGAAGAAGACCGAGCGGTGGGAAATTGATTTGTCCCCGGGCACGCGCACTTCGCCCTTGAGCCCCCTGGCCGGGGTAGCGAGCACTGTGCCGCCGAATATGCCTGTAGAGCTCAAGCCGACTCCTTTGGACTGCCGGTTATTGGCAAAGAATCCCTGAGGCTCTTGGCCCTCTCGAACTCTTTTTTGAGGGCCGCGAGGTCCTCTTTTTCAATGAGGGCGCGAAGCCCCTCGAGCCTTTTCGCGAAGCAGTCTATCGTATTCAATATCTGCTCCCTGTTCATGGCGCAGATGTCCGTCCACATCTCCGGGGAGCTCGAAGCTATCCTCGTGAAGTCGCGGAACCCGCCTGCCGAGTAGGAGAGCGCGTCGACTCCGCCGTCTTCCATGTCGCCGACGGTGTTGACGAGCGTGTAGGCTATCATGTGCGGAAGGTGGCTCACGGCCGCCAGCACCATGTCGTGCGCCGCCGCGTCCATCACCACGACTTTCGCGCCGGTGGCTTCCCATACCAGCCTGGTCTTCTCGAGAGCCGCGGCGCCGGTCTTGTCCGTCGGGGTGAGTATGCATTTCCTGCCGATGTAGAGCTCGCCGAAGGCCGCCTCGGCCCCTGAATGCTCTGTCCCGGCTATCGGGTGGCCGGGCACGAAATAGACGCCCTCGGGCATGAGAGGTTCGACCACGTCTATGACCGAGCCCTTGACGCTCCCGACGTCAGTCACTATACAGCCCTTTTTAAGGTGCGGGGCGGCCTGCCTTATTGTCTCGGCTATCTTCAGGACAGGCACGGCCACCACGACGAGGTCCGCGTCTTGGACGCCCTCGCCAACGTCACGGGTGAACGAGTCGACAAGGCCGAGCCTTTTCGCAGTCTCGAGGTTGGCAAGCCCCCTCCCTATGCCGGTTATGTGGCCGGCAAGGCCCGCGCGCTTTAAAACTATCGCGAGCGAGCCTCCCATGAGGCCCACGCCGATGATGGCGACCTTATTGAAATGTAGCGGCTTTCCCATCCCGAAAGACAACCTGCCGAATGATTTTGTGACGCGGGGGAATCAGGAGGCGCGGGGCTTGGGCGCGCCCCGGCCTTTGTATTACTGTCAGAGGTTTCTGCCGACCGAGGCGGCAACCTTCCTCATGTCGTCCATCAGGCGGGCGAACTTGCTCGGCTTCAAGGACTGCGCGCCGTCGCAAAGGGCGTTCTCAGGGTCGGTGTGGACCTCTATCATGAGGCCGTCCGCGCCTACGGCTATCGCGGCCTTGGCAAGCGGGGCCACAAGGTTCCACCTTCCGGCGCTGTGGCTCGGGTCGATGAAAATAGGCAGGTGCGTCTCTTCCTTCAACACCGGCACCGCCGAAAGGTCTAGGGTGTTGCGGGTAGCCGTCTCGAAGGTCCTTATTCCCCTCTCGCAGAGTATTATCTTGGAGTTGCCCTGGGAAGCGATGTACTCGGCGGACATGAGGAACTCCTTCAGCGTGGCGGAAAGGCCCCTTTTCAATAGCACGGGCTTTCCGGCCTTGCCGACTTCCATGAGGAGCCTGAAGTTCTGCATGTTCCTGGCGCCTATCTGGATTATGTCGACGTACTCGCACATGAGCTCGGTGTCCCTCGGGTCCATGAGCTCGCTTATTATCGGAAGCCCGGTTTCCTTCTTCGCCTCGGCCAGGAGCTTCAATCCGTCGGTGCCGAGCCCCTGGAAGTCATACGGAGATGTCCTGGGCTTGAACGCCCCTCCGCGCAGGATCCTCGCCCCTGCCGCCTTGACCTGCCTGGCGCACTCGACCAACGACTCCCTGCTCTCGACGCTGCACGGGCCGGCTATGACCTGCAGGTCGGTATCGCCTATCTTGACCCCGCCGATGTCTATTACCGAGTTCTCCTTCTGGAACTCGCGGCTGACGAGCTTGTACGGCTTCATGATGGGCATAACGCTCTCGACCCCCGGCAGCGCCTCGATGGACTTGGAGGCCAGGAGAGATTCGTCGCCGATGGCGCCGATTATCGTCCTCTCCTTGCCCTTTGAAATGTGGACGGCCAGCCCGGCGGCCTTTATCTTCTCCACCACGTGGTCTACAGTCTCCTGCGTGGTGTCTTTTTTGAGTACTATTATCATAAAAGTTCCCCCTCTGGGTTGATTGCTTGTCTTCAGGCCACGACTTCCCTGAACGAATTCAAAAACCTCTTGTTCTCTTCAGGAAGGCCGACCGTGATCCTTATGTACTCCGGCAGGTTGTAGCTAGCCATCGGGCGCACTATGACGCCCTTTTTCAACAGCGCATCGTAAACGCCCTTGCCGTCCCCGACCTTCACGAGGAAGAAGTTCGCCTCGGTGTCCACGCACTCGTATCCCATCCCCCTCAAGCTTCCGAGGAGAGACTTCAGGCCTTCCGAGTTGTTTTTCCTTGTCTTCTCGAGGTGGTCCCTGTCCTCGAGGGCGGCCATTGCCGCCACCTGGGCAAGGCTGTTGACGTTGAACGGCTGGCGCACCCTGTTCATGTAGTCCATTATTCCGGCGTTGGCGACGCCATAGCCGACCCTGAGGCCCGCCAGGCCGTATATCTTGGAGAAGGTGCGCAGCACCAGCACCGGCGCGCCCTCTTTCACGTAGGAAAGGGAGTCAGGGAAGCCGGGGTCTGTCACGAACTCGTAGTAGGCCTCGTCCATGCAGACTATGACGTCTTCAGGCACAGACTTCATGAACTCCCTGAACTCTTCGCCGGAAACCATTGTCCCCGTTGGGTTATTCGGGTTTGCAATAAATATTACCCTCGTCTTCTTTGTTATCTTCGAGGCCATTGCCGGAAGGTCATGCCTCATATCCTTCAGGGGCACTTCAATGGAGACTCCGCCAACGGCCTTCACCGCAATCGGGTAGACCGCGAAGGACGGGTTTCCCATTATGGCCTCGTCCCCCGGCCTGATGTACGCCCGCACGAGGAGCTCTATTATCTCATTGGACCCGTTGCCGAAGGTTATCATCTCGTGAGGGACGCCGAGCATCGGCGAGAGCCTCTCCTTGAGGTAATAGCACGAGCCGTCCGGGTACCTGTGGAGACCTGAGAGGGCCTTCGAGACAGCCTCAACGGCCTTCGGCGAGGGCCCTAGGGGGTTCTCGTTAGAGGCGAGTTTTATGGAGCCCGTTACGCCGAGCTCCCTTTCCAACTCCTCGATGGGCTTGCCAGGAGGGTATGGCACCAGAGATTTGATGTTGTCTGAAACCGGGATTTCCAACTTCCGCATCGTCAGCATTTCCGCCTTATACCTGTTGTGATTTGCCGTATGAGCCAAGCACCTTGAGGAACGAGCAGGACTTCTCCAGCTCGGCGACCGCCTCTTTCACAGGCTCATCGGTCATGTGCCCGTCGAGGTCCACGAAAAAGACGTACTCCCAGGCCTTGGTCTTGATGGGCCTGGACTCTATCTTCGTGAGGTTTATGCCCCTTTCGGCAAAGGGCTTGAGCATCGAGTAGAGCGCGCCAGGGGCGTCCTTTATCGCGAAGACGATCGAGGTCTTGTCGTTGCCAGTCCTCTTCGCCTCGTTCTTGCAAATTATGAGGAACCTCGTGTAGTTGTTCGAGTTGTCCTCTATGTTGTTCTCGATGACCTGCAACCCGTAGAGGCTGGCGGCGGCAACGGAGGCTATGGCGGCCGTCGAGGGGTCCTCTGAGGCCATCTGGGCGGCCATTGCAGTGGACGAGACGTCGAACACGAGAGCGTTCGGCAGGTTGTTCTTGACCCAGTTCTTGCACTGCGCCAGGGCGTGAGGGTGCGAGCATACCTTGGCTATGTCGGAGGCCTTGCCGCTTCTGTTGAGGAGGGCGTGGGATATCTCCAGCATCACCTCGGCGCATATCTTGAGGTTCGAGTTGACGAACTTGTCCAGCGTGTGGCTCACGACCCCTTCGGTCGAGTTCTCGATGGGGACCACGCCGAAATCGGCCCTGCCCTTTTCGACGTCGTCGAATACGTCGCCGATGTCCTTCTTGGCCGAGAACTCGCCGGAGAGGCCGAAATGCTGCATGCAGGCCTGGTGCGTGAACGTCGCGGCGGGCCCGAGGAACGCTATGCGAAGCGGCTTCTCCAGAGACAGCGACGCGCTCATTATCTCCCTGAAGACGTTCTTCAACGCCTGGTTGGGGAATGGGCCTTTGTTGGCATCGGTGAGCCTCTTTATTACCTCGCGCTCCCTGTCCGGGACGTAGAACTCCTTCTGCTCCCTGGCCTTGACCTTGCCGACCTCGATGACCAGGGCGGCCCTCTTGTTGAGGAGCTCGAGTATATTGAGGTCGATGGAGTCTATCCCGTCCCTCAACTCACCTATCGTATTCGTTTTGGCTTTCGTTTCCATAATAATAAAAGTTCTTTGTTTTTAAAGAGATAGATTAATGTATCGCTTTTTAAAAAGCAATCATAAATTTACCTCTTCGACTCCGAATATGCGCCCATTTCGCGGAATTTCCTGTACCTTGCCTCTACCAGCGCATCCGGCGAGAGCGGGGATAGCTCCTTGAGGGTCGCACCGAGGGTCGCCTTGAGGTTCTTGATGGCTGTCTGCGGGTCCCTGTGGGCCCCTCCCGCGGGCTCTTTTACTGCCTTGTCGACCACACCGAGCTTCAATAGCTCGCCGGCGTCGATCTTTAACGCTTTTGCCGCCAGGTCGGCCTTTCCTCCGTCCTTCCAGAGGATGGCGGCGCAGCCCTCAGGAGAGATGACCGAGTAGGTCGAAAACTCCATCATCAAGACCCTGTCGGCAACCCCTATTGCGAGCGCCCCGCCGCTTCCGCCCTCGCCTATTATCGTCGTTATGATAGGCACGCGGAGCCTCGACATTACCAGGAGGTTGGTCGCGATGGCCTCGGACTGCCCCCTCTCCTCGGCGCCGATGCCGGGGTAGGCTCCGGGAGTGTCTATGAACGTGAATACCGGCAAAGCGAACCTGTCCGCCATCTCGAAGAGGCGGAGGGCCTTCCTGTAGCCCTCGGGGTGCGGCATCCCGAAGTTCCTGTGGACCTTCTCCTTCGTGTTCCTGCCCTTCTGCTGGCCGAGCACCACGCATGGGGTCCCGTCGAGGCGCGCAAGCCCGCCGACGATCGCGGCGTCGTCCTTGAAGGCCCTGTCTCCGTGGAGCTCGATGAAGTCCTCGAAGGCCCCCTGTATGTAGTCGAGCGTATACGGCCTGTCAGGGTGCCTGGCGACCAGCGTTATCTGCTGGGGCGTGAGCTTGCCGTATATCTCCTTGAGGAGCGTCTTCGCCTTCTTCTCCAGCTTCGTCATCTCGTCGGACGACTTCAGGTTGCCGGTAGCCTCGAAAGTCTTGAGCTCTTCTATCTTCTTTTCGATTTCCTCGACGGGTTTCTCGAATTCAAGCCAGTGCCTGTACATTCAGCGGCCCTCTCCCTTGTCTCTGGTAAGTATCATATTATCTCTACCTCGGCTCCCTCGATGAGCTCCTTTATCCTCGCGACGGCCGGCTCCAGCGGGCTCATCCTGAGGGCGTCGCTCACGCCTATTATTATCCTGCCGTTGTCCGGGTAGACGAGCTGGAGTATCACCTGCGAAGTCCCGGGGTTCTCCTGTATTATTTTCTTGAGCTCCGTGAGTTTCCGGCTGTCAAGGCCTGCAACCGGCGCGTGTATGTGCGTATTCCTCGCCTTGAGCTTCTTGTCGGCCTGCCCGGCCTCCTCTATGGGGATTATGTCGGAGGCGATAAGCTTTACGGCCTCTTCCTCCTTGTCGAGCTTGCCGGACACAAGCAGTGCATGGTCGCTCGTGACGGCTTCCCGCGCCTTCTTGTACAGGTCGGCGAAGATGACCGCTTCGACCGAGCCCGTCAGGTCCTCTATCGTGACGAAGGCCATGCGGTCGCCCTTCTTGGTCACTATTTCCTTGAGGGCGGTCACTATGCCGCCGACCGTCACTTCGTCCTCGTTGTTCCTTTCCATCAGCGAGTCGATGTGGACGGCGTACAGGTCGAGCTCCCTCTTGTGCCCTGCGAGCGGGTGGCTCGAAAGATAAAAGCCGAGGGTTTCCTTCTCGTAGGAAAGAAGCTCCTTGTCGCTCCATTCCGGGACCCTCGGGGCGTTTATAGCCGGGGCCGCGGACTTGGCCGCCGGGCCGCCGCCGAATGCGTCGAACAAAGAGGACTGCCCCGCCTCCCTGTCGCGCTGAACGGCCTGCGCGGCTTCCATTGAAGGGTCGAGCTCCGCGATGAGCTGGGCCCTTTTCTCCTTCGTGAAATCAAAGGCGCCGCATTTCACAAGGCTCTCCACGACCTTCTTGTTGACCCTGCGCGAATCCACGCGGCTCAAAAAGTCGAACAGCGAGGTGAACTTGCCATCCTCGCGCACGGCCAGCAGCTCCTGTATGGCGGCCTCGCCGACGTTCTTGACGGCGGCAAGGGCGAACCTTATCCTGTTCCCCGAGACCTTGAACTCCATTGAGCTCTCGTTCACGTCGGGCGGGTCGACCGCTATGCCGTTGTCCTTGCACTCGTTTATGTATTTGACGACCTGGTCCGTATTTCCCATGTCGGAGCCCAGGAGAGCCGCCATGAACTCGACGTTGTAGTGGGCCTTCAGGTACGCTGTCTGGAACGATACGAGGGCGTAGGCCGCGCTGTGGCTCTTGTTGAAGCCGTAGCCTGCGAACTTGGCCATGAGGTCGAAGATCTTCTCGGCCTTCTTGGGGTCTATCTTGTTGTGCTTGCACCCTTCGAGGAACTTGTGGCGCTGCTCCTGCAGGAGGCTCTCGTCCTTCTTTCCCATCGCCTTCCTGAGGACGTCGGCGTCCCCGGGCGTGTATCCCGCGAGCACCTTGGCTATCTCCATGACCTGTTCCTGGTAGACCATGACGCCGTAGGTGTTCTCGAGTATGCCCTTCAACTGCGGCACTTCATAGACTATGGCCGTCCTCTTGTGCTTCCTGTTTATGAAGTCGTCGACCATGCCGCTCTGCAGCGGGCCCGGCCTGTAGAGCGCCACTGCCGCGACCATGTCCTCGAAGGTCGTCGGCTTGAGCTTGCGCAGGAGGTCCTTCATCCCCGAGCTCTCGAGCTGGAACACCCCGTTGGAGTCGCCTCCGGCGACTAGCGCGTATGTGGCCGCGTCGTCGAGCGGCAGGTTCTCGATGTCCAGGTCAACGCCCCTGTTCTCTTTTATGAACTTGACGGACTTGTCGATGACCGTGAGGGTCTTTAGGCCCAGGAAGTCGAACTTCACCAGGCCTATCTTCTCGACGTCCTTCATCGTGAACTGGGTCGTGATGGAGTCTTCCTTCTGTTGCTTGTAAAGCGGCAGGTACTCGTCAAGCGGCTTGTTCGATATGACCACCCCGGCGGCGTGGGTCGAGGCGTGCCTGGGGAGCCCCTCCAGGGCTATCGCCGTGTCGATGAGCTCGGCGACCTTAGGGTCCTTCTCGTACATCTCGCGCAGGCGCGCCTCCTGCTTCAGGGCGTCCTCGATGGTGATGTTGAGGGTGTTCGGGACGAGCTTGGCTATCCTGTCGACGTCGCCGTAGGGCATGTCCAGGGCCCTTCCGACGTCCCTTATGCAGGCCTTGGCCTTCATCTGGCCGAAGGTTATTATCTGCGTGACCTTGTCAGCGCCGTACTTCTCGGTGACGTACCTTATGACCTCGTCGCGCCTTTCGAAGCAGAAGTCGATATCGATATCAGGAAGGGATATCCTGTCCGGGTTCAAAAACCTCTCGAAAAGGAGGTTGTACCTGATCGGGTCGAGGTTGGTTATGCCGAGCGAGTACGCAACGAGGCTTCCGGCCGCCGAGCCCCTGCCAGGGCCGACCGGTATGCCTTTTCCCCTCGCGTACTCGATGAAGTCGCAGACGATGAGGAAGTAGCCCGGGAACCCCATCCCCTTTATGACACGGAGCTCCTTGTCGAGCCGGTCATAGTAATGGAGCGAGTCCACTTCGATCCCGCTCTTTCTCATGGCGGCAAGCCTTGCCTCCAGGCCCGCCCTCGCCTTGGAGTCTATGACGGAGTCGAGCGTCTCACCGGGAGGCAGCGGGTACTCCGGGAGGAAGTGCTTGCCGAGGCTGAGCTCGAAGTTGCACCTTTCGGCAATCTCAATGGTGTTGGCGAGCGCTTCGGGGGTGTCACGGAACGCCTCGCGCATCTCATCCGGGGTCTTGACGTAGAACTCCTCGGTGGAGAACTTCATGCGGTTCGGCGCGTTCACGGTCGTGCCTGTCTGTATGCACAGGAGCACGTCATGGACCCTGGCGTCCTCTTTCCTCAGGTAATGGCAGTCGTTGGTTGCGACGAGCGGAATCTCCAGCTTTTTGCCCAACTCTATGAGGCGCCTGTTCACGACCTCCTGCTCTTCAATGCCGTTGTGCTGTATCTCGAGGTAAAACCGCCTGTCGGCGAACATCGACTTGTACTCTGAAGCCGCCTTCTCGGCCGCTTCTAGCTGGCCGTTCCCGAGGTTGTAGGCGACCTCCCCGTGCAGGCAGGCAGAAAGGGCGATGAGCCCCTCATTGTACTCTTTCAACAGGTCCTTATCGACCCTCGGCTTGTAGTAAAAACCCTCGGTATAGGCGCGCGTCAGGAGCTTGCAGAGGTTCTGGTAGCCTTTGGCGTTCTTTACCAGCAATACGAGGTGGAAGGCGTACTCGCCCTTGACGGCAGTCTTCTCTGTGCGGCTCCCGGGGGCGACGTAGACTTCGCAGCCGATGATGGGCTTTACGCCCTTTGACATGGCCTTCTGGTAGAACTCGACCGCGCCGAAAAGGTTGCCGTGGTCGGTGACGGCAACGGCGGGCATCCGCTGTTCCTTGGCGAAGGCAATGAGCTCTTCCGGCCGTATTGCCCCGTCCAGAAGGCTGTACTGTGTATGGAGATGTAAATGGACGAAATTGGAATGGTGCATAGTAGGAAACGTTAACATATTTCAATGGTTTTTGGTAGAAATTTGAACACACATGGCGAGCGCAATCCCCGCAGCTTGCCGCGGGGGCTTCAGGATTCAGTCCGGCGTCGGGCTGGGCCGTCCGGGAGACGGTACAGGGTGGAAAATCAATGCGAAACGGCCCGGACCTCCCCATATTCACGAGACGCGGGGGCCGCCGGGCCGTTTAAGAAAGACGAGGGTTTTGGGCGCTACTCTATCTTCTTTACGTAAATTTCCTTTATTATCTCCGGGTCAAGGGCAAGCGTAGTCTCGCCGAGCTGGATGACGAAGGCAGGCCTTTTCTGGTGGACCTTCACGGTGCTCCCGGGGACTATGCCGAGCGTGCCGAGCTTGTCGAGCCTCATGTGGGAGTTCGAGGCGATGAAGATTATCCTCCCCCTGTCTCCAACGTCCAGGACGTTGAGCTGCTGGACGATGGGCTTGAGTTCGTCCCTGTCGCGTTTGCAGCAGGCCCCCCTTGGTATCGGAAGGCCGTGCGGGCAGGTAGGCGGGTGGCCCAGGAGAGTGCAGATGGAGTCGGTCACCTCCGGTGAGAGCGTGTGCTCGAAAGAACAGGCGTTTTTCTCGAGGTCGTCCTCCGGGAGGGCCAGCACCTCCGTCAAGAGCCTTTCCGCGAGCCTGTGACGCCTTATGGCCGCCTCGGCGAGCCTCTCGCCCTCCCTGGTCAATGTGATGGTGTCGCCTGTCATGGTAACGAGCCCCTGCCCCATCATCTTCCGGAGCGTTTCCATGTCCGCCTCTTCCGCGACTTCCTCTATCCCAAGGAGCTCACTTATTGAGCTGCTCCCGACCTCCCTTTGGGACCAGATGAACTCCAATACCTCGTCTACCGCTTTATCCTTGGTCATAGCCTCTCCTAAAAAGTCAGCCCCGAAAGCCTTATGAGGAAGTTCACAACCGCGCCGACGAGCACGGCGAACGGGAATATGAATACGGACATCCAGATGGCCGCCTTGAGCCCCCGTTCCTTCACGATCATGAGGAGGTTGGCGATGCACGGGACGAAAAGGGTCATCGTCACGAGGCTCACCACCACCTGCACGCCGTCGAGCATTCCGTCCCTCTGCATGGCCAGGAGCCCCGCGGCACCGTAGTCGCGGCGCAGGAAGCCTATTATGAAGGCGTTGGCCGCCTCGGTCGGGAGGTCGAGGAGCGTTACTACCACCGGTGACGCGAGCGCCTGCATGGCGACAAGGCTGTTGGTCTTGTCGAGCACGTAGAGTATGAAAGTGCCTATGACGAACAGCGGCACCGCTTCCTTCAGGTACCATTCGACCCTCACGAGCGTCTTCAACGCCATGTTGGAGAGCTGCGGCATCCTCATGGGAGGTATCTCGAGGATGAAATCAGAGGTCTGGCCGGGAAGCACCTTCGAGGCCAGGAGCCCCACGATGAAAAGGACGATAAGGACTATGACAGCCCAGAGGACTGTAGCCCCGATTGAGACCGACCCGAGCATGCCGAGTATGACCCCGAGCTGCGCCGAGCACGGTATGCCGAGCGCGAGGAGGAGCGTCACTATCATCCTCTCTTTCCTGGTCTCGAGTATCCTCGTCGTCATGGTGGCCATCGTGTCGCACCCGAGTCCCAGGACCATCGGGAGGACAGCCTTCCCGTTGAGGCCCATCATCCTGAATATCCTGTCGACCATCACGGCGAGCCTCGGCAAATACCCCGAATCCTCGAGGAAGCTGAAGAAGATGAAGAAGAAGCTTACGATCGGCAGGACTATGGCTATGGCGTAGGTGAAGGCCATCGTGACCAGGCCGTAGGGGCCGACCAGGAGGTCGAAGACGAGGCCGCCCGGCGTGAACGCGAGGGCCGTCAGGCGTCTTGCCCAGGGCGTGACATAGGTGCCGAAGACGACGTCTTCGAGGAAATCTACGCTTACGCCCGCGCCGAGGACCCCGACTAACTCGTACATGAAGGCGAGTACGAACAGAAGCACGGGTATGCCCCAGACCGGGTGCATGGTGATTGAGCCCAGGAAGGAAGCGAGCTTGCCTTTGCCCAAGGGCTCCTGGCGGACGACCTGGGAGACTATCGAGTCGACCTTCTTGAGCCTCGTCTTGTTGATGACATAACCGATAGGCTCGGAGAAGCGCGCCTGCACTGAGGAGCGTATCTCTTCGATCTTCCTTATCTCCTCGTGGCTGAATGAGGAGCTGAGCCACGGGGCAAGGGTAGAGTCGCCAGAGAGGAGCATTATGGCGATGGACCTTGAAGATATGCGGCTTTTGGGGATTATGGGCTCGAGTTTTCTTATGCCGGCTTCTATGGCGTCGTGATATCCGAGCGAGTAGGCGGGGAGCTCGCGGTTGTAAAAGGCGGCCTCGAGCTTGTCGAGGTTCCATCTCTGGGTGGCTATCGTGGGAATGACCTTGAGGCCGAGAAGGTTTGAGAGCGTCGGCGCGTCGATGGTTATGCCCCTCTCGCCCGCCTCGTCGTACATGTTGAGGGCGAGCGTCATCGGCAGGTTCATCTCCAGAAGCTGCAGGGTTATGAGGAGGCTTCGCCTGAGGTTCTTGGAGTCCATGACCTGCAGGGCCGAGCCTATCTCCTCGTTGAGGAGTATATCCCTCGTCACGCGCTCGTCCTCTGACATCGGCACAAGGCTGTTGACGCCCGGGCTGTCTATTATCCCGAGCCTCCTGCCGCCGAAGCGAGCCATGCCCTTGGATATCTCTACAGAGGTGCCGGGGTAGTTGGAAACCGTGGCGTACCTGCCCGTCAATGCCCCGAAAATGACTGACTTGCCGACGTTAGGGTTGCCTATGAGGACCAGCCACTTCTCGACAGCCCCGAGGTTTTCTTTTTCCGCTCCGCTCATGTGTTAAATAATAATGACTTTCATTTTCAATTTCAAGGCAAAAAAACTCAGGAGCACTCGGCGCAATAGCCGTAGAGCTCGAGCTTGTGGTTTACTACCGTGAACCCGAGCTTTTTTGCGGCCTCCATCTGCAACTGCTCTATCTTCTGGTTGTGGAACTCGGCTATCTTCGAGCACTTTATGCAGATGATGTGGTCGTGGTGGCCGTCCGCCGGGAGGTTCTCGTACCTTGTCTGGCCGTCGCCGAACTGGCGGGCTATGGCAAGGCCGGACTCCGTGAGGAGCTTCATGGTTCTGTAGACGGTGGCGTAGCCGATGTTGGGCGTCTTTCTCTTTACTTTCTTGAGGAGCTCGTCGAGGCTTATGTGCGTGTTGGTCTTAAAGAAGGTGTCGGCAATGAAGTCTCTCTGCGCGGTAGATTTGAGCCCTTTCGTCTCGATGTACGACTTGAGGACATCCATCTTGTTGACCGCATCCATCACAGGCACCTGGCTTTTGGTACGGGGGAAAAATTGGAGCGGGAGACGGGGCTCGAACCCGCGACCTCAACCTTGGCAAGGT
>UBJH01001984.1_pt1 | contig 14525 bp, 12 predicted proteins | sample 2193721 | NCBI WGS metagenome assembly UBJH01 (sample SAMEA4703186, study PRJEB27089) | metagenome | reverse complement strand
GCAATCCCGGTACAGGCAAGACCACCGTCGCCATGCGGATGGCCGAGATTCTGCACCGCCTGGGTTACATCCGTAAGTGCACCTTGGCGGCGGTCACGCGGGACGATCTCGTAGGCCAATACATCGGGCATACCGCGCCGAAGACCAAAGAGGTTTTAAAGAGAGCGATGGGCGGCGTGTTGTTTATCGACGAAGCCTATTATCTCTATCGTTCCGAGAATGAGCGTGATTACGGCCAGGAGTCGATCGAGATCCTGCTCCAGGTTATGGAGAATCAGCGAGAGGACCTTGTCGTCATCCTGGCCGGTTACAGGGACCGCATGGAAACATTCTTCCAGGGCAATCCGGGGATGTCCTCCCGCGTCGCGCATCACCTGGATTTTCCGAACTACTCGGCGGAAGAGCTGATCGCAATCGCCAAGCTGATGTTGGAGAAGCAACAATACCGTTTCAGCCCAGACGCTGAGAAGGTTTTTTATCAGTATCTTCTCAGGCGTATGCAGATGCCCAACTTCGCCAATGCCCGCAGTGTGCGGAATGCCCTTGATCGGGCCCGTCTGCGTCAGGCCAATCGCCTGTTCGCACAACACAAAGACACGCTGACGAAAAAGGATCTGGTCACGATTGAGGCCGAAGATATCCTTGTCAGTCGTGTATTCAAGGATAATCAGCCGGATTCCAATCAGACAGCAGATCACGAGTAGCGCGATGATTGATGTCGCGACCCCCCGCCGTATCCCCCGGTGCATGAGTACCCAGCACCCGGACAACGTGACCGTTCCCTTCTTCGCCCAAGGGCCTGTGATGGAGGGGATGGACGAGATCCGGGAGGCCTACTATGCCTTCTCTCATTTAGGCTGCGATGAGCAGATGTGGGACTTCGAGGGGAAGGAGGTCGATGACTTTGTCGTCGAGAAGCTCCTGACGACCTACGAGGGGTTTTTCAGGGCGTTTCCCCTGGGACGGGAGATGTTCCTGACCTTACGAGTTCCAAACCCTGCGGTGGAAAAATCGCAGGGGAAGATCCTCCTTGAAGTTCTCCAGGGAATCCCCAGAGCCAATGATGTAGCCCGCCTTTTCTACGGAGAGGACGTCGCCCCCATCTTCGAAATCATCTTCCCCATGACCACCTCGGCGGAGGAACTGAACCGTGTGCACCGGTACTATCAGGTCTTCGTCACGGGGAAGGGGGAGGCGGTCCTGACCCCCGGCGATATCCCTCTCAAAGAGTGGATTGGCGAGTTCCACCCCGCCGCGATTCAGATCATCCCCTTAATCGAGGATAAGGAGTCGCTGCTTCAGGCCGATGCTATTGTCCGCACGTATCTTCAGGACAAAGACCTCTCGTGCCAGCGCGTCTTCCTGGCCCGCTCCGATCCCGCCTTGAACTATGGCAGCCTGGCGGCCAGACTCCTGATCAAGGTGGCCTTGAGCCGACTGGACAGGCTGGAGCAGGAGCTTGGCATCCCTATTTATCCGATCTTCGGGGCCGGCAGCGCCCCGTTTCGAGGTAACTTCCGACCTGACACCGTGGAACGAAACCTGGCTGAGCATCCGAGCGTTCAGACGTTTACGATCCAGTCAGCCTTCAAATACGATCATCCGGCTCCTGCGATCATCCAGGCCATCGAGACCTTGAAGAGCACGCCCAGAAGGCGCGCCCAGCCGATAGAGCCGGAGGGGAAGATCCTCGATCTGATTGAGCGAATCTCCGCGTGCTACCAGCGCCAAGTGAGAGCAATCGCTCCCCTGCTGAACGACGTCGCCCCAGCCGTCCCCCGGCGGCGGATGCGGAAGCTCCACATCGGTCTGTTCGGCTACAGCCGGAGTATCGGCGGAATCTCGCTTCCCAGAGCCATCTCCTTCTGCGCCGCCCTCTACTCCATAGGCCTCCCCCCTGAGATTCTCGGCCTCTCCTGTCTCAATCAGAACGATCTGACCCTTCTGAGGGAGATCGATCCGGGGTTCGAAGCCGACCTCGGGGATGCCCTCCAGTATCTGAACGATGAGGTGTACACCTTCCTCCCCTCCACTGAAGCGGAAGAGATTCGGAGGACTGTCCAACTCCTCCGTCCTACTCTCTCCCAGGATCATGCCCACCGTGAGGTCACAGCAACGATTATCAGGCGGGTTGGGAAGGGACAGAGCAAGGACCTCGGCGATCTCATCCTCCGGGCGGCCTGGATGCGAAAGTTTCTAGGCTGAATGCCCCTACCCGGTAGATCTGCTGAACCACATGATCTCTGCGCGGGAAGCACTCAATCGTCTTCGTGAAGGAAACCGCCGTTTCACCTCGAACGTGCGGAGTCTTGACACGCTTCTGAGTCAGACAAGACGCGGTGAGCTCTCCACAGGTCAGCAACCTGTCGCGGTCATTCTTGGCTGTTCAGATTCGCGTGTTCCAGCAGAAATCGTGTTCGACCAGGGGCTCGGCGACCTCTTCGTCATCCGGGTTGCTGGGAATATCGTCGCTCCGTGCCTAGTCGGGAGTGTCGAGTTCGCTGCCGCTCAGTTTGGAACACGTCTGGTCGTCGTACTTGGCCATTCCCAGTAATGAAGGCTGACCGCACATCCGAACAAAGAGGTCACCGGAAGCCGCATTTATTGGCGATCCGGTGGACCGGTTGGTTCGGCGAACGACCCTATGCCGCCAACCTAGCTTCGTTCTGTACGATTATCTTGGGATCTTTGACCTTCGGAGGCACAGGCAGACCCCGTTCTTCGAGCAGTTCTATGTGTTCCTTCATTCCCCATTTCGCCTTATACACGCAGTCTTCGATGGAGTGACCAATCCCCGTGAATCCTTCTAGGTCAGGAGAAAAAAACCCAAAATAATCGGGTTCCTCCGTTGCCTCGATGGTCAAAGAATAGGGCAGATCAATCATGACTTCCTCCCTTCTGCATTCCTGCTGACTTCAGTATATGATGGCACGTGCCGCTGGGCACTTCCTTGGCCCCATGATAGTCAATCCGAATCAATACAGGCCAGCCAGCCTTCCCATAATATCGGATGGACCCTTTCTCCCTCACCAGCTCGAATCCATGAGCTTCAAGCAGTCTCACCAATTCACTAAATCTCAAAGTGGTCTCCTACAGTCCACCGTCTATGACATGCCAGCATCCAGATCCCTCATGCTGACACCTAACGGTTGAGCTCAGCGGCGCGGCGATGATAGCCCAGAACGGCTGCCAACCCAAACGCCTGCGACCGAGGCCGGCCAGTTGGCCCGCGGCGTAGCCGCGTCCGCTGCAGCGATTGGTTCGGCGGTGCGAGAGTTGCGTGACGGTCCGAACGTATCATGTCTCGCGCACAAGATACAGCAGGTTATCTTCGACTCGATACATGAGTGGGGCAACTTGAATCTTCGGATACCGCAGCCGCAGGCGCTTAGCTTCGCTCAGAACGAAGTCAGTTTCATTCCCAATTTCGAACATTGGGGCGAAGTGCATGAAGTGTTCTTCGGCCCATTCTCTATCCCAACCGGCGTAGTCTACTAATCCTTGAATGAATTGGTCGCGACGCGCAACCATGTTGACCATGCCGCATTGAGTGTGGGCGATGAGAGCAATGGCCTTGACGCCACCGATAGCAATGGCATAGGAGGCTTTGAATTCGCTGTAACGGAGATTGGCGCCGCCCGTGCGGATGATGAAGGCAAAATTGTCGGGGATATGCAGGTGTTTGCGGTTGTCCATGCACATGCCAATCAGAAGTTGCGCCGCGGTAAAGGTCTCGGGCGAACGGCCAAGATTGTGGTATTCGAGCAGAAGACCAATCGGGGAGCTCTGGTATTCAGGCAGAATATCCGCTGTGCTGCGTACGGAAACAAGTCTATTCATGACCTTACGCGCTCTCCAACAATTGCAGCGGAACAACCGATTGTGGATGGTAGGGCCGTCGAACAATAATTAGAATGATCCGCATAAGATGCGGAGTTTCGTTTTCCTGTCGTCATATCACACCTTAGGAGCGCCGCCCCGCAGCACGCTCATCTCCTTATTTTCCGCCGGCTGGGTGCGATCCACCAGTGTATCACGGGTTTCTTATGCGGATCGGCATAACAGCCTCCTCGCTGACCTCATAGCCCGTCAACCGGACTGCGAACGCCTGCCGGTCCACGATTGAGGACATGGGTGTAAATCATCGTTGTCTTCACGTCGCTATGGCCTAGAAGTTCCTGGACTGTTCGAATATCGTAGCCGCCTTCAAGCACGTGCGTGGCAAATGCCGGGTGGCGCTTGCCATGGAAGAAGATGAACCGCTTGATCCATCCAATATAGGTATCTTCTGTCCGGCGGCTGTAGTGGCGAGCGCGAATCGCCAGGCGCGCCTAGTCAAGGAGCTTGGGCTTCGCGGGAGAGGGTGACGAAGGCGTGAGCACGGCAGTAGTCCACCTGCCAGCATGCTGATGCGAGAGGTCCTGGATGACCCCCGTTGCAGTGGGATTGCCCATGTAGTCCTCCTTTCCAAGAGGAAGGCTCAGTTACGTTTCATACTCCAAACCTGAGAGGCGGTCAAGGATTTTCGTTGCGCTTCTCACGCTGATCGACATTTCCAAGAAGCGAGCACGAGGTCGCCATCAAATGAGTCGTTGCTGTGCTTGCGATTGCTTTTTCCTTGACACTCGTGTCAACCAAGCTATGGTTGAACGCAGGCGTATCCGCGATGGGATAGAAGCTATTTGACCTTCAGAGACAGAGTAGAAATGAATGAGTATTGTTCAGGGGTGTAGTCGGACAGCCGATCGAGTTTCCGTGACCCATCGTGCCTGGGTCGAGGTCGATCTTGAGGCGATCCGCCACAATGTAGCTGCGATCCGACGGCTGCTGAAGCCTTCTACGCAGTTTATGTCGGTCGTCAAGGCCGACGGCTATGGCCACGGCGCTGTTGCGGTCGCTCGGACCGCGCTGTCAGCCGGCGCCTCATGGCTTGCGGTCGCCACCGTTGAAGAAGGAATCTCTCTAAGACGGGAAGGAATCGAAGCGCCGATCCTTCTCTTCGGCCCGACGATCCACAAAGAGGAGATCGAGACGCTCGTCGAGCATCGGCTGCAACCGACCGTCTGCAGCCTTGATCAGGCCCGTCGCATATCCGATGCGGGTCTGGGGCCGATCCCGATTCACCTGAAGGTCGATACCGGTATGTCCCGCCTGGGAGTCTCCTGGCAGGAGGCTCAGGAGCTGTTGAGCGCAATAAGGGTCCTGCCGGATGTGTCAGTTGCCAGCCTGTACAGCCACCTCGCTACGGCTGACGCGGTCGATCCCACAACAGCCAGGGAGCAGTTCACACGGTTCGCAAAGTTAGTAGAGACGCTGCAGCGGCAGGGGCGTCGGCCCCCATTGGTCCATCTGGCTAATTCTGCCGCTACCCTGACGTTCCCCGACACTCACTTCGACCTGGTCCGGATCGGGTTAGCTCAGTATGGCCTGTACCCAAGCTCTCACTTACAGGCCGTCGTTGCCCTTCGCCCCGCCCTTGCTCTCAAAGCAAAGATCATCTTCGTCAAAACCGTTCCACCGGGGACCGGTGTCAGTTACGGTCATACCTTTCGGACAGCGCGCCGGACGCGTTTAGCCACCGTATCTATCGGCTATGGCGATGGAATGTCCCGCGCCCTCTCAAACAGGATCGACTTTCTCGTTCGGGGTCGGCGGGCTCGACAGGTGGGCACGATCACGATGGACCAATGCCTGATCGATATCACCGACGTGCCGGATGCGTCCGATGGGGATATCGCTACGCTTCTTGGACACGATGGGGAGGAACGGATCTCAATCGCAGACTGGGCAGCGCGGCTGGGGACCATCCCGTACGAGATCCTCACTGCCCTCTCCCCGCGCCTGCCGAGGATTGTCTGCCGAGAAGCAGTGTTGTAGACAGAGGCTTCACCGTATGGTATAGTTTCTCTGGTTCCCGCTCCGAGGCTCACGCGAGAGTGGCGGAATGGCAGACGCGCTGGACTTAGGATCCAGTCCGCCTTTGGCGGATGGGGGTTCAAGTCCCCCCTCTCGCACCACAAATCCGACATCTGATACCGAGATACTCATGAAGGTAAACATCGAAGAAATCAGCAGTACCAAACGCGCACTCCGAGTCGAATTACCCCCTGAAAGTCTCTCAGAGAAGTTGGAGACGGCATATCTGCGTCTTGCGAAGAAGGCTCGCCTCCCAGGCTTCCGTCCAGGTAAGATCCCGCGGGATCTCCTGCGTTCGCGTTTCAAGGATGAAGCCAAACAGGAGGCCCTCAGAGAACTCATCCCGGAAAGCTATGGTCAGGCGCTGAAGGAGTCCAATCTTGATCCGATAAGCGAACCGACGTTGGAAGAGATGGTCTGCGAGGAGGGTAAGCCTCTAAGCTACCGGGCTTGCTTTGACGTGAGGCCCGCGCTGCAGCTTTCGGGCTACACGGGAGTTGAGGTCTACAAGGAAAAGCTTGAAGTAGCGGACACTGAGGTCGATCAAGCCGTAGAATATCTCCGGGAGCGAGCGGCAGAGTTCGTACCGATGGATGGCTGGCCCGCTCTACAGGAAGACCTCCTGGTGGTGGATTACGAAGGCTTTACCGGCGGTAAACCGCTCAAGGGCGTAAGCGGTCAAAACACCTCGATCCTTCTTGGCACCCACCGGTTCATCCCCGAATTTGAGACCCAGCTCCACGGCCTCAAGAGAGGCGACCTTAAAGAGTTCTCTATGGAATTCCCGAACGATTACGGACGACGGGAGTTGGCGGGAAAGCGGGTACTGTTCAAGGTCACGGTCAAAGAGGTGAAGAAAAAGCGAGTGCCGTCGCTGGATGATAATTTCGCTAAATCAGTGGCCGGCTGCAAAGATATCCAGGCTCTCAGAGAGAAGATCAAGCAGGATCTACTCGCGCATAAGGAGCGGGAGCAGGTGGTCCGTCTCAAGGACCAGATCCTGGACAAACTGCGCACTGCCCATCCGTTCGATCCTCCGGAATCGCTGGTGGATGCAGAGGTCGAGGCTATTCTCGCTGATCTGAGGCGGAGCGCCGGCGGCCGTAAGCCCGCCCCTGCTCCGAGCGAAGACGAGGCGACGCTGGCCAAGGCGAGAGAACTCGCCTCAAAACGGGTTCAGGACTCTCTCTTGCTGGAAACGGTGGCGAAGCAGGAAGGACTTGAAGTATCGGAGGACGAATTGAATAAAGAGGTCGAATCGGCCGCTGCCACCCTGAACCGTAAACCGGAGGCCCTCCGCGACATGTTGGAGCGAGAAGGACGGATTGAGGCCTTCCGAACGCGCTTACTGGAGGGAAAGGCGCTCGATCTTCTGTATAAGCAGGCCAACATTGTGGAAGGGAAAAATCTCGTAACCCTCGCCTGAGCATCACGCAAAGGGAGTAGTGCGCCATGCAACTGATTCCAATGGTTGTCGAGCAGACCAGTCGGGGCGAGCGGGCCTATGATATCTTTTCTCGTCTCCTGAAGGACCGAATTCTATTCATCGGAACCCCGATCGATGATGCCGAGTCAAATCTGATCATCGCCCAGCTTCTCTTTCTGGAGGCCGAAGACCCAGATAAAGATATCCACCTCTATGTCAATTCACCGGGCGGATCGGTTACGGCCTCTCTGGCGATCTATGACACGATGCAGTATATCAAGCCGGCTATCGAGACCATCTGCATGGGGCAAGCTGCCAGCGGCGCCGCGCTCCTGTTGGCGGCCGGCGCCAAAGGGAAGCGCTATGCCCTTCCTCACGCGCGGATTATGATCCACCAGCCGTACGGAGGAGCGCAAGGGCAGGCGTCAGACATCCAGATTCAGGCAAAAGAGATCCTTCGGATGCGGCAGGAGCTGGACCGGATCATCGCCAACCATACCGGCCAGCCGCTGGAGCGGATCGAGAAGGACAGCGATCGAGACTTTTTCATGTCGCCCGTGGAGGCGAAGGACTACGGATTGATCGACGAGGTGATCTACTCGCGCGATGGCCTTGCATTATCGGCTACAGTCCCGGCGCCTTAGGTGATCCGAACGTTGAACCAACGCGTCCGGAATCGCGCCAATGGTAGTCGCTTCGACTGCCATTATGAGACAGATCGTCAGCGCTATCCAGAGTACATGGACAGTATTATGTTCCGGGCAGCATAACGGAAGCGGAGAGCCACGCACGGCGGGCCACGCAGTACTTCGCGGTCGACGTCTGGAACGCAAGGGGGAAGAGTAGATGGCCAAAGCGGTAAAAGGCGGGGGGAAACTCACTTGCTCCTTTTGCGGAAAAAGTCAGGATGACGTCCGGAAGCTGATCGCCGGTCCCACGGTCTACATCTGCGATGAGTGTATCGAGCTCTGCAACGACATCATCGCGGAGGAATGGGAGGAAGAAAAAGGGAAGAGTTTGGGCGAACTCCCCAAACCGTCCGAGATTAAATCGATCCTGGACCAGTATGTCATCGGTCAGGACCGGGCCAAAAAGAGCCTGGCGGTTGCCGTTCACAACCACTATAAGCGCGTCAATGCCCGGATGACCTTTGACGACGTCGAACTGACCAAGTCCAATATTCTCCTCATCGGTCCGACCGGATGCGGTAAGACGCTGCTGGCGCAAACCCTGGCCAAAATCCTGGATGTGCCGTTCACCATTGCCGATGCCACCACCCTCACTGAAGCGGGGTATGTTGGGGAGGATGTGGAGAACATCATCCTTCGGCTGCTACAGGTTGCAGACTACGATGTGGAGCGCGCAGAGCGAGGGATCATCTATATCGATGAGATCGACAAGATCGCGCGCAAGTCCGAAAATCCATCTATCACGCGGGACGTCTCCGGGGAAGGTGTTCAGCAGGCCCTCTTAAAGATCCTGGAGGGAACCGTCGCCAATGTCCCGCCTCAGGGTGGGCGGAAACATCCCCAACAGGAGTACCTGCAGGTCGATACGACAAATATCCTGTTTATCTGCGGTGGAGCATTTGTCGGATTGGAGAAGGCCATTGAACATCGGACCGGCCAGAAGTCGATGGGATTCGGAGCCGAGATCCAGGCGAGGCGAGGCAGGCGGATCAGCGAGCTGCTGGCCCATGTGCAACCGGAAGATCTGCTTCGGTACGGCCTCATCCCCGAATTGGTCGGGCGATTGCCGGTCATGGCCGTCGTGCATGAGCTTGACGAAAAAGCGCTGGTGCGAATCCTGGTAGAACCGAAGAACGCCCTGCTGCGTCAGTATCAGAGGTTCTTCGACTTTGAGCACGTCAAATTGACCTTTACCGACGATGCGATCAGCGCTGTAGCTCAGGAGGCAGCAAAGCGTCAAACCGGCGCCCGTGGCCTCCGGGCGATCCTTGAAGAGATCATGCTCGACATCATGTATGAGATCCCCTCACAGTCAGGGATTGCGGAGTGCATCATCAACCGCGAGACCGTCGTCGAGCGAAAAGCACCCATCATCCTCTATAAGAAAAAAGCCGAATCGGCCTGATCGCCGAATCGCTTGCAGGTTGCCGATACCATTTGCCGGCCCTACTTCCTTTCGCGGCAATCTGAGATCTTCGATCCTATCGCTCCTCGCCGATCTTTTGCCCACTTCATGAGGATGGGGTAGGACTTTCTCGAACGGTTTGGAGGTATTCACTATGAGATTCTTTATGCCGCGCCTGTTGCTCGTAGCTGGCTGCGCGCTGTTCCTGCTCTCGGTCTCAGGGTGCGCGGGCCTCGAGCTTTTTTCACCGAAACAGGCTGAGGCGCCTGCCGGATCGGATCAGGAGTTGATGAGCCAGGCCGAGGCGGCCTTCGCCCTGAAGCAGTATGATGAGGGGCGCAAACATCTGCAGCGCCTGATCAACAACTTTCCTGAAAGCGAACTGGTCCCGATTGCTCGCCTGAACAGCGGTCGCACCTACTTCGATGAGAAGAGGTTCGATGAATCGCGCGCCGAGTATCAACGGTTCATCGAACTGTTTCCGCAACATGAGCAGCTTGATGAAGCCCAGTATTACATCGGACTGTCTTACTTCCGCCAGATGGAGAAGGTGGACCGCGATCAGACCATGACTAATAACGCGGCACGAGAGTTCCGGACCCTGGTCAACGACTTTCGTAACTCACAGTTTGTGCCGGACGCGCAGGCTAAATTGGTGGAGTGCTATCGGCAACTGGTTCAAAGGGAACTGTATGTCGGCAAATTTTACTTTGACCGTGAGGCGTATGGCGCCGCCATCCCGCGGTTCGAGTCAATTCTAAAGGAGTACCCCGGATCGAAGTACGACGATCAGGCGCTATACTATCTTGGGGAGTCGCTCTGGGAACTCGAACAGAAGGCGACGGCCAAGGCTGCCTTTCAGCGTCTCATTGCAGAATTTCCCGATTCCGACATGGCGCCGCTGGCCGCAAAACGGATCGGCATGACCTTTGTCCAGGATCCGCGCAGTCGCAAACCCCCTGCTGGTTTCCTGAGCGGCGCATTGGACTCGATGTCCGATGCGCTCTCAGAGTTACAAGATGCCATCTTGGACAGTTCGATCTGGCAATCCCCGACGACCGCCCCCTAGGATGTCCCGGCAGATGCGGGCGTCGTGTCAGTATGGGAGTCATACCGCTGCTCAGGATGAGAACGCTTGCATAGCGCTTCAGTGAATGCACGAGACCAGCCACTCGAATCAATCGCCGTCTCTCGGGCATGAGACCAGGGCGCTGCTCCGGCAGTACCATCTGCTGCCGAAACGAGGTCTCGGGCAAAGTTTCCTCGTCTCCCCTGCAGTTCGCGACCTGATCCTTCGCGCGGCAGATGTCGGACCACAGGACCTCGTGGTGGAGATCGGTCCCGGTACGGGAGTTCTGACCGAGGGTCTGGCCGAACAGGCGGGCCGACTGATCGCCATCGAGCGTGATCCGGGGTTCCATCGACTGCTGACTGAGCGCCTCGGAAATCGCCCCAAGGTTTCATTGATCTGCGGTGACGCCCTCGAATTCGATTTCGTGGACGTATGTGGTAAGATGTTTCCAGAGTATACACGGGCCAAGCTGGTCTCAAATCTCCCCTATTCGGTAGCCACGCCTCTGATCCTCCAGTTGATTCCGCTGCAGCGGTACTTCTCCTTCCTCCTGGTGATGGTGCAACGAGAGGTGGCGCAGCGGCTCTTGGCGTCGCCAGGCGAAGAGGGGTATAGCGCCTTGACGCTCCGTTGCCGTTACGAGGCGGATATCTCAGCGGTGGCGCAGGTCCCACGGACGGCCTTCTACCCAAGGCCCGCAGTGGACTCGACCCTCGTTCGCCTCGACCTGCTGCCGGGGCCCAGGGTGACCGTGCATTCCCCCGACCTGCTGTTTCGCATTGTACGGGCCGCGTTCGGACAGCGCAGGAAGATGCTGCGTAATGCGCTGCTGAACGGCGGCATCATGACAGAGTCTGCAGACCTGGAGCGGATCTTAGCGGATGCAGGCATCGACCCGAAGCGCCGCGGCGAAACCCTGAACCTTGATGAATTTGCTCGCCTCGCCGATCGTCTGTATGCAATGGGCGTCATCTCGCCTCGACAGGCCCTCCAGGGAGAAGGAGATGTTGCCTACAGCTAAGCATCAGAAGATCGCGCGGGTTGGTCGACGATGAAGATTTCGGCTATCGGGGAGTTTGCCCTGATCGAACGGATCAGGAGCATCCTGCCTCGACCACATGATACCCTGTTTGGAATCGGTGATGACTGCGCCGCGTTGCGGCCTACAGCAGGCAAAGATCTCCTGCTGACGACCGATCTGTTGGTTGAAGGAGTCGATTTCACGTCGCAGACCATCACGCCCTTTCGTCTCGGGCGCAAGGCAATGGGAGTGAATCTCAGCGACATCGCTGCCATGGGGGGTATGCCGCGTACCGCGCTTATCACGCTGGCAATCTCACCTGACGAAGAGATTGAGTTTGTCGATGAGCTCTATCGTGGTCTCCAGGAGGAAAGCGCGCGGTTCGCAGTCGAGGTCATCGGCGGCGATCTGTCCGCCTCTTCCACCCTCATGATCGGCGTGACCCTGGTGGGGGAAGTAGAGGCCGGGAGGGCTGTCAGACGTTCCGGCGCGAAACCTGGGGAACGGATTTGGATCACGGGCCGCTTGGGCGCGTCGGCAGCAGGTCTTGCCGCGCTCATGGCTGGTTGCCGCCTTCGAGACGATCAGATCGAGACCCCATTTGAAGTCTCCGGCTCTCTCCGGGAGGCTATCAGGCAGGCTATCGAACGACATCTCTGCCCCATCCCAAGGATTCGGGAGGGAAGGGCCCTTGCGCAGGCCGGAGTCGCATCCGCAATGATTGACCTGAGTGATGGGCTGGCTTCGGACCTGGTGCATCTGTGCCACGAGAGCGGGGTCTCGGCAACAATCAGAGAGGATCAGATCCCGATCGACCAGACAGCATCAGCCATCGCCCGGCGCTTCGGCCAGGAACCGCTTGCCTTGGCGCTGCAGGGCGGAGAAGACTTCGAACTGCTCTTCACCTCTTCGTGGGCTCCTGCCGATGTTGTCGCCATGTTCCCCGATGCGGTAACGGTAACCGCAGTCGGGGAGATCCAGGAAGCGGGTGTAGGGTGTCGGCTCGAACGCGAAGACGGTACCTCAAAAGCGCTGACCGGCGGCTACAATCATTTCCGGAGAACATAGCGATCAGCGTTCAGCGCTCAGCCGTCAGCTACGGGTGTGGCCAGGAGGGCCGCAAGCTATTAGACTGTAAGAGCAAGAATGTTTCGCGGGTTTGGAAGGAGGGATGAACATGCGGATACTGAGGGAGATATTTCACGGCCTGTGGGTGCTGGGATCGATTGTCGGCGCCGGCCTCAGGGAGGTTGTCACGATCATGGCCTTTACCGAAGGCGGCCTCATGCGGCAGTTTCGCCTTTCGAGGCGCATCATCGCCTTCTCCTGTATTGTGCTGACGGGCCTGACCGTCGGCTCAAGCGTCACCCTGCTCAACCTGGTTCGAGGTCGGTATTACCTGACCCGCGTGAAATATTTGGAGCATGAAAATCGCGCAATGACGTCGCTCCTGCAGGAACAGGCCGAGCAACTGAGCAAACTGAAGATCGAGATGGCCAAGTTGAAGGAATTTGAAGAGAGCTTGCGGGAGGTTGCCGGCCTCAGCGTCGCATCCGATCTTCAGGCAAGCGAGTCTGAACTCGCCGGTGGACGCGCGCCCTCACGAGGCCGCAGGCCGTAACTGCCTTACTGCGACTTGGCGAAGGGAGCCGCCAGGACCGCGTTCGGCCCCAACGCCTCCTCAATCCGAAGCAGTTGATTATACTTACAGGTCCGTTCGGCGCGACTGAGGGAGCCGGACTTGATCTGACCGGCGCCCGTCGCCACCGTCAGATCGGCTATTGTCGTATCCTCGGTCTCACCCGACCGATGCGAGATTACGGTCCGATACCCGGCAGACCGCGCCAACTCCATGGCCTGTAGCGTCTCAGTCAGCGTCCCGATCTGGTTCAGCTTAATTAAAATCGCATTGGCAACGCCCTCATCGATCCCACGGGCCAGCCGCCGGCTACTCGTGACAAAGAGATCATCGCCCACCAGTTGCGTTTTCTTCCCAAGTTCGGCGGTCAGCTCCTTCCATCCTTGCCAGTCATCCTCAGCCAAGCCATCCTCGATCGACACGATCGGATACTGGCGGAGCCAGTCGCTGTAGAAACGAACCATTCCTTCAGCGTCCCTCGTCGAGCCGTCAGATTTCTTGAAGACGTACGTGCCCGCATCGAAGAATTCACTCGCCGCCGGATCGAGCGCCAACGCGATGTCGCTGCCGGGCCGATACCCGGCCTTTGCGATCGCCTCCAGGATCAATTCGATCGCTTCAACGTTCGAACGCAGGCGTGGCGCAAAACCGCCTTCATCGCCCACCGTGGTACTATAGCCTCTCCCGGCTAACACACCACCCAGCACGTGGAAGGTTTCCGCCCCGAATCGGATGGCCTCAGCAAAGGTGCGTGCCCCAACAGGAACGATCATAAACTCCTGAAAGTCCACGTTGGTGTCGGCGTGCGCTCCACCATTCAGGATATTCATTAAGGGGATCGGAAGGGTCGTCGCTCCAGAGCCGCCCAGATACCGGTACAGCGGAAAACCTCGCGCGGCTGCGGCCGCCTTTGCGATGGCAAGCGAGACGCCTAACACCGCATTGGCGCCCAGCCTGGCCTTGTTCTCGGTGCCGTCAAGCGTGATAAGCATCCGGTCGATTGCCGCCTGTTCATCTACCTGCTTGCCCACCAGAGCAGGAGCGATGAGGTCGTGGATGTGGCGAATCGCCTTTTGTACCCCTTTCCCCCCGTAGCGGGACGGATCCCCATCCCTCAACTCCAGCGCCTCGTGCCGCCCGGTTGACGCGCCGGATGGGACGGCTGCCCGACCGATGGAGCCGTCCTCCAATACAGCGTCCACCTCGACAGTCGGGTAGCCACGGGAATCCAGAATCTCCCTGGCGATAAGTCTCGCGATCTGCGTCATGGATATAACCCCCTGAGTTGCTTGCCGTCAGCCACCCTTTTGACGGCCAGCATCAGCGCGGCGGTCCGAAGGTCAACCTGCTCTTTGCG
>UBJH01002351.1_pt1 | contig 14534 bp, 9 predicted proteins | sample 2193721 | NCBI WGS metagenome assembly UBJH01 (sample SAMEA4703186, study PRJEB27089) | metagenome | reverse complement strand
TTATTTCAGGGCATCCGCCATCAGTTCGCCCTGGTAGACCAGCCGGACCTCCCCCTCGAAAAAGACCTCCTCGTATTCCGGTCCCTTCCCGGTAAAAGACACCGTCAGTATCTCACCGCTCCTGACCTGTACCTGCACCGGGGAAGCGACCAGTCCTAACGTGGCCGCCACCAGCGCCGAAGCGACGGTCCCCGTACCGCAAGCCAGCGTCTCGTCCTCGACGCCGCGTTCGTAGGTCCGGATAGCCAGTGTATGCCCGTCAAGAACGGTCACACAATTGACGTTGGTTCCCGCCGGTTGAAAGGCCGGATGAAATCTGATCGAGCGTCCCAGCGTTCGGATCGGAACCGCCTCCAGGTCGGTATAGAAGAGGACGGCATGCGGCACCCCTGTATTGATACTGTGAATCTCGCACAGATCGCCATCTACCTGGATCGACTGGTGAAGGCGGATCTCTCGTGGCCGACTAATCTGCAGCTTGACGCTGGAACCGTCTACCCACGCTCTGATTATTCCAGCCAGCGTTTCGAAGGCCATGTGGGGTCCTGCGATCCCCAGCATCTCGGCAAACCTGGCCACGCAGCGGCCGCCATTACCGCACATCTCCGCCTCGCTCCCGTCTGCGTTCAGGATCCGCATGCGGAAATCGGCTACTGAGGAAGGCTCGACCAGAATCAGGCCATCGGCTCCAACCGATATCCGCCGCCGACAGATCCGTTCGGCCAACGTCCTTGGCTCTATGTCAAGACGGCCATTACGGTTGTCGATGACAACAAAATCGTTCCCGCTTCCGCTCATCTTCGAAAAACAAAGTTTGTCCATCTATGAAACCAGGGTATAGGGTCTAGGGTGAAACAGGGTGTGGGCGGCGGCGTGCGACGCGTCGTCGATGGCAGGCGAAGCATGGACAGCGAAGCCTGTCAGCGTCGATTCGAGCCGTACACGGATGTACGGCGAGATTAAGTGGAGCGCGCCGTCGTTCATACCATGCACCATATCTCTCGCACCGTTCTCAAAGCTCCTCCGGGACCCGCTCGCCACGGATCAGATCCTCGTAGCTTTCCCGCTCGCGGATCGTGAACCAGCGGTCGCCTTTCACCAGGATCTCCGGCAGCCGGGGTCGGCTATTATAGCTGGATGACATCGTGTAACCATAGGCGCCGGCACTCATCACAACCAACAACTCCCCTGGCTCAGGAAGCGGCATAAGCCGGTCCTTGGCCAGAAAATCTCCCGACTCGCAGACAGGGCCCACCACGTCAGCCATCACCTCCTCCCGACCTTTCTGACGCCGCGCGGGGAGGATAGAGTGGAAAGAACCGTACAGGCTCGGGCGGACCAGGTCGTTCATCCCGGCATCAACCACGATAAAGTGCTTGGCGGGCGTGCGCTTGTCGTAGAGCACCTTCGTCACCAGAACCCCCGCATTTCCAACAATCACCCGTCCGGGCTCCAGTACGATGGTGCAGCCCAGATCCTTGATGACGGCAATCATGGCTTCCGCGAAGACCCGTGGCACAGGCGGATCTTCATCCTTATAGGTAATCCCGAGCCCGCCACCGACATCCAGGTACTGAATCGCGAAGCCATGTTGCCGAAGCTCGGCGATCAGGCCCGCAACCTTGACCAGGCTGTCTACAAAGGGCGCGATCTCTGTAATCTGGGACCCGATATGCTGATGAACTCCAACAACCTCGATATGTGACAGCTCCCTGGCGACTCGGTACTCTTCCATCGCCAGGGAGATGTCGATGCCGAACTTACTCTTCTTCAGCCCGGTCGAAATATACGGATGTGTTTTAGGATCGACGTCCGGGTTGATCCGCAGCGCCACCCTTGCCGTCGTCCCCATGGTTCCGGCCACGTCGTTCAGCAGGCGGAGCTCTTGAGGCGACTCCACGTTAAACATCAGGATGTCAGACTTCAGGGCGAACTCCATCTCCTCACGGGTCTTCCCGACCCCCGCAAAGACGATCCGACTGGGCGGAATGCCGGCCCTCATGGCACGATACAACTCCCCGCCAGACACGACGTCGGCACCGCTTCCAAGATCGGCAAAGAGCTTCAAGGTCGCGCCGTTGGAGTTGGCCTTGATCGCAAAACAGACCAAGTGGGGGATATCGGCAAACGCCTGGTCAAAGGTCTGGAAATGGTGCGTGAGCGTGGCGTGACTATACAGATAGAACGGCGTACCGACCTCCGCGGCGATCCGCTCGATCGGTAGTTCTTCGCACATAAGCTGATCGCCGCGATACTGGAAATGATGCATGCAGCACTCTCCTGGTGAGCTGTTATCTGTCGAATTTTGGCACAGGGTGGACAAGGAGTCAAAAGGAAAGTGGGAGATCTGAGGTGCGGGAAAGCGAAGTTAGGTGTCCCGCCAGTTACTGGATATGAAATCGTGTGTAGTCTTTGTAGCCACACACTGATCTGATACGACCATTGGCTACCCTCTCCCACTCAGGCAGGTAGGCGCTCATCAGGCTCTTAAAAAGCTTTCCGTGGTTGTGCACGCGGAGATGAAGGAGTTCGTGGACGATGACCACCCGCTGAAAGGCGCGATCCTCACTGAGGAGATCTTTACTGAGACAGATGCGTCCGCTGGGCGAGCACGAAGCCCATTTCTTCGTCATGGGCTGGATCTGGACACGCAGCGGCCTCACGCCGATCTTTGAGGCCCATTGGGCCACCTGATTCTTCAGGATTCCGGCTTGGGCAAAAGCTGGGCGCTTAAGTCTCATGATCTACGCTGAAGCCGAAGGATTTGTTCGGCGAGTTCCACCATACGATCTCTTCCAACCGCGGGCAGCAGCACCTTGTACAGCTCGGCCTTCAGGTAGCGGAGGTGAGCGGTGTTGTACCGGTAGTTCGGAAACCGTCCAACGGCAGCATCGATGAGGGGCGCGACCCCTTCTGGCTTCGAAGCCCCAGCCTGCTTGAGGACCCAGTAGATCGTAAAGGTGTTGAGATCGAATCCCGTCTGCTCGCGTTCCCTAGTTGCCTGGGCATACTCCGCCAGCAACCTCTCAAGTTGCTTCAGCGCCTCCTGCGTGCTGATCTGTCGATCATCGTACGATTCCAGGACGGCCTCCGCCCGCTCACCGATTGGCACCAGGTAGGGTTGCTGTTCGCCTTTCTCATTGACGCCCTGGATGAGGCTCCTGCCAAGATTGATGACCTTCGCAGGCCCGGAGCCGTCGGCCTTCCTTAACGCCTCAAGAGTCTTTTCGTCGATCTTTACCAAAGGCATGGAGGTTGGAAGTGTATACGCCCGAGCCCACTCACGAACCAACGATTCGGTCTTCTTGGCAATTTCCTCATACAGAACAGGGCCTTGTCTGAAGGCGTTTCGGACGATCTGGTACAGGACGGAAAGCTTCTTGTAGTTGTCGAGATGGGGCCTCAAGAACGGGTCCGGCGAGATGATCTCGTAGAGGGTCTCGATCTCCCTGAAGAATGTGTAGAATCGTTCCCGCCGCTCCCTGTCGGCAAAGGCGTCGATGGCCAGATCGACGGCCTTGTCGTCAATAGGATCTTCGCAGAACGCGAGATATGGCTGTGCCTCTACGGCTATGAGCGCGGCGAAGCGCTCCTTGAGGACATCGAGATTCTGGATGACGCTGGCGACGATGTCCGAATCGAAGGCCAGCGCCTTTTCGAGCTTCTCAAAGATTCCGACGAAATCCAGGACAAAGCCGCCCGGCTTCTTAACCCCACCCTCATCCTGGTACGGCCTGTTGACGCGGGCAATGGCCTGCAGCAACGTGTGATCCCGCATCGGCTTATCCAGGTACATACAATAGAGGATGGGAGCGTCGAAGCCGGTCAGGAGCTTTTCCGTTACGATGAGAATCTTTGGAAGTGAGTCCCGCTTGAGGAACGTCTTCCGAATCGCTTTTTCGTCATCCTTGCTCAGTCGGTACTGTGCCATGATCTCATCGTCATCGAGAGCGGAAGAGTAGACGACGGTGGAGTAGTCAGGAGGCAGATACCGGTCCAGTGCCCCTTTGTACAGGGCGCACGCCTCCCGATCGACCCCCACGAGAAAGGCCTTGTAGCCGAGTAGCTCAACGTTGTCGCGGAAATGGCGAGCGACATACTGAGCCACCTGCTCAACGCGATCGGACGCCTTCAAAAATGCCTTGAGCTTTACGGCCTTATTGAGGATTCGGTTCAGCTCCTCGATATCGCTCACGCCCTCGGCTTCCACCAGGTCCAGGAACTCTCTTTCGAGCTGCTCCCGCGGCACCCTGATATCGTTTGGCGCCAGGGTGTAACGTAACTCCAGGGTTGTGCCGTCCTCAATCGACTCGGAGATGGAATACTTATCCAGGTACCCCTGGGGATCGTCCTTACCAAAGACCTTGAAGGTCCCCTTACCGTAGGCGATCTTATCGATGGGCGTCCCGGTAAAACCGATCATCGTGGCATTCGGCAGGGCGGCGACCAAGTAGTTTCCGAGGTCTCCGCTCATGCTCCGGTGGGCCTCATCCACCAGGACGAAGACATTGCTTCTGGCGCACAAGTCTGCGTCGGCCCGGTCGAATTTGTGAATCATCGAGACGATCAACCCCCGGTAGTCGGCGCGCAACAGCTCGCGCAGGTGCACCTTGCTCCGGGCAAGCTCGGCCTTACCGTCACCGAAGACGCTTACGATCCAGCCGGCGAGTTGCCCTTCCAACTCGTTGCGATCGACCAGCATGATGACCGTAGGCTTCTCAAAGGCCGGATGGCGAAGGATCTGCTCCGCAGCCTTAATCATCGTGAAGGTCTTGCCAGAGCCCTGGGTGTGCCAGACCAGCCCCCGGGTCTTCTCCGGGTCGAGTACGCGGTCCACTACCTTTTCGACGACGCGAGTCTGGTGCTGGCGGAGGACGATCTTACGCAGCTCATCGTCCCGGGTATAGAAGATGATCCACTCACCCACAAGCTTGAGAAATCGCTCGCGGCTGAAGAAGCGCTTGACCTTCCTCTCGAAGTTGCCGCGCTCCTCATCCTTCCAGTTGAAGATATCCTTTCGGTCAAGATTCCAGGTAACGCCGTAATAGAAGTCGATGAGATGGGTGACGTTGAAGAGCTGGGGCGCCGTCATCAGCTCGGGGGTCTCGCGGTGGTAGCGTCTGAGGCGGACGATTGCCTCGTCGATACCGGCCGGTCTCCTCGCCCCTTTAGTCTCCACTATCGCCAGGGGGATGCCGTTGATCACAAACATGACATCGGCGCGATTCGTGTGCTGTCCGTTGGTGTATTGCCACTCCTCAGTTACGTGGAAGACATTGTGGGCCGGATGCTCAAAATCGATGAGGATTACGTTGCGCTGGCGCTTTTCATTCTGAACATACACCGACCGCTCACCCCGAAGCCACGCGAGCATTTCGGCATTGCCTTCGATGGTATTCCGGACGCTCTCGATGCTGGCGATGACCTGATTCACGTTGTCTATTGTCACGACGCCGGGATTGAGGGCGATAAGCTTGTCTCGGAGGGTCGGGTAGAGCAGCGTGCCGCTCTCCCCGCGCCTGAGCGTCAGGGCCTCATCAGGCGACAGATAACCCCACCCGATCTCGACAGCATAGCCGATCATCGGGTCCTGTACCGTAGGGCGTTCGGTTCCGAGATTAGGAGGCATAGTTCGTACGATTTGCATCGAGTATTGCGCCAAAACAAAATGATTTGTTGAATGGGAACGGCCACAAGTCCTTGATATATCGTCCATTCTGTCCGTTTTGTGACAAAGTTTTGTGACAAGAGCCCGATTGAGGTGCCAGAAAAATGTGGAGTACTATATCCGTTCCCAAATGCTTCCTCGCTTTTCCCCCACCAAGCGAATCTTCCCTTCCCCTCGAAGCGCCCGCAGAAGGGAGTGAATCTGTCCACGCGTCAGTCCCGGAAGAGCTTCTTCAAATTCCCGAATTCCTGCCCTCGCAAAGTGGTCCAAATGTTTTAAGAGCAAGGCCTTGTTCGCTTCTCGGTCCAACCCCCTCTTCCGTGTGTATGTACCTTTCTTGCCAATGAACGCGTAGAGCCGACGCGAGAGAATGTAGCGCGCTCCTCTTCCCCTTCCAGTCATTTCTACGACTCCGCGTTCTCGAAGCAGTGGCAAGCGATCCTTGAGTTCAGACGGAACCGGCTGTTCGCGATACAGGCAATCCAGAACAAGCAGATCCTGTGTCGTGAACGAAGCCAGCGCCTCCTTGCCGACCTGTTCGAGGAATCGGAGGAATTGAGGATCCTGGATTTCGCCACGCAGGGTAACCGAAACTTGATATTCATCGGTTCTCGTGAAATCCGGCCGGGGTTTGCTCTCCTTGATGCACTCCTCGAACATCCGACGAGTTCCCTGACCTGACCGCTCAACCAAGCCACATTTGGCAAAAACCTCGGCAATACGGCGGTTGCGAGGAAACTGCTTCCAGAGGATATTCTCCCGAGTAATTCCTGGAGGAAAGCCGCCGGGACTGACTATTTCTGTTCTCCTGGGAAATTGGCGGACAAAGACCGATCCGGCCAAGCGATAGTCACGGTGACTGACAGCGTTGAGGACTGCTTCGCGGACGACTACCTCGTTGAAGGTCGGAATGTCCCAAACGAAGAGCCCCTCCTGATAGTGCTGGATGTCGTTGCGAAGATTAATCGTATTCCACAGATCATCATCAAAAAGGAAAAATCCCTGGCGGTATTCTTTTCGTTGTTGATACGGAATGGACGCCTCACCAGACCGGTACTCGAAGATCACTTCCGCCTGGGCAAGGTGCCTGCCAAGTGCCTGTCGGGTTCCCAAAAGAATCAAAGCAGCATACGTGATTCTGTCATCAATCTGGAGCTCTGCGTCGGTTAGGAGTTGTTGGTCGAGAAGGCCATTCACGGCTTCGTTTCCCGATTTTCTGCGCCACATCTTGCGGAGACGTTGTATCGCCGTCGGATCAAGGTCGGACGGCACAGCCTTGGGGCAGATTTCAGCCGAAAAGTCTGGTCCGGCTTCATCGAAAATGCGCTTAAGTTGATCGGGTGTCATCGGCACCAACGCCTCGCCACCCCGCATCCAGTAGGCGCCCTTGTATTGGATCGGCATGCCAATTGGACGAGGCGGCACTGAGATCACAAGGACCCGACCATCTGGATGCAATACCTCGTCAATCTCAATGCGCAAATGCAGACGCTCGATCAGTCCCGACTTGGTGCGTTCCAGATGTTCGAACGCGCGACTGCCGACGACCCTCCTCGGAAGCTTGTTCGTCACACCGAGAACCATCCGGCCGCCACCTTCGTTAGCCAGCGCGACGCAATACTTGACCAACTCCTCAAATTCGTAACTGTTCTTTGCTTCCTTGAACTCAAGGTGCTCGTCCTCCTTGCTGTCCATCCACCTTCGGAGCTCGTCCAGGCTAATACTCATGGCTGTATCGCTTCCGGCGGGAGATAGCCCCACCCGATCCCGACGGCATGGCCGACGAGGGGATCTTGAACTGTTGACCGTTCGGTTCCGAGACTGATAGGCATAGTGGATGCCGATTACTTCACACTTTCAGGTTTTACCCGACCCCGATCTTCTGGTTAGGGGACGGGCTGCATTTCGCGGGACCCTTCACAGGTGACCATCGGGTTGAGCGGCGTATATTAGACCGGTCAGTGGCCCTCGCGGCGCAATTCGGCCTCTATATCCTCGCGCAGACCATCGCTCTCGTACGAACGAGCAATCTTCTCAAGTGTAGCGGCGACATTTACGTGCGAGTTATACAGGACGCGTGCGTAGCTGCGGTACGTATCGGCAAGCGTGCGCTCTTGGGTCCCACCCTCGTCGTAAGCGCGAGAGGTGCCACCGCGCTTGTTCCTCGCGCCGATTTGAAACCCGTGCCGCATGTCTTCGAGTTCGGGACGGTCAAGAACGTCTCGCGCGGGCTCGAACGGCCATACGCCATCGGGACTCGCTGGAGCGTAAGCAAGAATCTGACCCAGCGTCGAGTCACAGACCCCCAGTCTGTTCGCCTCTCGACAGAATTCCCTGGCCTCGTCGATGAACTTGACGAACGCATCGCGATCAATGGTTCCGTCTGGTTGTGTGCCCGGCTGACGACGGCAGTGGTGGAGAACACTCCACGCGATTTCGGCAGCCGTTCGCATGGCCTCTGACGGAGGCGCCCCTCGCTCCCCAGTCGCCGGCTTGTACAGGATGCAGAGCAGTTCGGTAAACAGTTTTGGGTCGGACATGATCGCATTGTAAAGCGACTTGGCCTCTTGCTTACGCTCGTAACCGAGCGCCGGAATGAGGCCAAACTCTAGGCGGACCAGGCGACCTCTGTCGAGCACCCCTGACGCCTCGAGTCGCTCGACGGCTTCGCCGATGTGCCAGGAGTCCAGAAGCGGTCCGTCCGGCTCTTCGCCCTTGAGCATGTGTTCGAGCATTTCGGCGAGGAGCCTGGCATCTACCCTTTCTACGTCGAGGTGACACACCTGCAAAGCCGACCGTGGGCGGCCCGCTTCGAGCAGGCGGTGTAGCGCGAATTCGAAATCAACCAGGTCCCTGCGGAGCCAGAAGCTCGGGTTGGTCGTGGCCCAATAGGCGTTCTCGACCTCAGCGCCACACGATGCCGCGATGCCCCATGTCGCCCGCTCCTCGAGCGCCAGCACAAGAAAACGAGCCGTCTGTCCCGCGTCCCAACCCTCCTTCTTGCCCTTTTCCAGTACGGCTCTGATCAGCTCCATAGAATGCGGGGCCGCCAACGTGCGAAGCAAGCCGCGAATGGTCATCATCAGGGGTTCACGAGACGTAAAATCGCCCCCTCTCTCTACGATCCACTCGGCTAATTCACCCGCCTCGATCTCCAGTTTCGCAAGCGCGACACCTACATAGGGCTGATTCGCGCAAGCCACAGCGAGCTGTTCGACACCTGGTATCGCGCGTTCAGCATGTATCTCTCGAAGTGCATCGATACGCAAGGTATCTAGCAGCTCCCCGCGCTCGTCATAATCGTCATCGCGTACACGGGCCGGAAGATTGGGGCAGCCAGCGGCAAAAAGCCAGCGATGGCGGACTACAAGGTCCTGGGGCAAGAGTCTCTCATAGAGATCTTCGATGTCTCGCAGTTTATTATTGAGCGCCTCGCCCTGCTTCTCGTCGTAGTTACGATCCCAGTAGATCCGCTCTCTCAGGGCGGTCCGAATGGCCTCTCTGTCCTCGTCTGAGCCTAAGGGTTTCGCGTACTGATCTGCGAGCGCGAGGGTCATCTGGACCCGCGCCGCATCGAAGATAATGGTCTTCTCAATCAGGCGCGCTATTCGCTGGGGATGGCCTTCAGAACAGGCAATGAGCCGATCGGTAGCCGCGATGAGCATCTTTTGCTGCTCGTTAAGAGTGACACCGTGGCCAACACCGGCGTCGTCGTCGCGCCAACTGGGGCGCGCCGATGGGCTGGCGCTGTCGGGGCCGACGTGTACGAGACGGTCGAGGAGGTCAAAGGCGACGTCCGGTTCTCTGGCGATGAGCACGCCAAGCACCGCGATGCGACGGTCGAGGTCCGCGGCCGTCTGCGGGAGCCAGGACCGGAAGATATCAAGCAAGCTCGCCTTGGGCGAGTTGCCCCAATTGCCCTTTATCTCAATGTGTGCGAGGCGCGCCAGCACGAGCGCGACTCGCGTCAACCGCTCCGGCGCCCACGCGAGGACCTCGAGCGCCCACAGCAGACCCGCGTGCCAGCATCGACCCATGATGCCCGAGCCACTCGTTTCGGTGAGCAGCCGCGTCACCGGCGCATCTGGCTTGGCCAAGCTCCGCTCTACCGCTTCTAGAAAAGCATCCGGCGCCGACTCCGCCAAGAAGGGCAAGAACGATGAGAGCGACAACCAGCGCGTCCCGTCGGCATCGTACAGCAACTGGTGTACGAAGGCGGCGATCCGGCCTTCGATATCGGCTGCCGAGAGGGTGGGTACATGCGGACCCCGGACGGCGAATTTGATCAGTGTGTCGCAGAGCGCCTCAATGAGCAGGTCGGATTGAGCCCTTACCTTGCCGTAGATCTGCGCTGCATGACGCTCCTTGTCGGGCAGTTCCAGTACAGGGTCTGGTACAAGGAGGATCTGGCGTGCGAGTTCGAAGAAGCGATCGAACTCATCCCGGGTGATTCGGTCGCCGAAGAGGTCGAGGAGTTCAAGGGATGATTTGGCTTTCCATACCTCGCCGATCCAGAGGACAGGCGCGTCATCCAACCGGGCGAGGTAGCGAAGATCCCTCTCAACCTCCTCGTACATCCGACCAGACAGGCGAGTTGCGATCTCCCGATCTGCAGCCTTATCGGCCGACCATCCGCCAAGCAGGCAAAGGGTCGAGAGAGCTTCCGCTTGTGGCGCGTCGAGCCACGCGGGCTTGCGAATCGCTGGGTTCACTGCGCGACGCCGCCGGAAGGCGGACCAAGACCGGCCGGTGCTTGCGGCGAGCCGCTTGGCGTCGGCTTCATCGAGGCCAATGGACGCTAGCGCGTTCTCGAACTCATAGATCCGAGGCCTCTCAAGCGTTAGATCGGCGTGACAGTCGCGCCCGGCCTCGCCTCGGTAGTGCCCAGCCATGTCGCCGGCCGCGTAGGGGATAAGCACGACGAGGCCGTTCCGGCGCGTAGGTGTCTCGGCGATCTCGGGTCGTGCGGCGACGGCCACCTTGAGCGCGGGATTCTGCTCCACGAACCGCCAACCACTCGGCTCGGTCACAACGAGGCTCGCTACACTCAGATCCGGATAAGCGAGGAGCCCGGCGCAGACGAACGCCACGGCCTCGTCAACGCTGTCGGCTTTGATTGTGTAGGGCTCACGGTGACCGGCTACGAGCCGACGCCGCAATTCTTCAATGAGCCGCTCGCGGGTGTTCTCGCGGTCGACGAACAATGCCTCGACCGAGATCGGAGGATTGGACTGCTGGGACCACCCCTCCCAGTGTTTTTCCACGCTCTCAACGCCTTGCCCGGTTAGCCCGAGCTCTTCGGTGAACTGCAACGCCACTGCCGGGCTTTGCTCGAGCCACTGTTCAAGGTCGTCCGCATCGTAGGCGCGAACCTCGGCCCATTCCCCCGCGTCTTGTTTCGTCTCACGCCATTTTGCCTTCCGGCTCCACCTGTGGGCCGAGACGACAATGAGAGTTGCGCCTAAACGGATTACGTCAGCTGTCTCTTTCGTCCTTCTGCTGTAGATGCGGTTCGCCTTCCTCGTAACCTGAGCCTCGCAGCTAAGCTCCCAAAAAGACCGGCCTTTCGGAACCCAGGGGTTGCCGTGCTCGCTCACCACCTCGCCATCCCACCCAGGCAAGCTGACCGAATCGCCAGCAGGGAATGCAGCTTGCGTAGGAGTGCCTGCAGTGTGAACGAGCCTGCGAACCAGCCTCGAAAGAGAAGCCTGGGCTTCCCTCGTTTTTGCCCATTCATCAATTTGAGTTGCGGTGATCTGCATCTGAAAACTTGACCTCGTCCGCGTGCCTCGCTCTACGGTTCGACCGAAGGGTTAACGCCTTTGGTGGTTGTGCACTGCTTCATCCGGCTCGTCATGCCTTTCCCTGACACATTTCACACGATTGACTCGAACTTGGCCGGTCATGAGCAGGTGGAGCATGGAGGAGAAGAGGCACTTAAGTGCATGACGCTGCCGTTCCGTCGCTCTCAGCCTCCTTCCAATGCGTTCTAATGACTCTGCAATCTCATCTTGCTCATGGCGAGTCGGAGTAGGTATAAGAAAGGAGCCAACATCTTCAAGGCTAAGATTGGCTCTCGCGATCTCCTTTTTCTGGCGGTGCATTTGTTCAAGTCCGGCCCTGGAGATAAGAAAATGCGCCAGAAAGGCTGGATTGCACCGGCTTGGCGAAAGTCTCACCAGCGCGACTGCTTGATTTATGTTCGCACCATTCAGCCGTTCGTCGGCGACCGCTGCCCTTCCGATAGATGCACCAACGATGTTTATGAGTACATCTCCTGCCGAAAGGACCGACCGTCGTTCCTTTCGGCTGAACTCCTGCGGCACGTACACTGTTTCGGATAGTAATAGCTCGCCAAACCCCACGTTTTGGCTCCGAACAAACAGGGCGCCTTCGTCGCAGTACTCGAAGCCCTGCCAGTTAGGGGATGACCCTTTGGTGATGCGCTCAGCAATCTCTCCAAGTCGAACTACCTCCCAGCTCTCAGGAATCTCGCCGATTTCGGTTTGTTTGAGGGGTTCGTCGCGGAGACCTTCGCGGAAGAGCTTGGCCATGGTGGCAGCCTTCAGCTCCTTGAGCTTGATGACGATCTTATCCTGCATCTCTACCGCCGCATGAATCTTGGACAGCACCGTCGCGATAGCGCGCTGCTCCGCAATCGGCGGTATCGGATGAGAAAAACGGGCGATCTCCGACCATCCGGTTCTGGGATGGTTCACGCCGGACGTCGTAGCTACGGCATGAGCGATAAAGGCAGGGGTATGTGTGAGAAGGGTCAGGAAGCTGGCGTCAGCAATATTTGAGCGTGGTTGGATTGTGAGTATGTCCGTTGAACATACGCCTCCCCATTCAGCGAGAACGGCCTTGTCCAGGTATGGCCGCAATTTGCCATACAGGACATCGCCTACATAGAAGCGGCTCTTCGTGCTGCGAAGATTACGCTCATCGCCCCAACGGCGCAGCCTGAAAACACCCGGGTCTATGTGCTCGAGACCGACATAGCGCTGTGTGCCGGTGGATGAGGGCTCTACGAGTTCCCGGCGGAGCGCGCACAGTTCACTAAGCGTCCTTTCCTCCCAATCGCATGGCACAAATTCGAGCATTTCTGGTGTCCTGCTCAGTTACGTCACTTTGAGATGCGCCGAATCGTCCGATAAACAGCTAGGGGATATACAGTAACGTTCGGGAAACGCGAGAATCGCACGAGTCGCTCGAACCCCTCCAACCCCCGGAACATACCTCGGAGGCCCTCCTCAAATGACGTGTCAGTCGACACCGTTACTTCGCCCTGCCCTTCAAACTCTCGCATAGAGTCAAACACCTCGTCAGACTGTTCTGGCATCGACGTGATAAGCCCAAGAACCGTCAACTTGACGTTTGGACGTGTGCCGTAGGCGAAAAGAACATTCTCCAAGTCGCCATCGACAAAGCAGTCCCGTTTTAGATTCGCCAGGACCTGAAATTGCGGAACGCCTTCTACCGGATACACGCGGAGGTTGATTCGGCCTGGCATGAAGGTGTTGATGAACAAGCCCATCCCGTCAAGCAGCCATCGCGGCACTTCCTCCCAACCAAGTGCCCCACGCAGCAGAGCCTGAAACTTGTCTTCTACAGCGCGTAAGGTGGCTAGCGCCTTCGCCTTTTTATTCCTGTCCGCTTCAGCATTGGCTTTCTCGCGCGCGTCATCAAGTTGGCGCTGGACTGATTGGATTTCCGGCTTTTGCTGCATGGACTGGATCGAACATCTACCGATGAACTCTTGAATAGCAGGAAAGTCAGCCGCAATTTTCTTGATCCGCTCATAATCCTCGATTACGGACCATCCTTCTGCGCGTAGATAGGGCGCGGTGACGAGATGCGACCTAATCTGCTGCGCGGTCAGTTCGGACTCGGCCGGTACCGAATTTATGTCTACAGCCATGCCGTGCTCGAACAGCCCATCCTCAAGTCGAACTAATAGATCGTGGTGCAACACACGCGACTCTAGCCGCGAGGTCTTTTCTGACGCAATCCCGCCGAATTCGGGTTTGAATAGCTTCAAGTCATACTTACGAACGTTGCGTTCATCTTTGGCCGCTTCGACTGAGGACCGTACCTCGCGAAGAAGTCCCTGCTCAAGTTGACTGAAAAGTGAAGCCGCCTTATCGAAGTCGAAATAGACGAGATCTCGAAGATCAGGAGTTGCGGCCATTTTTACCCTCCAATTCAAGGCCCCAGACCTACTGTCTCGCGTTCCCATGCCTGCTAGAGAAAGTCTTGGGTTTTCCATGCGAGTCACTAGAGGTGGTCGCAGATTGCGACCGCCTCAGCATAGTCATCATCTAGCTAAGCCCCGCATCGATATCCGAGTCCTACGAAGATCTCCTTCAGCTCACCATCTAATTGCTTCGATTCCGCCTCCAGCTTCGACAGATCATCCAGGATCGTCTGGACATCGCGATGCTCGGTCGGCGTGGCGGTCTCAATGTAGCGAGAAGGCGAGAGGTTATAGTCGTTCTTGGCGATCTCCTCGATGCCGACAACCTTGACGAAGCGTTCAACGTCCTTGCCTGCATGGAACGCCTCGGCGATCTTCTTGACCGACGCATCGGGAATGAAGTTTTTCGGGCGGCCTTTCTCGAATTCGGCGCTGGCGTTGAGTAGAATAATGCGACCCTGTCGGTCTTTGGCTTTCTGTCGGTTGAGGAGGAGGATGATCCCGGCTGCTGTGGTGTTGTAGAAAAGATTGTCCGGCAGGAGGATGACGCCCTCGATCACATCCCGGTCCACAAACCAGCGGCGGATGGTTTTTTCCCTGTTTTCGCTTTGGCTTCCACTGCCCCGGCTGGCGGCGCCCGTGTCAATGACCACGGCCGCGCGGCCGGCA
>UBJH01001230.1_pt1 | contig 14583 bp, 16 predicted proteins | sample 2193721 | NCBI WGS metagenome assembly UBJH01 (sample SAMEA4703186, study PRJEB27089) | metagenome | reverse complement strand
GGCCGTCACGGCAGCCGGATCGGGGTGTATGGCTGCCCTGGATGCCGAGAAGTACCTGGAGAACCTCGGGTAAGGAAAGGTGCGAAGTGCGACACGCGAGGTGCGCAGCGTGTGGAGCGTGCCGCGTGGACGCAATAACGCCATGAACGCAATAAACGCAATAGACGCCACAAGGGTAGTCCTATGGCAATGAAACCAATGAAGGCGCTCCTCGACCTGGAGGCGGGGATGCGAATCGTCATGGACGCGGCCCAGCCGATAGAGCGGACCGAGCAGGCGACGCTGCTCGAGGCGGTGGGGCGGGTTCTGGCTGAAGAGGTCTGCGCGTCTATGGATGTGCCGCCGTTTACGCGGGCAGCCATGGACGGGTATGCCGTGAAGGCAGAAGATACGTTCGGCGCCGGGAACTTTTCACCCAGGATCCTGGAGCTGATTGAGGTCATTCACGCCGGGGAATCCGCCCGCCTCAGCGTCCGCTCGGGGAGCTGCATCCAGGTGGCAACGGGCGCTCCGATGCCCGATGGCGCCGATGCCGTCGTGATGGTGGAAGACACCGAGCTCGACGGCGACAAGGTGAGGGTCTACAAGCCTGTCTATCCGCAACAACACGCCTCACCGATGGGCGAGGACATCAAGGCGGGCAGTCTGGTCCTGCAGCGTGGGATGCGTCTGGACCCCAGTAAGATCGGCGTACTGGCGGCCCTCGGGTTCCAAAAGGTTGCGGTCTATCAGAGGCCCCTGGTCGCGGTGATTCCATCCGGCAATGAAATCCTCTTAGCCGGAGAGGTGCTCAGTCCGGGGAAGATCTACGACATCAACTCCTATACCCTCTCTGCGCTGATCAGCGAGAACGGCGGCATTCCGCACATCTTTCCAATCATGAAGGATACATTGGAGTCGGCGATCTCGACGATTCGAGAGGCCCTCTCGTACGACCTCATCGTCCTGTCCGGAGGCAGCTCTGTCGGCGAGCGGGATATGATGGTCGAGGCGGTGCAGCGGATGGGGGAGGTGAAGTTCCACGGCATCGCCGTCAAGCCGGGAAAACCTACCCTGTGCGGTATTGTGGAAGGCCATCTATTGCTCGGAATGCCGGGCTATCCCACGTCATGCCTGACCAACGGATATGGGATCCTGGCGCCCGCGCTCCGGAAGATGGCAAGGCTGGGCCGGCAGACGCTTGCCTCGGTGAAGGCCCCGATGGCCCGTCGATACACCTCGACGATCGGGCGGCATCAATATCTGCCTGTTCGTCTCGATGGCGGGGAGGTTGTCCCGGTCTTCAAAGAGTCAGGCGCTATCACCTCAATGGCGGACGCAGAGGGGTATATCGAGATTCCTGCCAATGTGGATCTCCTCGAGAAGGGGGAAGTTGTGGAGGTCCTCCTGTTTTGATCACCTATCCGGTTATCCTCGGCGCTATTGTCTGGCAGCGCTGTCTGGAGGCGATACCTTCATGGATTTGACAGTGATCAACCAACTGGCCATTCCTTCGTCCTCTAAGATCGTCATGTTCGTAGCTGATGGGCTGGGGGGGTTGCCGAGAGAGGCGGATGGTCGAAGTGAACTGGAGGTCGCGAGGCTCCCCAATCTCGATGCCCTCGCCGCTCGTTCCCTCTGTGGTCTTGTCGATATGGTGGGTCCAGGGATTATCCCAGGCAGCGGACCGGGGCATCTTGCCCTCTTCGGCTACGATCCGTTTACATATCAGATCGGACGAGGAGTCCTTGAGGCGTGCGGCATCGATCTGGAACTTCGTCCGGGCGATGTGGCAAGTCGAGGTAATTTTTGTACGCTGGATGAAGAGGGAAGGGTGACAGACCGGCGCGCCGGTCGAATTACGACCGAGACCTGTGAGCGCTTGTGTCGTCAACTCGATCAGATCCGGATTGAGGGGGTAGAGGTCATCGTCAGGCCCGTCAAGGAGCATCGGTTCGTCGTCGTTTTTCGGGGGGAGGGACTCTCCGACGCTCTCTCCGAGTCCGATCCCCAGACTACGGGTGATCGACCTCTTGCGGTGAGGGCTGTCGGCTCCGGAGCGGAACGAACCGCGGCGCTGGTGAATCAATTCATAGAACAGGCCCGTGGAGTACTCAAGGACGAGCATCCGGCCAATATGATCCTGCTCAGGGGCTTCGCCTTACCGCCGAAGCTCCCTGTATTTCCGGAACTGCTACGGCTTCGGGCGGCAGCGATTACCTGTTATCCGATGTACCGTGGCCTCGCCAAGCTTGTCGGGATGGAGGCGCTGCCATTTTGCGCTGACCTGGATGACGAACTCAAAGTCTTGTCGCTCAACTATGATAAATATGATTTCTTCTACGTCCATTTTAAAGGAACCGATCGGGCCGGCGAGGACGGCGACTTTGACGCGAAGGTGGCCGCGCTGGAAGAACTGGATCGACGAATTCCCGATTTTCTCGCACTTCACCCGGATGTATTTATTGTGACGGGCGACCATTCCACGCCGGCTGTTCTGAAAACCCATAGCTGGCATCCGGTTCCTTTTCTGCTCTGGTCGCGATGGTCGCGTTCGAGCGGGATCAGCAGATTTACGGAGCGAGAGTGCGCTCACGGACCCTTGGGCGCCATGCGCGCGGTCGATCTGATACCCCTTGCAATGGCCAACGCTCTGAGATTCAAGAAGTTTGGGGCATAAGGGGGACTGTTGTCAAAAGTCGGCCTCTACTGGCGCCTCCTCCGGGGCGTCGTCGAAAACCCGGGCTACTACTACTTCGTGCTCCGACGGAGCGCCTACGACAAGACCGCCAGACGGCTCGCGAAAAACGACCTTCCTGAAAACGGGACCTTCTATCCCGTCAAGCTTGACCTGCATGTCATCTACGGCTGCAACCTCCGCTGTAAGATGTGTGGCCAGTGGGGCGACACGGGGACCTACTTCAATTACGATACCGCCAAACTCAAGCGCGAACTCAAGCTTGAGGTGATCGAAGGGGTTGTGCAGGAACTCGTGCCGCATGGCCTCAGATACGTTGATCTGGAGGGGGGCGAGACGTTTCTCTATCCGCAGATCATCGAACTCCTCCGGATGCTCAAGCGCCACCGTCTCTTCGTGAAGCCTGTGACCAACGGTACGCTCTTGAAAAAGTATGCGGGCGAGTTAATCGACACGGGGGTCGATGCGATCCATATATCGGTCGACGGCGACAAGGAGGCGCACAACTTCGTACGCCAAGCGGAGTGGGCGTTCGACAAGACGTTAGAGGGGCTGGAGGCGATCATTGTGGAGCGCCAGCGCCGTAACCGCCATACGCCGCTTATACAGGTGAGCTTTACCATGACGCGCCACAACAAGTCTTCGTCGGCACTCAAGCTCTGCGAGGAGCTGGCTGGGAAAGGGCTGCTGGACGTCCTCACCATCAAGTCGAACCCGATTTGGGTACCTACGGCCAAGGGTGAAGCCTATAATAAAGTTGCGGCACAGTACTTCGGTACCAACGGCCTCACGAGCTGGACGGGGTTCGTTGAGGACTATGGCGATTTCGAGGAAGAGGCGAAGGAGATCGCGCAGGCCATCCGCCGGCTCAAGACCAAGGATTACGACTTTTTCGTTTACCACCTTCCGTCGATCCCATTGACGGAGATTCCGAAACTCTACACGGACTACAACTGGAATCTCGGCCGCACGCATTGCCCTGTACCCTACCTTGAGCCGACGATCGACGTCGACGGTCACGTCTACGCGTGTAACCTCTTTATGGACGAGCCGCTCTCGATGGGGAATGTCAATGAGCAGCCGTTTCTCGAGATCTGGTTCGGCGAGAGATACCAAACCTTCCGGCGGATGCTGTCGGAACAAGGTGGGCTCCTGCCGATCTGTAACCGCTGCTGCCAGCTCACGGAACATTAGATGAACGTCATCTCCCGGTCTCGAGTGGGGTCCTGGAGTGTGCGAGGACTGTCTGAGCCCTCCTTGCCACATCGCCGTTCCCAAAAGGGAAGCCCTGGACCGGAGGGGAACGGCGACGATCACGACCCGCGAGTTCCGCAGCACACGGAAGGAGTTCACCTGCGACTGAGGGGATGCAGATGAGCCAGGAAAAGGGCAAGCGCGGTCTCCGAGCCTTCCACGTCCTCGTGCCGCTCGCCGGCGTTATGCTTTTTGCCTACCTGATCTACACAGCGGGAGCGCGAGAGCTGTGGGAGGGAGTCGCGCGCTTCGGCTTCGGACTGGTTCTGTTCCTGGCGCTCGAGGGAGTGGGCGACGTCATGCGCGCCATGGCGACACGCTGCTGCTTCAGCCGGGACAGCCCGAAGGTGCCGCTGCTCAACCTGCTGTATGCGCGCTGTACCGCAGCGGCATACAATTTCATCACCCCGACATCCGGATTCGGTGGCGAGGTGGTCAAGGTGACGCTTCTGGAAAAGTATGTCTCGCGCGCCGAGGCGGTGAGAGTGGTGATCATCGACAAGTTCACGTTCGGCGTCGTACAGTTTGGGATGGCCTTCCTGGGATCGGCGGTGGTCCTGTTGTGGACGCCGCTGGACCTTGGCGTAAAGCTCACGTTCTGGGCCGCGAGCGTGGCTATGTGGGGCGGCTTCATCGGTTTTCTGATCTTCCAGCGGCAGGGGCGGTTCGGCGGATTTCTGGGCCGTGTCGTAGGGGGTGTTGCCGGGCGACAGGCGCGTGAGTGGATCGAGACGAACCTATCCGAGTTGGACGGCCGGCTGCGTAGTCACTACGAGAAGCAGGGGAAGGATTTGATCTTGTCGATGTTCTGGCACGCCATGGCGTTCACGATGGGGATTGCGCAGGCGGGGCTCTTCCTCTGGGTTGTCTTCGGTGTAGACGACTGGGGCAAGGCGTCTGCGATCTGGTTCTTCGGTAGCTGGTTCGATTGCATGATCTTCATGGTTCCGGCAGGGCTCGGGACGCAGGAGTTTACACGCGCGATGATCTTCGAGCAGGCGATCGGCTTTACCTTTAGCGAGGGCGTGGCGTTTTCGATGATCCTGCGAATCAACCAGATATTCTGGACGGCGATCGGCCTGGCGACCTACGCACTGGAGATAGCGCTGAGTCGGCGGCGGCCGGGAAACACGCCCGTCAAGACAGAATCAGACACTGCGCCGTAAGGTACACTCCGCCGTGGACCGGCTTTGTCGGATAGACCACGATGAAATTGCAGGCGTTCAAAGTCAGTGATGCCTTTCAGAATTACGACGATGTGAGATCTCTCGTTCGTGGTGAGCCTGCCGAACCATGAACGTTCGCACTTCGTCAGGCTCAGTGTGAACGGTAATGCCTGCTGAATACGTCACCGTATTTATGGTTAGGAGCAACTTAGCCATGCAGGTGCGGGTGGGCAATTTATACCTCCGACAATGGCTCACATCTTAAGATTCAAGAAATCGTGGGCCTAATACATGCACAGAGGGCGCCACGCCAGCATTGAAATTGACAACTAGGTCATAGTTTTCTTAGAATGAGGTGAGCATTCAGTTGATTGCTGGAGAGTCTGGAAAAAGCGGTAAAGGAAACAGGATAGGCCGATGACAGTCACTCTTCCCATTTATATGGATCATCTGGCGACGACGCCTGTCGCCCCGGAGGTCTTCGAGGCGATGCGGCCGTACTTTTGCGAGCGGTTCGGCAACCCCGCCTCTCGCAGCCACTCTTTCGGCTGGGTGGCCGAGGAGGCGGTGGAACAGGCTCGCGCGCAGGTTGCGCACCTGCTTGGCTGTAAAGCGGCGGAGATCGTCTGGACGAGCGGCGCCACGGAGGCAAACAACCTTGCGATCAAAGGGGTAGCTGCCGCCTATCGGGAGAAGGGGCGACACCTGATCACCTCCCGGATCGAGCATCACGCTGTTCTTGATACCTGTAAGCGGCTGGAGCACGAGGGTTGCCAGGTCACCTATCTTTCCGTAGACAAAACCGGACGCGTCGATCCGGCCGACGTCGAGCGAGCGATCAGGAAAGACACGGTCCTCATTTCAATCATGGCGGCAAACAACGAAATCGGAACGCTGCAACCGATCGCCGAGATCGGCCGGATCGCCAAGCGCCATGGCGTCCTGTTTCATACCGACGCTGCTCAGTACGTAGGCAAGCTGCCGCTGTCGGTGGACGACTGGCAGGTCGATCTCCTCTCGGCGTCGGCCCATAAATGTTACGGTCCGAAGGGAGTGGGGGCGCTCTATGTGCGGATGACGAAGCCTCGCGTGAAGCTGGTTCCCCAGATGGATGGGGGCGGCCACGAGAAGGGCCGCCGCTCCGGAACGCTCAATGTCCCCGGGTGCGTCGGGTTCGGCGCGGCCTGTGCCCTTACCGAGCGCGAGCTTGAGACTGAGCCGTCGCGGCTCCTCACGCTTCGCGAGCGGTTACGCACCGAACTGTGGTCCGGGCTTGACTATCTGCGTCTCAACGGTCATCCGACCGAGCGCCTTCCCGGCAACCTGAATATTTCCTTTGAGTTTGTCGAAGGAGAGTCGCTGCTCATGGCGTTGAAAGGGATAGCCGTCTCTTCCGGTTCTGCCTGCACCAGTGCGACGGTTGAACCTTCGTACGTCCTGCTGGCGATCGGTCTGAATGCAGAGCTGGCGCATGCCAGTATCCGTTTCGGCCTCGGCCGATCGAATACCGAGGAAGAGCTGGACTATGTGGCCGCCCGTGTCATCGAGAATGTGACCCGTCTGCGGGCGCTTTCACCGATGTATGAGATGGCGCTTGAGGGGATCGACGTCAAAGATACCCGGTGGAGTCTCCGTCCATGCTAAGCTAGATGCACTAGGGTCTATAGCGTCCGGCGTCTATTGAGTCTAAAGCGTCCGCAATGACCCAACAGACCCAATGACGCTATAGACGCAATGACGCGATGACGCTAAATTGAAGGAGGTTTCAATGATTACCCTTACCGAGTCGGCTGCAACAAAAGTCGCTGACCTGCTGAAGACGCAGGCGAATCCTGAAGAAGGTTTGCGCGTCCGCGTTGTCGGCGGTGGCTGCTCAGGCCTCTCCTACCAGTTGGAGTTCGACGAACCCCAGGCGGCCGACCAGGTGTTTGAGACTCACGGCGTCAAGGTTCTGGTAGACCCCCAGAGCTACGTCTACCTTGCCGGTTCTGAGATCGACTACCTGGACAGCGTGCAGGGGGCCGGCTTCAGCCTGAAGAACCCTAACCCGAAGGCGAACTGCGGCTGCTGATTGTCTCCCGCCGCGCAGAGATGCAAGAATGTTACAAGCAAGTGATGCCAAGGTCCTGCCCACGAAGGAAGAGGAGCAGGAGTTTGAGCGGGGCCTCCTCCTGACAACCCTGGATAGCCTGGTCAACTGGGCGAGAAAGTCATCGATCTGGCCGGCGAGCTTCGGACTTGCCTGCTGCGCTATTGAGATGATGGCGACGGGCGCTTCGCGTTTCGATCTTGCCCGGTTCGGGGCTGAGGTCTTTCGGGGATCGCCGCGTCAGTCCGACCTGATGATTGTGGCCGGCCGCGTGAGCCGCAAGATGGCTCCGGTCCTCAGAAGGATCTACGATCAGATGCCGGAGCCAAAGTGGGTGATCGCCATGGGCGCGTGCGCGTCCTGTGGTGGAATCTTCAACACCTACACCATCGTTCAGGGTGTGGATCAGATCGTTCCGGTCGATGTCTACGTCCCCGGCTGCCCGCCGAGACCTGAGCAGTTGATCCACGGGATTATGCTGCTGCAGGAAAAGATCGCCAAGGAGCGGCCGAGTAAGCAGGGCCTCTTTCACCTCCCCTGGCACAGGGCGGCGTAGGGAAGTCGCGTGTGGCGCACGAGGGGTGGCTGCGATGATTACTGAGATCTTTAAGGGGATGGCGACGACGTTCAAGCATATCTTTCGGAAGCCGGTGACGGTCTCCTATCCGGAGGAGCGGCTTCCGCTTGCGCCTCGCTACCGTGGCCTGCATATGCTGGTAGTGGGCGACGACGGGATGGAGCGGTGCGTGGGTTGCGAGCTGTGCGCGGTCGCCTGTCCGGCAGATGCGATCTACGTTGAGGCGGCTGAGAATACCGAGCAGGAGCGCCACTCCAAAGGCGAGCGCTACGCCAAGGTGTATAAGATACACATGCTGCGTTGTATCTTTTGCGGTTACTGTGAGGAGGCCTGCCCGGAGGAGGCGATTGTGCTGGGCAAACAGTACGAGCTTGCCTCCTACAACAGAGGTGACTTTGTGTACGGCAAGGAGCGCCTGATGACGCCACTTGCGGAGGCGATGAAGCAGCGGCCCGATCTTCACCCTGACTGGTAGTTGGGTCGAAGCAAGTGGGGACAAGGAGTAATCGGTGCGGAGGCGCGGCGTTCACGGTCGAAAGTAGTGCGTATCCTGGTTTGAGGAATGTAGTGCCGCTGTCCGAGGCGGCGTACATCCGTGTGAAGAGTTCGCACCTTACGGAGGGAGGGTATGATAATCAGGCACGAAACGTTTACGGTGGCGACGGAGGATCGACTCCAGTTCATGGACCTGACAAAGCGTGTGCGAGATCTGCTCCAGCGGTATAAGATCAGGCAGGGGTTGATCATCCTCAACTCCCTTCACACGACGACTGCGCTGTTCGTCAATGAGTGGCAGGAGGCCTTGCTGCACGACATCCAGGTCCTCATGGACCGGCTGGTCGGGCAGGCGGACGGCTATCGCCACAACGATCCGTCCTACTCTGATTGCGATCGGAGCAACGCCGCTTCGCACCTTCGCTCTCTCCTGCTTGGCCGACAGCTTTCGGTGCCGGTGGTGGATGGGGAGATGAGCCTTGGGACCTTTGAGTCTATTATCTTTGCGGAGTTGGATGGACCGAGAGAGCGACAGATTCAACTCCAGATACTGGCTGAAAAAGAGGGTTAACGTCGGAATGCTGCTTGTCTCAGCGTCTGCTTGTACGTCGCACGCGGACAGGTCGCATGCAGACAGGCGTAAGCGGCGAGAGAATGAACACGGCCGGCATCGGGTTCGCGAAGATTGAGGAGAGCTCGCATTTCCCTGGGGGCCGAGCCATTCGCGAGGTCATCTTCGGGATACACGACGGCCTCATTACGACCGTCGCCTTTCTCGCCGGGGTCAATGCGGCGAGTGCCGGCCAGCGCATGATTGTCATCGCCAGTCTGGCAGAGGCCTTTGCCCAGACCCTTTCGATGGGATTCGGAGCCTATCTCTCAACCAAATCGGAACGGGAACTCTACCAGCGAGAGATCGCGCGCGAACGTCTGGAAATCGAGACGATGCCGGAGAGGGAACGCGACGAGATGCGCCAGATCTATCGGAATAAAGGCTTTCGAGAAGATGAGGTTGAGCTGGTGGTCGCGCGGCTGACCGCCGATAAGGATCGCTTGCTGAAGGCGATGATGGTGGAGGAGTTGGGGCTGATTGAGGAACGATTCGACAACCCGGTCAAGGTCGGCTTGCTGATGGGAGTCTCCTCCGGTGCCGGCGCTATTCTCCCGATTCTCCCGTACCTGTTCCTGGGACTCAGGGAGGCGTTTGTCGCCTCGATGAGTTTTGCCGCATTTGCCCTTTTTGCTACCGGAGCGGGTAAGACGCTGCTGACGAAGAAAGTCTGGTGGCGTAGCGGACTGGAGATGCTGGGGATCGGGCTGTTGGTGTCGGCCGCTGGCTATGGTATTGGGCACGTCCTGGGGGCCCTCTGGTACTAAGATGTCGATGTATCGGATCGTTCGATATCGCGGCGGATCATTTGAGACGGTCGAGATCCCGGTGGTGGGGGAGCAGTCCCTCACAATCTTTGTCAATGGGCATGAGCTGGCTACGTTGCTGTGTACGCCCGTCAAGCTCGATTACCTGGTCCTGGGATTTTTGAGCTTCGAGGGGATCATTCAGGCGCTCGACGAGGTGAAGTCGCTGGAGGTCTTTCCCGAGGAGGCGGTGGCGGATGTCAGATTGGCTAAGGCGTTTACCCCTCCGCGTCGCCGTATTCTGACTTCCGGGTGCACCGGAGGTATCACATTCGGCATGCCGATGGAGGGATTTAAGGCGTTTCCTGAGGAAGCGGTCCTGTGCCCGGAGCAACCGTTCGATCTGATGAAACAATTATGTGCCGAGGCGTATCTCTACCGGGAGTCGCGCGGCATTCATGCTGCGGCCCTGAGCGACGGGAAGAGTTTGTTGCTGGTCGCTGAGGACGTCGGCCGACATAACGCGTTAGACAAAATCCACGGCGAAGCCCTGCTGCAAGGGATCCCAACCGCCGGGAATATCCTCCTGTCCACGGGCCGTATCTCGTCTGAGATGCTCCGCAAGGGGGCCCATATGCGGACGCCATTTATCATCTCTCGGACCTCGCCTACCAGCCTTGCTATTGCTGCGGCTAAGCGCTTCGGCATTACCGTAATCGGCTATTGTCGAAGTGAAGGGTTTAATGTCTACAGTCATCCTGAGCGTGTGCTTTCACAGCGGGTGACCGCCGGTAGTGTGTCCCACATCCAACAACTAACAGCTAATAGCTGACAGCTTACGTGATGCGCCTGATCGATCTGCATGCCCACTCGACTGCTTCTGACGGCGTCCTTTCTCCGCAACAGTTGGTACGCTTCGCCAAGGACTGCAATATCTCTGTTCTAGCCGTTACCGATCACGACACCTTGGAGGGTCTTCCGGTAGCGCTCACAGAAGCCGATCGGGTCGGTGTGCACCTCGTTCCTGGCGTCGAGATCACCGCGCATGTGGAGGACCTGGAGGTCCACATCCTTGGACACTTCATTGATCCGGACGATCATCGACTGGCCGAATTCCTTGTCGCTTCCCGCAACGACCGAATCGAGAGGGCTCGTCGGATGGTCGAGAAGCTCTGGACTCTTGGTCTCCCCCTGGACATTGATGAGGTCTTGAGGCTGGCGCCAGGCCCTTCAGTCGGACGTCCGCATGTGGCACAGGCGATGATCAAACGCGGCTATGTGGTGTCGCTGAAGGAGGCGTTTGACCGGTATCTGACGTCCGGCAAACCCGGCTATGTAGAACGTTCCAGGATTCCTGCCGCTCTGGCCATACGTGCCGTCAAGGAGGCCGGAGGTATGGCCTCCCTCGCGCATCCGGGAGACTATAACCACGACGAGATCGTTCCATTCCTTGTGCAGCATGGTCTTGACGGGCTGGAGGTGTATCATCCGGAACACGATACCGGATCGGTATTCCGTTATGAGCGAATACGCCTGGAATACGATCTATTGGCGGTCGGCGGCTCTGACTACCACGGGACGGGAGGGCTCCGCTCGATAGGGCTTGGAAGTCCGGCGTTGCCGGAGGCACGATTCGAACAGTTGCTCGCCGCACGCACCGCGCGAGCGCCGGGTAATCGTTCAGGTTAGGTGAACTCTTCCATAGACGGTTGACAGACCGATCAAGACATGATAGACAATCACACAGTGCGCTAGTACTCGGCCTGCCCATACGGCGACCTGATCGAGATATTTTTGCGGGTTCGAACGAGGCATGTGTGCTCCAACCGGATAAGGCAACGCCGCTGTTGTTATTTCCTGAGAGCGTCGGCTCACCCAAGCCACCATGGCTGAAGGTTAAAGCTCCAGGATCGCCCAACTACCTTCGGTTGAAGCGACTCGTCCGAGAGCAGCAGCTTCATACTATCTGCGAAGAGGCCCTCTGTCCCAATATTGGCGAGTGCTGGCAGCAGCTCACGGCAACCTTCCTCATCCTGGGCGAGATCTGCACCCGCAACTGCGGTTTCTGCGCTGCCACGCACGGCCGACCGACGGAACTCGACCTGGCCGAGCCCGAGCGTGTGGCCAAGGCGATTTGCGAGCTTGAGTTGGTCCATGTGGTCATCACCTCTGTGAATCGCGATGACCTGGTCGACGGCGGCGCGAGGATCTTTGCGGCAGTGATTCGTCGAATTCAAGAGCGTTCGCCGGACTGCAGCGTCGAAGTGCTGATTCCTGATTTCCGTGGCAGTGAGGCAGCCGTGAGAACGGTTGTCGATGCTGTGCCCGCTATCCTCAGCCACAACGTGGAAACTGTGCCCCGGCTGTATCAGGAGGTTCGCCCCGGATCGGGCTATGAGCGGTCGCTGGAGCTTCTGGCCAACGCGCGGCGAATGGCGCCGGGGTTAGTCACGAAGTCGGGGGTGATTGTGGGGTTCGGGGAGACATGGCAAGAACTGCTCCGGACGATGGCGGACCTGAGGGAGGTCGATTGCGATATCCTGACGCTGGGGCAATACCTGCGGCCAAGTTATGCACATTTGCCGATCAGGAAGTATTATACTCCTGAGGAGTTCAGAGAATTGAAGGCGATCGGGGAAGAGATGGGATTCAAGCACGTGGAGTCCGGGCCGTTGGTTCGAAGTTCGTATCATGCCCGCGGTCAGGCTGAGGAGGTTGGCCGGAAGCGTGAGAGTAGCCTGTCTGCGTGCGGATAGGCACAGGCAGGGAGGACGAAGCTATGCGGACGTTAGAGCGGAAGGAGCTGGTGGAGCTGCTTCGGCAGATGCTCCTGATGCGCCGATTCGAGGAGAAGTGCGCGGAGATGTACGCCATGGGGAAGATCGGCGGCTTCCTCCATCTGTATATCGGCCAGGAGGCGGTAGCGACAGGCGCCGTCTCTGTGTTACGACCGGACGACTATGTCATTGCCAGCTACCGGGAACATGGCCATGCCTTGGCGAGGGGCTGCGATCCAGGCAAGATCATGGCGGAGCTGTTCGGGCGGGCTGACGGTCTCTGTAAGGGTAAAGGCGGTTCGATGCATCTATTCGATAAACCCCGCAATTTCCTGGGCGGCCATGCGATCGTGGCCGGGCAGATCCCGATCGGGACCGGCGCCGCCTTCGCAAGCCAGTATGAGGGGAAAGATCAGGTCACGCTCTGCTTCTTCGGAGACGCTGCCGTTAACCAGGGGGTGTTTCATGAGGCGCTCAATCTGGCAGCCCTATGGCACCTGCCGATCGTCTACATTTGCGAGAACAACCGTTACGGCATGGGTACGGCTGTAGAGCGCGCCACTCCGGTCAAGGATCTGTATCGGCGGGCCGAGGCGTATGGGATGCCCGGCGAGGCAGTGGATGGGATGGACGTTCTGGCCGTTCGGGAGTGTGTAGGATCGGCCGTTGAACGGGCGCGACGAGAACGCATCCCATCCCTCATCGAGGCCAAGACGTATCGATTCCGCGGACACTCGATGGCGGATCCTGGGACCTATCGAACAAAAGAGGAGATCGAGCGGGAAAAGCAACGGGATCCCCTCGTACTTTTCCGGGATCACCTCATGTCCGGGGCAGTGATGAAAGAGTCCGATTGGAAGGCGCTGGAGAAGGAGGTCCGAGCCACGGTGGAGGAGGCAGTCCGGTACGCCGATGCCTCCCCGGAGCCGCCGGTGGAGTGGCTGTGCACCGACGTCTACGTCTCAGAGCGTTGAGGGAGGCAACGAACGTATGGCAATCATAACCTATCGAGAGGCCCTGAATCAGGCGCTGCGTGAAGAGATGCGCCGGGACCCTCGTGTGTTCCTTATGGGCGAGGAGGTCGGCCTGTACCAGGGGGCCTATAAGGTCAGTCAGGGCCTGCTTGAGGAGTTTGGCCCGAAGCGAGTCATCGATACCCCGATCAGCGAGGCCGGGTTTACCGGCGTCGGTATCGGAGCGGCCATGGTCGGCTTACGGCCGATTGTGGAGATGATGACCTTTAACTTCGCGCTGGTGGCGATCGATCAGATTGTCAATCAAGCGGCGAAGATCCTGTATATGTCCGGCGGTCAGTACAATGTCCCGATGGTCATTCGCGGCCCCGGCGGCCCGGCGCACCAATTAGCGGCTCAGCACTCCCAGAGTATGGAGTCGTACTTCTACCATGTTCCCGGTCTCAAGATCGTACGTCCGGGAACCCCCAGGGATGCGAAGGGACTCCTGAAGAGTGCGATTCGTGATGATGATCCGGTTATCTTCATCGAGTCAGAGTTGTTGTACGGCACCAAGGGCGAGGTGCCGGACGGAGACTACACCATCCCGCTTGGGGTCGGCGAAATTAAGCGAGAAGGGCGCGATGTCACCATCGTGGCCTACTCCACAATGCTCCTGCTGGCCTTACAGGCGGCAGAGGATCTGGAGAAGGAGGGGATCTCCGTCGAGGTGGTGGATCCGCGTACGCTCCGCCCGCTGGATACCGAGCTCATCATCGAGTCGATTAAGAAGACCAATCGGGCTGTGGTTATGGAGTCCGGCGCCGGGTTCGGCGGGATTGGGACGGTGATCGGTGAAATCATTTCTGAGCAGGCCTTCGATTACTTGGACGCGCCGGTGGAGCGGGTAACCGGCGCTAATGCCCCCACGCCGTATGCGAAGAATCTTGAGCGTGCCAAGGCCCCGAGCAAAGAACGAGTCGTTGCAGCAGTCAAGAAGGTCCTCGCGATTCAGGTCGTTTAGTCTGTTCAGTCTATTCGGTCGTTCCGTCAAACAGACCAAACAGACCAGATAGACGAAACAGACCAGATAGACCAGATAAACCACAATAAGGAGACACGCGTACGATGGCCATTTCTGTGGTCATGCCTCGGTTGAGCGATACCATGGAGGAGGGGAAGATTCTTCGATGGCTGAAGCGAGAGGGAGATCGAGTCGAGGGGGGTGAAATCATCGCT
>UBJH01000169.1_pt1 | contig 14616 bp, 13 predicted proteins | sample 2193721 | NCBI WGS metagenome assembly UBJH01 (sample SAMEA4703186, study PRJEB27089) | metagenome | reverse complement strand
GGTCGGCCAGCACCTGCTCCAGCGGCACGTCGGCCGGCAGGTCGGGGCAGAGGCCGCGGCAGCCGGCCGGGCTGGCGAAGACGAGGAAGCCGGCTTCCTCGCGGTCGTGGCCGGCGACGACGATGTCCTGGGCCACGGGCGCCAGCTGCGCGAGCGCCTTCACGCGCAGCGCGCCGACGTGCACCCAGATGCCGCTCATCAGCTTGAAGTCCTCGGCGATGCGGCCGTCGAACTCGATACCCTTCACCGGATCGTTCGGATCGGCGAAGCGGCCGGCGTCGCCGATGCGGTAGAAGCCCTCCTCGTCGAAGGCTTCACGGGTCAGGTCCGGCCGCTTCCAGTAGCCGGGCGTGACGTTGGGCCCGCGCACGCGCAGCTCCAGCTTGCCCTGGTTGGGCACCATCTTCAGCTCGATGCCCGGCGCCGGCAGGCCGATGACGCCGGCGCGCTCGATCTCGTAATAGACCGAGGTCACCATCGGCGCCGTCTCGGTGGCGCCCCACGACGAGACCATCACCGTGCGCCTGCCGCGCTCCCGGATGGAGAGCGCCTCCAGCTTCTCCCACAGGTTCTGCGGCAGCGCCGCGGCAGCATAGAAGATCATCTGCAGATCGCCGAAGAAGCTCTTCCGCAGCGCCGCGTCCTGCTCGAGGAAGGGGATCAGCGTGTCGAAGCCGCGCGGCACGTTGAAGTAGATCGTCGGCGACACCTCGCGCAGGTTGGCGACGGTCTTCTCGATCAGGCCGGGCGCCGGCTTGCCCTCGTCGATGTAGAGCGTGCCGCCGCTGGCGAGCATCATGTTGAAGTTGTGATTGCCGCCGAAGGTGTGGTTCCACGGCAGCCAGTCCACGATCACCGGCGGCTTTTCCGCCAGGAAAGGCCAGAGCTGGCTGATGGTCTGCTGGTTCGAGCAGAGCATGCGCTGTGTGTTGATGACGCCCTTCGGCTCGCCGGTGGAGCCGGAGGTAAACAGAAACTTGGCGATGGTGTCCGGACCGACCGCGGCATAGGCCAGATCCACATCCGCGCCGGGCGTTTTCCTCAGGTCGGCGAAGGCCGTCGCCTTCAGCCCGGCCGGCGGGTTGGCGCCGAGCACGATCTCGGCGCCGCCGAAGTCGACCGCCTGGAGCACGCCGGCGAACTTCGCCCCGTCGGCGGCATACACCAGGCCGGGCTTGAGCAACTCGGCGATCGCCTTCACCTTGGCGTAGTCCTTAGACATCAGCGAATAGGCCGGCGACACCGGGGCGACCGGCACGCCGACGTGCATGGCGCCGAGCGCCAGCAGGGCATGGTCGATGGCGTTGTCGGAGAGCACCATCGCCGGCCGCTCGGCCGAGAGGCCGCGGGCCAGCAGGGCGGCGCCGATGGCGCGGGCTTCTCGAAGCGCCTCGCCGAAAGTCAGCCTGCGCCAGGCGGCGCCGGCGCGCTCGGCGAGGAACACCCGGTCCGGCGCCTCGCCCGCCCAGCGCTCGAGGTATTCCCCGATGCAGCGCGCGTAGGGCTGAAGTTGCTGCGGCGAGCGCAGCACCTGTACGCCATCGGCACGCCGCACGACCTCGACCGCGGCGGGTGCGAAGCGCAGGCTGGCAAACGGCGCCTTGCTCACTTGAGCAGCTTCCAGTCGCCGTTCGACACCGTCGCCATCACCGCGGCGCGGGCATCGAAGCCGTTGTGGTTGGTCGGCGACATGCTGAACACGCCGTGGGCGGCGGGCAGCTCCTTGACGTTCTCCAGCGCATCACGCAGCGCCACGCGGAACTCCGGCGTGCCCGGTTTGGCCTTCTTCATCGCTTCCGGCACGGCGCGGGTGAGCAGCAGGAAGGCGTCGTAGGCGTGCGCGCCGAAGGTGCTGCGGCTGTTCGGGCCGTGGGCGCCCTCGTAGAGCTTGACGTAGTCGAGCGCCGGCTTCTTCGACGGGTGCGAGTCCGACAGCTGCTCGGCCAGCAGCATCGGGCCGACCGGGAAGATGGTGCCCTCGACGTTCTTGCCGCCGACGCGGAGGAAGTCGCGGTTGGCGATGCCGTGCGTCTGGTAGAACTTGCCCTTGTAGCCGCGCTCGACCAGCGTCGACTGCGGCAGCACGGCGGGCGTGCCCGAGCCGGCGACGAGCACCGCATCGGGGTTGGCCGCCATGATCTTGAGCGCCTGGCCGGTGACGCTGGTGTCGTTGCGCTGGTAGCGCTCGACGGCGGTAACCTTGATGCCCTTCGCGTCGGCCGCGCCCTGCATGGCCTTCAACCACAGCTCTCCGTAGGGATCGGCATAGCCGATGAAGCCGATCGACTTCACGCCGCTCGCCGCCATGTGCTCGGCGATGGCGGTGGCCATCAGGCCGAAGTTCTGCGGCGTCGAGAAGATCCAGGCTGACTTCTCTCCCGCCGGCGGCACCGGCGCCATGGCGATCTGCGCGGTCTTCGTCTCGAAGGCCACCTCGAGGATGGCCATCGAGACCGGCGTGGCGGTGGCGGCGATCAGGACGTCGGCCTTGTCCTCGCTGATCATCTTGCGGACATTCTTCACGCCGGCGGTGGGATCGGTGGCGTCGTCGAGCACGATCCATTTCACCTTTTCGCCGGCGATGGACTGCGGCAGCAGGGCAAAGGTGTTCTTCTCCGGGATCCCCAGGGAAGCGGCCGGGCCGGTGGCGGAAACGCTGACGCCGACGGTGATGTCGGCCAGGGCCGCGCCGGCGGCGCACAGCGTCGAGAGCAACAGGGCGAGCTTGCGGATCTGCATTTGTCTTCTCCTCGTTATTGGTTTGGATCGCGGTCGTGATGATCGCCGCAACGCGACATCACCATACGCCGCGATTACTAACTTTGTCAAACGGTTGTTTGGTTAGTTAGTTTGCGTTATAGTGGCGCCATGTCGAAGACCTCACACCCCGCCAATCGCCGCCTGGAAGTCGAGCGCGCCGTGCTGCACCACGCCCACGAGCAGCCGGAATGGGGGCAGGCGCGCGTGGCCGAAGCCATGGCGGAAAAGGGACTCAGGGTGTCCGCAGCCGGCGTGCGCTGGATCTGGCAGCGCCATGGCCTGGAAACGGCCGCCAAGCGCGCTGCCGCGCTGAAGAAGCTGGGCGCTGCGCGTCTCAACGCCGCGCAGAAGGCGGCGCTCGGGCGCATCGATGCGCGCCGCGGCGGCTTCGTCGAGGGCGAGGCGCCGCTGATGGCGCGCGAGCACCTGCTGTCGGTGGCCGTGCGCGAATTCAACCGCAAGGGTTTCGCCCGCACCTCCATCCGCGACATCGCCCAGGCCGCCGGCATCCAGCCCGGCTCGGTGTACTACCACTTTCCGTCCAAGGACGAACTCTTCGTTGCGGCCCACTCGGCCGGCATGCGCCAGGCGGCGCAGGCGCTGGAATCGGCCCTCGCCGCCTGCCACGACCCGTGGGAACGGCTGGAGGCCGCCTGCACGGAGCACATCCGCCACCTGATCTCCGGCAACGACCTGACGGTGTGGACCGGCGCCAGCCTGTTCCTCTTCAACTCGCCGGAGATGCAGAAGCAGCTGCGCACCGAGCGCGACCGCTTCGAGGCCGTCTACCGGCGGCTGATCGCCGCACTGCCCCTGCCGCCGGGCATCGACCGCAGCCTGCTGCGCCTGCAGCTGCTCGGCGCCATCAACTGGACGCGCACCTGGTACCGCCCGGGCAAGCGCTCGCCGGCGGACATCGCCCGGCATCTGGTGAAGGTGCTGCGCGAGCCGCTGGCTTCAGGCAATCGCCACTGAAAGCTCGCCGACGCCCTCGACCGCGCCTTCCAGCCGATCGCCCCGCTCGACTTTCCCCACGCCGGCGGGCGTGCCGGTAAAAATGAGGTCGCCCGGCTGAAGCGTGACATAGCCGGACAGCCTGGCGATGATGTCGGCCACCGGCCAGATCATGTCGGCCAGGTCGCCGTGCTGGCGCGGCTGACTATTCACCGTGAGCGTGATGGCGCCGCGCTGCGGATGGCCGATGCGCGCCGCCGGCGCGATGGCGGAAATCGGCGCCGACTGGTCGAAGGCCTTGCCCATCTCCCAGGAGCGGCCCTTGGCCTTCAGCTCGGCCTGGACGTCGCGCCGCGTCATGTCGAGGCCGACGGCGTAGCCGAAGACGCAATCCAGCGCCTCGGCGGCGGGAATGTCGCGGCCGCCGCAGGCCAGCGCCACCACCAGCTCGACCTCGTGCTGCAGGTCGGCAGTCATCGGCGGATAGGCCATGCGCCCATCCGTGACGACGGCCTCGGCCGGCTTCATGAAAAAGAACGGCGGCTCGCGCTCGGGGTGGCCGCCCATCTCGCGCGCATGCTCGGCGTAGTTGCGCCCGACGCAGTAGATGCGGCGCACCGGAAAGCGCGCAGCACTGCCCGCCACCGGGACGGCCGGCACTTCCCACGCGGGTATGACAGTTTTCATGACAAGCGCTCCTGAACGGTTAGAATACACGCCACATTCAACAATTGGCATCCCAACATGAGCCCGAAAAAGAAGATCGCCGCCCAGGACCTGAAGCTCGACCTGCTGCCCGGCCTGATCGGCTACCAGCTGCGCCTGGCCCAGCTGGCGGTCTTCGGCGATTTTGCCGCGCAGCTCAAGGACTACGACGTCTCGCCCGGGCGCTTCGGCGTGCTCGTCCTGATCGCCGCCAATCCGGGCATGACGCAGAGCCTGCTCGCCGCCGCCACCCAGCTCGACCGCTCCACCATGGTGGCCGTCATCGACCAGCTTGAGTCGCGCGGCCTGGTCGAGCGGCGCGCCTCGCCCACCGACCGCCGCTCCAACGCCCTGGTGCTGACCGCCGCCGGCGAGAAGCTGCTGAAGCAGCTCAAGCGCCGCGTCAAGCTGCACGAGGCGCGCATCGCGGAAGCCATGACGCCCGAGGAGTCCGCAACCCTGGTGAAGCTCCTCGGCCGCATCCGCAGCCGGATTCAGGCTGGCGCCGCCCGCCGCACCAGCAAGAAGTAACTCGCCAGCGCCGCCCAGCCGCACAGCGCGATCCCCAGCGCCATCGGCACGGCGCTGCCGTCATAGGCGTGGCCGACGGCGATGCCCACCGCCGCCGCCAGCGCCATCTGCACGAAACCCATCAGCGCCGAGGCCGAGCCGGCCATTTTCGGATAGGGCGCCAGCGCGGCCCCGGTGGCGTTCGGCATGACGATACCGGTCGCCACCGTGCAGCCGAACATCGGCAGCAGGATCGCCCAGGGGCTGTGCACCCCGGCCAGCGCCAGAACCGCCATCAGCGTGCCGGGCACCACGCCGAACAGGACGCCCATGCGCACCATGCGGGCCGGACCCAGCTTCAGGGTGTAGCGCGCCGTGAGCAGCGTGCCGACGATGTAGCCGGTGACGACGAAGCCGAAGCTGGCGCCGTACCACTGCGGCGTCAGGCCGTAGAGGCCGACCATCACGAACGAGGAGCCGGAGATGAAGGAGAACAGCGCGCCATAGCCGAACGACACGCAAAGCAGATAGCCGGGGTAGCTCTCGCCGGCCAGCAGCATGCGGAAGTTGTCCAGGATGCGGCGCGGGCGGGTCGCCGCCGGGTCCTTGTGGGCGTTGCTCTCGCCCAGCAGGCGGAACACCACCGCCGTCTGCACCGCAGCGTAGAGGGCCAGCAAGGCGAAGTTGGCGCGCCAGCCGAACCACTCGGTCAGCCAGCCGCCCAGCACCGGGCCGAGCATCGGCGCGATGGCCATGGCGCCGCTGATGTAGGCGAGCACCCGCGCCGCCTGCACCGGCCCGTAGACGTCGCGCACGATGGTGCGTCCGAGTACCGGCCCGGCGCAGGCGCCGAGCGCCTGGAAAAAGCGCGCGGCGATCAGCGCATCCACGCTCGTCGCCAGCATGCAGGCGACGGACGAGGCGAGATACAGCACCAGGCCGAACAGCAGCGCCGGCCGGCGGCCGTAGCGGTCCGACATCGGGCCGTAGAACAGCTGCGCGACGGCGAAGCCGATGAGGAACACCGACAGCGTCAGCTGGACGCGGGCGACATCGGTGGCGAAGGCGACGGCCATGCCGGGCAGGGCCGGCAGGTACAGGTCGGTCGACAACGGCCCCAGCGCCACCAGCGTCGTCAGCAGCAGGGCGAGACCGAACGAGGGGGGAAGCATTGCCGCCATTTTAGCAGGCGGCCCCGCTCACCCTCCGCGACGGGAGGCCCGCAGCTCACGCCGGATTGTCGAGCTCCACGTAGCGGCACTCGATGCCGAAGCGTTCGGCCAGATGCGCGCCGAGGGCCTGCACACCGTAGCGCTCGGTGGCGTGATGGCCGGCGGCGATGAAGGGTACGCCGGATTCCTGCGCGAGGTGCGTCGTCTGTTCGGAAATCTCGCCGCTGACGTACAGGTCGGCGCCGGCGGCGATGGCCTGCTCGAAATACCCCTGCGCGCCGCCGCTGCACCAGGCGATGCGCTCGACGCGGCGCCCGGCGTCGCCCACCAGCAGCGGCAGGCGGCCGAGTTCAAGCGCCAGCCGGTCGGCGATCTCCTGCGCGCTGCCCTCGGCACGGCCGAGAAAGCCGACATCCTGTTCGCCGAAGCGCCCCTCCACCGCCCAGCCCAGGCGGCGTGCGAGTTGCGCGTTGTTGCCGAACTCGGGATGGGCGTCCAGCGGCAGGTGGTAGGCGAACAGGCTGAGGTCGTTCTCCAGCAGTGCCTTCAGCCGGGCACGGCGGATGCCGGTGACGCGGCCGTCCTCGCCGCGCCAGAACCAGCCGTGATGCACCAGCACCGCGTCGGCATCGGCGGCGAGCGCCGCCTGCAGCAAAGTCAGGCTGGCGGAGACGCCGCAGACGATGCGGCGAATCCCGGCGCGTCCTTCCACTTGCAGGCCGTTTGGGCAATAATCGCGGAAACGCCCGCAATCGAGCAGCCTGTCGAGATAGCCGGCCAATTCATTCCTGTCCATAACCAAGTCTCCGAAACATGCGTCGATTGTGGCTCATTTTCGCCCAGGCCGTCACGGTCAGCGTCGCCGCGCTGTTCGTGGTGATGACCCTCAAGCCGGACTGGCTCGGCGGCAAGCCCCAGCCTGCCGTGGTGGCCTTGCAGGAGGCGGCCGCCCCCGCCACCGCCGACGCGCGCAAGGTGGCCTCCTATGCCGATGCCGCGAAAAAGGCCCTGCCCTCGGTGGTGCACATCTACACCAGCAAGGAGGTCAAGGCCCCGCGCCATCCCTTCGCCGATGACCCGGTGTTCCGCTATTTCTTCGGCGACCGCTTCGGCGGGCCGCAGCGCCAATCGGGCCTAGGCTCCGGCGTCATCGTCAGCGCCGACGGCTACATCCTCACCAACAACCACGTCGTCGAGAACATGGACGAGATCGAGGTCGCGACCAACGATGGCCGCCGGCTGCGCGCCCGCATCGTCGGCCTGGATCCCGAAACCGATCTCGCCGTGCTGCAGGTCAGGGCCGAAGGCAAGCTGCCTGCCGTCACCTTCGCACCGACCGAATCGCTGCGCGTCGGCGACGTCGTGCTGGCCATCGGCAACCCCTTCGGCGTCGGCCAGACGGTAACCCATGGCATCGTCAGCGCGCTGGGGCGCACCCAGCTCGGCATCAATACCTTCGAGAATTTCATCCAGACCGACGCCGCCATCAACCCGGGCAATTCCGGCGGCGCACTGACCGACAGCGAGGGCAACCTGGTCGGCATCAATACGGCCATCTACTCGCGCACCGGCACCTCGCTCGGCATCGGCTTCGCCATTCCCGTCTCCATCGCCCGCAGCGTGATGGAGCAGATCATCAAGAGCGGATCGGTGACGCGCGGCTGGATCGGCGTCGAGGCGCAGGAAATCACGCCGGAACTGGCCGAATCCTTCAAGCTGCCGGCGACGGAAGGCGCCATCGTCGCCGGCGTCCTGCGCGGCAGCCCGGCCGACCGCGCCGGCATCCGCCCCGGCGACGTGCTGGTGGCCGTCGGCGGCAGGCCGGTGAAGGATCCGCAGGGCATGCTCGAACTCATCGCCGGCCTGACGCCGGGAACGACGGCCCCGTTCAGGCTGCGGCGCGAGGCGAAGGAACTGGAGGTCGCCGTGAATATCGGCAAGCGGCCGCCGATGCAGCGCAACGGCGAGTAGTGTCGCGACTCAGTTCGCGAGGAACTCCGCCACCAGGCCGATCTGTTCCGGCACGTTGAGCGCCGGCGCATGGCCGATGCCAGGGAAAGTGACCACACGGCAGCACGGCCCGCGCCGTTCCATTTCCTCGGCCGTTTCCGGCAGCAGCAGGTCCGACTCGGCGCCGCGCAGGCACAACGCCTTGCACTCCAGCGCATCCCAGAAATCCCACTGCACCAGCTCGGCCTCGTGGTCGAACATCATGACGATCTTCGGGTCGTAGTGCGGCGTCACGCGGCCGCCGTCGGTGCGCCGCACCGAGGTCTCGGCCAGGCGCCGCCACTGCGCGTCGGTAAGCAGGCCGAAGGGCTTGTAGATCATGCGGAAATACGTTTCCAGCTCGGAGACGCGGTCGAACTGCGCCGGGCTGCCGGCATAGGCGCGGATGCGCGCCAGCGCCGCGTCGCCGATCTTCGGCCCCATGTCGTTCAACACCAGGTGGCTGATGCGTCCCTTGAGCGGTCCGGCCGCAGCCGCCGTGCCGATCATGGCACCCATCGAGGTGCCGAGCCAGCGCATCGTGCCGACACCCAGCGCATCGACGAAGGCCACCGCAAGGCGCGTGTAGAAGCCGACCGAATATTCGATCTCCGGCCGCGGGCTCCACTGCGACAGGCCGCGGCCGAGGGTGTCCGGGCACAGCACGCGGTAGCGGTCGGACAAGGCTGACGCGATGTCGTCGAAGTCGCGCCCGGTGCGCGCCAGGCCGTGCCACATGACGACCGTTTCCCGGTTTCCCGCGCCCCACTCCGTGTAGTGCAGCTCGCGGTCGAGGACGGTGACGTAGTTCGAGATCATCATGATCGTTTCAGATTTCTTAGTTTTCCGACGATGCCGGTCGGAAAAAAATAGACCGACAGCACGAACAGCACGCCGAGCCAGAGCAGCCAGCGGTCCGGATGCAGCAGGTTGGCCAGCAGCGGCACGGCGACAAGGGCATCGCTGCCCTGCTTCATCAGCGCCTGCAGGTAGTTCTGCGCCAGGATGAACAGCGCCGCGCCGACCACCGCGCCGTAGAGCGTGCCCATGCCGCCGATGACGACGATGAGCAGGATGTCCATCATGATGGTGAACGACAGCGTCGTCTGCGGCCCGGCGTAGCGCAGCCAGAGCGCCATCAGCGCGCCGGCCAGCGTCGCCACCACGGCGGAAAGGCAGTTGGCCAGGGTGCGGTAGACCACCGTGCGGTAGCCGAGCGCCTCGGCGCGGAAATCGTTCTCGCGGATCGCCTGCAGCACGCGGCCGAAGGGCGAATTCACCACCCGCAGCAGGAGCAGGAACAGCGCCAGCGCCGAGAAGAACACCAGGTAGTAGGTGATCAGCTTGCCGTTGATGGCCGTGCCGAAGACCTCCGCCTCGACCAGGCGGAAGCCGGGCCGCAGCAGCTCGGGCACGCCGAAGGTGCGGCCGTCCTCGCCGCCGGTAAAGTCCGACAGCTGCGAGGCAAGCACCGCGAAGGCGGAGGCCACCGCCAGGGTGATCATGGCGTAGAAGATGGCCTTCACGCGCAGCGAGAACAGGCCGATCACCAGTGCCAGCGCCAGCGACAGCAGCAGGGCAATCGTCAGTCCCATGAACACGGCGCCCCAGGTCGGCCCGACGCTGTGCAGCGTGAGGCCGATGCCGTAGGCGCCGATGCCGTAGAACATGGTGTGGGCGAAGGAGACGATGCCGGTGTAGCCGAGCAGCAGGTCGTAGGAAGCGACCAGCACGACGAAGACGCAGATGGTCGCGGCGACATTGAGGGCGCGCGCGCCGGGGAACAGGAACGGCGCCAGCGCCAGGGCGGCGACGATCGCCAGCAGCGCCAGCGCGAGGATGCGGCTGCGCGGAAAATCGCCCGAGAGCAGTCTGTGGAGCATCATCGCTTCGCCACCGGATAGAGTCCCTGCGGACGCCACAGCAGGATAGCCACCATCAGCAGGATGTTGGAGACCAGTGCGATCTTCGGCGCCAGGAAGCCGGTGTAGTTGGCGACCAGCGCCACCAGCAGGGCGCCGATGAAGCAGCCGCCGACCGAGCCGAGCCCGCCGATGATGATGACGATGAACACCAGCACCATGATGTCGCCGCCCATGGTGGCGGTGAGCGTCTCCTTGTAGAGGCCCCACAGCACGCCGCCGAGGCCAGCCAGCGCCGAGCCGGCGACGAAGACGCCGACGAACAGGCGGCGGATGCGGTAGCCGAGCGCCTCGACCATCTCGCCGTTCTCGACGCCGGCGCGGATCAGCAGGCCGACTTTGGTCCGGTTCAGCACGAGGAACATCGCCGCGAAGACGACCAGCCCGACGGCGACGGCGATCAGCCGGTACTTCTCGACGGCGGCGTCGCCAACCAGGATGACGCCGCGGAAGGAAGTCGGCAGCGGCAGCGGGATCTGGTCCGGCCCCCAGACGACATGGATCATCTGCTCGGCGACGATCATGCCGCCCATGGTGATGAGGATCTGCTTCAGGTGCTGGCCGTACACCGGCATGACGATGATGCGCTCGAAGGCCCAGCCGAGCGCGCCGGTGACGAGCATGGCGAGCGCGATGGCCAGCCCGAGCGCGGAGAGGTTCAGCAGCACCGAGTCGGCCTGCATCCAGCCCTGCATCGGCAGCAGCACCAGCGTGGCGGTGAAGGCGCCGACCGAGACGAAGGCGCCGTGGCCGAAGTTGAGCACGTCCATCAGGCCGAACACCAGCGTCAGGCCGCTGGCCATGATGAAGATCATCATGCCCATGGCGAGCCCGGCGACGGTCAGCGTCACCCAGGTGGGGAAGCTGCCCACGAGCGGCAGCGCCAGCAGGGCCAGGATCGGCAGCACCAGCAGCGGCGGCGTGTCCAGCCGCAGCCGCGGCAGTTCGGCATCCGCCGTGGCGGTGGGGGTGGTCGTCGTCATTGGTGGGTGTCCAGTGAGAGGCCGAGCAGCTTCTGCTGCAGCTCGCGGTCTTCCGCCAGTTCGTCCATGCGGCCGCTGTGCACGATGCGGCCGTCGTCCATCACCGCCACCGTGTCGCCGAGGGACTTGACGAAGCTGAAGTTCTGCTCGACGAGGAGGATCGTCGTCTCCATCGCCTTGAGTTCGCGGAAGGCGGTGATCAGGCTCTGGATGATGGCCGGCGCCAGGCCCTTGGTCGGTTCGTCGACCAGCAGGAGCTTGCGCGGCTCGACGATGGCGCGGGCGATGGCGAGCATCTGTTTCTGGCCGCCCGAGAGCGTGCCCGCCGCCTGGTTCCAGAATTTCTTCAGCGCCGGAAAGAAGCCGAAGATCCACTCCAGCCGCGCCGTGTCCGGCTCGCCGGCGCGCGCCGCGAGGAGGAGGTTCTCGCGCACGGTCAGGTCGGAGAAGATGCCCATGTTCTCGGGCACGTAGGCGATGCCGGCGCAGGAAATGTCCGGCGTCGCCGCCCGGGTGACGTCATTGCCGTCGAACAGCAGGGCGCCGCGCGAGGCATGCCAGAGGCCCATGATGGTGCGCAGCGTGGTGGTCTTGCCGGCGCCGTTGCGGCCGAGCAGCACGGTCAGCTCGCCGCGCGGCACCACCAGATCCACGCCCTGCAGGATGTGGTACTGGCCGATGTGGGTATGGACGCCAGCCAAGGCAAGCATCGGCTCAGACATGCTCCGCCACCCCCATGCCGAGATAGGCCTCCTGCACGATGGGCGAGTTCATCACCTCGGCCGGATCGCCGTCGGCGACGAGGTAGCCGTTGTGCAGCACGACGATGCGGTCGGCGAGCGAACGCACCACGTCCATCTTGTGCTCGACCAGCAGGATGGTCTTGTCGCCCTGTTCCTTCATGTGCCGGATCAGCTCCAGCACCACCGGCACCTCGTCCACGCTCATGCCGGCGGTCGGCTCGTCGAACATGAAGATGTCCGGCTCCAGCGCCAGCAGGATGGCCACTTCGAGCTTGCGCTTGTCGCCGTGCGAGAGTGCCGAGGCGGACTCGTGGCGGCGTTCGGCAAGCGCGACGCGATGCAGGTAATGCTCGGCCTTCTCGATGGTCTCGACGTGGTCCGACCACAGCGAGAGCAGGTTGAGGCCCAGGCCGGCACGGCTCTGCACCGCCATGCGGACGTTCTCGAGCACCGTCAGGTTGGGGAACAGGTTGGTCAGCTGGAAGGCGCGGCCGATGCCGCGGCGCGTGCGCTGCGCGGCGCCGAGGTGGGTGATGTCCTCGCCGTAGAGCCGCACGCTGCCGGAAGTCGCCGGCAGCTGGCCGGAAATCAGGTTGAAGTAGGTGGTCTTGCCGGCGCCGTTCGGGCCGACGATGGCGGTGAGCGTGCCGGGCCGGAACTCGGCCGTGACGTTGTTCACCGCCACGTGGCCGCCGAAGCGGATGGTGAGGCCTTCCGTGGCGATGACTGGATGCTCTGTGTTCATGCGGGCGGGCCGTTCATCGCGGCGGCACGGCGGAAGGGCGGATTCGCCCCCCGGATCGCCGTGCCGCAGCGACTGACTTTTCTCAGCGCTTGTTGCGCACCGGCACCGGCAGCTCGGATGCCGGGATCTCGCGCACCAGCTCGAGCAGGTCCCACTCGCCGGCCTGGGCCTTCTTGATGCGGAAGTGGTACATCGACTGCATCGCCTGGTGGTCCTCCTTGCGGAAGGTCATCTTGCCTTTCGGCGTGTCGAAGTCCATGCCTTCCATGGCGGCGATCAGCTTCTCGGTGTCGCTGGAGCCGGCCTTGGAGAGCGCCGTCAGCGCCGCACTGGCGGCGGCGAAGCCGCCGGCGGTGAAGAAGTCCGGCGGCGCATTGAAGCGCTTCTGGTGCTCGGCGACCAGCCAGTCGTTCATCTTGTTCTTCGGGAAGGCGTAGTAGTAGTAGATCGCGCCCTCGGTGCCGGCATAGTTGCGCCAGCCTTTCATCACCGGCAGGATGTTGCCGCCGGGCGCCAGCATGATGCCGAAGCGCTCGGGCTTGAGGTCGGCGATCTTGGTCATCGGATGCGCGCCGGCCCAGATGATGCCGAGCACGCGCGGCTCGGGCTTGTCCTTCAGCGCATCGAACACGCGCTGCGCCGGCGCGGTGAAGTCGGTGGTGGTCTGCGGCGCATATTCCTCATGCACTACCTTGGCCTTGCTGCCCACCGCCGCCAGGGCTTCCTTGCCGGCTTTCACGCCGTCGCGGCCGAAGGCGTAGTCCTGCGCCAGGTAGGCTACGCTGCCGCCACTCTTCAATGTGGCGGCGCTGGCGAGGCCGTCCTGGGCGGAGTTGCGGCCGGTGCGGAAGATGTAGCGGTTCCACTTGTCGCCGGTGATGGCGTCGGCCACCGCCGGCTCGACGATCAGCACCTTCTTGTACTCCTCCGCCACCGGCAGCATGGCCAGGGCTACGCCGGAGCTGGTGGTACCGACGGCGATGTCGACCTTGTCGTCGGCGTAGGCCTCGGCCAGCATGGCCTTGCCGAGGTCGGGCTTCAGCTGGTCGTCCTTGACGATGACGCGGATCTTGCGTCCGTTCAGCGCCATGGTGCCGTTGGTCAGGTATTCCAGGCCGAGCATGAAGCCCTTTTCCGTGTCCTTGGCATAGGCTTCGAGGGGGCCGGTCTTGCCGGCGATCAGGGCGATCTTGAGTTCCTGGGCGGCCGCCGATCCGGACAGGACCAGGGCGCCCGACGCCAGCGTGGCGCACAGGATGCGTTTCAGCATGATGCTTCTCCTCCTTGGTTGGTCAGGTCGCGAAATGGGCTCGCAGCCTTGCGAAGGTCTTTGCATGACCCGTGCCATGACAATCAACACATTGTTTTATATTGAATATTATAAAAATAGTAAGCGCTAACAGGGGCTTAAATCGGGAATGTGTCCGGAAGCCCGGACAGTGAGGCCAGGCATTCAATGCAACTTATTGATTATTATTAACTGTAAAGCTGTCCGAGATTTCAGACAGCCTCTTTCCTGTCTGGGGTTTCGGACAGCAGGCCGTGGGCGGCCAGTTTTTCATACAACTGGGCCCGGCTGATATGCAGCAACTTGGCGGCATTCAGCTTGACGCCGTGGGCGGTGGCGAGGGCCTTGACGATCTCGGCCTTTTCGGCGGCCGCCACCACATCCCGCAGGGCCCGCACTTCCGCGTTCGTTGCCACGGCAGATGCGGCAACCGGCGCGGTCACCGGCAGGTCGTCGAAATGCTCTGGGCCCAGCACACGCACATCATGCCGGGCCGCGGCCAGTTGCAGGATATTGCCGAGTTCCCGCACATTGCCCGGCCAGTGGTAGGCGGCCAGCCGGGCCAGCCCGGCCGGCGAGACCGACTTGACCGGCTCGCCAGCCTTTTCCGCGATCTGCTCGAGCAGGGCCTCGCACAGCAGCGGCAGGTCCTCCAGCCGCTCGCGCAGGGGCGGCAGGCGGATCGGCAGGACGTTCAGGCGGTAGTAGAGGTCGGCGCGGAAGCTGCCGGCGTCGACCATGGCCTTCAGGTCGCGGCTGGTGGCGGCGATCACCCGCACGTCGATGCTGCGCAGCCGGTTCGAGCCGATCGGCTCGACCTCGCCCTCCTGCAGCACGCGCAGCAG
>UBJH01001186.1_pt1 | contig 14648 bp, 12 predicted proteins | sample 2193721 | NCBI WGS metagenome assembly UBJH01 (sample SAMEA4703186, study PRJEB27089) | metagenome | reverse complement strand
GGGTGTAAAACCTGCCCGCAAAAAGGCTTCTGACGAGGAAGAATAGCATGGCCAAGGCCGAACCCGGCATCGATGCCATCCTCGACCAACTCGATGCCTTCCTGCGCACCAAGCAACTCAAACTGACTTCGCAACGCCGGCAGATCCTCGACAAAATCCTGGCCATGCCTCGTCATTTCACGGCCGATGACCTCGTGGATTCATTCGTGGGCGAGCGCCCGCGCGTCTCCAAGGCCACCGTCTATCGCGCTCTTTCGCTGCTGGCTGAAGGTGGCATTCTCGAATCGCATGACTTTGGCGAGGGCCACCGGCTGTTCGAACTTTCCATTGGCCGCCCTCACCACGATCACCTTTGTTGCACCAAGTGTGGCAAGATCATTGAGTTCTTCAGCGAGGAAATGGAGACGATGCAGGACCGCATAGCCGAAAAGCTCGGCTTCCACCCCACGTCGCACTCGCAGAAGATTTATGGTACGTGCCGGGACTGCTGGCGGGTGGCGAAGCGATGAGCAGATAGTTGGATTGATCAAACAAGTTTTTGATTCACTCGGCGAAGTTTCGCCTGATTCGGATTTGAAAACCGCTGCAACCGGGCTCTGACGCATGTCTGGCAAGGACAACACACCTGATTCATCTCGCCGCGAGTTTGTGCGCGTTTCGTTGCTCGTAGGTCTTGGCGCTGCGTGCGCCGCAGCGGGGAGCGTGCCTTTGTTTTCGCAAGTCACCAGCCTGGCGGGAGCGCCCATAGCACTCGCACCCATCGATGCGCTGTCACAAGCGGAAGGTGAATTTGAGCCGTTGAGCAAGCCAGGCCGGTTCATTGCACTCAACATCACCCTGATGCGCCGCGATGCCGGCCTCAATGTGCAGCGCGCCCAGACCGTGTACCTCTCTCGCACAAAGTCCGGACAGACCGCCGACTGCTTCCTCGCTTTCAGCCCGGTGTGCCCGCACGCCGGTTGCACTGTCGAATACAAGGACAACGCCTTTGGTTGTCCTTGCCACAATGCCAGTTTTGACGCCAAGGGCGCGCGTGTGAAAGGCCCATCACCCCGCGACCTTGACCCGCTTGAGCTCTCCGTCGCACCCCGAGACGGGAAGCCATGGCTGCACCTGGCATGGCGCGACTACGTCACAGGCATCGAGCAGAGGGTTGCGCGCTCATGAATGAAGACTTGCCTGATCCTTCCGCCTCTGACCCCGAGCGCATTCGCCGCGAGCTGGAGGCCGAGACGGCGCGCGAGCTGGCGAAATCCGCCACCGCCGAGCGCAAACGCGGTGAAGAACGCAAGGTCAGCAAGCGCCCCGCCGACAGCGATGCCGAAACCGTCTTGCCCGAGAACACACTGCCTATCGGCGGCACGTCGGTTTACCGAATGCTTCACCCAGCATCGCCGATTTCCGCAGGCGTGGTCAGCGCGCTGATGGCCGCGCTCGCTCTTGTTGCGGGCAGCGGCATTGGCATGTCGCTCACTTACGTTCCCACGGCGGAACGCGCCTATACAACGACCCTGATGCTCCAGGAGAGCAGCATCGGATCGTGGCTGCGAGGCGTTCATTATCACGGCACAAATGTGCTGATCTACTTGTGCATGATGTACCTGGTGCACCTTCTCTGGTCGGGCTTCTTCAGGCGTCCTGGCCAGTGGATCTGGTGGCGCGCACTCACGCTTGCGCTGCTGGTGTTCGTCTTTGCTTTCACCGGACAATTACTGCCACACGATCAACTCGCATTGCACGGTACTAACACGCGCCTGGGTTACATGCGCGAGGCCCCTGTCATCGGCGAGTCAGTTTACCGGTTTCTGACGGGCGGCAGCCTAGGCACAGCTTCCCTTGCGCGCTTCTTTGCGCTGCATGCGATAGTGCTGCCGGCGCTGGGCGCCATTTTGCTTCGTCGCTTCTGGCGTGATGGCCGCCAGGCGTTGAACTCAAAAACTTCGCTCTCCCTGCACGTGATGCTGATTTCGGCCACCACGGCGCTGGTATTGTTTCTGGCCGCAATTTCAAGCGCACCGCTGGGCCTTGGCGGCAACCTCAACGAGTCATTCAAGGAGGCGCGCCCCGAGTGGTATGCGCTGCCGCTGTATCAACTGATCAAGCTTACGCACCCCGGAACGTTAGCGCCCTTTGTGCTTTTTGGCCTGCCCTTCATTATTGGCGGTGGGCTCTTGATCTTGCCTTGGCTTGAGCGCGTAGGCGCGCAACAGGCGCGGCTTCGCTGGACCGTGCGAGGTGCAACGATTGGCTTGCTGATCCTGGCAGTGGCTCTGGGTTTGTGGCCCGTGCTTGAAGACATGAACGCCGACGAGGGAAAAGGTGCGGGTTGGTTCGCGCGCCATGACGTCGAGAGCATCATGGAGAAAATGAAGCGCCGCAACGACGCGCTGGGCAATGGCAGAGAAGACACACCCGAGAACACCCCTGCGCTCGCGCACGACCTGCTCGTTCTCACCGAGCAGCTGAAGCGTCCACTGCGTGCCGCCAGCAACGAAGAACGCAGGAAGTTTCCGGAACGCGCAGCCCTGGTCAACTACTACATGGATGCCAATTCCGGCCAGATTGACGATATCCGCATCAAACGCTGGAGCGAATGGGTCGCCGATCTCGAGAAAGCTGCGCTCGAACTTTACACTGCCAATGACATCGCAAGCGCCAAAGCCGCGCGAGAGAAGATTCGCGGCATCTGCCTGAGCTGCCACGATAGCAACGATGTATTTGAGCCGCTGAATCCCAAGGCGCGCGGCTATTTGGAGGCGCCGGCGAAAGTGGAGCCTCCCAGGGATCCGCCTAAAGATCCCCCGAAGGACCCACCCAGGAACGAGCCCTTTTTCAACGAAGCCAAGCTCAAGTCTCTGACGGCGGATAGCGCGCCCGCAAAGCCCAAAGACCTCATGCGCCGCACGCGGGTACGCATTGTGGAGCTCATGAAGGTTGCTGAGTTGTTCAAGGACGACAAGCCGCCCATGCGGACCGGCGAGCAGATCTTCCTCGATCTGCAGAACTACGCCAAGGCCACGCCCGGCATGTATCCCGAGTTCAAGGACTTCACGTCAGAGACCGAATGGAAGAAGGCCGCAGCAGCGGGCGAAGCCGCGCTGCTCGCGCTGCTCAAATCCAACAAAGGTGAGGATTTTAAGAAAAAACTCGATGCCTACGGCCAGACCTGCGACGACTGCCATAAGCTGGTGGAAGTGGATTTCAGGTTTGCCGACATTGTGAAGCCGAAGTAGGCCCCAGCGAGATCAGGGGACTTCCGGCGCCATTGTTCACATCAGCTTGCGCGAGCATTCTCCAGATACGTGCCACGAGTAAAGAAGAAGAAATCGTGGAAGTAGTGTGTCAGCAACAGGCCAAAGCCCAGCAGGTAATAGCTTTGCAGCACGGCGCCGGGGCGGTAGTTCGCATGCGTGCTTTCTCCAACGCCCTGGAAATAGCCAATGCCCTGCGAGTAAACGATCACCGTGGCGATCACCAGCATAATGGATATGACCAGGAAGAACACGCCCAGCCCAAAGGCGTAATAGCGCGAGCCGCGCTGGCCCTCACCGCCCAGCCAGCGCATGAAGCCGTTCGTGTGCTCGCCGCGCGCGGCCATGTTACGCGTGATGAACCAGGTCAGCGCGATGTATTGAATCGAGTGCCACAAGTTGAAGCCCTGGAAGCTGGAATCGAGGTTGGGCCAGCAGGGCGCAAACAGGCCCACGCCGATCGCGCAGCAGATCAACATGAACTTGGGCAAGTGTAGCTTGTTGTCGCGGTATTCGTTGTAGGACTTGACGCCCCAGATGGCCGTGAAGAACAAAAACGCGCCCAGATTGGCCATCCAGAACCAGTCGGCCAAAATGAAATCCGGCAGCATGGGTTGCATGCGGCCGATGTGGAATTTCCATTCCTCGGCCTGTGCAGCGCTGCCAAACCAGGATACGGCCCAGCTCCAGGCAATGCTGTTTTCGTTGCACATGACCATGCGAAACGTGCTCAGCGGGTAGAGCGGGAAAATAACGGCGCCGAAATCCATCAGGCGCGAAGCGAGCGTGGGTTTGGCGCCATCACGGTCATGGTAGAAGCGCACGACGTAACTCAACTGATGAACAATGTGCAGGCTGGCCAGAAAGAAAAAGCCCGTCATCAAAAGCATGCGCGAGGTGTTGCTGTACAGGCCCAGGGTCGCGACCGAGGGCACCACCAGAAAGCCGGCCCAGTACCAGAACTTGTGCCCGGCTTTGAAATTGGCGTTGAGGTAAGTGCGCGTGAAAGTAACCCAAACGTGCGGCCCGCCCGCAAGCGCCATGACGAAGAGACTCGTAAGATCTTCGGAGATGCCCTTGGCGTCGGCCCGCGCCACGCCGGCGAAATTGGTCAGCAGGTGCATGCACACAAAAAAGAAGCAAACAGGCACCGGGGCCAGCAGGGCGGTGAAAATAATCCAGCGCTTGTCCCACGCTTCAGACCAAATCCATCCCTGGCGCGACGCGGCCAAGGGCGGAGCAACGTCGAAGATGGCGGCCTGTCCTGACATACCCGACTCCCACATCCCTTTATCAGGGGCCGAGTTTATACAAATCGAGGGCGACTGTAGAAGAGTTTGCCCGAGCAAATGAAACAAGTTACTGACATCTTCACACTTGCCGAGCGCATTCCAAAAGGCTAGGTTCGCGACTGTTTACACGTCAAGACTTGTCGGGGGCGGGGTGATGGCAGAACGCAAAGAAAAGCGCGCGAGTGATCCGGTGCGCGTGGCCCAGAACTTTATTTCCCGCGAAGGCAAGCCGAAGTTCCGTCGCTTCCTCAAGCTATTGGCTGAAAACGTCTCGGGCGAGCAGATTGCGCGCGAGTTTGGCGTTTCCCGCGAGCGCGTGCGCCAGTGGAAGAACAGCTTTGGCAGTGTCGTCCAGACCTATGCTGTTTCGCCCCAGATAAAGCGCCTCGCGCGCTGAGGCAGTTTGATGACCTGTTCGCGGCCGATTTCGGGCGGCGAGCTTCGCGGGTTTGCGCTTGCCTCGCTCAACATATCTTCCAGATATGCTCTCTCTTGGCCGCCTTGCCCCGCTCGCTCGGCGCTCCGAAATCGGCTACGCTCAGTGTCATGAAACAGCCCCTCATTCCACCGATAGCAATCTACGGCGCGGGCCGTTTTGGCCGCGCTCTTTGCGGGGCGTTGCGCCACGTCGGAGTGCGCGTAGTTGCTTTGGGCATCCGCGAGGGCGCCAAAGCCAGCAAGGAACAGAAGTCGCTGCGCACACCAATTCGCGAGGGCGCGCGTGAGTTTCTGGCGGAGCTGGAAGATCGCACGCTGGTGTTCGTCTGCGTGCAGGATCGCAACATTTACAAGGCCGCCACCGAGATCGCGGCCTGCGAAGGCGCAAAGCTGCATCGCTACGTTCATCCGTGTGCGACCAAGGGACCGCTCGCACTCGAAGCGTTGCAACAGATCGGCTCGCAGATCGGCGCGCTCCACCTTCTGCAGAGCTTTGGCCCCTCGCGCTACGCATGGCAGCGAGTCGCGGGAAGTTTTGCCGCCATCGAGGCCGTGGGCAAGCTCAAACGTGAACTCTGGACCGTGGCGCGCGCCATTGGCGCCATGCCCATCGAAATCCGCGGCAATCAACGCGCGGCTTATCACGCCGCTGCCGTGCTCTCATCCAACGCGATCGTGACGCTGCTCGATGCCGGTGAGCGCATTCTCAAGAACGCCGGCTTTGATGAATCGCTCGCATCGAAAATGCTGTTGCCACTCAGTCGCGGCTCGCTGGAAAACGTAGCGCTGCTCGGTGCCGAGCAGGCACTGACGGGCCCCGTTGTGCGCGGCGACGCGGAAACCGTGAAAGCCCACCTGATAGCCTTGACACGTCAAGACCGCGAATTGTATCGCACACTCATGTCATCCGCGCTCGAACTCGCAATCAGAAGCAAGCGCCTGACCGAAGCCGACGCCAAGGCGCTAAGACAGGTGCTGGCGGGCTGAATGCCAAATCCGTGGCACGGCCAGGAATGGCCACGCCGCAGGGCCACTTTCGCAAAGTTGAAAGTAGGGGCGCAGCATGCTGCGCCCCTGCCGATGTGCACCGTAGGGGCGACCCATGGGTCGCCCCTACATCCGACTCTCATGAATCTCTAAAGTTTCGCCAATTGCTTATCGTGCAATCGCCCTAACGCGAGTTGCGCGCTGATTGCGCCCACTGTGGCCATGAACATGTCCCATTGCGTGTCCCACACGTCGCCTTGCGTTCCCAAAAACGCGTCGGCGGCGCTGCCTTGCGCCACGCTGGTCCACCATTCGAAGAATTCGTAGCAGGCCGAGAACGCGAGGCAGATCGAGGTTACGCAAAGGAACAGCCAGCCGCGTCCGTTGATGGCGCGCTTGCGGATGAGAATTTCGCGCGCCAGGATCGCGGGCTCAAAGCCCTGCATGAAATGGCCGATGCGGTCGTAATGGTTTCGCGAAAAACCAAACGTGTCCTGCATCCAGAAACCCAGCGGGACTTCGGCGTAGGTGTAGTGCGCACCCAGCAGAAGCACGAGCGCGTGAATGAAAATCAGCACGTAAAGAAGCGGCGTCAGCGGAAAGCGCCTGTGCGTGGCCATGAGCACTGGCACGCCCAGCAGCACAGGGAACGCCTCAAGAAACCACGTGAGCCGGTCCGCCGCTCCTATATAGGAAGCAACGGTCGCAACCACGCAGGCGATGAGCAAACCAAGCTTCAAGCGCATGGCGCGAGCATAGCAGCGCGGGATAGCATGGGCGCATGGGTTTGCTTCCCGACGATCTCGTGAAAGCGCTTTCGCGCGTACGCAGCGTGGGCGCGATTACCGGCGCGGGGATTTCCGCTGAAAGCGGCGTCCCAACTTATCGCGGCAAGGGTGGGCTCTACGACGATCCCAAGGAAGGCGATCGCGTGATCGAGGCGCTCAGCGCCCTGATGCTCGAGCGCGACCCGGATCGCACCTGGCGCGTAATAGCCGCACTGGCGCAGCGCTGCCTCGAAGCCGCGCCAAATGCGGGGCACTACGCGCTGGTCGAAATCGAAAAGAAGGTCGAGCGCTTTTGCCTGCTGACGCAGAACGTCGATGGCCTGCACCCGCGCGCGGGCAGCCAGCACGTGATCGACATCCACGGTGATCGCCTTGCAACCGTGTGCATGGATTGCGGGGCCGAGGGCCGCCTGACCGATCCCGGCGTAATCACGGTCACGCCGCGTTGCTCGCAATGCGAGGGGCGGCTTCGCCCCGGCGTGGTGCTGTTTGGCGAAATGTTGCCCGTTGAAAAAGTGGCGCGCATCGAGCGCGAGTTCTACGCGCGCATCCCCGATCTCGTCATGATTGTGGGCACCACGGCGCAATTCCCCTACATCGTCATGCCCGTGCTCACGGCAGCACGGGCCGGCAAGCTGACCATCGAGATCAACCCCGAAGAAACGGAAATCTCGCACGCCGTTGAGTACAGCCTGCGCGGCTCGGCGGGCGATTTCCTGCCCGCGATCGCCGAGGCGATCCCGCACGCCAATTAACCAATTTTTTAGCTGACCCCGTTTCTTGGCCACCCGCATTCACGGGGCGTCAACAAAATCGGGAGCCTGCCATGATTCGCTGCGCACACAGTTTGCTTGCGCCATCAATTGTCTTGGTGATCTGCTATCTCACGGCCTGCGCGGGCGGAGGCGGCGGCGCGGCTGGCGGGTCGAATTCCGGCACTCCGGCGGGGCCGGCTACGCAACTGGCCGTCACGACACAACCCGGCGGCGCCGTCGAACTGTTGCCCTTCGCCACTCAGCCCGTCGTGCAGATTCGCGACGCGGCGGGTGTGCTTTGCACCAGCGACAGTTCCACACAGGTTACTGCGGCGCTTTCCGGCGGCGCCGGCGGCGCAACACTGGGCGGCATGTTTACTCGCACAGCACAAAACGGCGTGGTTGCCTTCTCCAACATCTCTATCAGCGTGGCCGGCAGCAGGTACACGCTGAGCTTCAGCGCCAATCCAACTCTGACCGGCGCGAGCACCAACCCCTTTGATGTTGTCGCCCAGAGCGCCGGCGGCGGCAGCGCACCCTTCATTCCGCCTGCGCCCAGTGGCGTGGCTACACGCTACGTCTCTCCCACGGGCAATGACGCGAACAACGGCACGACGCCGGCCACGGCCTGGCGCAACCTGCAGAAGGCGGCCGATATGGCCCAGCCCGGCGACATCATCGAAGTTGCCGATGGCAGCTACGCGCGCTTCACAATCCAGAACAAGGGCAACGTTCCCGCCATGCCGCCCGCCACACAGGGGACACCGATCATTTTCAGGGCGACGGGAAATGGCGCCATCATCAACAGCGGCACCAGCAGTTCAACCTCGCCGGATAACCGCGACGCCATCAAGATCATGAACTGCAACGGCATCATCATCCACGGCCTGCGCACGGAAAGCGCGTTCCGGGCAGGGTGCCGCGTCGATGATTGCTATTACGTGACCGTGCAGGGCTGCGTTTTCGCCAACGGCGGTACTTGGGGCATCTTCACCGATTACACCGACTACGTGCAACTGCTGGGCAACGAGTGCTACGGCAGCAAGAAGGAGCATGGCATCTACCACAGCAACTCGGGCGACCACGGAATTCTGCGCGGCAACTACTGCCACAACAACTCGGCTTCGGGCATCCAGTGCAACGGCGACGGAGCGCAGCTGATTCCCGCCTATGGCACACGCGGCGACGGTTTCATCGAAGACACGCTGCTGGAGAATAACCTGCTTGTGGAAAACGGCGGCGGCACGCAAAGCACGGCAGGCGCCACCAGCGCAGGCGGCGGGGCCGCGTTCAACATGGTGTGCGCAAAAAACAACATCATTCGCAACAACCTGATTCTCAATAACTACGCCAGCGGGATCGCCGGCAGCGACAACGGCCTGGGCTCGCAGTGGGGCAGCCCTTCGAACATCGTCTATCACAACACGATTGTGTTCCCGGCGGGGCGCGGCCGGCACTGCCTGATCATGAAGACGGGCAGCCACTCCTGGACGATCAAGAACAATATCTGCATTGGCGGCGCGCGCGGCGCCGCCGAGTTCCACACGGATTCGCTGCCCAACGTGATCTCCGACTACAACGTGTTCTTCTCGGTAGGCGGCTGGCCGCTGTTCACCAACGAGACGACTTCGACGGATTACACCTTTGCCCAATGGAAGACGCTGACCGGCGGCGATGCCAACTCCCAGAATGCCAGTGCCGCGTTCATGGATGCCGCCAGCGGCGATTACTCGCTGGCCACCGGCTCGCCCGGGCGCAACCAAGGCACCAACGTGGGCGTCACCGGTACATACGACGGCGGCACACGCCCACAGGGGGGAGCGCCGGATGTGGGCTGCTACGAGCGTTAGCCGAGCAAAAGCCTTACCGCCAAGGACGCCATGAACGCCAAGAACAACAACATCCGTTAGCTGAAGAAGAAACTCGGCGTCCTTGGCGCTCTTGGCGGTAAGAAGTGATTCATGTGAACGGGCGACGGGCACTCTCGATGCGCTGTAAGTGGCTGCAATAGAGATAGTTGTAATGATCGGGCTTTTCCTGACCCCATGTGAGCCTCGCGCGCATTTACGGTGCGCACGGTACTCATTTAACGGGGTCAATATGCTTCGCACTTCGCGTTCTCTGGTAATGCTGCCGGTCTTCACTGTGTTGACGCTGGGCTACCTGCTTTCCGGATGTGCGGGGGGTGGCAGCGGGGGCGCGGGCGGCGCCGGTGGTTCCGTGGGCCCGGCCACACAGTTAGCCGTCACGACTCAGCCTGGCGGCGCGGCTCCGGCGGCGCCATTCACCACGCAGCCGGTCGTTCAGATTCGCGACGCGGCGAACAACCTGGTCACGACTGACAGCACGACGCAAGTCTCTGCCACGATTACTTCCGGCACCGGCACAGGTGGCGCCACTCTTGGTGGTACCATGACCGTGACCGCAATCGGCGGCATAGCCACGTTCGCAAATTTGCAGATCAGTGTTGCCGGCACCGGTTACACGCTGACGTTTACGGCCAGCCCTGCGCTTACGCCGGCCGTGAGTGCTGCATTCATCGTGGCAGTTCCAGGCGCACCCGATCACCTTGCCATGCGCACGCAGCCCGCGGGTGCTGTCGCGGGCGTGCAGTTCACCACGCAGCCGCAAGTCGAAATCCGAGACGCGGCCAACACTCTGATCGGCACGGACAACACCACCCAGGTTACGGTGGCGATCACCGCAGCCACGGGCACGGCGGGCGCCGTTCTCTCGGGCACGCTGACGCGCACGGCGGCTTTGGGCATTGTGAGCTTCACGAACTTGTCGATCGATCTTGCCGGCAGCGGCTACACCCTGACGTTCACATCGACGATTACCGGCGTTCCCTCGAACAGTTTCAATGTGGGCGGTGTGGGCGGCGGCGTGGCGCCCTTTGTTCCCGCAGCACCGGCTGGCGCGGCTACCTACTTCGTTGATGACAGCGCCAGCGCGAGCGATACCAATAACGGCACCAGTCTCGCCACGGCTTGGCGCACATTGCAACACGCGGCCAACCAGGCAGTGCCCGGCAACATCATTGAAGTAGCGGACGGTAGCTATGCGCGCTTCACGATTCAGAACAAGGGCTCAGTGCCTGCAACTCCGCCGGCGACCCAGGGCTCGCCGATTGTCTTCAGGGCCACAGGCAACGCCGCGATCATCAATAGCGGCACGAGTTCGAGCGTCAGCCCGGACAGTCGAGATGCCATCAAGATCACGCACTGCAACAGCATCATCATCCACGGCTTGCGCACGACAAACGCCTATCGTGCGGGCTGCCGAATCGATGATTGCTACTACGTAACGATACAGGGCTGCGTGTTCTCCAACGGCGGCACCTGGGGCATCTTCACGGATTACAGCGATTACGTGGTGCTCGAGGGCAACGAGTGCAACAACTCCGGCGCCGAGCACGGCATCTACCACAGCAACGGCGGCGACTACGGCATCATCCGCGGCAATTATTGCCACGACAACAACGCGAGCGGCATCCAGATCAACGCCGACCCGCGCGCCATCGATGTCAGCTTCGGCACGCGCGGCGACGGCATCTGCGTGAACAACATCGTTGAAAACAACTGGTGCCTGAATAACGGTGCAGCGGGCGGCGCCGGTTTGAATTTCGCCAGCATCCGCAATTCCGACATCCGCAATAACCTGGTGATCTGCAACAAGAACCAGAGTGGCATGGCATTCTGGGACGACGACGTGCTGAACGACGCAGTACCGCAGCCCGGCTATGGCTCGATGAACAACCGAATTTACCACAACACGGTGGTCATGCAGCCGGGAACGGGCCGCTTCTGCGTGACCATGATGAACGCCAGCACAGGCAACAATTTCCGCGACAATATCTTCAGGGCCGGCGCGCGAGGCGTCATGACATGGACCGCCGACTGCCTTACGGGCCTCGTGGAGCAATACAACCTCGTGAGTGCGTCGGGCACGTGGGCGCTGTACGAGGACGACTCCGGCACGCCCAGCTACGCCACGCTCGCGCTCTGGCAGGCCAGTAGCGCCGGCCGCGGCACAGGATCGGTCCAAGCCGCGCCGATATTCACGAACTCCGGCGCCAACGATTGGACACAAACGGCGGGCTCTCCGGGCGTCAACGTGGGCACGAACGTGGGCGTAACGACGACGCATAACGGCGGGACGCGTCCGCTGGGCGTCACCTACGATATGGGCTGCTACGAAAGGTAGCCGCGCGTTGATTTTGTGCGGGCGCGCGCTAACGTTGCACAACTTCGCAGCGGGTGCGAGGTGTAACCCCAGCGCGCAATGGCCATAATCGGCATCGGCACCGACATCATCGAAGTCAAGCGTATTGAAAAGCTCCTCGCGGGTAAGCGCGAGGAGTTTTTGTCTCGGGTATTCTCCAAGCGTGAAGCGAGCTATTGCGAAGCCAAGGCCAGGCCCGCCATCCACTTTGCGGCGCGTTTTGCGGCCAAAGAAGCCTTCATGAAGGCGCTGGGCACTGGCTGGGCTAAAGGCGTGGGGTTTGGAGATATCACGGTCAGCAATGACGATGACGGCAAGCCTTCGCTTGAAATCTCCGGACGGGCGCGTGAGCTTCTTGATGAAAAAGGACCAACGTGGCTTTGGCTTTCGCTTTCACACACGCGCGAATTCGCCATGGCTGTGGCCGTGATTGAATCGGGCGCGCAAGGCAAGGCGCAAGTGACTATGCGCAAAGCGCGCAACACGCGGGTTTCCTCGGAGCGCTGATGGCCGATACGCGACGCTATGAGCCGGATGTAGCCGAGTTCAGCGAACTCCAGCGCGCCTATCTTTGGCGGGCGCTGCTGTACGGCGCGCCTGCACTGGTGACGATCTTGTTCACGCTGATCATCCTGCTGGTCTGGGTCTTGAACCAGTCCATGTCAACGACGCCGTTGGGCGGATGGGTGTATTTCCTGCTCGCGCTGCCGGCGTTCTTCGGCGCGCTATTCCAGTTGGCGCTGCTATGGATAGAACGTCCGGCGCTTTCTGTCGACGCTGTGGCTGTTGAAGTCGGTGAGGGTGTACTGCGCTTTGTAAATGACGAAGCAGGGACCGTGGAGGAAGTGCGCTGGAGGGACAACGCCACGCTTGCAATTGCGCGCAAAAACGACTGCGTCGAGATCACGTTTCCCAGCGGCCGTCGCTCACGTGTGCATTGGTTCGCCTACAGTGAACGCGAGCAGTTGCTCAAAGACCTGATGGCCCTCAAGGAGGTCAAACCCGAAGAGCCCAAACCAGAAACAAGGCCCGCAGAGCCGGTGGCGAGCAAAGTACAGGACACAATGGCCAAGTCCGCCAAGACATCCACCAAAGCACGCAAGAAACCCGACGAAGAAGAGTAACAGCCCTTTCCGACGACCGACTACCGACGACAGAACACATGCCCAAGCGCACAGACATCAAGACCATCATGATCATCGGCTCTGGCCCTATCATCATCGGCCAGGCCTGTGAATTCGACTACTCCGGCACGCAGGCCTGCAAAGCGCTGCGCGAAGAGGGCTATCGCGTGGTGCTGATCAACAGCAACCCGGCCACGATCATGACCGACCCGGAAATGGCCGACCGGACTTACGTTGAACCGATCACGCCGGAGATGTGCGCCAAGATCATCGAGAAGGAACGTCCCGATGCGCTCTTGCCCACGCTGGGCGGCCAGACCGCGCTCAACACCGCCGTGGCGCTGCACAACCTGGGCACGCTGAAGAAGTTCAACGTTGAACTGATCGGCGCCTCCATCGAGGCCATTCACAAAGCCGAGGACCGCGAACTTTTCAAGCGCGCGATTCAAAAGCTCGGCTTTGGCCTGCCCATCAGCAAGACTGCGAAAACCTGGGACGAATGCCGCGCGGCTAAAGACCTGGTCGGTATGCCGGCCGTGATCCGCCCAAGCTTCACCATGGGAGGCACGGGCGGCGGCATTGCCTTCAACGCTGAAGAGTTCGAGGAGATCTGCCGAAAGGGGCTCTCGCTATCGCCGACCAGCGAAGTGCTGATCGAGGAGTATCTCGCGGGCTGGAAGGAGTATGAACTCGAGGTGATGCGCGACAAGAAAGATAACTTCGTCGTCATCTGCTCGATCGAGAACTTTGACCCGATGGGCGTGCACACCGGCGATTCCATCACCGTGGCGCCATCACTGACGCTGACGGACAAGGAATACCAGCTCATGCGCGATGAGGCCAAAGCCATCATCCGCGAGATCGGCGTTGAAACGGGCGGCAGCAACATCCAGTTCGCCGTTGATCCGCGCAGCGGCCGGCGCATCGTGATTGAAATGAACCCGCGCGTTTCGCGCTCGTCGGCGCTGGCCTCAAAGGCCACGGGCTTCCCGATTGCAAAATTCGCGGCCAAGCTTGCGGTGGGCTACACGCTTGATGAGTTGCGCAACGACATCACCAAGGCCACGCCGGCGAGCTTCGAGCCAAGCATCGACTACGTTGTGGTTAAAACGCCGCGCTGGGCGTTCGAAAAATTCCCCGGCGCCGATGCAAGGCTCACCACGCAGATGAAGTCCGTCGGCGAAGCCATGAGTATCGGCCGCACGTTCAAAGAGGCGCTGCAAAAGGCGCTGCGATCGCTGGAAATCGGCCGCGCGGGCCTGGGCGCGGACCTGAAGGAAACCACGACCGACACGCGCAAGTTGCCGCGCCAGAAACTCAAGGAGGGATTGATCGTCCCCGGCGTCGAGCGCATTTTCAATATCCGCCGCGCGCTGCGCATGGGCATGACGCCTGCCGAGATCAGCGCCTATTCGGGCATTGACCCGTGGTTTCTGGACAACATCCAGCAGATCCTCGAGTTCGAGGCCGATCTTCGCGCCGTGGGCTCCCTGGCGAAGGTCAATGCCGAGACTATGCGCGACGCCAAGCGCATGGGTTTTTCCGACTCGCAACTGGCCACGATTTTCAAGTGCAAGGAACTGGAGATCCGTGAGCGCCGCAAGCAGCTGGGCGTGATTCCCGCCTACAAGATCGTTGATACCTGCGCGGGCGAATTCGAGGCCAAGACGCCGTATTATTACTCCACCTACGAAGAAAAAACCGAGCTGCGCCCGAACGACAAGAAGAAAGTCATGGTCATCGGCGGCGGGCCCAACCGCATCGGCCAGGGCATCGAGTTCGATTACTG
>UBJH01000130.1_pt1 | contig 14690 bp, 10 predicted proteins | sample 2193721 | NCBI WGS metagenome assembly UBJH01 (sample SAMEA4703186, study PRJEB27089) | metagenome | reverse complement strand
TACAATAATATCTCTGTCATAGGCGCCACCCTCAGAAGGTGAGTGAACGCTGGGAGCATATCAGCCGGTCGGCGTGTCGGTCAGCGTCCTGTGCCGCAACAGATCTGGCGTAATCCGCTCTCTTACGATCCCGTGCTTAGAGGTTGGCTGTTTCGATCTTGACCTTGGCTCGTGCCCGCACCTGGCGAATCCAGTCGGCAAACACCTGCTCCCGCTTCTTTTGCAAAAGCCCGCGGCTGAATTGAGCCTTCTCGCGTTCGAATTCTGCGGCATCCGGGTCTTTTCGATCGACGACTCGCAGGAGATAGCTCGCCTTCGCGCCCTGGATGACCGAGCTAATTGCGCCCCGCTCTATTGTCAGGGCGGCTTCCTTAAATCGCTCTTGATCCGGTATGTGCGGGAGACTACGATCCCATGAGAAGAAATCGCTGGTGACCGGCTTGAGCCCGGATGCCCTGACGATCGCCTCCCAAGGCTTGTTGTCCTTTGCCAGTCCGGCAACATTCTGGACGGCGGCCTGTTGCGTCTTCGGATCCGAGAACATCAAGTACTCCGCCTTGACGGAAGCCCGATTAAAGCGAAAGGCCTCCCACGTCTCATCCGGGAGGAGATGCACCCCGCCCTTTACCCACTCTTCCACCTTGCGAAGCAACAGATCTTCACGCAGGCTTTCTTCGAACCGCTCAGGTGTCAGGCGCGCCGACTGAAGAGTCTGGAGATACCTATCCCGCTTAAAGCCTGTTGCATCGCTGAACGCCGGTATAGTGGTGATCTCTGCGATAAGTTCATCCGGACTGATTACGATGCCTAATCGTTTTGCCTCGTGAAGCAGCAGGCGGCGCCCGATCAGCCCTTCCACAACCTGCCCTTTCAGGTTCAGTTGTTCGAGGATCTTTTCATCGAACTTATCTCCCAATTTCTCCTGATACTGCTGATACTGACGTTGATAGGCCTGCTGATACTCCGTGTAGGGGATCTGCTCGCCTTCGACGGCAGCAATCGGGTTCACCCCCCCGCCGCCAGTGCCCGACGTGGAACGGAATCCCCAGACGAGGAAGGTCGTTCCAATAAAGGCAAAGATTACCAGCCACAACGTCACACTTAACGCCTTGGTATATCCTCGAATTCGCTTTAGCACAGTGCCCTCCATCAAGTTCCCAACACCCACACGTCCATGTAATCTATTGTTTTTTATGCTATCGCATTGTCGCAATCGGCGCAACCCAATTTATGCCTCGGGCCGGTGTGTACTCCGAATACTACTTGTATTTCGCATGGTTGTATGTTAGATAAAATCGTATAATGTGGTCTATATTCTCCCGCGCTGGGGGCGTCGCAAGTCAGCATGAGGAGTGATTGATGATTTTCGATTGGTTTTTCGGCATGTTCTCGAATGATCTAGCCATCGATCTAGGCACCGCGAACACGGTCATCTATGTAAAGGGCAAGGGGATTGTTCTCAGTGAACCGTCGGTGGTGGCGATCAAGAAGGGGACCAACATGGTCCTGCAGGTGGGACGCGACGCCAAAGAGATGCTCGGCCGGACCCCCGGCAGCATTGTCGCGATTCGTCCGTTGAAGGACGGTGTCATCGCCGACTTCGATATTACCGAGTCGATGATCAAACATTTTATCGTCAAAATCCACAATCGGAAGACCCTCGTCCGTCCCCGAATCGTGATCGGCGTCCCCTCCGGCATCACCCAGGTCGAACGACGCGCCATCCGCGATGCGGCAGAGCAGGCGGGAGCGCGCGAGGTCTACCTGATGGAAGAGCCGATGGCGGCGGCCATCGGGGCCGGGCTGCCGGTCCAGGACCCCGTGGGCAGTATGATCATCGACATCGGGGGTGGTACGACCGAGGTGGCCGTCATCTCCCTGGCTGGGATCGTGTATGCCCAGTCGGTCAGGATTGCCGGGGACGAGATGGATGACGCGATCGTCCAGTATCTGAAGCGGAAGTATAACCTGCTTGTAGGAGAACGGACCGCGGAGAGCGTGAAGATCCAGATCGGCTCGGCGTTTCCGTTCGACGAACCTCATAAAATGGACATCAAGGGACGCGACCTGATCGGCGGCATCCCGAAGACCATTACCGTCAGCGACAGCGACATCCGGGAGGCCCTCCACGATCCGATCCATGCCATTGTCGACGCGGTCCGAACAGCCTTGGAGCGGACGCCGCCGGAGCTGGCCGCCGACATCGCGGACAAGGGGATCGTGATGGCCGGCGGTGGGGCCCTGCTGCACGGTCTGGATGTGCTGATTGCCCATGAGACCCACCTCAAGGTGCGGGTGGCTGAAGATCCGCTCTCGTGTGTCGTGCTCGGAACAGGGAAGGCGCTGGACGAGCTGGATCTCCTCAAAAGGGTGTGCCTCGAGGCGTAAATGCGATCGGCTCGGAGGCTCATGAACCGCGTCGCCTGAGTAACGTAGACCTCGCTTTCCTCCACAGCCTCATAGGCAGTACAGATAGCCATGACTCGACTGCTGCTTCGATATCGACGGACACTCGTCCTTTCGACCGCTCTATTGTTGGCCTTCGTGCTGATGACGCTGCAAGTTCGCAGCGGCAGCTCCGTCGCACTATTTACGAAGCAGATCCTCCTCACCTCCATCTCCCCGTTCCTGCGAGTTGTCACGAAGAGCTTCGATATCACCGCGACGGTCTGGAATGAGTACGTTGATCTTCGCCGGGTTCGCCGCGACAATCAGCTTCTGAAGGAGGAGGTCAGACAACTCCGAACTGAGGTGGGCGAACTGCGCGAGACGGCCTTGGAACATGCTCGCATGGGTCATCTCCTTCAATTGGGCAACCGAGTAGGCACGGAGGCGGTGGTCGCCAGGGTCATCGGCAAAGACACGACAAACTGGTTCAGGACGATCCTGATTGATACGGGGGCGAACCAGGGGATCCAGCGCCACATGGCGGTCGTGACCCGTGAAGGGCTGGTAGGTCGGGTGGTAGATGTCACAGCATTGGCGTCTCGGGTACAGCTCGTTACCGATCCGGAAAGCGCGGTCGGTGTACTGATCCAACGAAGCCGTACCATCGGGATCGCGGCGGGAAGTCAAGGCGGCGCGATCCAGATCAAGTATCTTCCGTTGATGGCCGACGTGGCCGTCGACGACCGGATTATCACCTCGGGGATGGGCGGGATCTTTCCAAAAGGTATCCCGGTGGGTAAGGTCGTACGTTCGAGCCGACCGGCGAACGGTACGTTATTTCAATTAATTGAGGCGCAGCCTCACGCTGATTTCTCGCGCCTGGAGGAGGTGATGGTTCTGAAGCGACCGCCTTCGACCAGCCTGTCATGGGCAGGCGAGGAGCCTTCGCCATGATGACGTTTCTGCTCACGCTTCTCGGCGCCTGCCTTCTCCAGACCGCCATCGTCCCTCGACTGGCTATCGGCGGTATTCAGCCGGACCTGTTTCTGATCCTCCTCTTCGGACTCAGTCTTTCGGTAGAGCCGGAGCTGGCTGCCGCCGCCGGCTTCCTCATCGGACTGTACCAGGACTCGCTTTCGGGTGCTCCTCTTGGCCTCAACGCGTTCGCGTTGAGTGTGATCGGCTTCCTGGTGAGCGGATTGAGTCAGCAGGTGAAGACGACCCAACCGGCCTGGCGATTTGCTCTGCTCTGTGTGGCCGGCCTACTGTCCGGACTCATCACCCTGCTGCTTCTCCGTTTCTTCCACGCGCCCCGCCCCTTGGCGTCCGCCCTCCTGTGGACCGCGCTGCCGAGCGCGCTCTATACCGGGATGTTGGGGACCGGGCTACTTGGCGTGCTGAAGCTGAACACCAACAAAGGCCTGACCTGATGAGCAGGGAACGTGAGATTTCGAACCGCTATGCCCCCTTCCAGAAACGAATCAGGGTGGCCGCCATCCTGGTCTCTGCAGCCGTCCTGATCCTGGTGCTCCGTCTCTGGGCGCTGCAGATCCTGGAGGGCGATCGTCTGCTCCAACTCTCCCTCAATAATCGTCTGCGTCTGCGCCCGGTCGAGGCGCCCAGAGGGCTCATCTTCGATCGTAACGGAGAGCTCATGGTAGAGAATCTGGCCTCCTTTGACCTGTATGCGACGCCGGAGGACATGCCTGATGTCGAGGACATCACGCGGCGGCTCGCGGAGATCCTCCAGTCCTCACCGGATGAGTTAAGGCAGCGCGTCTCGCAAGGACAGGGCTCACGACTTGAGCCGGTGCTGTTGCGGAAAGGAGTGGACGAGCGAATCGTTGCGGCCATCGAGGAGCACAAGATCGATTTGCCGGGTGTGAGCCTTAGAATCAGGCCGGTGCGCACGTATCCGAATGGCGGGTCCGCCGCTACCCTGCTGGGCTATGTTGCCGAGGTGAGTCAGACGCAACTCAAGTCGAAAGAGTTTCGAGACTTTCGTCCGGGTGAGACGATGGGGCAGGCCGGAGTCGAGCGGCGATACGATGCGTTCATACGGGGCGTCGACGGTGGGGAACAGGTGGAGGTGGACGCGCTCGGAAAAGTCAGCCGACTGATCCGGCAGGTTGAACCGCAGTCCGGATTCAGTCTGCATCTCACGCTCGATAACCGGCTGCAGCGTGTCGCGGAAGAGGCCTTGCAGGGCAGAAGCGGCGCGCTCATCGCGGTTCACCCATCTACCGGTGAAATCCTGGCGATGGTCAGCCAGCCATCGTACGATCCAAACCAGTTCTCTCAGCGTATGACGCCTGACCAGTGGCGAAAGCTCACTGGTGACCCGCGTCATCCCATGCAAAATAAAGGGCTCCAGGGCCAGTACGCGCCGGGCTCCATCTTCAAGCTGGTGACCGCGCTTGCCGCCCTCGAGAAGGGGTCCATCACGCCTGAGACCAAGTTCTCCTGCGACGGCGTCTTCAGCCTTGGCTCCCATCTCTTCCACGACTGGAAGAAAGGTGGTCACGGGACGTTAGATCTCCGGCAGGCCATCGCCAACTCCTGCAACATCTACTTCTATAATATCGCCCTCAAAGCCGGAATCGGAGAGATCACCCGCGTTGCCCGCGAGCTGGGGCTTGGCGCCCCATCCGGGCTCGGGCTGAGCGGTGAAGCACGGGGCATCATCCCCCCCAAGCCAACCGTTCCGCCGGAGGCAGGCGGATGGTATCCCGGCAACACCGTGATGGCAGGAATCGGACAAGGGATGGTCACTGTCACGCCGATGCAGGCCGTGATGATGGTCTCCGCCATTGCCAACGGGGGGTCCCTCTACCGCCCCTGGGTCGTGCGGAAGGTCGAGACACTGGATCGTGAAATGATCGAGGAGTACGGCTCAGAACTCGTCCGGAAAGTCAATATCGATCCGGATAACCTGGCTATCGTCAGAGAAGGGATGCAGGCGGTCGTCAGCGAGGGGACGGGGGGTCGCGCCAAGATTCCCGGACTCCGGGTGGGCGGTAAGACGGGAACCGCACAGGTTGTAGAGAATAAGAAGAGCGGTTCGCAGCGGGGCGATCAACGGGACAACGCCTGGTTCGTGGCCTTCGCGCCTGCAGATAATCCCCAGATCGCCATTGCCGTGGTGGTCGAGCACGGCGGGTTCGGCGGTCAAGTAGCCGCGCCGATTGCGAAGAGCCTTCTGGAGGCGTGGTTCAAGTTGCCCAAAGAGCAGGGGCCGGCTCAGGTTGCTGAGGCGGAACCGACCGAAGGCGACTGATGGAAGCACATCCTATGTCGATATCTCGCCGCGCCCTCCCTGCCTTCGACTGGCGGCTTGTCGCCGCGGCCCTCGGGCTAGCGGCCCTGAGCGTCCTGATCATCTACAGCACGAGCGGGATGCACGCCTCGCTCTTCCGAAGATCGCTGTACCTGAAACAGGCAACCTGGATGGTGATGGGAGTCTTTGCCATGGTCCTGCTCTGCGTCGTCCCGTACCGGACAACCTGGGGCCTGGCCTATCCGCTGTACGCCTTTCTCCTTGTTGCACTGTTGCTTGTCGCCCTGATCGGCCGAACCGGCATGGGCGCCCAGCGATGGCTCAGCATCGGATCGTTCGCGTTTCAGCCCTCGGAGTTCATGAAGCTGTCACTCATCATCCTGCTGGCTCGCTACTTTGAAGACCACAAGGACGAGTTGCATACGCCTCGGATCTTCATCCTGCCGATCATCCTGACCCTTGTGCCGATGGTCTTTGTCCTGCGGCAACCCGATCTCGGCACCGCCATCATGCTGCTCTTAATCTCCACCAGCATCCTGGTGGTGATGGGGTTGAAGATTCGCTATCTCGTTCTGCTCGGCGCAGCCGGAGCTGCCGTCGCCCCGGTGCTCTGGCACTTTCTGCGTGACTACCAGAAGAATCGAGTGCTCGTATTTATCTATCCTGACATGGATCCCATGGGTGCAGGTTATCATGTCACCCAATCGAAGATCGCCGTCGGCTCAGGCGGATTGATCGGAAAGGGATGGATGGCGGCCACGCAGAGTCAGCTCAACTTCCTGCCGGAGAATCACACCGACTTTATCTTCGCCGGCTTTGCGGAGCAATGGGGCTTCATCGGCTCTCTGGGCCTGCTGCTGGTCTATGCCTACCTTCTTTCAAGGGGCCTCCGCCTCGCCAGAGATGCCCATGACCTGTTCACCATGGTTACGAGCTTCGGCATCGTGTGTATGATGGCGTGGCAGGTAGTCATCAATGTCGGAATGGTGACCGGCATCATGCCGGTGGTCGGCATTCCGCTCCCGCTGCTGTCCTATGGGGGCTCGTCCATGCTGATGAATATGCTGGCCGTCGGCTTCCTGCTCAACATTCACAAGCATCGCTATCTCTATTGAGCGGGCATGAAGCCTTGACAGGTCTCGCTGTCGCTGCTAGAAGTACAGGGTAGAGGGTCTAGCGTACAGGGTGTAGTCTATCTTTTGCGTCCTGTACCCTAGGCCCTAAACCCTTTACCCTGGAGTTTAGGGATGAACTATAAAGAGACACTCAACCTGCCAATCACCGCTTTTCCGATGAAGGCGGATCTCCCGGTGCTCGAGCCGTCCATCCTGACACGGTGGGACGCCTCGGGTCTCTATGATCGGCTCCGCGAGGTCCGGGCTGACCGACAGATCTGGATCCTCCACGATGGTCCACCCTATGCGAATGGCCATATTCATATCGGTCATGCGCTCAATAAGATCCTGAAGGACTTCGTGGTCAAGTCGAAGTCGATGTTCGGCTATAACGCGACCTACGTCCCGGGATGGGATTGCCACGGACTTCCGATCGAGCACCAGGTCGATAAAAACCTGGGCAGCAAAAAGGCGGAGGTGTCGCTGGTCGAAAAGCGACAGCTCTGCCGCGAATACGCCGCCAGGTTCGTCGACATTCAACGGGTGGAGTTCAGACGCCTCGGAGTGCTCGGCAACTGGTCGGTCCCGTATCTCACCATGGATTACATGTACGAGGCGACGATTGTCCGTGAGCTGGGAAGATTATTCGGAACGGGCGCAGCGTACAAAGGCAAGAAGCCGGTCCACTGGTGCGCCTCATGTCGGACGGCCCTGGCCGAGGCCGAGGTCGAGTATGCCGATCATGCATCGCCGTCCATCTACGTCAAGTTTCCACTTACCCCGGATGTCGCGGAGCGGTTGCCGATTCTCCAGGGAAGACGGGCGTGTGTTGTGATCTGGACGACGACACCATGGACGTTGCCGGCGAATCTGGCGATCGCGGTACATCCGGACGCATCCTACGCGATCGTCGAATCGGCCGATGAGTGCTTCATCATCGCCAAAGATCGGCTGGAGACGACGCTTGCCGCGGCAGGGGTGAAAGCGAGCCGGGTCGTCGAGGAAGTACCGGGCCGTACGCTGGAAGGGCTGACGGCCAGACACCCATGGATCGAACGACCCTCGAAGGTTGTGTTGGCCGACTATGTCACGATGGACCAGGGGACAGGGTGCGTACACACGGCGCCGGGGCATGGCGTCGAGGATTATGAGACCGGTCTCCGATACGGCCTCGATATCTATAACCCTGTCGATGCTGCCGGACGGTTCGTCGCGGAGTTGCCGCTTGTCGGCGGCCTGAGCGTCTGGAAGGCCAACAGCACGATCATTGCCGAGCTTCAGCGCCGAGGTCTGCTGCTGTCGGAGGTACAAATCGAACACTCCTATCCCCATTGCTGGCGGTGTAAACACCCGACGATCTTCCGGGCGACGGAGCAGTGGTTCGTCTCTATGGACGCAGCCGTCCTCCCTGATGAAGGCGGCGGACAGACCGGACTGCGCGCCAAGGCCCTGGCTGAGATCAAGCAGGTCCGATGGATTCCCTCCTGGGGCGAGGATAGGATCAGCAATATGATCGCCTATCGCTCCGACTGGTGCATCTCGCGGCAACGGGCCTGGGGGGTCCCGATCGTCGCCTTCTACTGCGCGCATTGCGGCCACATCCTGGCGGACCGGCGGATTGCCGAACATGTTGCGACCATGATCGAACGGACGGGGGCCGACCTCTGGTATACAAACACGGCGGCGGATCTGCTTCCGCCCGGGACCGCGTGTCCCAACTGCAAGGGGACCGATTTCGACAAGGAGCGCGATATCCTGGATGTCTGGTTCGATTCCGGCGTGAGCCACGCGGCCGTCCTCGAGACCAGGTCCGACCAGCAGTGGCCCGCCGACATGTACCTCGAAGGGAGCGATCAGCATCGGGGGTGGTTCCATAGCTCGCTGCTTACCGCAGTCGGGACCCGGGGACGCGCGCCCTATCGGGCGGTTCTGACCCACGGTTTCGTGGTGGACGGCGAAGGCAAGAAGATGTCCAAGTCGCTCGGCAACGTCGTCGCCCCCCAGGAGGTGATTGACCGGTACGGCGCCGAGATTCTTCGCCTTTGGGTAGCGGCTGAGGACTACCGCGACGATATCCGAATCTCCGAGGAGATCTTGAAGCGGCTGGCGGAAGGGTACCGGCGCATCCGGAACACCTGTCGTTATCTGCTCGGCAGCCTGTCCGACTTCCAGCCTGCTCGCGATACGCTGCCGTTCAACGAACTCGATGAAATCGATCGGTTCATCCTGCACCGGCTGGGGCGGCTCGTCGAACGATTGCGCCACGCCTATGAGACGTACGAGTTTCACCTCCTCTATCACGGCCTGCATAACTTCTGCGCCGTGGATCTTTCGGCCTTTTACCTGGATGTCTTGAAGGACCGGGTCTACACCTCCGCCCCTCACTCCCGCGCCAGACGCGCAGCCCAAACCTCGATGTATCAGATCCTTGACGCGCTCGTCAGACTGATGGCGCCGGTTCTCTCCTTCACCGCCGATGAGGTCTGGCAGGTGATGCCCAAGCAGGGCGGCGAAGCGGAGAGCGTACATCTCGCGGAATTCCCGACCGTCCGGTCCGATCTTCTGGACGAGGCCCTTGAAGCCCGCTGGGACGTCTTGCTGTCGGTTCGGGACGAGGTACTGAAAGCCCTCGAAGCCGCTCGCAAAGCCAAGCTGATCGGGACATCGCTGGAGGCGCGAGTTGACCTACTCGTCGAGCCTGCCTTGCTGCCGATCCTCACCCAGTATGAAGGCGATCTGCCGACGCTGTTCATCGTCTCAGCCGTCAGTGTAGGGAGTCTCGCCGAGACGGACGCCGCCGGAAAAAAGGTTGAGGTGCGGGTGGGGCGAGCAGAAGGGTTCAAATGCGCCCGCTGTTGGACCTACAGCGAAAGCGTGGGCCGGTCCATCCCATATCCGGATGTCTGCGCCCGCTGCGCTGGCGTCCTGGAAGAGATAGGGCATGGGGACAGGGTATAGGGTTTAGGGTAAAGGATAAATGACCAAGGATTCAGGCGCTTCGCACTTCGCTCCCCGCGCTTCGTACTAGTCCATGCGTTTCTATGCCGTCGCGCTCACCGTGATCGTCCTCGATCAGGTCTCCAAGCTGTGGATCCAGGCTGTAATGCCTCTCGGCCATAGCATTCCTCTTATCCCCGATTTCTTCGCGATCGTCCATGTCCTGAATCCCGGCGCGGCATTCGGCCTCCTGGCCGCCCAGGCCGCAGGGATTCGAAACCCTTTCTTCATCGGTATCTCCCTCCTGGCCATCGGGTTCATTCTGTACTATCGACATCGCAGGCTTGACAACCATCCGCTTGCCTCACTGGGCTTGAGCCTGATCCTGGGGGGCGCTGTCGGCAACCTGCTGGATCGGTTGAGAATCGGCATGGTCATCGACTTCATTGATGTCCACTACTACCAGTACCACTGGCCCGCGTTCAACGTCGCAGACTCCGGCATCACCGTCGGCGTATCGCTGATGATGATCACGATGATCCTTGATGAACGTCGAGGACGTCACCGTGGATCAACCTCATGAGCGGTGATGAGGTCCGCGAACTCATAGCCGATGCCTCGGCTGGCGGCCTGCGCCTGGACCGCTACCTCTCCACCGCGACAGGGCTTCCACGATCACAGATCCAGCGCCTCATCAAAGCCGGCCGGGTGCTGGTCGATGGTCGCCACCCGAAGGCGAGCGCCACAGCCCATCCGGGCCAGCAGATCAGCCTCTCGATTCCGCCGCCACGGCCATCCACCCTTACCCCCGAACCGATTCCCCTGGACATCCTGTACGAAGATACCGACATGCTGGTCCTGAATAAGCCGGCTGGGCTGGTCGTACACCCCGCCCCCGGGCATCAGGTCGGGACGCTGGTCCACGCCATTCTGTATCACTGCCCGGATTTACCCGGGATCGGCGAGGAGCGACGACCGGGGATCGTGCACCGGCTCGATAAAGAGACGTCCGGGGTGATGGTCGTGGCCAAGACCGACGTGGCCATGGCCTCCCTCGCCACCCAATTCAAGGGGCGACGGGTGAAGAAGACCTACATCGCGCTGGTGCATGGCGAGGTCAAACAGCCTGAGGGGCAAATCGCTGCCGACATCGGTCGTCACGAACGGGACCGGAAACGAATGGCGGTGCGCACACGCAAAGGCCGGGAGGCGGTGACCAATTATCGGGTGCTGAAGCACCTCAGTGGCTTCACGCTATTACAGCTTCAGCCACATACCGGCAGAACCCACCAGATCCGGGTCCACCTGTCCGCAATCGGCCACCCGGTGGTGGGCGACAAGGTGTATGGGGGGCGGAGGGAAAGAAAGGAAGCGGTCAGCATGAAGGCGGAGCGACACCTCCTGCATGCCTGGAAACTCGGCCTGTTCCACCCGAGGACCGATGCGTGGATGGAGTTCGAAGCCCCGCTGCCGCCGGACTTCACAAGCCGGCTTCACACAGAATCCTAGGTAGACACCAGCTTGCTCAGATCTTCTCCCGGTTCACCGTATAGCGAAAAAGCATAAGTTCAGATCGAATACGTTTAGTGTCAGGCGGGAGTCTGTGATACCCACGCCAATAGTAATCAGTATACTATCCCGTCGATTTTTATACGCGATCGTATCACCACTATCGGCATGCTTGACCGCTTGTTCATAAAATGTACTATACTATATGGTATGGTAATAATTGCTGTCACATTGCGGGCGCTACGTATCCGAATCGGATCGGCCGATAGTTCGGAATCATGAAGATGGAATATCCGTCACCTTCACCTGTCGATCAGGACATCCACCGTCCCCAATCGGCCTCGGCGACCTCTTTGCGCGCTCTGCTCGTTGAAAACGACCAGGTCGACGCCGAACTGCTGGCGCGCGCGCTCACGCATGGCGGCTTTCACGTCACGTCCGTGCGTGTCGAAACTGCGGAGCAGATGCGCGCGGAGCTGGCGCGCGCCGATTGGGATGTCATTGTCTCCGACGACGCGCTGCCGACCTTTGACGGCATGGCAGCATTGAAGCTCCTGCGATCAACCGGGAAAACGATTCCGTTCATCCTCGTGTCCGGTACCGTGTCCGACGAGACCGCGATTGAAGCTGTCAGAGCGGGCGCGCGCGATTATATTCGCAAAGATCAGCCGGCACGCCTGGTTGCGGCGGTCCGGCGCGAACTTGACGCCGCCCGCATTCAGCGCGCTCAGCCCCAGTCCGGCGCGCCGCCTATGTGGCGCCGCATCGGGATTGCGCCTCGCCTGGTGTCCGGTTTTCTTGTGGCAACGCTCTTGTTCGCCGTGTTGGGCATCTGGTCCGCAGTCGTGTATACGCGGGCGGTTGAGCAGACCGTGATAGCCGGCGCGGAGCAGAGCGCGCGCTACTTGAGCGTGAGCGTTGCCGAACTGGATGAAAGGAGCGGCACGCCTGACCTGTTTTCCAACCGGTCGGCCTACCTGCAGGAGTTGGTGGAGAAAGTGGCGCGGGTGCAGAAGCGGGACATTGGGGTCGTAGACTTACACAAGCGCGTTGTTGCGGATGTGATCACAAAAGATATCGGGGTGACGTATACGCACGATGAAGGCAATGAAGTGGCGCTGACCATCCAGGATGGTCTGGCGCGCACGTTCGTTGAGAGAAGCGAGGACTATCCTGCCGGCATCCGCCGGATAGTCGTTCCGATCCAGGCCAGTGATGGGAAGATCGTAGGCGCGCTGCTGTTGGATTACACCGCGTCCTACGAAAACGCAATACGGCATGCTGCAGTGCAGGCGCGCCGGATCTTCATTACCGGTCTCCTGGCGTTGGCTGTTGCGGCAGGTATCGGTTGGAGGGCATCGCGGTCGATCGCGAGGCCGATCCATCAACTGCGCGCTGCCGTACACAGACTGGGACGACAGGAGCTGGACGCGCCAATCTCGATGGAATGCCCCGGTGAAATCGGCGACCTGGCCGCCGCGTTCGAACAGATGCGCGTCAATCTGATCGCCGCGCTGGACGCGCGGGCCAATCTGGAACAGACGCTTGCCGGAAGCAATCGATCCCTGCGTAGGCTGGTCAACAGAGCGCCTATCGCGGGTATGGTGCTCGACTTCAACGGCGTCGTGCGGATGTGGAGTCTCGACGCCGAACGGTTATATGGTTGGGCTGAGCGGGAAGTGTTGAACCGTTTCGCACCAGGGATTCCACCCGACAAGCGCGATGAATTTGATGTGTTGTGCAAGCGGCTTGCAGCCGGCGAGGTCGTCACCGGGCATGAGACCACGCGACTGACAAAAGACGGCGCGCTGCTGGACGTTGCGCTGTCGCTTGCACCCTGGAGCGATTCGCGAGGCAATGTGACGGGCTTTATCTCGATTGCCATCGACAATACCGACCGCAAGCGCGCGGAGGTTGCGCTCCGCGAAGCACACGCTGAAATCACCGCCTCGGTACGCGAACTGGAACGCCGTACGGCGGAACTGCATCTGCTGCGCGAAATGACCGACCTGATCCAAGGCAGCGTCAGCATCGAGGCGGCGCATGAGGTCACGCAATGCTATCTGCCGCGACTGTTCCCTTACGGCACGGGCGCGCTCTATGTGCGTTCGCCTTCGCGTGACCTCCTGGAACAGACGTCGGCATGGGGCGATCGGGCGGCTCACCTGGGCCCCACCTTCACATCTGGAGACTGTTGGGCGCTGCGGCGCGGGCAACCCCATTACGTGCACGCCAGTCGCGAGCTGTTGTGCCGTCATACGTTTGCCGCCGAGGGGGGAGAGTGGATATGCTGCCCCCTACTGGCATACGGCGAGGTGCTGGGTATCCTGCACGTCTACCGCCCGGAGCGCGATACCACGAGTAGCTCGGAGCAGGCCTTCCTGACCTTGGCCGAGACCGTTACCAGCAGCCTCAGCCTCTCCCTCGGAAACCTGCGCCTGCGTGAGACCCTGCGCCAGCAATCGATCCGCGATTCGTTAACCGGTCTGTTCAATCGCCGCTATCTGGACGAGACCCTGCCGCGCGAAATCCTGCGCGCCGCACGCACCGGTTCGACGCTGGGCGTGATGATGTTGGATATCGACCATTTCAAGCAGCTCAACGATACCCACGGGCACGACGCCGGCGACGCAGTCCTCTCTGCGCTTGGCAGATTCTTGCAGCATCACGTGCGCGGCGACGATATTGCGTGTCGATACGGCGGCGAAGAGTTCACGCTGATTCTGCCCGGCGCGTCCCTGGACGCCGTATGCGATCGTGCGGAGCAGTTACGTGTCGGCGCGCAATCGCTCGTGGTCCGTTTTAACAATACGCAACTGGACATGATCACACTCTCGCTTGGCGTCGCCATGTGGCCGCAGCATGGCGAGACGGAAGACCTGTTGCTGCAAGCGGCGGACGCGGCCCTGTATCGCGCTAAACAGGGAGGCAGAAATCGCGTCGAGATCGCCGCATGACGGCGGGCGGCACCTCCTGCATGTCTGGAAGTGTGGCCTCTTCCACCCGAGGACTGATGCGTGGATGGAGTTCGAGGCCCCACCTCCGCCGGACCTCAGCTTGCTGCGGGATAGTCCACTTGGTAGAATCTGCACGCAAGAAACCGCTGAGTGCCTGCGAACCGATCCTGAAGAAGCCGACGAAGACGCGACGCCCAGGCGTGACCATGGGAGAAATGAGGAACAAATAATGACCGGAAGGGTGCCCGCCTTCATTGGTGTAGTGCTGGGTGTAATCTTCATGGCGGGGTGTGCGAAGCACGATATCCATCTCAAGACCGCCAGGGTAAGTTCTTCAGCCGTCTATTGCATCTTCGATCCATCCTGTACGGTGACCGCCACCGACAGCAGTACCACACCTATTCCGATGAAGGCTGGGGGAACGGCCTTTATCGAGTCCCGTACCTTTGCCGGTAAGCCTGGTACGCCGGCAAGCGGTCTGTACGGGTATGAGTACCGGATTGATCT
>UBJH01002587.1_pt1 | contig 14719 bp, 15 predicted proteins | sample 2193721 | NCBI WGS metagenome assembly UBJH01 (sample SAMEA4703186, study PRJEB27089) | metagenome | reverse complement strand
CCAGTACAACCCATCCGCCAATACGTGCAAGTGAGCATGCCAACCCGCCGCCCCCCGCGTAATCTCCAACGTCACCAGATACCCCTTGACGTGTTGCTTCCACGATCGCCGGCGCCGCAATTCACGAAAACAGCCCCGCAGAAACGCTATTTGTGCCGCCAAATCCGACGACGACCGCACAGTAAACGTCATCATCCGAACCACCGGCCACGCTTCCACGATTTTGTCAAATCGCCTGACCATCTCTTGCGACCTCAACGCCATACAGACCAGACAGAAACGGTCCCGGCAACGATTCGACCGCAGGACCACCGACCGCGTAGGCACATGCCGGTACGCCATCCACTCGCGGGAGCAGCTTTCCATACGCGCCGCCCGGCCCTCTTCGCTTGCCGCCTTCAGCGCATCCACAACCAGAAGCGAATCACGGCGAAGAGCTCCCCACCCCACACGGCGCGGTTGCCCGACTTGCTCACTTGTTTCTATGAGATCAAGACAAGTAGAGCAGCCCCCCGATTGTGCCGGTTTACCCGCTGAAACGGCATCGCTGCGGTGCGCCTCGGCCCTCCCTATCGGATTGACAGGGGACGCTATCGCTAAGGGTAGGGAAGGTAAAGACTCTTCCCCACCCTTGCCCCTATCAACCGACAGGGTCCCGCCGCTGGCTAGCACGCGCGACGCTCTGCCTTTTTCAGTTTGATCGTACCCGAAGCCAAGAGGAACAACGGAAGACGTACAGGGAATGCCTGAAAGGTTTAATTGACAGCCGCAGGCCGACGAAAGAGCCAAGTGGGGCGACACCTGCCCTCCGTCCGCGTCACCAACACAACAGCCGGTAGAAGCGCCTAGAGCCTCTACCGGCCTGGTAACACTTGTGTTATAATTGCGCTGCTGACGTGAAGCTGATCTCTTCATGTCCGCCCGTGGCGCCCGGTCCTCGTTGCTCGTAACAACGGGGAAGGCGCTTTTTCTTTTAGTGGAAGGCTACACTTTCTCTCTTATACGACGTATCACTTATCGACGTCGGTGAAAGCTATTGACTCCGGTATGGCGCCTGTCCGGCAAACCCGCGTTCATGCTTCTACACGCTCAGCACGAACGGGAAAAAGTTAATTGTTTTTAATGTACATAGGTACATGACGGTTAGCCAGGCAGGTTCTGCAGTGTGGGATTTACGGTAGAGGTCAAAAAGCTGAATCGGAAGGCTTAGCGAGAGCGTTGGGCAGACTTATACGATTCGGCCTGTGCTCGCTGCGCCCAGCCGGTGTTGGGATGGGTCGCGACGATCTGTTCGTACAGGGCACCGGCGTCTTTTAGGCGACCCATATCACGGTAGGCTCTAGCGAGATGCAACTGCGCCTCTGGAAGCAACGGCTCCTGAGCAAATTGCTCGATCAGTCGAGTGTACGTCTCGGCCGCTTTATCATAGTTGCGCTCTGCCAGGTATGTATCTCCGACTCCAAGGCCCGCCGAGAAGGCTAACAGACCTCTCGGATTTTTTTCGAGGTAAGTGGTGTACGCAGTTCGCGCCTCGTTGTACTTGCCGACTGTGTAGTAATGGGTACCGAGACGAAGCGTAGCCTCCGCGGCGGCTGCGGTTCTGGGGTAGCGATGAATGACGTCATGTAGGAGTCGAAGACCTTCTGTCTGTTTCGCGTCATCAGAGCCGCTTCGCGAAATCACTTCGAGCTGGCTCACCGCCTTCCGCAAGAGAGCCGCAGATTCCGTTTCCTTCCGGCTGTTCCAAAAGGAATAGCCCGCGATCACGATAGAGAGGGCCAGCAGGCCAACGGCCGCCCCAACAGCCCACCTCCATCGGTCGGTGACCGAGGCCAAGACTCGTGTCGTACTGTCCATCACACCATGGCGTGCGTCAGCGCGCCAACCAGAATCGGGATTGTTTGTACGAGGCCGCGTCATGATATGGTTCTACTCCCTATGAAACCACAGGGCGCTGGTGCGCCCGACAGGACTTGAACCTGCGACACAGGGTTTAGGAAACCCTTGCTCTATCCATCTGAGCTACGGGCGCCCGGTTGCACATCGCACCGAAGTGAGGCTTATCGATCAGAACTGGATCAAGGAGAAGACTTCCCGGTCTCCGAACCGCTCTCTCCCTTGCAGAGCCAACAGCTCAACCAGGAAGGCTACGCCGACGACTTGGCCGCCGAGGCGCGTAATAAGATCGATCGCGGCAGTCATCGTCCCCCCGGTGGCAAGCAGGTCGTCCGCCATCAGAATCCGCTGATTCGGCAGAATAGCATCCTGGTGGATCTCCAGTGTATCGGCGCCATACTCCAACGCATAGGTGGTGCGGTGCGTCTTGTACGGCAGCTTACCCGGTTTTCGGATCAACGTCGTGCCCGCATGAAGTCTATAGGCCAGTGCGGCAGCGACAATGAATCCCCTCGCCTCCACACCAACCACCAGATCGATATGTCGGTCATGAAATCGCTCAGCCATCTGATCAATCGCTGTACGGAAAGCCTTGCCGTCCGCGAGCAGCGGCGTAATATCCTTAAAAACGATTCCCTTTTTTGGGAAATCCGGAATGTCCCGGATTTTCTGTTTAAGCGATTCGCTCGACATCTGTGCCGTACCTCAGAAAATAGCGATTAGCGATCAGCCATCAGCCTCAGATAAGGCAGAAAACGTACCAAAACGGGGCTGACACCTGACTACTGAAGGCTGATCGCGTGGCTAGGAAGATAACAAAATGGTCGGGGCGATTGGATTTGAACCAACGACCCCTTGCTCCCGAAGCAAGTGCGCTACCAGACTGCGCTACGCCCCGACATCATTCGTCCCATCCTTGCTCGCCGATCAACTTCACGAAGTTACAGTTCCCGAGTTCCGCCCAGCAGACGGTCGTCCCTCTTTTCGTACCCTTCTTGAGAGCTTGAATCCATGGCCGACCGACCGGCAGCACCAAGCGTCCGCCGTCGGCAAGCTGTTCAGTAAGGCACTGTGGGATGCTAGGAGCGCCTGCGCTCACGATGATCGCGTCAAAAGGCGCCTTATCCTTCCAACCGATGGACCCATCCCCTATCCGAATCCACGTGTGGTGGTACCCGAGCGACTCAAGGCGGTATCGGGCGCGTGACGCAAGTCTCCGATTTCGCTCAATCGAGTATACCTTCACGCCTAATTCCGCCAGAATGGCCGTCTGATATCCTGATCCGGTCCCGATCTCCAGGACCCGCTGATCTTTCTGCAACTCAAGCAACTCTGTCATCAGCGCTACCATAAACGGTTGCGAAATCGTTTGCTTCTCGCCAATCGGCAGTGAATAATCGCCGTAAGCGCGCCCCCAGAAGGCCTCTTCCACAAACAGATGTCGGTGGACCTTGGCCATTGCGTGCAGGACGCCCTGGTGCGTAATCCCGCGTCTCACGAGCTGCTCGGCCACCATCCGCTGCCGGGCAACCGCGTAATCCATTATGGAATCGCAAACCTGTTATGTTATACGCGTCAGTTGACGGTTACGTCACGCGGTTACCGGCGCCGCCCTACCGTCGACGATAGCTCATCCCACGGGAATTTCCATCTCCGGAGCTTCTTCACAGCGCTCGAGTTGGTCAGATCGAGATGAAGCGGTGTGATCGAGATCGATCCTGCCGTCACCGCGGCATAATCGCTGTCTTCCGATGGCTCCCATGTGGGTTCCTTCCCACCAATCCAGTAATAGGCCTTTCCTCGCGGATCGACCTTTCTCACGATAATGTCATCATAGCGTCGCCTTCCCTGTTGTGTAATCGCCACACCTTTAATCGCTGAAGGGCGACAATTTGGGACATTGACGTTCAGCATGGTATTAGCCGGCAGGCCGTTTTTTGTGATCAGCTTCGCCACCATCACAGCGGCCAGCCCTGCTGCGGTGAAATTCACCCGCCGACGCGCGACGACGGACAGCGCAAACGCCGGGAGCCCAAGCAGCGTAGCTTCAAAAGCGGCTGACACGGTCCCGGAGTAGGTCACATCATCACCCATATTTCCGCCGATATTGATTCCTGAAGCGACCAGATCGAACTTTCGGTTGATCATACCCATGAGCGCCAGCGCAACGCAATCAGTCGGCGTGCCATCAACCGTAAACCACGTCGGCGCCACCTTGGTGACGCGCAACGGCCTGTTTAACGTGAGAGAATGTCCGGACGCACTACGCTCACGATCCGGCGCCACGACCCACACCTCGCCGAGTGTGGATAGCGCATTCGCAAGCATCCGAAGTCCTCGCGCATGGATACCGTCATCATTAGAAATCAGAATATTCATTCAGAACTGAAAAAAAGAGCAGAGACGCACTCTGCCCTTCGGTGATCTCGTATATGGATATGTCTGACTGGTCGGGGCGATTGGATTTGAACCAACGACCCCTGGCCCCCCATGCCAGTGCGCTACCAGGCTGCGCCACGCCCCGAACATGCGATGGTTATACGTCAGGGGGAATTTCTGCGTAATAACGATGAGATCCGCTTCAGTTCTTCCTTCACCAGTCGGATAGAATCCAGCGCGGTCGGCGGGAACGGCTCCTGCTCTGCGGCCAGATGGCGTCTGGCGCCCGCAATGGTGAATCGCCTCTGGTAGAGCAGCTCCTTGATGCAAAGCACGGCCAGGACATCATTGCGTCGATAGAGACGCTGTCCGCTTGGACTCTTGGCCGGCCGCAGCGTTGCAAACTGTGTCTCCCAGTAGCGAAGGATGTAGGGTTGGACTCCGGTCAGTTCCGCAACCTCTCCAATCTTAAAATATAGTTTCTCGGGAATTGCAGAACCGCCGTCAAGACCAGGGAGAAGCCTTTGTTGCGATCGAGGTTTCGTTCTAACTAACCTCATCCGTGCACTGGGCACAGCCTTGCCTCTTCCGCGCCGACTCGAACGCTACCCGCCGAAATTATTCACAGCCTGGTGTAGAGCTTTACCCGGCTTGAATTTCAACACCTTGCGAGCTGAGATCGTAATTGGGTCGCCGGTCTGGGGGTTTCGCCCTTTTCTCGCTCGCTTGGCTTTGACCTGGAAAGAGCCGAAGCCGACAAGCTGGATCTTCTCCCCTTTCTTCAGAGCGTTCTTCACAATATCGAGGGTCGCCTCCACTGCTTCCATCGCCTGTTTCTTGGCGAGGCCTCTTTCAGCAACGATCGAAGCTATGTCAGCCTTGGTCATTGTTCCCCTTCCCTTTCAGGAACACACAGCCATTCTCTTGTGGCGTCGTCCTGTACAATTACCCCACGCTTCAGAACCGTGTGTCTCCCAACCATTCTTCCAATATTCGCTGATATGATAGAGAGCGGGCGAAGGGTTGTCAAATCCTTTTTCCAGATACCACCTTATTGGATGATCGAATCGTTTGAGCCCCCTGAGTCGCTGGAAAGGATGCGGAACGGGTCGCTCGACGCCGGAGGCACAGAGACGCGATAGGCATAGCTCAGAGTTCGTCCCATCAGCGCTACGTAGATCAGGCCCCCCAGCGCGAGTACCAGAGCCCCCAGTCCGGCGATCGTCGCCTGGGCTGTGATCAAGCCGCCAGCAAGCGTCAGGACGCCGACATTCAACAAGACAAAGACAATCGGACGACAGCGCAACAAAGAGAGTTCTGTAATCGCCAGCTTTGGCCAACCTCTGCGGTCGCGTACGCCGACAACAAAACCCGGAAAGAGCTTAAAAGACATCCCGATGATGAAGTTCGTCACCCACCCGAGCAGTCCCAACACCCCGTATGCTCCCGCAATCCTATTGCCAAGGGCGCCGTCCGGATCAATCCACAGCAGTGAGAATCCAAGTCCAACGGCGAGCAACAGACAGACGACACCTGCCAGCGCATGCCGCATCGTCCAATCGATCGGTATCCGCCGGTTACGCATAAGCGTCTGAAGTATGCCGACATAGGTAAGCAGAGCCAACAGGATCACCACACTCCAGACGGTTGTCCCTGGAATCCAGCCTAGAAGCGCCATCGCCAATCCGGCGACGCCGACGGCAAGGCCGTACACTTGCCAGACCGCCACACGCGGCAGCGTCAGTTCGGACAAGAGAAACGCCGGCGCCATCCGATAGGAGATGGAACAGATGGTCAGACTCACCCATCCAAGCGCCGCAAGATGCGCGTGACTGGCCAGGTTGGTGAGAACATTTCCGGAAAGAAACCCGCGAGATTTATCCAACGCAAGAAGAAAGCCAAGCGTAGCCGCGAGCAACAGAAACCCGATCGATATGCACATGCCGGTTTCGGCCGCGCTCCGGTGCCAGGCAGGACCAAGGCAGTGCCACATGTTCATCGCAAAGAAGATCACGCTGAGCACAATGACTGCCGCCGCCATCCAGGTTGGCGGCCATGCTCCGATCAGCATGTGCGTCATGAGACCTGTCGCGCTGAAGATGTACAACCCGAACTGCCAGCGCGCCAACCTCGGAAAGCGCAAGGGTCGTTTCGTCATCGCCGGGACAAGCCGATACATGACCCCCATGATCGCAGAAGTGATCCATCCGAGCGTAAAGGTGTGGGTGGTCGCTAAGAGCCGCGGCTGATAGAAAAAATCCATTAAATCACCAATCACCCACGGGATTACCGACACGCCCAGCCCGAACAGGGCCACAGCAGAAATGAAAAAGTGTATCGGAAGGCGCGCCATTCGCATAAGTTCTCGATCCGGAGCACTCGCGGCTATCGGTTCGGCAGCCTGCCCTGACGCTGTAGGCTTGTTTTGTTTTGGATCGAGGTCGATCTGCAATCTGTCAGATCGATGCAAGTTCATCGTATGTTCCTCTGAAAGCCGATTACTTTCTCACCCGGCGTCCACTAACGAGACAGACCGTTTATCCTGCAAACCGGACGTCGCCATATTACCCAGGAACAGCAACACAGCAACAACATTCAGCAGTCCGCCCCCCAGCCTCCCCGGCCACCACGCCGTCACGTCCCCAACCACTCGCACTATGAGCGACAGATGAAGCAAAACGAGATGGCCATAGAAGGCCGGGCGAAACGGTAAGGCAATTCCCAGTACAGATGGAAAGATGATCGGGGCGTGTCCCATAATCATCGAGAACACAAAGCCGACGAATATGGCGTGCAGCGTCGCATCGTAGCCGTCCGGGATGTCATGTGCATGAACAGCATGCACAGTTGCATGATGGTGAGCCGCCACTCCGCCAAAGCTTAAGGTAAGTAGCCCGGCTACCGCGAGCCACACGTAGCCTGAAAGCAAGCTGAGCGCAACAAATCGATGCAGTCCTGTCTTGTGTATCGCGTGTCGCGCCATATCGTGACGCAGCAACCAGACGCTCAATCCAACCAGGCCCAGCCCGCTCAGTCGCGATCCAATGTCAAAAGCCGTTCCGACAGGAATAAGGCCGGCCATAAAGAGAGCAATAGCAACCAGAAACGAGAGCCGATGTCGTTGCGCAAGCGGAAGAAAACGACTTAACTCCAGTCGTTCGCCCGCAATCGTCAGGATCAGGAAGGCGGCCCACCAACTGACGACACTGACAATCGACCACCCGTTAAGCCACAGGATGTTGCCTGCCAACCACACAAGCGCTCCAAGCCCCATAGTCACCGTAAACAGCGCCGGTTGTTCCCGAATGAGATAAATGAACGTCACGACCAATACAACACTGCCCAAGGTCATGAATACCGGACCCACCGCACCGGGCACACCGGCAATCAGCGCAACGGCGCCCGCCCCGGTACACAGAGGTCCGACAGCAGGCCACCACTTCGCTATGGCTACAGCCCGCTCCAACCCGATCAGCGTGCCCAAAAAACCGGACACCATCAACGGACCGTGTACATCCGGCAACGTCAAAGGGACGATCGACCACTCCCAACCCAGGCGGTAGAGTCCTCCCAGCAGCGCAGTGAGCAGAGCGAACATCCCGGCCGCCATCAGCGGAAATCTGAACGAGCGTCGCAGCGAGCCGGTTGAGCTGTGCCGTACTCGCTCCGGAATCGCTTGTTCCAACCGCCGTGAAGGCTGTATCGCAAGAAGCACGCTCACGCTCAGCGCAAACAGCGACGTCATCGTCAACGCCGAAAGAACACACCACGAACAGATCGATTTGATCACCGCAACCTGCAGGTAGATCAGCCACGCCGATATCACCACGCCGATTCCGGCGATCGCGGCGATCATGCCCAGCATACGCCGACTGTCGAGCCTCACGGCCATGACTGAAAGACCAAGCAGCAGCAGGTACGCCGCGATACCGAAGGCAGCGAGGGGAATTCCCCAGATCTCAGAGTACGCGCCTTGATTGACGACGTCGCATCCCTCTGCAAGGCAGAAACCCGGCGTCTCCGCGCGATGCCGCCACAGCAGGTAGCCGGAGTCCGCCAGTCCGAACAGCGCAAGCACCGGGAGCGTCGGCAGCCATCGTCGAGCTCGGCGGCTACCGATCGCCTCAGTAGACTTCAATTGAGACCTGGGTGCGCCGTCGCGCGTACTCGGCGATTACTTCGAGCACTGTTCGGGAAACCGGTATCAAGCGGGTGTCGGCCGGTACCCGGTCGAGCGTATAGATCTGAACCCCACGCGGGCGAATCTCAGCAACCCGGTCGGACCACTCGCGGATCGCCACGGGGGCCGTGTTCGCCACCCTGCCCCACACGAACATCGTTTGCAGCACTACGCCGTCGAGCTGCGCTAACCCCTGGAGCATCTGGGCGAAATCCCACCCTTTGGCGGGCAGATTGATCCGCCGCATGAGTGCCTCGCTCGCGGCATCCAACTTCATCAACTTGAGATCAATCCCTTGCAACGCGGCGCGTACCTCCGAGCGATACACGGTGGAGCTATTCGACAGAATGGCCAGCTTGGCGTCCGGCATATAGAGATCCCGCAGATCGGACGCGGCCTTAACGATCGCCTGTAATTCGGGATGAAGCGTGGGCTCGCCGTTGCCGGAAAATGTAATAACGTCGATGAGGATCTGCTCACGGCATAACTGCTGCAGCCGTCTCTCTAAAGCTTCGGCTACCTGGTTGCCGGTAGGAAGATCCGTCGGCGAGTCGCTACCCTGCACGATCGGCTGTGCAGTCCACCCGCACTGGCAGTACCGGCAGTTAAAGGAACAGAGCTTGGCTCCTGCGCCCAGCAGATTGACGCCCAGCGAGCGGCCCAATCGTCGAGAAAGCAGTGGGCCGTAGACCAGATCCTCTTTCACTAGCCGGTGTCGGCGTACATCTCTCGTCATTGAGTATGGTGTTCGACTTCCTGGCTCACTTGCTCAGGCGCATCGAGTATGGCCACGTACGGAAGGGCCCGCCCCTGCCCATAGGCGTCCAGGCCGTAGCCGATCACCCAGGCATCGGGTACCTCAAAGCCGACATAGTCCGCGCGGATGGCCACCTGCCGCCGACTCGGCTTGTCCAGGAGCACGCAGGTGCGCAGCCAGCTCGGATCCTTAGCGGCAAGATGCGCGCAGACCATGCTGAGCGTTCGCCCCGAATCCAGGATGTCATCTATGAGCAGCACGGTGCGCCCCGCAAGATCCAATGCACTGTCCTTGTGAAGCTGTACCAGCCCGCTGGAAGCCACCAACGGGCCGTAGTGCGAGACGGACATCAGGTCCACCTGGGGCTCTATTCCAAGACGTCCCAGTGCCCGTACCAGGTCGCCCAAAAAAATAAACGCACCGGTGAGCAGACCAATCAGAACCGGCGTCGGCTCCGGCAGGTCGTGGGCGATCGCGCGCGCCAGTTCCTGTACCCGTACCGCAATCGTCTGTTCATCGAAGAGAACCAGATGGTTAAGCACTCTTCCCCCGTATGCAACACTAGCATGGTCTATTTCGTCTTTCTCGTCTGTTCCGTCGATTTCGTCTCCGACCAAACAGACCAGACAGACCAAATGACTAGATAGACTAATCGCCCAAACAGACCATCTCACCTTGCAGGTACAAAGGGGTTGCTCCCGTGATCGCTACGGAGACAAAGCTGCCGTCTACTACCCCTTCACCTCCAAAATGGACAATCTTATTCTGCCTGGTCCGACCGGTATGGCGATCGGTATTCCCTTTGGCATCTTCACGATTCACCAACACCTCGACTGTTCGGCCCACATACGCACGGTTGCGCTCAAGCGACAGTCGGTTCATGAGCGCAAGCGCCTGCTCCAACCAACGGCCTTTCACCTCCTCAGAGAGCTGATCAGGCATCCGTTCCGCCTCTGTGTGGGGCCTCGGCGAATACTTGAACATGAAGGCGCCATCGAACCCAACCTCCTGCATCAGGTCCAGAGTCGCCTGAAAGTCCTCCTCCGTTTCACCGGGAAACCCGACAATAACATCCGTTGTGATCGCGATCTCGGGTGTTCTGGCGCGCAGCAGTGCAACCTTTTTCAGGTACTCATCCCGAGTATGGCCACGCTTCATTTGATGCAGAATCCGATCAGAGCCCGATTGAACAGGCAGATGGATCTGTTCGCACAGACTCGGCAACGCCGCGATGGCTGCTGCCAGTTCGTCGGTCACATCGAGAGGATGCGGGCTCGTAAACCGGACCCGCATGTAATCGCCCACAAGCTGATCGATCTGACGGAGCAGTTCCACAAAGCTGATCGGAGGCAGGAGCTTCCTCCCATAGGAGTTGACAGTCTGTCCTAACAGCGTGACCTCGCGGTACCCCTGGCGCTTGAGCCGACGGATCTCCTCCACGATCTCCTGCGGGGGTCGGCTGCGCTCACGGCCACGAGTGAAAGGAACGACACAAAAGGTACAGAAGTGATCGCAACCCTCCATGATGCTGACCCAGGCCCTGATATTGCTTTGACGCTGAACCGGCGCACTCACAGGGTAGGAGTAGCCGGGTGTTCTCGCCGTCGCAATGCCTCTCGTCGTCCCAGCCTGAAGCAGTGATGGAATGGCCGTAAGCTGTCCAGGGCCGACGACAAAGTCCAGGTACGGAAAACGGTTCAGCAGCGCCTGCCCTTCCTGCTGCGCGACACAGCCGCAGATACCGATCTTCAGGTCGGCGCGCTCCCGTTTCAGTATCTGAAAGGACCCAAGACGACTGTATACCTTGTGCTCCGCCTTCTCGCGGATCGCACAGGTATTCAGAAGAATCAGATCGGCCTCCTCCTCACGCTCAGTGAGGGTATACCCCTCTCGAAGCAGGAGTCCGCTGATCCGCTCCGAATCAAGATCATTGGCCTGACAGCCAAAGGTAATCAGCTTCAGCTTGGGCATCGCATCAACCTCTTACGGCGTTCAGCGTCCGAGCGTGCAGCGTTCTGAGAAAGAATGGACACTTACGCACACGCAGTACACGACCAACGCAATAACGCAATCAATGCGGTTACCGTCAGCTACGAAGTGCGTCAAGGGCTCGCTCGATCCGCTCTACTCCCTTCCTGATGTCATCCATCGGCGTCGCGTACGAAAGGCGAAGATGCGCATCGCTTCCGAATTCGCTGCCTGGAACCAATACGACACGGGCCGTTTGCAAGAGGTAGGCTGCCATCTCGGCGGAGTTTCGAATAGGGCAGCCGTTCGCCACTGCTCCGTAGAATCTGGAGAAATTGGGAAAGAAATAGAAGGCGCCTTCAGGGTTCGTGCATGTGATGCCGGGGATGGCATTCAGCCGACCGAGAAGATACCTCCGACGCCGATCGAATTCGCCCACCATGTTGCGGAGACTATCATGCGGGCCGAGCAGGGCGGCAACCGCAGCCTTCTGCGCGATCGAGGTGGGATTCGACGTGACCTGACTTTGGATCGTGCCCATCGCCTTGATGATGTCCGCCGGACCTGCCGCGTACCCGATCCGCCAACCGGTCATTGCGTACGCCTTTGAGACGGTATTGACGACAATGGTTCGCCTTTTCACCTCCTCGCCGAGCGAGGCGACGCTCACATGGGCATGCCTGTCGTAGGTTAGAGGCTCATACGCCTCGTCCGAAATCACCAACAGGTCTCGCTCTACCGCCAGCGCGGCGATGGCCCGCAAATGTTCCAGCGGGATCATCGCGCCGGTCGGATTACACGGACTATTGAGCAGGATCGCCTTGGTCTTCGGCGTAATGGCCGGCTCCAGCGCCTCACGAGTCAGGTGGAACCCATCCTCCTCCCGCGTCTGTACGATGACCGGTCTCGCATCGACGAGGCGGATCTGCTCCGTATAAGTGACCCAGTAAGGAGCCGGGATAATTACCTCATCCCCCGACTCAAACAGTACCTCGGCGATATTGAATAATGAATGCTTCGAACCGCACGAGACGATCACCTCTGCAGGGTTGTAGGAGAGGCCATTATCGCGCTTCAGCTTTGTGACGATGGCCTGTTTTAACTCGTCGATACCGGCCGCGGCCGTGTATCGTGTGAATCCCTCGCGGATCGCGGTAATCGCCGCTTCCTTGATATGGTCCGGCGTCTCAAAATCCGGCTCCCCGAGTCCAAAGTCCACAACATCGATCCCCTCCGCCTTCATCTGTTTAGCGATTGCAGCCATAGCCAGTGTGGCAGAGGGACTCGTATTCCTCGCGCGACTTGACAGATGCACCGTCATGGTTTTTGTCTCCGTATTCAGCCTGTCTCCGTTGTACTCGCTAACGCGAGCTGATCCGCTCCTTGAGCATCCGTTCCACCATCGGCGTGACGAACTGGGATACGTCCCCGCCGAGCAGGGCAACCTCCTTGACCAGTCGAGAACTGAGGTAAGAATACTGCTCGTGAGGCATAAGGAAGACCGTCTCGATCTCTTCGTTCAGCTTTCGATTCATCAATGCCATCTGAAATTCGTATTCGAAGTCGGAGAGGGCGCGGAGACCGCGGATGACAACGCGCGCGCCCCGTTGATGCATATAATCCACCAGCAGACCATCAAAGGAGTCGATAGAGACGCCTCGCATGCCTCCGACGGCGTCTCGAATGATCCGCTGCCGCTCCACAAGGCTGAACAGCGCGGCTTTCTCCGGGTTGGTACTCACAGCAATCACCACACGAGAAAAAAGACGGCGGGCCCGCCTGGCGATATCGATGTGGCCAACGGTGAACGGATCGAAGGTCCCGGCGTAGACAGCCAGCGTCGTCACATTACCTCCCGTCGATACAGTTGAAGGGCGGCATCGCCATGCCTGACCTCGCGAATGAGTGCCAGCCCGTCAGGGACGTGAATCGGGGCGACCTTTGTCGATCGTTCCAGGATCGCCATGCCGGTCGGCGCCAGGAGCTCCATTGACGCGATCAGGCCGATGGCCGCCTTCGCATCGGCGTGCAGGTACGGCGGATCCAGAAAGATCAGATCAAATCGTTGTGATCCGTAGACTGCCCGGCGCAAATACCGCAGAACCTCCATTGAAACCACCTGAGCCCGGTCACGAAACCCCGATGTGTCGAGGTTTCGGTACAGCATCGTAAGGGCTGACCGATTGTGTTCAACAAACACCGCCGTCGCGGCGCCACGGCTCAGCGCTTCGATCCCCACCGCTCCGGTTCCCGCATACAGGTCGAGAAACGTCCTGCCTTCGACCTGTTGCGCCAGCAGATTAAATAAAACCTCGCGGAGATAGTCCGATGTCGGCCTCGTCATTCTTCCGCGAGGGGCCAGAATCCGTCGCCCCCTGGCGAGACCGCCGATGACCCTCATGAGTCGTATCAACCAGATCCGTGCTTCTGTGCTTGATTTTACTGAGTGACCGCCGTATAATTCGGCCTTGTCGTAAACGATCATTCAATCATTATCAAATCAACTATCGGAGGTACGGTCATGCCGATTACGCATTCCAGCCAATGTGATCTATGCGGACGAGGTCCGAAGGTCAGCCGTCAGGTCAGCCACGCCCACAACGTCAGCAAGCGCCGCCAGCAGATCAACGTCTCGCGTCATCACGTTGTCATGAACGGAGCTCGACGCTATATCGCACTCTGCACCCGCTGTCTGCGATCCGGGCTCGTCCAAAAGGCCGGATGAATAGAAGCAGCCTTCAGCCAGCAGCTAAGAGCTGAGGGCTGCTTTCAGTCAGCCGCGGATGCGCTCGACGCCCATCACGCCGTCGATCTGGCGTATCGCTCCCATTGCTCCCTCGAGCTGCTTCAGGTTGGACACCTCAAGCGTAAAGGTGTTCAACCCCTTCCGGTCTTCCGTCACCCGTATATCGGCTTGAGCAATATTGATCTTGCTTGCGGAGATTGCCGCGCTGATCGCAGCTAAGATTCCGGGCCGGTCCGTCCCGATCATCACGCGGATCTTGACTTGGTGGGCGACCTTCGGTGCTGCCTCCCAGGAGACGTTGATTTTTCGTTCTGGGTCGTACAGGAGTTGGTCTATATTAGAGCAATCCGCAGCGTGAACCGAGACGCCGCGTCCACGCGTAATAAAACCGACAATCTCATCGCCGGGAAGCGGGCTGCAACATCTGGCAAACCGAATGAGAAAATCGTGCGCCCCCAAGAGACTGACCCCCTCATCCGGCTGCTGCCGAACCTTTCGCTCCGGCCTCACCTCTCCTTCATGCGGCAACTCCTCCGCGGGTAAGAGCTTGGCGATGGCCTGCCGAGGGGAGAGCTTGCCATAACCGACGGTGGCAAAAAACTCGTCCGGGGCCGCATAGCCGCAGGCGGCGAGAACCTTTGTGACCGTGTCCGGCTTGAGAATGTGAGAGGGGCTCTTACCCAGTCGCCGAAGCTCCTTCTCCAGTAGATCTTTCCCAAGGCTGATGCTTCGAACCTTCTCTTCGTTTTTGATCCACTGTTTGATCCGGCCTCCCGCTCGCGAGGTTTTTACG
>UBJH01001287.1_pt1 | contig 14737 bp, 9 predicted proteins | sample 2193721 | NCBI WGS metagenome assembly UBJH01 (sample SAMEA4703186, study PRJEB27089) | metagenome | reverse complement strand
ATGCGCAAAGGATTCTGAGCGGTCGCGGCGTAGAGATTCGGCTCAACAGCAGGCTCGAAGCGGCTACCGGCGACGAGGCGATTCTCAAGGGTGGCGAACGGATTTTGACGAAGACGCTGATTTCCACCATACCGTCATCGCCGAATCCGTTGATCGCTGCGTTGGATTTGCCGAAGGAGAGAGGGCGGCTGAAGGCCGATTCATCGCTGTTGGTTGAGGGGACGAACAATGTGTGGGCGATGGGCGATTGCGCCGTCGTGCCGGTGTCTGACGGCGGTATCTGTCCGCCGACCGCACAGTTTGCCATCAGACAAGCGAAGATCGCGGCGCACAACATCGTGGCGGCGACTCGCGGCGGTGAACGCAAACAGTTTCAGTTCAGAGAAATCGGGAAATTTGCCGCCCTCGGTCATCGTTCGGCAGTGGCGCAGGTCTTCGGCGTGAACATCTCGGGAGTAATTGCGTGGTTTCTGTGGCGGACGATTTATTTGATGAAACTACCGGGCTGGGGCCGTCGAATGAAGGTTGCCGCATCGTGGACCTTCGATCTGTTTCTGCCGCCTGAATTGGTGCAGTTGGAACTGAACGATTCGACGGGCGTCGCTCACGAGCACTTCGAACCGGGCGAGGAGATCTTCCACCAGGGCGACCTTGGCGACCGTATCTACATCATCGCCGCCGGCCAGGCCGAAGTCGTGCGCGAAGAGAACGGTCGGGAGACGTTCCTGGCGCGACTTGGGCCGGGTGAATACGTCGGCGAAATGGCGCTGTTGAGTCAGGCGACGCGAAACGCCACCGTGCGCTGTCTCGAGCCCCTGGACGTCCTGAGCATTCACAAACGCGAATTCAATTTGCTGGCCGCGAACCTGCCGGCGATGCGGGAGAGTTTTGAACATGTGATGAGTCGGCGTACTGCTCAGTCAGATAGGCTGAAGGTTGTTGGACTGAAGACTGAAGGCTGATGACTGATACGGCGCGTATCTTTGGAACTCCAGGCGTGCAACCCCGTGGCGCAAGCCCGCCGAGCGCTCCCTGCATCATGCTCATTTTCGGCGCATCCGGCGATCTGACCAAGCGGCTGCTGGTGCCCGCCTTATATAATCTGGCTTGCGATGGTCTGTTGTCGGAGAACTTTGCGGTGCTTGGCACCGCCAGACGGCCGTTGACTACCGAGACGTTCCGCGAACTGATGGGCAACGACGATCAGGGCATACGCAAATTTCATACGCGCAAGACGTTCGACGAGACAGTGTGGCGCGCGTTGAGCAGCCGTGTGCACTACGTTCCCAGCGCACTGGACAATGTTGCCGCGTATACCATGCTGCGGGAGCAGGTCGCCCGGCTGGACGCTCAATACCAGGCCGGCGGCAATATCCTGTTGTATCTGGCAACCGCGCCAAGCCTGGTGAGTATGCTGTGCGACAATCTCTACCTGGCCGGTTTCAATGAAGGACCGGGATGGAAGCGTATCATCGTGGAGAAGCCGTTCGGCAGCGACCTGGAATCGGCGCGACGGCTGAACGAGACCTTGCTCGCCAAGTGGGATGAAGATCAGATCTACCGCATAGACCATTACCTCGGCAAAGAGACCGTGCAGAATCTGCTTGCCTTTCGTTTTTCCAACGGCATGTTCGAACCGCTGTGGAATAGGAATTGTATCGACAACATCCAGTTCACTGTCTGCGAAGAGGTCGATGTCGGCACGCGCGGCGGCTATTTCGACAACTCCGGCGTCCTGCGCGACATGATGCAGGGCCATATGTTTCAGATGCTGGCTTACCTGTGCATGGAACCGCCGTCTTCATTTAAGGCGGATGCGATCCGCAACGAGAAAGCCAACCTGCTCAACGCCGTCCGCATCTACACGGCGAAAGAAGTCCCGGATAACTTCGTGCGAGGACAGTACGGCCCTTCGGCGCGCCGCGACGGCGCAGTGAAGCCTGGCTATCGCGACGCGGCAGAGGTCAACCCGCAGTCGAACACCGAAACGTTTGCGGCGGGCAAGCTGTATATCGACAACCGGCGCTGGGAAGGCGTTCCTATCTATCTGCGTTCCGGCAAGGCCCTGTGGAAGCGCGGCACCGAGATCGTCGTCGAGTTCAAGAAAGCTCCCCAGGCCCTCTTCCGCGACACGCCCGTTGACAGGCTTGCATCGAACCGGCTGGTGTTTCATATTCAACCCCATCAGGGCATCGAGCTGTTGTTTCAGGCCAAGGTGCCCGGCCCGCTGCTGGAACTGCAAAAGGTCGATATGCGCTTCAGTTACGGCGACGCGTTCAACGCGTCGCGCTCTACCGGTTATGAAGTCATGATCTATTCCTGCACCCACGGCGATGGGACGCTGTTTTCGCGCGGCGACCTGGTTGAAGCGGCATGGGAAATCGCCCAGCCCATTCTGGATTACTGGAAGGCCACCCCCGCCCCTGAGTTTCCGAACTATACCCGCGGAACCTGGGGGCCGAAGGCGGCGAACGATCTCATCACACGCGATGGCCGGCATTGGTTCGAGGTTGTGACGACAGAGATGCTCGAACGCTTGCCGCTGTTCAAAGACGCCGATGCGCTGTTGCTCTATTCGGTCATCATGGCATTGCGCCCGGCAACCGCATCGGCGGGAGACATCATCATTCGTAAGGGTGACCCGGCGCACGAGATGTATCTGATCTGTCACGGCGAGATCGAGGTGACAGACGGCAAGGGTCGGACGGTTCAGACGCTCCTGGACGGTGATTTTTTCGGCGAAATCGGTTTGCTGATTTCCGCCACGCGCACGGCCACAGTCAGCGCCAGAACGCCATGCGACCTGTTTGTGCTGGACAAAACCGATTTCAACCGCATCCTGCGCGATCATCCGCAATTTGCCGAGACCATGATGAAGACGGCGAAGGAACGGTACGCGCTCGCCGTGTCCGGCGACCAGTTGATGGTGTGACACCTCCTCACGCGACGATGAACAAGAAGAATCCCACACTTACCAGAGAAGGCCTGAGGCTGGCGGAAGCGGATGGGCCGCAGGCTATGGCGTGGAGACAATGGGGTCCCTACCTCAGTGAGCGTTCCTGGGGAACCGTCAGAGAAGACTACAGCCCCGACGGGGACGCCTGGAGCTTCCTGACCCATGACATGGCGAGAAGCAAGGCCTATCGTTGGGGGGAGGACGGGCTGGGAGGGTTATGCGACCGTTACCAGTTACTGTGCTTCAGCGTGGCGTTATGGAATCGCAAGGACCCCATGCTCAAGGAGAGGGCGTTCGGGGTCACGCCTTCCGAGGGAAATCACGGGGAAGATCTGAAGGATTACTATTTCTATCTGGACAGCACGCCGACGCACAGCTACATGCGCTACCTGTACAAGTACCCTCAGGCCGAATTTCCCTATCGAAGATTGATTGAGGACAATCAGGCCAAGGGGGGAAGCGGGCCGGAAGTCGAATTAATCGATACCGGGATATTCGACGAGGAGCGCTACTTCGATGTCTTTGTGATCTACGCCAAAGCGTCGCCGGACGACATCTGCATTCGTATTGAGGCGTACAACAGGGGGCCGGACGATGCGCCGATCAACATCATCCCGACCCTGTGGTTTCGCAACACCTGGTCGTGGGGCGCTCAACTGGCGCAAGAGCCCGTCATCACCCTGGCAGAGCATACGGATGAGTATGCATGTTTTCTGGCGGACGACACTCAGGCGCAACGGCTTCCTAATCTGCGTGTCACATATACGCTGGGGCCTCGCTATTTCTATTGCGAATCGGACGGAACTCCGTTATTCACTGACAACGAAACCAACAAGGCTAAGATGTATGGTGCGAATGCGGCCGACAGACAACGCTATTTCAAGGATGCGTTTCACCGGCACATCATCAATGGGGAACCCTGCGTCAATCCGGAAAGAAGGGGCACGAAGGCCTGCGTGAATTATGAGCGGATCGTGCCTGCGGGCCGGTCTATCAGGATCGAACTGAGGATGAGTCCGCAGCGGCTCAATGCGCCTTTCGCAGACACCGATGCCGTTTTTGAACGTCGTCGGAACGAGGCGGACGAATTCTACGACGCGATCCACCCGGCCGGCGCAAGCGCGGATGAGCGCCTGATACAGCGCCAGGCATTTGCCGGGCTGATGTGGGGAAAGCAGAGCTATATTTTTGATGTCGACAAATGGTTGCATGGCGATAATCCGGAATTCCCTCCGCCGCGATCACGCCATCACATACGCAACAATCACTGGCGTCATCTCAACTCCCTGCGTATTCTTTCCATGCCGGATACATGGGAGTATCCCTGGTTTGCCGCCTGGGATCTGGCTTTCCACACTGTTCCTATCGCGCTGATCGATCCCGCTTTCGCCAAGGAACAGCTCTGGTTCATGCTGTTCGAACAATTTCAGCACCCGAACGGACAGATACCCGCGTACGAATGGGAATTCGGCGACCTGAATCCGCCGGTACATGCGTGGGCGGTCTGGCGTATCTACAACATGGATCGTATCCGTTCCGGCAAGGCCGACTACGCGTTCCTGGAGAAGTGCTTTCATAAGCTACTGATCAACTTTGCATGGTGGGTGAACAAGGTTGACTCGACTGGCAGTAATATATTCGAGGGCGGATTTCTCGGGCTGGATAACATCACCCTGTTCGACCGCTCAAAAAAACTTCCGGATGGGGCGGTGCTTCAGCAGTCCGATGCGACAGGATGGATGGGCATGTTTTGCCAGAATCTCATGCGTATCGCGCTCGAATTGGCCAAGCGCAACCCCGTGTATGAGGGGCTGGCGTCAAAATTTTTCCAGCATTATGTCTACGTCGGCGCCGCCATGAAGCATATGGGGGAGTATGGGGATCAGAATCTGTGGGATGAAAAAGATGGGTTTTTTTACGATGTCATTCGCTATCCGGACGGCAGATTTGAGAAGATCAGGGTGCGTTCTCTGGTCGGGCTGATCCCTCTGTTTTCGGTCGAGCGACTGGAGGAAGCATGGACCAAACCGTATGCGGAATTTACCGCCAATCTGAACTGGTTCGTCGATAACCGTCAGGATATCGTCTGTCATTGCGTTCATGCGGTGCTTCATGGACAAGAAAAAACACTCGTGCTTACGCTGGTCACACCGGAGCAGTTGAGTCGTATCATGCAACGTGTCTGGGATACTGAGGAATTCAGGTCTGCATTCGGGCTGCGTAGTCTGTCCAGATACCATAAGGATCATCCTTACATCCTTGGCGACAGTGTCGTTCGATACGAGCCTGCCGAGAGTGAATGCAAGATCAAGGGCGGCAACTCCAACTGGAGAGGCCCGATATGGTTTCCTACCACCTTCCTGATGATCGAATCTTTGCGCAAGCTCGATAAGGCATACAAAGACGCGCTCAACATTCAGGATGCCGACGGCAACAGGGTTGCTATCGGCGAGATGGCACAATGCTTTGCCGACTCATTGATTGCAATATTTGCCAGAGGACGTGATGGAACACGCGCGATATTCGGCGATAATGATATATTCCAGAACGACCCGCACTGGCGTGACTACATACCCTTCTGCGAATATTTTGACGGTGACACGGGAAAGGGGTTGGGCGCCACTCATCAAACCGGATGGACCGCCCTGGTGGCCTCATTGATCGACGAATGGCGGCAATAACATATTCTTGGAGCGTGGCTAATGATCGTGTTGGCTGGCGACATCGGCGGGACGAAGACTCTATTGCAATTAGCCCGCCCCACCCGCGACGGGCTGGAGGTTCTCTACGAGAAGCGTTACGCAAGCGCCGAGTATGAGGACTTCCTGTCGCTTGCCGGAAATTTCGTCGAGGAATCCCGCCGTCGCACCGGGGCGCAGGCAAGCAGGGCGTGCTTCGGGATCGCAGGCCCGGTTAGCGGACGCAAGGCGAAGACCACCAATCTACCGTGGAACATCGATGCCGATGTCCTGGAATCGTCTTTGGGAATAGGCCGTGTTCGTCTGATCAACGATTTTCAGTCCGTGGGCTATGGCGTTGAAGCGCTGCAAAGCCGGGACGTCGTCACCATGCAGGAAGGCTCGGAAGAGCCCCACGGAACGCGAGTCCTCATAGGCGCCGGAACGGGACTGGGTCAGGGTTTCCTGATCTGGCGCGACGATCATTATGAGGTTGTCGCATCGGAAGGAGGGCATGCCGATCTTGCTCCGACGGATGATGAGCAGATCACGCTGCTTGAGTATCTGCGCAGGCGTTACCGCTGGGCAACCTGGGAGCGGGTGGTGTCCGGTCGCGGCCTGGTGAACATCTTCGAGTTTCTGGTAGACACTGATTTTGCACCGTTAAGCGGACCGTTGCAGAACGCCATGCGTCAGCACGATCGGGCTGCCGTCATCAGCCGCTTCGGAATGACGGGCGAGGATCCGACTGCGGCGAAAGCGCTGCACATGTTTGTCTCGCTCTATGGCGCTCAAGCAGGCAATCTGGCGCTGATGGCCCTGGCAACCGGCGGCGTATTTGTGGCCGGCGGCATCGCGCCGAACATCATCGACAAGCTTACCGACGGCACGTTCATGCGCGCCTTCTATGACAAGGAAGAACGTATGCAGCCATTACTGAAAGCTATGCCGGTCAGAGTGATTGTCAACCCGAACGTCGGCCTGCTCGGCTCGGCGATTGCGGCCTCACGGTTCTGAAGTGATGGCGCCGTCGCCGAGTCGACTCGCGGCGGCCTGGTCGATCAGCTACTACCAGCAGATCGCTCTCACGCTCCACGATTATCCCGCTCTCCATCGATAATCGGTCGGGATCGGTATGGAAACCATAGTGCTATCCTCCGGCGGGCCGCTCGACATGTCCGCCGAACTTCTGTCGCATCGCCGACAGCAGCTTCTCGGCAAAGGTGTGACCTTGCCGAGAGCGAAAGCGCGCATACAGAGACGCCGACAGGACATCCGCAGGCACCGCCTCTTCAAGAGCTGCCATGATCGTCCATCGTCCCTCGCCGGAATCCTGGACGATCCCTGTATAGTTCGACAGCGTAGGATCTTCTGCGAGCGCCGTCGCCGTCAGGTCGAGCAGCCATGACTCAACAACGCTGCCGCGCCGCCATAGTTCGGCGACGTCTGCCGTATTGAAGTCATAACGATACTCCTCAGGAAGATCCGCTGAGAGCGCATTGCGCATGATGTCGAAACCCTCCGCGTAAGCCTGCATCAGACCGTATTCAATGCCGTTGTGAACCATCTTAACGAAATGGCCGGCTCCGGCAGGGCCACAGTGCAGATAGCCCTCTTCTGCCGTACCGCCAAGGTTTTGGCGGCCTGGGGTGCGCGTGATGTCGCCCCGTCCCGGCGCGAGCGTCTTGAAGATCGGTTGCAGACGCTCGATCGCGTCGGCGACTCCACCGATCATCAGGCAGTAGCCGCGCTCCAGCCCCCAGACCCCGCCGCTGGTGCCCACATCCACATAGAGGATACCCCGCTCATGGAGCGCCTTTGCGCGGCGCACATCGTCCTTGAAGTAGGAGTTGCCGCCATCGATGATCATGTCGTCTGTGTCCATCCGGTGGGCGAGTGCCATGACGGTCTGCTCCGTCAATTCTCCCGCCGGCACCATCACCCATGCGGCTCGCGGCTTGGTGAGCGCGCGCAGGAATTCGTCCAACGAGGCGGTTGCTATTGCGCCTTCGCGTGCCAACTGCGCCATGCTGTCGGCGCGCACATCGAATACGACGCACTGATGCCCGCCGCGCAGCAGACGGCGGACCATGTTTGCGCCCATCCGCCCCAGACCGATCATCCCGAGTTGCATCGCGTGTGCTCCTCTCATAACAAGAAGCGATCAGTATTCAGTGGTCAGCGTGAAGAGTCGACTGCTCATACCTGTCAATGGCATCGTCACAGGGCCTGCCGGATCGCAGTGCGCGCCGCGCTTCGAGCGACATCCGATAGAGGCGGCCAGATCATCGGGTCGCGCGGAGGTCTGACGGTCAACCATGCCGCCCGCAACGGATCAACACCGCTTGTCCACCGCTTGCAGCAGTTTGTCGAATGCTTCGGCGAACAGTCGTACGCCGTCATCCAGCAACCGTTCGGTAACCTCCGCCATCGAGACGCCTGCCCGTTCGAGCGTCCGCATCAAAGCCTGTGCCCCTTCGACATCTTCCTCAAGACTCCAACGTAGTCGTCCGTGATCTCGAAATGCCTCTAATGTTGGTGATGGCAGCGTATTGACCGTATCAGGGCCGATCAACTCCTCCACGTAGAGTACGTCGCGGTAGTGTGGATTCTTGGTACCCGTGCTGGCCCACAACACGCGCTGAGTATGGGCGCCCAGCCCCGCCAGCGCCTGCCATCGCTCCCCGCTGAAGATTGTCTTATATCGCCGGTAGGTCAGCTTTCCATTCGCAATTGCCGCCTTTCCGAGCAGGCTTTGCAGTATGGTCTGCTCAGTCATCCGAGTGACGGTTTTCAGCCGAGTTGCAAGAATGGCGTCAATGGCTGTATCGATCCGGCTGATGAAGAAGCTCGCCACACTCGAAACGGCTATGGGGTTGCCGCCTCGTGCAACGAGCGCCTCCAGCCCCGCGATGTAGGCACTAGCGACTTGTTCGTAAACCTGCGTAGAGAAGAGTAACGTGACATTGATGTTGATCCCCTCGCCGATAAGCGCCGTGATGGCAGGGATACCCTCCGGGGTCGCCGGAACCTTGATCATCACGTTTGGACGTTCGACCGTCCGCCACAGCCTTCGCGCTTCATCCATCGTGGCTCTTGTGTCATGGGCGAGAAAAGGCGAGACCTCCAGACTGACGAAGCCGTCCCTCTGCTTTGTCCGCTCATAGATAGGAAGCAGCACGTCCGCCGCGTCCTGGATGTCTCTGATCGCCAATTGCTCATAGCGCGACACGGCGTTCGGCACTCTCTGTCGACCGAGGCGTGCAAGAGCTTCAGCGTAGTCGGTGCTCCCGATGATCGCCTTCTCGAAGATAGCGGGATTCGAGGTTACACCCGTTATCCCTTCCTCATTCACCAGCCGTTGCAACTCACCGCTGGTGATCAGGTCGCGCCTGATGTAGTCCAACCAGACCGATTGTCCGTAATCACGCAACGCTCGCAAGGGGTTCATTACCCGCTCCTTTACTCAGCAGCAGATTACTTGGAAAATAGCAATCAGCATTCAGCGCTCAGCCGTCTGCCTCGGCCAAATCCCCACGGCGCTCCTTTCCACTCCTCGCACATGCGCCTGATGAGGTTTGGAAAGGGATCGGTGAGCGATCACGGAAGCCAAGCCATCCTGGATGGTAGTCGAAAGATTGATGGAGGCCGCTCGGAGGAAGGCGCCACAATGATTCTGCTCATACGGCGGAAGCGTATCAGCATGTGATAGTATCGGTCAAGATAAATTATCGTCTGGCTGGTTCAGATAGTGTGACACACCGAACATTGACTGATGTGGGGTATGAATTGAGTTCTTGACAAACAGTGAGTTTACTATTAGCGTTGCATCGTCGTAGGTCCATCATATTTCACAAGTTCAGACGAATTCCCGCAATCTTTGTCAGAAAACGACGAAAATACGGATAAGGATGAGAACCCTGAGCACATTCAGTTGGAGGCGCGGATGATGGAACTGTCTCGCAGAGAGCTGTTAAAGACCTTGGCGGGAGCAGGTGCGGCCATCATTACCTCACCTGACGCGCCGCTCTTCCCACCCGTCGTAGGTCACGCGCAGGCTGCAGAGCCGGAGGCAGACACGTGGGAAAAGAGCCCCTGCCGTTTCTGCGGCGTCGGATGCGGCGTCCTGGTAGGTCTTCGAAAAGGAAAGGTGGTCGCCGTCAAGGGCGATCCGGAGGTCCCTGTGAATCGTGGGCTCCTCTGCATCAAGGGCTACAGCCTTCCCAAAATTCTTTATGGCCGTGACCGTTATAAGACCCCTCTGCTTCGCCAAGGCAATAAGTTTGTTCAGATCTCCTGGGACAAGGCGTTGGATATCATGGCCTCCAAGTTCAAGGAGGCGATTCGGCAACATGGCCCGGAGTCGGTTGCGGTCTACTTCTCAGGTCAAACCACGATCTTCGAAGGCTACGCCATCAATAAACTGATGAAGGCGGGGATCGGCTCCAACAATGTTGAGGGGAACCCGCGCCTCTGTATGGCCGCGGCTGTCTCTGGTTTCTACTCGACGTTCGGCATGGACGAGCCGATGGGGTGTTACGACGACATTGAGGCGACCGATACGTTTGTTGTCTGGGGCGCGAACTTCGCTGAGGCGCAGCCGGTCCTTTACTCGCGGATGGTGGAGCGAAAACGCCGGGACTCCGAGGTGAAGATCGTGAGCCTGCAAACCTTTCTGAACCGCAGCACCGATGAGCCGGCGGATATTGTGGCGATTTTCAAACCTCACACAGACCTCGCCATCGCGAATGCCATGGCGCATGTCATCGTCAAAGAAGGGCTCATCAACGAGACGTTTATTCGGCAACATGTCGCCTTCAAGAAGGGACTGACGCGGATCGGCTATGGCGTGGAGGACACCTTTGAGTATGGCGGGGCGTCGACCCCCAGTTGGGAGACGTATAAGCCGTTTGTTGATACACCTCAAATAATAGACTTCGAGGAGTACAAGAAATTCCTGAAAACCTACACACCGGAATATGCGGAAAAACTCTCCGGCGTCCCGGCTGACACGATCCGTCAGATCGCCAGACTCTTAGGCGATCCCAAGCGTAAAACTGTGTCGATGTGGACGATGGGTTTCAACCAGCATGTGCGCGGCACCTGGATCAACAACCTGATCTATAATCTCCACCTGCTGACAGGAAAAATCGCCGAACCCGGCAACAGTCCCTTTTCGCTGACCGGGCAGCCGTCGGCGTGCGGGACGACCCGAGAGGTGGGGGTACTCTCCCACACGCTTCCCGGCGGTATGTTTATTGCGAATCCGGAGCATCGCAAAAAAACCGCGCATATTTGGAATGTCCCGGTTGAGAAGATTTCACCCAGACCTGGTTATCACACCATGGAGATGTTTCGCGCGCTGGATCGCGGCGACATTAAAGTGCTCTGGATCAATACCACCAATCCCTTCCAGACCCTCCCTAATGCCGGTCGTTATCGCAAGGGGGCGCGTAAGGGGGGCGAGCGCTTTATCGTCGTCTCCGAGGTGTATCCCAGCGAAACCGCTCGGCATGCCGATCTCATCTTGCCGTCGGCCATGTGGGTCGAAAAGGAGGGGATGTTCGGCAACGCTGAACGGCGCACACAGCACTGGTTCAAGATGGTCGATCCGCCCGGCGAAGCGAAGGACGATCTCTGGCAGATCGTCGAACTGGCCAAGCGTTTGGATGTGGGCCATCTGTTTGCCTACGGGGAAGAGCCTCTACAAAAGGCGCTCTTTGAGGAGTATCGAAAGTTCGGCCAGGGGTCGGGAAAGGACCTGGCGCCCTATGATGTATACGCGAAGGTCCATGGCGGGCTGCGCTGGCCGGTTGTCGAGGGAAAAGAAACGCGGTGGCGGTACAGGGAGGGGTTCGACCCCTACGTCAAGAAGGACGAGGGCGTCCGTTTCTACGGCCAGCCTGATGGTCGCGCCGTGATTTGGGCGCGCCCCTACGAGCCGCCCGCCGAGCAGCCCGATGAGAAGTATCCGTTTTGGCTGACGACGGGTCGCATGCTTGAGCACTGGCATACAGGGACGATGACGAGGAGGGTCCTTGAGCTTCACCGTGCCGCCCCCTTTGCCCCAGTGTGGATCAATGTCGAGAACGCGGCTGCCTTGGGAATCAAGACCGGTGACCCGGTTCGTGTCAAATCCCGCCGAGGAGAGATCGTCGCAAAGGCCGAGTTAGGGGGAAGGAATACGGTCCCGAAAGGTGTGATCTTTGTTCCTTTCTTTGACGAGAATGTCCTCATCAACCTGGTCACGCTTGACGCCTACGATCCTATTTCCAAAGAGCCGGACTTTAAGAAATGCGCGGTGCGAATCGAGAAGGTATGAGGGAGAATCGATGAAGCCGCTCACAATACTCGTCTGTTGGGTTTCTCTCTGTGGCGTACTGGCTGCTCTGAGCGGCAATGCGTTTGCCGAGCAGGCGGCCCCCCAGCAAGACAGCAAGAAACTGCCTCGCGCCTATAAAGGCGCGCCGCCTTTGATCCCCCACGATGTCGAAAGGAGAAAAGCGGTCTGTCTGGATTGCCACAGAACCGGGCTTGTCAAAGCGACGATCGTCCGGCATCCTGAGCGCAATTATGTGTGCTTACAGTGCCACGTCGGCCAGGACCTTACGGTGCAGGCGTTTCCGCCCGCTTCATCTCGGAACGGGAATCAACCGAAGTGAAAGGTCGAGTGCCGATTCGGGTGTTCTCCGGGCTCAGGAGTTAGGAGTAGGATGAAATGAAAAAACTGGACGAACAGCGACTGGAACTGGACATCACTTACCGCTACGAGTTTTTGAAAACATTTATCGGGTTTGGTGATGCAGACGTCGCCGCGATACGCAAGGTGCTTGCCGAACTCGTGATGCAGATGCCGAAAATCGTCGAAGACCAGTACGTGAAGCTCCTGGCTTACGATGCGACCGCTCGTCATTTTGTCGAGCCTCAGCGCGGGTATACGGGATCACCGCCCGGTTCTCTTGCCGACCTTTCGGTAGAGCATGAGCAGGTGAAGTTTCGCATGGACCACATGCAGTCCTACCTCATGCAGTTGATCGGTCACGCATTCGACAATAAGATTGCAGTCCTGTTCGATGCCGTAGGCAAAATGCACACGCCGAAAACGGGCAACCCGAAAATCAACGTGCCGCTCGTACAGATGAACGCGTTCATGGGTATGCTGGCCGATCTGCTGACCGATCGAATCCTCGCGCTGAATACGGATCACGATACCAAGATCGCCTGCCTGCGCGCGTTTCAGAAGATACTCTGGTTGCAGAACGATTTTGTCACCCGCCATTATGCGGCTGCCGATATCCAGTCGCTGATGCGCATGGTGCCGCTCTTTGGAGTGCTGACATCCGCCAAAATCGATGAGCTTTCCGGTCTGCTTCGACCCCGTCTTGTCCAGCCGGATAAATATGTTGTCCGCCGCGGCGAAGCCGGCGACAGCATGTTCTTTATTACGGCCGGATTCGTCGAGGTCATCGTCGAGCCCGAACCGGTCCGACTCGGTCCGGGCGACTTCTTTGGGGAGATCGCGCTGGTCTTCGGAGGCAAGCGCACAGCCGATATCGTGACGCTGGGCTACTGCCAGTTGCTCGAACTGCGCCGCGCCGATTTTGAGCAATGCTTCAAGGGGGAACCGGAGCTGATAGCCGCCCTGCGTCGCATCGCCGAATCCAGGATGCAGGCCGAACCGCCCGCTCCGGTCCGAATCGACCTACAGGGAGATCGTTCTCACAACGGTGACTCGACATAACGAAAGGGGCCCAGCCATGTTTTGCAATCAATGTGAACAGACCTCAGGCGGCAGCGGATGCACTGATATCAGCACGTGCGGGAAAGATCCGGACATCCAGTCGTTGCAGGAGACCTTACTCTACGGTCTCAAAGGGATGGCGGCCTATGCGCATCATGCCCGGCGGTTGGGCAAGGTCGATGAAGAAGTCGATGCGTTTTTCGAAGACGCCCTGTTTGCGACCATGACCAATGTGAACTTCGACTTTGACAGCCTGTTGGAGATGGTGTTGGAATGCGGTCGTATCAACCTGCGCGTGATGGAGATGTTAGATGCGGGCAATACGGAATGCTTCGGCGCGCCGACACCCAGTACGGTCTACGAAGGGACGAAAGCCGGTCCGGGAATTCTGGTGACCGGACACGATTTGTTGGATTTGTCGGATCTGCTCACACAAACCGCCAATACCGGGATCAACGTCTACACACATGGGGAAATGCTGCCGGCCCACAGTTATCCAAAGTTGCGGTCTCATCCCCATTTGGCGGGACACGTCGGAACCGCATGGCAAAATCAAAATCTCGAATTTACGGTCTTTTCCGGGCCAATCATTGCAACGACCAACTGTGTCATGCTTCCGTGGCCGACGTATAAAGACCGTCTGTACACCACGCGTGTGACTGCGGTTCCGGGTGGAACACGTCTCAAAACCAACGATTTTTCGCGCGTCATCGAACAGGCCAAAGCCTGCCCCCCGCTCCCGGATAAGCAGGTGGGCGCATCGACCATTGGATTCCATCATCGTGCTGTCTTGGGCCTCGCCGATCAAGTCGTTGGGGCGGTCAAGTCCGGCGCGATCAAACACTTCTATCTGATCGGCGGGTGCGACGGCACGAAAACTGAGCGGAACTATTATGCGCAGGTAGCGCAGTCTACGCCGCGCGAGTCGATCATGTTGACGGTCGGTTGCGGGAAATACCGTATTCGTGGAGAGGATTACGGGGAAGTGGCAGGGCTCCCTCGCCTCCTGGATATGGGGCAGTGCAACGATGCGTTCAGTGCCATTCAAGTCGCCACGGGGCTGGCCAAGGCGCTCAATTGCGGAATTAACGATTTGCCGCTGACATTGGTGCTTTCCTGGTACGAGCAGAAGGCGGTCGCCGTCTTGCTGTCACTGTTGCACCTGGGTGTCAAAGGAATTCGGATCGGGCCGTCGGCTCCGGCGTTTTTCAGTCTGAAGGTGCTTGATGTGCTCCAGGAGAAGTTTGACTTGAAGCTGATTGAAAGCGAGCCGCCGCGTGAGATGTTCGAGTATGCGGCGGCGTAATCGCACACCTGTCAGGCTCTTCACCGACGGCCGAGCGCCGTCGGTGAGTGCTATCT
>UBJH01002370.1_pt1 | contig 14914 bp, 10 predicted proteins | sample 2193721 | NCBI WGS metagenome assembly UBJH01 (sample SAMEA4703186, study PRJEB27089) | metagenome | reverse complement strand
TCCGGTATTCGAATACCGGATGAGTCACCTCAGTTTCCATCCTCCGGCCATAGGAACTAAAAAAGGCTCGTCGGCCCGGGTCGGTGAAAGCACAACCAGCCGCCGTTCTGTTAAAGTGTCCGTCTATCAACTCTCCACGATTGAAGGCCGCTATGGTCACAGAGTCTGCAATCAATGGGCGGAACGGCTCCATCAGGTCAAGCGCCAACGCGGGTCTGCCAGGTCGCGATACGTGAAAAGCTCCTATGGAAGGTTCCAGACGCGCCAGCCTGAGGGCAGCCACGCATTCATGAGTGAGCATGGAATATGCCATCGAAAGACAGGAGTTGACCGGGTCAGGGGGCGGACGCCGCTTGCGACCGTTTGCGTCAAACTCTGCGGCGAATCCGTCTTTAAACACACCGGCAAGATTGCCGAAGTAGATGGCCGCGGCCTGTCCTTCATGACCCCGGACGGCATCGAGCGAATCCGCGCACACCGCCCGTTCAGCCTCCCTCTTCATCTCGATAGCCACGGCAGGCGGCAAAGAGCTGTGATTGCGCATAAGTAGAGTCCGCTGGTTCATTATCTTAGCGGTAACGAGCGCACGGGAAAGCGCAAGACAGGCATCGGGACTGTCGAGCCTCCTTATTTGCGCCCGCCGGACCTCGGCGCTCACGGAATCGAGCGGGTCTACCATGGCAACCAGCCGTCCTGCCGCCGACATGTATGCTACGGGTATGGAATGGTCTGCGAGGGCATGCAGCGCCTGCGTTGATATCTGTACGGAACCCAGGACAGAGAGGCTTTCCATATTCGTAAGTGGGACCTCTTTCTTTGTAATCCCGTCCTTATCCGTGACCTTCAAAGTCATGCCGCTTACGCCGACTCTTGCACCCCGTTGCTGAACCACCACCTGTATACCGTCAGCACGGGGAGGCCAAATTTTGCGCGGTGTTAACTCGTCAGTTGGCTCAGGTGAACGCTGGTGGTTTATCTCATCAGGAAGACAAATAGGTTGGAGAGAGCAGCGAGGGCATTTCGTATCATTCACAAGAGGCTGTGGCCGGGCTCCCCTTGCACACTCCCTGGCTGCCTCCAGCGTTGACAAGGCATCGGCTTCAAGTGAAGCATCAACGGCAATCTCAAGCCGGAGCTTCTCCTCGGAATAATACAGTATGGCCATGGGAACTTCATAGCCGGCATCTTTAAGCAGAACAGCCTGTAAACCAACCTGTACCCTGTCAACCGGCCATGGCTCAATACCGGAAAGTGGCGGATTCTCGGCCTCATCAGGGTCGTCAGGAGGAGGCGCCATGGTCGATCGCTTTGAACGGCCTTTACGGTATTCGATAGGAACCGCAACATTGCCGGAAATTTCGGCCAGATCAAGGGTTGCCGTTAATCCAAGCGCATTGCTTGTAAGCGCCAGGCTCCGCACTGTCTTGGGACTGTTCGAGTCCGCCTGCTCTTCATCCTCATTCGCAGTGGCTGCACTCGGTTTATCCACCCGACGGTGAACCGTGCGCCCCTTTTCTGTGTCGGCACTGGGCAGGAAGACCCCTTCCACCTCCATCAGATAAAAAAGACGGGGGCAATAGGCATACTCAGCGACGTTTCTGGCTGGCCAAAGATACTCGTCCATTATCTCGCCTCAAGTTTAGAAAGGGATATCATCAGGATCAAGCCGCGCCTGTTTGCGCAGGTTCTGAACGACCCTCGACTGCACCTGGTTCCAGTATTCAGGCGTTGTCCTCCAGCCATCTGAGATTTTTGCGCCTGAAGGGTCGCGCCACAGATTTACAACCTCCCTTGATTTATCCTTTTTCACGCCTTTCTTCTTGCCTGTTGATTCAGAATTCTCTGGATTTTCCTTCTTTGTAGTCGATTTAAGGGCTGCAATATCCTGGAAAGCTGTACACCCTTTGACCTTGTCCGCAACTGGTTTGAATTCCTTTAAGTCGCAAGGCACATACCACCATCTTCCTGTCCAGTCCGGGTCGAGCAGTGCCCTAAGTCCTATGTTGGCAGCGGCATTAAGGTCTGCCTGGATTCCCCTGGAAGCCGGTGATTTTCCATCGGCAGAGACAAAAATCTCTCCGCCGCGCTGCGGTATGCGGATAGGTTTTGGGGCCTGGTCCTGTTTCTGGTCTAACGCCTTGCCATTGCGCTCAGCCCATTTGCCGTCTTTACACAAAGTCCAGATTACGCCGTCTGCGTCTCTCCAAATCTTATTGTTATCATCCCAACGGGCATAAACTTCACAAAGAAACCGCTCCTCAGCGGAGCCTTTGCCTTTTTCAACATTTTCGAATGCGTTCTTGATCCTCTTTGAAAGATAGCCGCCAGGACGAACGAATTCAGCGACAGGGATATCTGAACAGCGCACCCCCGGAGCACTGGTCCGGGAATCCTGCCTGGAGGTATACCCGGCAGGGACTTCGCGGAGGTGAAGGCCATTGAGCTCGCAGGCTTCCGCGAGATATTTCTTTACCTTGGCTGCCGACCAATCCATTAACTGGCGGTTTTCACGCCGCGTACGGGTCTCCTCGGGGCGATAATGGGTCAGGCTCTCAATAACAACAGCATGGCACGGTGTGAATCTGGGATCATTTATCCGCTCACGCGGCCGTTTTATGTCTTTATTGTTGTTCTCCTCCTGCTCGATGCCTATGCCGAGGGCCGCCTCGGCAATCCGGCTGGCAAGCTGTTTAACACGGTTTTCACGCATTTGTTCCAGAGTATCAAGGATGCTTTGGCCGAAGCCTTCGCCAGCCGTGGCGGGCTTACCGTCCTCCATCTGCCTGCCCTCGGGCGTGAACCTGGTAAAAAAGGCCTTCTGCACCTGATAGAGAGACTTGATGGTAGCTATGCGGGTAAGCGAAAGCCCGCCGACATTCCAGATACTTTTATCCCTTGCACTCTTTCCTCGGGGCAAGACCCAGTCCCTGAGCCAGCGCAACTTTTTCTTCAACAAGTCATCGTCTTCTCGCCACCGTGTAGCCCATGCGACATGGAGCTTCATGCGCAATGAGTCGTTTTGTGCCAGCCTCTCGGCTACAGGTCTAAGCTTTTCGGAGATTTCGTCGCGGTATTTTTTGCATTCCTTTGATGTCGAAACTATATCTTCCTCTGTTTGAGGTAATTCTACTCCATTGAGTAGAGGATTAATATATTCGTCCCATTTAAGCTTAGCCCACTCGTCTGTCCAATTTTTAGCCGTGAACATGTCATGCCATGCCGCAAGCGTATCGCTCAGCAATCCTGCTCGGCCCTCTTCGGTCAGGCTTTCTTCACGACCGCTGGGAAGCATTTTCTTTGTAGATATCAAATTATTGGCCACACGGGCGCGGTCACCGTGACGGCGTAATGCCAGCCTCAAGGTACGCACCGTCTCCGACATTAGTTCATCCACTTTCCATGAGCGATCTTCGATACTCACGCGGCCTAATTCCTTTTCGAGCCTTAAAACAGCATCCCTTTCAGCTGGAGAGGCCTTACGGGCGTCCACATCCTCTCCCTGCAATTTTATGAGAAATTGTCTGTCGAGGCGCGCCCAGGGGGCAGGGTGCGGCACAATCTTAAGCTCGCCTGTGTTTTTATCAATCTCCTCAACTGCATCTGACCCTATGCGGCGGTAAATGGTGGTTTTCTTGCCATCCTTAATATGCAAATACAAATCACTGACTTTAAGCAGCCCCAAACCGGCTTTCTCACAAACCCTACGCATATCCTCTGACGATATCGCCTGCCAAACGGCACATGCCGCGGCGTAGCGATGGCCAAGGTCGACGGACAGCAAACGAAGACCCGGCAAGCGGGAGAGGATGAGCCGTGACAGACCATTACGTTTTTTGTTCCTCTCACTGTGCGGCCAATACTTCGGATTTGGCTTTAAATTACCATTCTGCGCGAACTCGACCCAAGGCCCCATTGGTTGCAGTTTTGCAGAGAATGTTGCAATCCACCTGATGCGGCCACGCATAGACCTTGCCCTGTCCGTCCATCCATGCTCCTCAACATATTTAGAAAGCTCTTCCAATTGCTGGCGAGGCGCCTGCAGCCTTCCATTCCAATCCTGTTGCTCAAAAAGTCCGGCGATATTAACTGCAGCTTCTTTCGGCGCACCAGCCGCCGCACGTCCAAGACGACTGGAACGAGAAACCATTACGGCATTGCCATCGCCGTCTGCAGAAAACGGCAAATCCTCATCCAACAATTTCGACTGCCACATCAAACCGATATCTTTTACTTCGGAGCCGGTACAGAGCTTCATGGATAGCGCGTGCTTATGGGCCGGCTTTTTGCCCTTTTTAGCCGCCTCATGCATCGCAAACGAGATATCCCATCGGGAGTTCCCAAAGTCGCAAAATACCGGATGAAGAAGCGGGTCTGGGTGCCTGTAGGCCGGGACCTTGAAACGGAGCATCTTCGCCTCTGCATCGGTTGCCGCCACATAATCACGTAACGGCTGAGGGTCAGGCTTATCGTTAATCTTCCAAACGCAAATGGCGTCATCCGAGGCCAATGCCTCGTACAACTGGATATCGCCAAATTTTTCGATCTCCAGGTCATCCTGCAATGAACGGGCGGCCGCAATACGGTCGGCTTCAGTCTTGCAATCGGGTTTCGACCATTTCTTTATGACTTCCTCCCAACCGTCCACTGCCCTTTTTCTAATCCTGTAGGCTTCGATAGAACCTGTTTCAAGAGAGCGGCTTTCACAGAACTTATCAAGCCAGTTCTTGGCTTCCGCGGGAACACGGCCCTTTTTATTCGCGTCTTCTTCGAACCGATGGCGTTCCGCCTCGGCGCGCTTGATCCATGAGTGCGCCACCGATACTCTTCTCGCCGCATGATCGAGCATTACGGCAAATTCTGAATGCCGTGCCGGTCCGTCCGGCTGAAGATACGTAAACCCGCAAGCAGACTCCACTTCCTGCAATATTCTGTCAGCATAAGCACGCCTGCCCTTATTGCCGACTTTCGTTCCACACTTATCAGAGTCTTTAATAGCCACATCCCTTAGCTTATCAAGGTCAGCCTGAGTAACAACCGAGCTTCCATTGATCTTGCCTAATACGTTCCGAGTTGCGCTCTTGTAACCGGGTCCGCTTATAAGGGCCATGACCCCTTTCAGGTCTTTAGACGCAGGTTTAAACCCGTCCAAGGCTTCAGCCAGGGACATTATGGTTTCATCTCCTGGACGACCTGATGCGGCGCTACCAGACCATTCGGCGATTTTCTTATAGACTTCAGACATGCCGGCAAAATTTGCGCCTTTGCCGGAGCCGAAACGGCTGGAAAGCCATTGACCGGCCTTTTGGATCAAATCACTAGCCTTTTCGTCAACAGCACCGGAAGATTCAGACTCTTCTGTGTTAGCTGTTTCGCCTTTAACCGAAGCAAAGTAAACAGCTTTTGCTTTTTCAACGCTCTTGTCATTGAAGAATCTCCCGAGGAAGTCCCAAATCTCTTCCCTGGTAAGTGAATCGCCTATTTGCTTCATAGCCTCATCAAAGGCCTTGCTCCTGTTGACCCAGACGGCGTCATCCCGGATTTCCGCTGACAGAGAGGCTTTGCAATCCTCTACCCATTCGGCTATTTCTCCTTCCGAGGCACCCCTTGCCCTTAGAATCTCCTTAAGTGCATCCAGGATTTTCCAATTGCTGCGCTTACCTCTTTTGGTATCCAGATCATGGGGGATGAGATGATCAACCGGCGCCCCTTTCTCGGACTCCACGGACAACCATGAAAGCGCAAGAACGATACGCTTGTCCCTGGTATCAGCCAGCGTATGGCATAGCCCCCCGCGCATGGTCAGGAGCCAGTCGCCAAAAGCCTTTGCGCCCTTGTTAACCGCCTCATGCGTCTTCCAGAGGTTTTCCCTCCAGGACGCATCCTGTGGGGCAGAGCCTCTCAGCCGAAGAGTATAGGCACGCTGCGTTGTTGGTAGCATAAATTTTTGTTCCATTTCATGATCTCCCAAATAGGCAAACAAAAGAGCTGCCCAAGCTTCTCACCTCAATGATTTAATGCATGCTGAGGACCCCTATCCTCTTAACGAGACTACCATCGCTTCTCCAACATTGCCGTATCTGTCAGGCACACAAGTGAAAACAATTATTTGACACTCCTTGGCGGCCTTGGCCAGAACTGCCCCCATTAGATGTAGTCTTTCCGGATCCGTATAGCCCAGCGTATCATCCAGAATGAGCGGCGTTCCGCCATCTTTAGCTACAATCATCGAGCAGGCCAATCGGAAAATCAGTGAAAGCTGTTCTTTTGTGCCACCGCTCAAAGAATCAAATGGCACAGTTATTCCCTTAGATGTCCGATTTGCAATTTGCAATTCCTCGTTTATTTCGACCTGAAAGGATTCATCAAAGACCAAACGACCGAGGTGCTCAATCTTCTCTTTAAGCGGGGCCACGTAAGCCCTGCGGGCCTTATCGCGCTCTTCTCGCATGATGTCCAAGAGGTACTTTGCTGCCTCAGCTCGCCGAAATAACGATAGATTCTCCTTCTCCACGCGCTCAAAGCGACTTTGTGCGACGTGTAATTTCTCGTGGAGCCCCTCCTCACCGTGAATTCTTAGCCTCTCCTGCACCTTCGTGAGGTCTGTTTGAGTTGAGGCTCGGCGCTTTTTCGTTGTTTGTAGAGATCCTTTCGCAGTTTCAGCCAATGCCTTCACTTTCACAGGGTTTTTGGCCTTTAACGATGTCTCTGCGAACGACACATTTTTTTCTTCCAAAGATACAATTCGTGTAGCGTCTGCAAGGTGCTCATCCAGCAAAACATCTGAAGCAGCCTTTCTGGCTCTCTCAAGGTTTTCACGTGCATGATTCAAATCTTTGGCAAGCATATCAAGTTGCACTCGCACTTCTTGATGTTTCGAACTCAATTCTTCACGCACGTTTCGCGCGGCATCAAGTTCCTCTCGCGCCGTTTCCCACTCATCGCTCACTTTCCGTTGGGTACTCTCGACATTCGACTGCTCCTTCTTTGCCGACTCCAGATCGGAGCACATCAGAGGCTCTTGCGTACGCTTAGAAAGGTACTCTGGCAAGCTGCTCTCAAGCCCGGTCACCTTCTTGTCAAGCTGATCGTATGTGAGATCTCTAAGATTTTCCTTTTCAATCTCGCCCTTACCCTCTACATGCCTCTTTGCCTCGCAACGCTCATCAAACGCCCTTCTTGCTTCCTCAGGATCAGCAACTCCTGCCGCTTCGCAAACTGTCTCAAGAATATGACGGGCTTCCGCAACCTTTCTGGAGAATCCTTCCGTGCCTGAACCCGCAGTTACCTCTATATTGAGTGCATCAGAAATAGTCAGCCGTGTTTTGTCGGCAACGGAAATGTTTCGTACTTCGCCCTTGTGAAGTAGTGTATCAGTATCATCAATCCTCAAACTGCATTCAGCCAAACTGCGAAGGGAAATGCTAGGCGCGCCTGTCTCCAGTTGCGCATTGGCGGTTAACAACCCCTTTTCAGCTTCTTGTATCGCCTTCAGGGCTCGTGAATCCACCTTGTTTCGCGCCAACACCTGCTCTGCCAGTACCGCTTTTTCCCTGGCTTGGTCAATACGCTCTTTGCGCTCTTTAAGCTGTTCGAGATGCAGCTTGCTGTTATAATAATCGCAATCAGCCCGCCGAAGAGCGGCAAGGGCGTCAGCTGCTTTTCTCCTTTGGTCAACATCATTGAATGTCGCCAGCGCTTTCTGTAATGCATCTTCAGCCCGGTTCAGAGAGGAAAGTGACATTACATTGGATTCTTGGAGTTCCTCACTTGCTTTGGTAACCTTGGCGACAGCGTCAATGAGTCCTTGGCGAGACTCCTTATCGCGACGTGCCACCTGCTCAGATTTTTGAGCAGATTCCAACTTAAGGCGAGCTGACGCAAGAGTAGTCTCCAATTTGGATATCTCTTCGAGTGAAGCAGTGTACTCAGAAACCGCTTTCTCCTGTTCCTCTTCCTGCTTCTTAAGTTGACTCAGTTCCCTCTGGAGGATTGCAGATCTTTCGATGTCCTGCTCAAGGTCGCGGATTTGCTGTTCTATTAAAGCAACTTCGGCTTGAATTTCGGTCTGCCGTTTGCGTGCCTCTTGGAGTTCCTTCTTTTCGGTACCACGCTCCGTGTAATAGCATCCATACTCCTCACGAACTATGTCAAACAAACATTCCTCGCGCGGGTCAGCAGCGCATCCACCAGCCGCCTTGTCCAGTGCGGCTGATAGAGATATTTGCTTTGTCAGATTGGGCTGATGAATCGCATCCCCTTGTTGGATGGTTAAAGCCTTCCAAAGGTCGATGTCCAGAGTTTCTCGGAGGATGGCTTCTGCGCGTTCATGCGCCTCCCGCCCCGTAAGGTTCTCTGGCTTTGGCCTGGTGATTGTCAGTTTGGTTTCCGGTTTTTTGTAGAACCGCTTGAAATACGTGAAAGTATATGCCCCACTCTCTGCATACAATTCAATCTCTGGTCCTTCATCCCTATGGACAGGCCTGATTGCCTCGATATTACGGTGTTTGCTGGAATCAGGATATTCAAATAGAAGCCCTATGGCCTCTCCGAGGCTTGTCTTACCGACCTCATTCGGCCCCTGCACCAGCGTTAAACCGAGCGAATTAAATGCCACCTCAGATGTACTTATTCCACGATAATTAGCGACTCGAAGGCGAAGGAACCTCATACAACCCCCTTTGCCAGTCGAAGAAGAAGCATTAATGAATCGCGGGCAACAGCTCCTTTAGTCCCACCTTCTGAAATCTCGCTTCGAAGTCGTTGCACAGTTCCATCTGCAAAACCGGAAAATCCAAGATCCGCGAAATCTGTAACATCAGGAATCAATAGGAGATCGTCTTCTCGGACATCGAAAGCACCGAAAACATCACTTGCACTAAGGATGTGATTTTGAAGCAAATTATGCAATGACAACGAAAGAGCGCCAACAAGATTCAGCCGAACGGCAGTACGTTCCTTGTTCTCAATGGCATCCAAAGACTTTCGAAGTTCCTCCACATCGTCGCCAGTATTCAGGTCAACACGTCCATGTTCTACAAATTGCCACTGACCTATTTTGACCTCCTTAGTTGCAGCACGGTCATCTTCAATCTCAACTACAAGAGCCCAACCGGACCGTATTTCGGAAAAGTCCGTAGATTCGGGGGTGCCAGAATACCATACGCGTTCACCGGCACCAACCTTCGTTAGTGAGTGGCGGTCGCCGAGTGCCACGAAGTGAACCTTCCCTTCATCGATTGCCCGTTCGAGAGCCGCAACCGTAATGACTCCAGCCGCTTCCCGGTCGGGCGTAAACAGGTCAACAGCACCATGCCCCAGACATATGCGCGTGACTCCGCTTGCAGGATGTAGAGCGCTGAGCGCTTCTTCGATGGGGTTGGTCACCGGTAGTTTGGACGTCCACGGGGCCCCCACAATCTCCAGCCCATCGGCAACTTTGATGGGAGCAGAACTTTCAATGACTTGAACATGGGCGGGTTTCCGCTCGATGAAGGTGCTTGAACGGTATACGGAAGCTGCGTTAAGCGGATCATGGTTCCCTGGAAGGATGTAAACCGGAACAGGTACGTCCTTGAGAGCCTCCAGCGCCCGTGCGACTGTCTTTCTGTCCACCTGGTTCGACTCGAAGGCATCCCCACACACCAGGATGAACTGGCAATTTTCTTCCTTTGCGATACGCCCCATGGTCCGGATGGCGTCAAACCGCGCCTGGCTGTACCTCTCTTGGGCTCCCTCCGAGAGGAAATGGCGGGTCATCCCCAACTGCCAATCACTTGTATGAAGGAAACGATACACCGGCTTATTCTCCCTGTTCAGCTCATTAAATTAGCCTTGTCACGATAGGTATAGGTCGCGGTCAGCCCTTGAAGCGTCTTGTTATTAGCAACGGCATCATGCGGAATGAGCAAATAGTTCCACGGCTTGCCGCCGTGTTTTTGCTCATGTGCCGTTGCATGAATGCACCATTCCGACGCGGATCTGGCCTTGGCCTGCACTTTTTCATCGGTTAGCTCAGTAGCGGCCTTTGGCTCACAGAGGAACTTCGCGGTCTTGGTTTCGACAACGAAGTCCGGCTCGTAGGACGCGTCGCTCGCATAATGAATCTGAAAGTCACCCTTTGCCGGTTTGAACCACTTCAGGACATCCTTGTCGTTCTCAAGAATTAAGGAGAAGCGGCTCTCCGAGTCAGAATCGAATTTCTGTATCCGATAGAGGCACTTCGCAAACCCGCTGAAAAGCATCTTACGAATCTCCTGCTTATCGGAGACCGGCACGCGAAAGTCCTTTTCAGTTTCACCGACCGGGACAGAATAGTTATAAGGGCGCAGTGTAGTAAATCCCTTGCTCACGTGCGCCTCGTAAGCAGCCGCCTTCTCTTCGTAGTGATCCTGCATCTGGGTATGGATCAGGATTACTAACGACTGCTGGTGATACTGAAGCACGTTTAGCACCTTATCCTCATTTTTGAGATATGCCCGCAGATGAGTTAAAACCTGCCCGGCGAGCTTATAGCAATCAAGCATGTTCGTAATAACATATGTCATTGAACTCCGTAAGGCCGCGCACGATGTAGTCCTCGAGCTTATCCTCCGACACGATTCCGTCCCCGCTCATAAGGCGGTGTTGTTCCCGAAAATTTCGTCAACTAAAACTATTAAATACCCAAGCTCATTGTCATCAATATGGACGCAAAAGGTACCTTCTGGTGCGAGTAATTTATGCAAAATCTCTATTCGGTGCCTCATTAGCGATAGCCAGACTGAATGCTCGACACCATCATCATAATATTCGAAAGCCTGCTGTGTGTTAAATGGAGGGTCTATGTAGATACATTTAACTTTTCCCGAGAACTCCTGCTCCAGAGCCTTTAGGGTTAGAAGGTTGTCGCCGAAGATGAGTCGATTGTCAAAACTTTCGTTCTCACCCGTGCGGAACGACGCATGATATGACTTGACTGGATCCTCCACAAGGATACGCGGCTCCAGCCTTGGCCGATTCTCCTTTCCAATCCACGTGAGTTCGAGTTTTGTCTTACAGTCAGCCATGCCGTTTAGACCTTTGCATATCGATAGTTATTCTTGATATTCGCATGAAAAAATTTTCCGATTGAGCTCGCTCGTACAAATTCTTGATACACAATCTCTGGAACATCAAAGTACTGATAAACGCCTCCGCTATGAAAGGCCACTTCAAGGGTCATTGTTGCCATGTCATAGCCTATCTCCGCAACATCAGATGAGCTAACAGGTATTCTGTTCATAGCTTACCTCCAGTTTTTTAATCTCTTGGGTTTTCACTTCGCCAGTTTTGCATGACCTGAGCGTAGTTTTCAGTCAACTTCGGACGGTTCCATCCACCTTTTGAATCTTGGTCGTAAATTTTCGGATCGTGACTGTCCGGACGGCGGTTCTTGGCAGGTGCATCAATAAGGGTGCGTAATGGCAAGTGCACCGCTTCACCTACGATTATTGCCTCACCGGTTCGCAAAGAAGGCAGCATGTTAAAAAGTCCTTCGAGATTATCACTGACCGTGCCAGTCACATGTGAACGGTCTGAGGCATTGGCAAGGCGCATAGCAAATATCGTGCCGCACTGTGAGAGTATAGTCGAATCTATCTCCGAAGGTCTTTGGCTGACAATCATCGCGCCAAGACCATATTTCCGGCCTTCCTTGACGATCCGCCGTGCTGCAACGGAGGCTGCACCCTCGTTCCCGGCATTCAGGTAGGCATGTGCTTCCTCAAGGACGAATAACAACGGCCGCGCTCTTCCGCCTTCCGGGAGATAACGCGCCCAGAAGAGCGCGTCAAATAAGAGACGAATGAGCACGCCAACAAGATCCATGAGGATGGATATAGGCACTCCGGAAAGGTCAAGGATTGTTATGGGCTTATCGCCACCCACCCAAGACTTGATCAAAGCATCAAGATCTTGCTCTGGTTGAGCATCAAGATTTTGGAAGGTCGGATTCGGGCACCATGGTCCGGGGCGGAACATGAAGTCATATCGTGTGTCCCGGAGGAGCGACTCGGTGGCTATGATCTGGCGTCGGATATTGAGAGTCGCGCCGCTCAGGTACACACGGTTGGGACCTCCAGATGTGATAGGGCGGTATCGCGGCGGATTCACTCCCATGATGTCGCCAAGCATCGGTTGTCCGCTCGCGTCTGGCTCGATGGCCTCTGTGGTGTCGTTTTGATTGGCTCCTTGAGCAGTGTGAGTGGAACAAACGTAGCGGTGCAACTCGTACCAGAGACGGTGAATACTGAACGGGATGGGCGTATCCACGGTCATAGTATCGACCGTAACACCATTACGCGCTTGAGCTTGAAGAGAAGCGAGCTTCAAGTGCTTGACTTTCTCGACCAAAGCGGCACGATCGGCATCGTTCAGTCCTCGGAACGGCGTTACACGAAGAAGTTCATCAAAACTCAAAGCCCAATACGGGATGAACAGCGGCTGCTCGCCTATTGTTTCGTCTGCATTGACTCGGAAGATCGTTGCCCGATCTTTCAAGGCGGCGTGGTATTCGCCGTGAATGTCCAAAACGATAATGCGTGCCGAAGGATACCGATCAGGGTCGGAAAGTGATACGAGAAGATTGGCGACCGTGGTGGATTTACCTGCTCCGGTCGTCCCAACAACTGCGCTGTGCCGGGTTACGAGCCGGTCAATGTTAATCAAGGCCGGAATAGATTCTGCGCTCGCAAGGCTGCCCACCTTAACGAAATTGGAAGCATCTGGTCTGCCGTAGATGCGAATCAAATCCTGTTCGGTTACGAGATGGGCTTCATCGCCAATTGTAGGGTATTGCGAAATGCCACGCTTAAACTCTCCTCCACGTTGCCCTTCTCCAATCAACTGTACCTTCAACCATCTATAGCCATATGGTTCTAGCTTGACCAACGCCTCCGGAACGGCTCCAGCGCCGACCTGAGATACGATTCCGAAGAGGTCCGTGAACCCGATGGAGATACGAACAAAACTTCCTATCTGGCCTATGCGATAACCGTGTCCATCAATAAAAGCCAACCCTGACACCGTATCCTTGTCCAAAGCGATACTGACGGTCGCCCCTTGAACATCCTGGACTGTTCCAAGATATGTCGGGCTATTTGGCATTTGCTGTCTCTATAGTATGGCGAGTATAGCCAACCAGTTCGTGCAGGAATTCTCCTAATATGGCAAAGTCTCCCAATAAAAAAACAGCCGTACGCCTACCATTCTCTTTCGCCGGCTCATTCTGGATCCACTTCACCCATTTGCTTGTGTCTGTCGACACGGATTCGGCATCCTTCACGGGCCATTTTGACTCACAGCCGCTGATGACTGAGCCATCCCTCGCCAAGATACTAAGATTCGAGCGCTTACGGGCGAGCTTAATCGCGTGCGAATATCTGTCAATAGTATCGAATAACAAAGCGAATGCTATTGCGGTCGGGGTACTTTGAAGACCTTGCAGAATCACGTCATTGATGTGCTGATCGCGGAATGAATAACCGCAAAGAACTAGCGTAGAGGTAGGTTGCTTTAGGAATGCCCTGAGCCTGTCAAGCATGGCGAGGTAAGGCATCCGCCTGCTTTCCTCATACTTCAAGTGCGAGGGGTGGATAACGCGCTTCGAACCATCCTCTGTCGTTGCGCCACGAAACACACCCTTCGAAGCATCCTGATACCAGTTTATCGAACCGTGAAGTTTCCAAAGGCGTGCCCATCGCGGTGGGAGTTCGTCCTCTTCCATTGCCCGAATATCGAAGAAAGGCTTACGTGCTCCACCAAAGCCATCGAAATATGGAACCCGGCAGTATTCAAAAGCCTGTTCCATCAACAGGTCGTAGTTCGTCGTGAATATCTCGACTGGCTTCTCACGTCCGATTGCATCTACCCACGACGCGATGCGATGATATGGAGTCTCGGTATTTGGGAGTTCCTTATTTACAAGCTCATGGATGATCTCGCAAATCCGCTCGTCCAACTTGTCGAGGTTCGCAGCAGATAACCTGCGCACCTCATCCTTACCTGCGACAGCGCGAAGAGCACGGATGTGACTCAACATATCCTCGACGGTGGTGTCGACGCGGGAGTCTTTCTTGAAATGCTCATCAACTGTCTTCAGTAGAGGCCCGCACTCTGTGCACTCAGCCAGTTTATCGCGGACTACTGTGGTAATCCCGTTAATATCCGGAATCAGCGGCGATTTCTTCTCATCGCCAATCTTGACGGCCGCTGGGCAACCAGCACCAAGGAAAAGTCCAAGTGGCTTTTTGTCACTTGATAAACACTGCTGAAGATACCCAATCTGTTTGTGGAGATCTTGAACATAACTCATGGTTTGCTCCATTTTGTTAACAGGTATAATTACATGATCGTTTCGGTCTGCCAATAAGCATGACAGAACTTCTCAATTCATGTAATAACTTCATATATTCAAATTATCAATTTAAATATGTTACTGCAATAGCTTATTTTTACTGCTCATTTCCTGTATCTATTTCAAACAAATCCTGTATCGAACAATTAAAGTAACGGCAGAGCTTTTCCATGACGTCGAACTCAATTCTTTTGGCATTTTCAAAGTAGAGAAGGGTAAGCATATTGCGGTGAATGCCGGTTGCCCGGGCAAGCTCGGCGATCTTGATTTTCCGCTCGCCCATGAATCTTGAAAGATTGCATTTAATCATTTGGGGAATTACTCCATATTACGAATAAGCGATTTTATAATATCAGCACTTTTTATGCAATAGAAAGTTTTTTCATTCTAAATGACATTTTGTCGTTGACAACTATATTTTATATGGTATAAAGCTATTCAGAATATAATAATTCTATTCAGTTCGAAGGAGCGTTGATGTGGATATATTGCTGGTGGTAGGAGTTCTTATTGGGATTTTTCTTCTTGCCTCCCTCATCTTTC
>UBJH01001489.1_pt1 | contig 14940 bp, 14 predicted proteins | sample 2193721 | NCBI WGS metagenome assembly UBJH01 (sample SAMEA4703186, study PRJEB27089) | metagenome | reverse complement strand
CGCCGAGGTCTGCCCGACCGGCGCCACCCTCTACGGCACGGTGGCCGACATCAACAAGGAGATCGCCCGCAGGAAGGCGCTCAAGCCGGGTGAGAAGACGACGTTCCCGCGCGGCAAGCTGGGCGGCCCCGACCAGAGCTATCCCGGCGTGGCGGCGAAGTACCTCGACCACACCTACGGCGAGAAGGAGTTCGGCGGCACGCAGATGCTGATGCTCTCCGGCGTCTCCTTCCAGAAGCTCGGCTACCCGGACCTGCCGCCGCGATCCGACGCCGCGCTCTCCGAGGGACTGCAGCACACGCTCTACGGCGGCCTGATCGCGCCGATCGCCGTGCTGGGGGCGCTGACTTTCATCGCCAAGCGCAACGTCAAGCCTGACGACGAAGAGGGAGGCCACCATGGCTGATCACGCACACGCACACGCGCCGCGCCCGCTCGGCGGCGGCCTGCTCACGCCGTTTACGCTGCTGCTCGGCGTGCTCTCGGCGATCGCCGGCGTCATCCTGCTCTACCGCCTGTTCTACGGCCTCGGCGCCGTGACCAACCTCAACGACGGCTATCCCTGGGGCATCTGGATCGCCTACGACGTCGTCGTCGGCTCGGCCTTCGCCTGCGGCGGCTACGCCATGGCGCTCTTGGTCTACATCTTCAACAAGGGGCAGTACCACCCGCTGGTGCGGCCGGCGCTGCTGGCGAGCCTGTTCGGCTACACCCTGGCCGGCGCCTCGGTGATCTTCGACCTCGGCCGCTGGTGGAACTTCTGGCACATCTTCTGGCCCGGCTACGCCCAGGTGAACTCGGTGATGTTCGAGGTGGCGGTCTGCATCTCGGCCTACATCGTCGTGATGTGGATCGAGTTCTCGCCGGCCTTCCTCGAGAAGCTCGGCATGAAGGACGTTAAGCAGAAGCTCAACAAGCTGCTGTTCTTCTTCATCGCCCTGGGCGTGCTGCTGCCCTCGATGCACCAGTCCTCGCTCGGCTCGCTGCTGGTGATCTTCGGCCAGCAGATCCATCCGCTCTGGCAGTCGGGCTGGATGCTGCCGGTGATCTACCTGATGACGGCCATCCTGCTCGGCTTCGCGGTGGTGATCTTTGAGGCGACGCTGTCCTCGACCGGCTTCGACCGGCCGCTGGAGACGAAAGTGCTGACGCCGCTATCGAGGATCATGTTCTGGCTGCTCGCCGCCTACGTTGCCGTGCGCGTGCTGGACCTCGTCTTCCGCGGCGCGCTCGGCACGGCCTTCGCCGCGACCTGGCAGGCGTTCTGGTTCTGGATCGAGATGGCCTGCTTCGTCGCGCCGCTGGTCCTGCTGTCGACCGAGCAGGCGCGCCGCAGCGCCGCGAAGCTGTTCGTCGGCGCCGTGCTGCTGATGCTCGGCGGTTTCCTGCTGCGCATCAACGGCTTCCTCGTCGGCTACATGACGGGCGACGGCTGGCACTACTTCCCGTCGTTCGCCGAGCTCATGGTCACCGTCGGCCTGATCGCCTTCGAGATCCTGGCCTACATCGTCATCGTCAGAAAATTCCCCGTGCTGCCCGCCGCGCAGCCGGCCACGCGCTAAAGGAGAGGTAAAAAATGGGACAACGCATAACAATCGATCCGATCACCCGCATCGAGGGCCACCTGCGCATCGACTGCGACGTGGATGGCGGCAAGGTCAAGAAGGCCTGGTCCTCTGGCCAGATGTGGCGCGGCGTCGAGCTCATCCTGCTCGGCCGCGACCCGCGCGACGCCTGGGCCATCACCCAGCGCATCTGCGGCGTGTGCACCACGGTGCACGCCATCGCCTCGGTGCGCGCGGTGGAGAACGCCCTGCAGATGGAAGTGCCGGTGAACGCCCAGTACATCCGCAACCTGATCATCCTGGCGCACGCGGTGCACGACCACATCGTGCATTTCTACCACCTCTCCGCGCTCGACTGGGTCGACGTCGTCTCGGCGCTGAAGGCCGACCCGGACGCCACCTCGAAGCTGGCCGAGAGCCTGTCCTCCTGGCACGGCAACGGCAAGTTCGAGATGCGCGCCGTCAAGGAGCGCCTGAAGGGCTTCGTCGACGGCGGCCAGCTCGGCATCTTCAGCAACGGCTACTGGGGCCACCCGGCGATGAAGCTGCCGCCGGAAGTGAACCTGCTCGCCGTGGCGCACTACCTGCAGGCCCTCGACGTGCAGCGCAAGGCCAACAAGATCGTCTCGATCCTCGGCAGCAAGACGCCGCACATCCAGAACATCGCCGTCGGCGGCGTCTCCAACGCCATCTCCACCGACAGCTATTCGACGCTCGGCGTCGAGCGCCTGCTCGCCATTAAGGGCTGGATCGACGAGCTGGCCGACTTCGTCAAGAACGTCTACCTGATCGACGTCGCCGCGGTCGGCGCCTTCTACGCCGACTGGACGAAATACGGCGCCGGCGTCACCAACTACCTGTGCGTGCCCGACATCCCGATGGACACCAAGGGCACCCAGTTCGCCCTGCCCGGCGGCTACATCGCCGGCCGCGACCTGGCCGCCTTCAAGCCCATCAAGACCTTCAACGACGAGTATTGGGTGAAGGGCGTCGAGGAAAGCGCCAAGCACTCCTGGTACGAGGGTTCCAAGCCGCTGCATCCCTACAAGGGCGAGACCAAGCCGCAGTACACCGACTTCAAGGAAGACGGCAAGTACTCCTGGCTGAAGTCGCCGACCTTCTACGGCAAGCCGGCCCAGGTCGGGCCGCTGGCGCGCGTGCTGTGCATGCTCGCCGCCGGCCACGAGCCGACCAAGAAGTACGCCACCGCCGCGCTCGACACCGTCTCGGCGCTGGCCAAGACCAAGGTCGGCCTCGACGCCATGCATTCCACCATCGGCCGCCACGCCGCCCGCGCCGTTTCCTGCGCGGTGCAGGTGGACATGCTCGCCGACCAGTGGACGGCGCTGGTGAATAACATCGCCAAGGGCGACGTCGCCACCTTCAACAAGCCCGTCTTCCCGAAGGGCGAGATCATGGGCCAGGGCTATCACGAGGCGCCGCGCGGCGTGCTCTCGCACTGGGTCGTCATCGACGACGGCAAGATCAAGAACTACCAGTGCGTCGTGCCCTCGACCTGGAACGCCTGCCCGAGAAACGACAAGGACGAGCCGGGGCCGTACGAGGCGTCGATCGCCGACAACCCGATCGCCGATCCCGAGCGTCCCCTGGAGGTGCTGCGCACGGTGCACTCCTTCGACCCGTGCATCGCCTGCGCCATCCATGTCACCGACACGGAGAACGGCAGCGCGATCACCGTCAAAGCGAAGTAAAATCTATTCCCTCTCCCGCTGGCGGGAGAGGGAATTGCGCTTGGAGCCTCCTTGAAAATCGTCATCCTCGGCATCGGCAACACCATCCTCAGCGACGAGGGCGTCGGCGTGCATGCGGCCGAGGCCCTGCGCGCGGCCTATGCGCTGCCGGAGGACGTCGAGGTCATCGACGGCGGCACCGCCGGCATGGAGCTGCTCGACCCGCTTGCCGGCGTCGATCTCCTGCTGGTGCTCGACGCCGTCAAGGCGAAGCGCGCGCCCGGCACGGTGGTCTGCCTCACCGGCAGGGAAGTGCCGGTGTTCTTCCGCAGCAAGCTGTCGCCGCACCAGGTCAGCATCTGCGACGTGCTGGCCAGCCTCGAATTCGCCGGCGACCCGCCGAAGGACCTGGTGCTGATCGGCTGCGAACCGCTCAGCCTGGAACTCGGCACCGAGCTGACGCCGACCGTCGCGGAGAAAGTGCCGGAGATGGTCGCCACCGCCGTGGCGCAGCTCGCGGCGCGCGGCATCCACCTTTCGCCACGGCAGGCAACGGCCTAGGTCGGCTGAGATGTGCCTGGCCATCCCTTCGCGCGTCCTCGAAGTCGACGACCTGATGGCGGTGGTCGACAGCGCCGGCGAACGGCGCAAGGTCAGCCTGATCCTCATGCACGAGGACGTCGCCGTCGGTGACTACGTGCTCATCCAGCACGGCCAGTTCGCCTTCGAGCGCGTCGACGCCGAACGCGCCCGCGAGTCCCTGGCGCTGATGGAGGAAATCTTCGCCCAGGGCCCCGCCGATGTCCGCGCCTGGTAGCACAGTGCGCATCCACGCCGAAGACCCCTCGCCCCTCCTCGAAGCCGCCTTCCGCCGCATCCAGGCGGAGACCATGGCCGACGTGCCGATCCTCAACCCGGCGCTCACCGTCGAAGCCGTCGGCTTCACCCGCTGGCAGGATCACTGGCTCGGCATCGTCATCACGCCCTGGTTCATGAACCTGGTGCTGGTGCCGGGCGCGGCCGAATCGTGGCAGAGCGTGGCGCCGGGCCTGCGCCTGTTCCGCAACTTCCCCTCGGGCGATTTCGCCTTCCTCGGCAGCAATGAGCCCGAAGTCGGCGAGTTCCAGTCCTGCTCGCTGTTCTCGCCGATGGGCCAGTTCGCCGACCAGGACGGCGCCCGCGAGGTCGCCCTTGCCGCGCTCGAAGCCCTGCAGGCTGAACCCGTCGCGGCGGCGCCTGCACCAGGCAAGGACGCCTTCGAAGACCCCAAACAGGCCGCCCTCGAACGGCCGATGAGCAAGCGCGAATTCCTCGGCTCGGTGTTCCGGCGATCCTGATAAACGCCGTTCGGCCTGAGTAGCCGGCGCAGCCGGCGTATCGAAGGCCCCGGCCGGGTTCAAACCGCCACCGCCTCCCCCCAGTAGTGGTAGGACGCGATCCTCGGCCCGGGGATGTACATCGATTCCACCTGCGCGTCGAAGCCGGCTTCCTTCAGGATGGCCGGGATGTCGCGGCCGAGGTGGCAGCCGCCCGAGAATTTTCCCCACACCGGCTGGATGCGCGCCTGCCACTTGCGCACGCTCTCGTCCGGCGCGCGGCCATGCTCGGAGAACAGCAGCCGCCCGCCGGGCCTGAGCACGCGGCGCAGTTCGCGCAGCGCCAGCACCGGGTCGGGGATGGTGCACAGCGTGTAGGTGCTGACCACCGTGTCGAAGACGTGGTCCGCCAGCGGCAGGCGCTCGGCGCCGATGCCGACGAGCTCCACCGGAATGCCCGCCGCGCGGCTGCGCTTCATCGCCAGATGGTGCATGGTGAGCGACGGCTCGACGCCGACCAGTTCCTGGACGCGGCCGGCGTCGTAGAAGGGCAGGTTGAGCCCGGTGCCGAGGCCGATCTCGAGCACGCGCCCCTGCGCCTGCGGGATCACCTTCATGCGCTGCCGGCTCACCGACTTCATGCCGCAGGCGAAATCGATCAGCCAGGGCAGCACGTTGCGCTCGTACCAGTTGCCGTGTGACATCGGAATCCTTATCCCTATTCGTCGCCAGCGCGCAGTATAGCCGCCGCCGTCTGCGGTAAAGTGCCGGAACGCGCAACGGAAAAGGGGAGGGCGGCGGGATGGACGAGCAAGGTTCCGTCAGGATCGAAGCGCTGCGGCGCAATCTGCTGCTGGCGCTGCTGGCCGTCGCCGTCGTCTGCGCCTGGCTCAGGCCGCTCGACGACCTGGCCGGCGCCCAGGCGCAGGCCGGCTTCAAGCGCGCCGTGGCGAGCTTCGCCACGGCGCGGGCGCTGAATGCCGTGATCTCCGTCGTCCAGGGCACCGAGCTCTCCGTGCAGCCGCTCGGCGTCGGCGTCACCCTCACGCCCGGCCAGATGCTCGACCCGCTGAACGACCTGGTCGAGCGCTTCTCCGACCTCATGCTCGCGGCGAGCGTCGCCTTCGGCGTGCAGCTGCTGCTGCTCGAGATGGGCGCGCACTGGGGCATGTCGCTGGCGCTGACGCTGGTCGCCCTCGCCTGGGCCTGGCCCTACATCAAGCGCAAACAGTCGCCGGCGCTGCTTACGCGCGTGCTGGTCGCCCTGCTGCTGGTGCGCTTCATCGTGCCGGCGGCCGGCATGGCGAGCGACGTCGTCTACCGCGGCTTCATGCAGGCACAGTACGCCGCCGGCCAGCAGGGCATCGAGCAGGCCTCGCAGGCCATCGGCGCGCTCGCCCCCGCCGACGGCGCTGCCGACAAGAAATGGTGGCAGCTCGACAGGCACATCAAGCAGCTCGGCGACACCATCGACAAGACTGTCGAGCACGCCATCCGCCTCATCGTCGTCTTCCTGCTGCAGACCCTGATCCTGCCCCTCCTCGTGTTCTGGATCCTCCTGCGCAGCGGGCGGATGCTGACGGCGGCGGGGGCGGGGAATTAGCGAAGCGGGATCAGGCGGATCGGGAAAAGTCAGTCGCCGGGATACGGCGATGACTAATTGTGAGTAGGAACTAACGACCAGAAGCAGTCAGTTGCCTTCGTCCGTCTGATCAGCTTAGCGGAAATTACAAAGGCAACACTGATCTGAAAGCTGCCCGACGATTAGCGGCGTGTTCGTACATTGGACGGATAAATGCACTTACCATTGATGCTCATGACTCTATGAACTGAATACATGAGCTTGTACTACGAAACGTTTTTTTCAGATGCTCTCCGAAGCGGTCTGCCTGAATCGACAGGTGCAGACCTCGCGGCCACTGCTTTCCTCGATGGCAAGCCCGATCGGAACGGCAAAAGCAAGATCACTGCGACAGAACGCCATGCGGCATTCTGGTCTGCCAGCTTTCTCCAAGGGTTACCGAAAGAAGCCTGGACGCAGGAGTCTCTCGTTCTTGCGCTCGCACATTATCTTAGACAAGACCACTTTGCTTTCCCTGCCATCGTTTCACACGTCGCAACCCTGGCGCCGGAAGCGGTTCAGCGTGCAGCCCGCTATGCCGGGCTGGTGCTGCGACAAGACTCACCACGCTGGAAAGAAGTCGCGGCACTAGCCGATACGCATCCGGCGAACTTCGGGGAGTACGTTCAGATATTCGGCATTCTCAGGCAAGCCCATGAAGTGCGCGTTGCGGAAGTCGCGCAAACGCGTCAGCCATTGACAAACCTGACGCCACTTGAACTGCTCGCTTATGCCAGCCTGTATGCCTTCGAGCATTTAATCCCAGGGCTGTTGGAAGGAGCGCAAGTACCAGGGGAGCCCAATGTCGAGGAGACCTGGAGCGCCATTGAGGACATCATGGCTTGGAAGCTGGCCACCTGCGACCCAGCCAGCCTTAGATTGAACAACAGCACGATCGGTACTTCGCTGGGCACACACCTCTCGCCATTCCTATTCCCATCTCGGGAGGGGCCACCTCCTAGGAACGATTTGTATAGTGCCTTCTCGACGCTGGTCGACGCTCAGGTGGAATTGAATAGCTTTGTCATCCGCTCCGCTGAGGCATTCTGCTACGACGACACCGTCCGTTTCTTCATGCTGGGCGAGCGGCTGGAGATCGTCGAGAAAGATGCCACGGGTATAGCAGACTGGCATCGTGATGGTGACAAGCTAACACGCCTGCACCAATACTGGCTGTATCGCGGCATGGCGGTGCTTATGAAGTCCCCCGATACGCTAGCCCTGGTCGGCCCTGAGCACCTTGAGGCAAACCTGCAGGCTTTCGCAAAGGCCATGGGCACTTGGCAGCAGTTGCAGGAAGTCTATGGCCTCGCCGAGCATGTTCAAACCGAGGCGGGCTCCAAGGTAGACGTCTTCAGGTCCTTGCTGGCAATCGAACTGATGACGGCTTTCTTCATCGAGGAGTTCCTACTCCCTTACCAGGAATACCTGAGGCAGTTTGGGCACCCCTGGCTAGCACTTGGGTGCTTGGCCTTTAGCGGCCTAACACATGTTGAGATGCAAAATCGGTTGCCGATCACTTGGTCAGACAAAACAGCCAAGATCGCCAAAATCAAACCGTGGACCGTAAGCACAGATTACCCACATGGCCAGGAACGGGCGGCAGAGGCCATCCTCGATTTCTGGACTTGTGACTGGATCGCACTTGCCGACCAACTGCACCGGGGTGATGCAGGCCTGCGACCCCGGTTGCATGAACGGCCGATGCTGAAGATGGGTCGCCATCTGTTCCAGTTGCCATGGATGGTTGCGGTGCAGAACAACGCCACGGCAGCGATCAACAACCTACGCCGCCTGGGCGCACGCAGAGGGGATGCTCGTGATGAAACACGGCGCATCGAACAGCGACTGGCAGCATTGTTCGCTCAACGCGGATTCCAGGTGCTCGTGAGCCATGAGTTGCCGTCTCTGTCAGCGGACGCCCCCAATGGGGAAGAAATCGATTTGCTTTGTGCGCGCGATGGGCGACTGCTCGTGCTGGAGATCAAATCCACCTATCTGCGCCGGTCTGTGAAAGAGTCGTGGACGCACCGCCATGTGACGCTGCGCAAGGCTGGGCTGCAATTGCATAGGAAGGTGACAGTGGTTCGTCGCGCGCTTGAACACGGAGGATCGCTTCGGCAGGCGCTGGCCTTGGAAGCGGACTGCATGCCAGAGATTGCTGCGTGGATCGTCGACACGTCCATCGAATGCGACCACCAGCGTTTCCACGGTTTCCTGAAGGTGTCGCTGGAAGAGGTTCTGATTGCGTTGCGTGACGATCGACACTGGCTGAACGATCCGGATGGTCTTTTTCAAACCGGGAAAGCGAGCAGCAAGTCCTTGGTGTGTGATTCAGATCGTGCGGCTTTCACTTCACTTTACCCAGGTGGATTTTCAGCCAAGCGTTTTGTTGAGGCTATAGAGTCCGCTGCCGTTTGGAATGTTAATGACGGAAAGTCTGCCCAGTAGACTTGGTTACCTGCCCTTCATCTGCTAACAGACCGAACGGCTGGAACGGGTCGAGAGCTCCCCTCCGCCGTCCCCCAGCAACTGACTTTCCCCAGCCTCACGAACTCAGCGCTCGCAGATCGGCGAGCAGGGCGTCGACGCTTTCCGGCTGGGTGTCCCAGGCGCACATGAGGCGCGCGCCGCCGGCGGCGATGAAGGTGTAGAAGCGCCAGCCGCGATCGCGCAGGCCCTGCTGCACGCTGTCCGGCAGGGCGACGAAGACGCCGTTGGCCTCGACCGGGAAGAGCAGCCGGGCGCCGGGGATGGCGGCGAGGCCGGCCGCCAGCCGCTGCGCCATGGCGTTGGCATCGGCGGCGTGGCGCAGCCAGGCGCCGCCTTCGAGCAGGCCCAGCCAGGGCGCGGAGAGGAAGCGCATCTTCGAGGCGAGCTGGCCGGCCTGCTTGCAGCGCCAGGCGAAGTCCTCGGAAAGCCTGCGGTCGAAGAAGACCACGGCCTCGCCCACCGGCAGGCCCATCTTGGTGCCGCCGAAGCAGAGCACGTCGACGCCGGCGCGCCAGGTGATCTCGGCCGGGGCGGCGCCGAGCGCGGCGGCGGCGTTGCAGAAGCGGGCGCCGTCCATGTGCACGCGCAGCCCGTGGGCGTGCGCCAGTTCGGCGATGGCCGCCACCTCGGCGGGGCGGTAGACGGTGCCGACCTCGGTGGCCTGGGTCAGCGTCACCACGCGCGGCTTGGGGAAGTGGATGTCGCTGCGGCGCAGGATCGTCTCGCGCACGGCCTCGGGCGTGAGCTTGCCGCCCTCGCCGCGGACGGTGAGTAGCTTGGAGCCGTTGGAAAAGAATTCCGGCCCGCCGCATTCGTCCGTCTCGACGTGCGCCAGCTCGTGGCAGATCACGCTGTGGTAGCTCTGGCAGAGCGAGGCCAGCGCCAGCGAATTGGCGGCGGTGCCGTTGAAGACGAAGTAGACGTCGCAGTCGGTCTCGAACAGCGCGCGCAGGCGGTCGGAGACGCGCCGCGTCCAGTCGTCCTCGCCGTAGCCGGGGGCATCGCCGGCATTGGCGGCAAGCAGGGCCTGCAGGGCTTCGGGGCAGATGCCCGCGCAGTTGTCGCTGGCGAATTGCTGCATGGGGCCTCCGTTCGGAAATCGATGCGGGAAACGCCGCAAACATACCGCAAAGCCCCGGCTGTTGGTAAAGTGCTGCGAGACGACCGAATCCGCCGCCCCATGACCACCCTCGACAACCTGCTGAAGCTCGTCGGCACCCCGCGCGACGGGGCGCTGCTGCGCTTCTCGCTCGGCAACGAGTTCCTCAAGGCGGGGGAGGCGGCGCAGGCGGCGGCGCATTTCCGCGCGGCGGTGGAGAAGGACCCGAAATACTCCGCGGCATGGAAGCTGCTCGGCAAGGCGCTGGCCGAGGCGGGGCAGGCGGCGGAGGCGCTGGCGGCCTACCGCGAGGGCATCGCCGTGGCGGAAGCGAAGGGCGACATCCAGGCGGCGAAGGAGATGAAGGTGTTCGCGCGGCGCCTGGAGCGCGAGACGCCGTCCCGCGGCGACTGACTTTCGGCTACTTGATCCGCGAGGTCGTGCTGAGGGTCTTTCCCGCCACCATGAAATGCCCGCCGCCGCGGTGGTGCAGGGTGCGCGGCGCCTTCGCCTTCGGATCGACCCAGGCCTTCACCACTTCCAGCACGAAGAAGTTGTAGCGGTTCATCAGGCGCGTGTCGACCACCCTGCATTCCAGGCTGGCATAGCACTCGTCGATGAGCGGCGCGCCGACCATTTCGGCCGGCCGCGGCGTCAGGCCGAACTTCGCGAACTTGTCCACCTTGCGGCCGGAGCAGGTGCCGGCGCCGACCACCTTGTCCAGCAGCTTCGCCGTGGGGATGTTGAGCACGCATTCCTTCGTCGCCACCAGGGCGTCGAAGCTGTGGTTGCGGCCGCTGATCAGGCAGCCCACCAGCGGCGGCTCGAACTCCATCATGCAGTGCCAGGACTGCGCCATGACGTTCGCCTTGCCCTTGCGGGCGGTGGTGACCAGCAGCACCGGCCCCGGCTCGAGCAGGCCGTAGACGCGGGAGAGGGGCAGGGCGCGTTTCTTCATGGCTAGCTTCATGATAGTGGATAAGCTGCGGCAAAAGCGGAATCCCCCGGCGTGCCTCCGCAACCGATTGACCTAAGTCAAACCGTTGTCACGGAATGAAAGTAACTTAGCGCCATGAGCGATTACGACGTCTGCGACCTTCCCGGTATCGTCGCCCGCTGGCACCACGATCCCGCCAACCTGGTGCAGATCCTGCGCAACGTCCAGGAGTCCTGCGGCACGATCCCCTCCGACACGCTCGACCGGCTGGCGAAGCTGCTCGACGTGCCGCGCGTGCGGATCGAGTCGACGGCCAGCTTCTATGCCTTCTTCCACGCCGAATCGCACGGCGCCTACGAGATCCTCTTCTCCGACAACGTCATCGACCGGATGGCCGGCAAGGACGGGCTGAAGCAGTATTTCTGCGAAAAGCTCTGGCTGGAGCCGAGGAAGCTCTCCGAGGATGGGCTGGTGTATGTCGACGACACCGCCGACATCGGCCTGGCCGACCAGGCGCCGGCGATGCTGGTGAACGGCTACGCGATTCCCTCGCTGGACAAGGCGCGGCTCGATCTCGTCGCCGAGCTGATCCGCGCGCAGAAGCCGCTGGCCGAATGGCCGCCGATGCTGTTCGAGATTCCCGACAACATCCGCCAGCCCGGACCGCTGACGGGCGAGGCGTTCGCGCCGGGCGCGGCCCTGAAAGCGGCACTGGCGCGCGGCGCCGAGGCGACGCTGGCGGAGATCGATTCCGCCAACCTGCGCGGCCGCGGCGGCGCCGGCTTCAAGACCGCCACCAAGTGGGCGAGCTGCCGCAAGGCGGAAGGGAAAGCGCACTACGTGGTGTGCAACGCCGACGAGGGCGAGCCGGGCACCTTCAAGGACCGGGTGCTGCTCAACAGCCACGCCGACCTGGTTTTCGAGGGCATGACGGTCTGCGCCCGCGTCATCGGCGCGCGCCAGGGCCTGCTGTATCTCCGCGGCGAGTACAAGAACCTGCTGGAAAAACTGGAGTCAGTCCTGGCGGCACGGCGCAAGGCTGGCCTGCTGGGGCAGAACATCCTCGGCCACACGGACGAAAATGGCGGCTTCGACTTCGACATCGAGATCCATCTGGGCGCCGGCGCCTACATCTGCGGCGAGGAGTCGGCGCTGATCGAGTCGCTGGAGGGCAAGCCGGGCAAGCCGCGCAACCGACCGCCCTTCCCGGACCGCTGCGGCTACCGCAACCAGCCGACGGTGGTGAACAACGTCGAGACCTTCGCCTGCGCGGCGAAGATCGCCGAGCGCGGCGGCGCCTGGTTCGCCGCGCTGGGCACGCCGCAGTCGGCGGGCACGAAGCTCATTTCGATCTCCGGCGACTGCCGGCGGCCCGGCGTCTATGAAGTCCCCTTCGGCGTCACGGTGCGGCAGGTCCTCATCGACTGCGGCGCCGAGGACGCCCACGCCGTGCAGGTTTCCGGGCCGTCCGGCACCTGCATCTCCTTCCGCGAGTTCGACCGCCGCATCGCCTTCGAGGACCTCGCCACGGCCGGCGCCTTCATGGTGTTCTCGCGCGAGCGCGACATGTTCGAGGTGGCGCGCAACTTCACCCACTTCTTCGCCCACGAGAGCTGCGGCTTCTGCACGCCCTGCCGCGTCGGCACGACGCTGCTGAAGAACACCATGGACAAGCTGGCGGCGGGCAAGGGCTCGGCCTACGACATGAACGAGATGAAGCACATCATGCACATCCTGCGCGGCATGGCGCACTGCGGCCTCGGCCACACCGCCGCCAACCCGGTGGTGCAGACCATGGAGAAGTTCCCCGAGGCCTACGAGCGACGGCTGAAGCGCCTGGACTTCGAGCCGGCCTTCGACCTCGACGGCGCATTGCAGACCGCGCGCCTGATCACCGGCCGCGACGACGAATGGGCGCACATCGCGGGTGAGCCATGACCAAGACCTTCACGCTCGACGGCAAGGTCATCCCCTTCGAGGAGGGCGAGACCATCATGGAGGCGGCGGCGGCGGCGGGCGCCTACATCCCGCACCTGTGCCACCACCCGGAGTTCAAGCCGCACGGCTCGTGCAAGCTGTGCACGGTGAACATCGGCGGCCGGCTCGGTGCCGCCTGCACCAACCGGGCGGAGGAGGGCGCGAAGGTGGAAAGCGAGACCGAGGCGCTCAACGCCGACCGGCTTGCGCTGACGCAGATGCTCTTCGTCGAGGGCAACCATGTCTGCCCGTCCTGCGAGAAGAGCGGCAACTGCCAGCTGCAGGCGGTGGCCTACCACCTCGGCATGCTGACGCCGCATTTCACGCACTTCTATCCGGCGCGCGACGTCGATGCCTCGCACCCGGACGTGCTGCTCGAGCGCAACCGCTGCATCCTCTGCGAGCTGTGCGTGCGCGCCAGCCGCGACGTCGACGGCAAGAACGTCTTCGGCATCGGCGGCCGCGGCATCAGGGCGCGCCTGATCGTCAATTCCGCCAGCGGGCGCCTGGCCGACACGAACCTCTCCGTCACCGACCGCGCCGCCGAGGTCTGCCCGACCGGCGCCATCATCCGCAAGCGCCACGGCTTCACGATTCCCATCGGCAAGCGGCTCTACGACCACCACGACATCGCCGAGGTGCCGGTGGCGGGCATCGAAAGGCCGAAGCGTGACTGAGGCGAAGAAACTGCGCGTGGCGACCTGCTCGCTCGCCGGCTGCTTCGGCTGCCACATGTCGCTGCTCGACATCGACGAGAAGCTGTTCGAGCTGGTCAAGGCGGTCGAGTTCGACCGTTCGCCGATCACCGACATCAAGCATTGCGGGCCCTGCGACATCGGCATCGTCGAGGGCGGCGTCTGCAACGCCGAAAACGTGCACGTGCTGAAGGAGTTCCGCAGGAACTGCAAGGTCCTCGTCGCGATGGGTTCCTGCGCCATCACCGGCGGCATCCCGGCCTGGCGCAACAACGTCGACCTGTGGGACTGCTTCCAGGAGGTGTACCACTACGGCATCGGCCTGGAGAACGGCCAGATTCCCAACGACCCGGAGCTGCCGCTGCCCTTCGACAAGGTGCACCCGATCAACGAGGTGGTGCGCATCGACTACTTCCTGCCCGGCTGCCCGCCGCCGGCCGACGCCATCTGGAAGTTCCTCACCGACCTCGCCGCCGGCCGCGAGCCGAAGCTCGACTACGACATGCTGCATTACGACTGATCATGGCCTTTCCGCTTGAAACCGCCGCCCATCCCGAAAACCTGAAGCGGGTCGTCATCGAGCCGGTGTCGCGCGTCGAGGGCCACGGCAAGGTGACCATCCTGCTCGACGCCGACGACCGCGTGCACCAGGTGCGGCTGCACATCGTCGAATTCCGCGGCTTCGAGAAGTTCATCCAGGGCCGGCCCTACTGGGAAGTGCCGGTGCTGGTGCAGCGCCTGTGCGGCATCTGCCCGGTGTCGCACCACCTGGCGGCCTCGAAGGCGCTCGACCTGATCGTCGGCGCGAAGCAGCTGACGCCGACCGCCGAGAAGATGCGCCGGCTGATGCACCTCGGCCAGATCCTGCAGTCGCATGCCCTGCATTTCTTCCACCTCGCCTCGCCCGACCTGCTGTTCGGCTTCGACGCCGAGGTGGCGAAGCGCAACATCGTGCATGTCGCCGCCGTCGACCCGGAAGTGGCGAAGAAGGGCGTGCTGCTGCGGAAATACGGCCAGGAGATCATCCGCCACACCGCGGGAAAACGCGTGCACGGCACCGGCTCGGTGCCGGGCGGGGTGAACAAGAACCTGACGCGCGCCGAGCGCGCCGGGCTGCTCGGCGAGATCGACACCATCGTCGAATGGAGCCGCGAGGCGGTCGGCATCATCCGCAAGCTGTTCGCCGACAACGCAAAGCTGTATGCATCCTTCGGCCGTTTCGACTCGAACCGGCTCGGCCTGGTGCGCGCCGACGGCGCGCTCGACCTCTACCACGGCGGCCTGCGCGCCACCGATGCCGGCAGCGGCACGATCTTCGACCATGCCGACTACCAGCAGTACTACGAGCTGATCCACGAGGAGGTGAAGCCCTGGTCCTACATGAAGTTTCCCTTCATCGTGGAGCAGGGCACCGAGGCCGGCTGGTACCGCGTCGGCCCGCTGGCGCGGGTGGCGCAGTGCGACTTCATCCCGACCGAGCTGGCCGAGGCCGAGCGCCTCGCCTTCAAGGCCTTCGACGGCGGCGCGGCGCTGGCGGCGCCGCTCG
>UBJH01002496.1_pt1 | contig 14977 bp, 12 predicted proteins | sample 2193721 | NCBI WGS metagenome assembly UBJH01 (sample SAMEA4703186, study PRJEB27089) | metagenome | reverse complement strand
AAAAGCGTTGCTCAAAGCTATGAATATGACCATAGGAGTCTTGAAGAAGAACTTTCACAAATCGAGTTACCACCAGAGACAGAGGTTGCCATTGGTGAAAAAGCCTCAATAGTTGCCAAAATGATAAAAGCTGGTAAAGCTACAGGACCACTTGTAGAGGCTTTCAAAAAAATCCAAAATAGTGAAGGAGATGATGCAGCTTATCAATACCTGAAGGCTGAAGCTGATGGATTTCACGTCACACCATATGGGCACTGTATAAATAGTTTTACAGTCGATCCTTGTCCAAAAAACCTTGAATGCTTTACTGGATGTCGTCATTTGTCAGGGACAAATCTCGATAAAAATCGTCAATATCTACTAAAACTTGAAAACAAACTACAAGACGCACTCAAGGCAGCTGAGGAGCGAAATACAAAAAGCATTGGAAGGGCTAATCAGATAGCTCATGCTAAAGTTCGTCTTGAAGGTATCCGAAAAATACTAGCGACACCTGAAGGAGCACTGGTTTTTCCAGACGGACCAGATTTATCTATGAGGCAACCAAGGAGTGTCCTGGATGAGTTCTAAAAAAGGCACTCAAAAAGATTCGTCGGATTCGGAAATGGAAAAGGTTCTTCAAAACCTATTGGCTCGTAATGAAAACATTACCGCCAGAGCTGTTGCAAGACACCACCCAACGATCAAGGCTGCCTCATCGATTATTCGCAGTCAAAGCCGAGCCAAATTACTTGCACAATATCAAGCGCGTCAAAAGGAGTATCAAAAATGGCAAGGAAATTTATTGAGAATCTCCAAAGAAAAAGCTGCAGCTGCCCTGGCAGAAAAGGACTGTCGCATTGCTGAGCTTGAACGCAAAATACAGATCCTTACAGCTTCGCATGTAGCTATGATTAGAGCAGTTGGTGAAGTTGGAGGTTTTGCGAGATGGGCTAATTTTTTTAATAAATATAATTCAATACGTAAAGATCTTGAACTGCTTGGCGCCTTAAATGATAAGGCTAAGGAATAAAACAATGGTAGTCAGAAAAAATTATAAATTCATGTATAGTATGGAGATGGAACTGTCGGATAGGCTCGATAGATATGTTGAAAAACCGCGTCGGTTTTAGCGTTTACCTCATTTTCCGTATAACTATTCACAGGCAACCCAGTCTCTTCACGCCAAAGGAAATCATGAATGGCGATACGAACTGCATCACGAGTAGATTCTTTATCACGCCAGTGATCTATACGTAGCTTTTCGGCCTTTAATTTTGCGAGTAGTTCGACTGACACAGCCTTTATTCTCTGTATATCGGAAGAGCTCAGGTCCTGCTTTTTCAGAAGGTCAAAAATCGCCAACGATTCCTCATCGAGACCTTCGCGAACGGCACGGCTGTCCTCATCATTAAGCTCGTTTATAAAACGGAATAGTGCCTCAAATGTTTTCTCAATAGTTACCCTGTCCTTCTCCCTATTGTACTCGAATACGATTTCCTCGTAATGTTTTTGAAAATCCGTACGCAGCGGATTCTGCTCCAAAAGGCGTTGCAGTCTTATTTCAATGGCCTGCTTAAGATTCTGTACGGTCGTACGCTTAGCCCGGCTCCGTTCGAACTCCTTCCGCAATCGTTCGAAATCTATTTTACTGATATCGTAAACCTCAGATTCCTCACCATTTCGGTCTGGTTGCGTTTCTATTGCCTCATCTACGACCCGATGTAAATCACGAATTATATCGGTAATGTCGGCTTTCTCTCGGTCCTGCTGCAAGCTTTTGTAAACGATATTGATTCCATCGTAATCTGCACGATACTCATTAACGCCCTTTACATTGATGCATGCCTTAAATTTCTTAAAGACCTCTCTGCACATCACTTCAAACCGTTTTCGCGCTTCGTCATTCTCGTTTGCCGCTTCCTTCGCAGCCATAATGGCAGCGTTACGCTCGAAACCAGTCTTTGTGACAATATCGTCAAGGGATGCTCCGCGCTCATTTAGGAACGCATGAATAAAGGATATGGCTTCTGCCAGATCGGCGAGGAGTTCTTCTTCAGGTCTAGCCGGCTCTATTTCTGCGCCATCGCCATGACCACTGTCTGCCTGTCCTGCGAATGTAGCCAGAGCCTTACGAAGATTTTTGAGGATACCGCAATAATCGACAACAAGGCCGTTGTTTTTTCCTTCACTTACTCTGTTCGCACGGGCAATTGCCTGCATCAACGTATGTGCCTTAAGTGGTTTGTCCAGGTAAATCGTGGATAAGCTAGGCACATCAAAGCCCGTCAGCCACATAGCGCAGACAATAGCTATTCTGAAGGGATGCTCGTTCTCCTTGAAAGCCTCATCCAGGTCCATGCGCTGCATGTTCCTGAATTGGGGTTTCTGTCTCATAAACTCCGGGAGGTCTATACCCTCTTTGATCAGCCGGCGATGCGAGGTTATTTCCAGATCCCATCGACGGAATTTTTCTACCTCGCCTTGCTCCTCGCTGACGACCACCGCTGTCCGTGTTTCTCTCATCCACGCAATTTGTCGGCGACGGTAGGCTTCGTCCTGATCATCGACCGACAAACCAAGTTCAGCCGTCAGTTCAGCTATACGTGCATCCCAATATTTGATAATCAGGTCATACATTCGAACGCATGTTATCTTATCGATGCACACCAGCATCGCCTTACCGCTTTCCCATGCTTTCGAATAATGCCTGACGAAGTCTCTCGCGACCTGATCCAAACGCTTATCTGCTGTTATGATGTGGTAGTCGCGTTTAAGTTCCCTTTCCAGTTGCTGCTCGACATCGAGGTCTGCGGTTTCCAGTTCTTCTAGCTTTTCTGCAATCCGTTCGTTCAAGTCGCCAGTAGATATGCCGAGCTTTTCTCCTCTCGCGTCATAATAGATAGGCACTGTAGCCTTATCGTCAACTGCGCGTTGGAAATCGTATGTTGAAATATAATCGCCGAAAACCCGCCGCGTAATCTGGTCATCCTTGAAAAGCGGCGTACCCGTGAATCCAATATAACTGGCATTTGGCAACGCATTCCTCATATTGAGGGAAAGGGTACCATACTGCGTCCTGTGTGCCTCATCTGTTATAACAATGACATCGTCACGCTGCGTATAGCTCTGCTCAGGGCTTATGCCCTGGTTGAATTTCTGGATTAGTGAAAAAATGTGGGATTTATGCTCGGAGAGCAGTTGACTCAGATGCTCTCCGCTTATCGCGCGACATTGATCTTGGTCGTTATTTACGACGCCGCATCCAGCAAAGGTCTTATAAATTTGCGAGTCCAGGTCGTCGCGGTCGGTCAGGATGAGGAATGTGAAATTGCCACCGAGCTTACGATGGACCTTCCGCGTGAACATCACCATCGAGTAGCTCTTGCCAGCGCCCTGCGTATGCCAGAATACGCCCAGTTTACCTTGGCGGCTCTTGCGGTCCTTCACCGCCTCGATGGCGCGATTGACGCCTAGAAACTGGTGGTTGCGGGCAAGTATCTTCCTTGGCTCGCCGGAAGAATCATCGAAAACAATGAAATTCTCAAATAGGTCAAGGAAGTAGCGCTTATCGCAGATACCCTTGAGCAGTGTCTCCATATCCACCGATCCAGGTTCTTCCTCAGCCAGACGCTTCCATTCATGGAAGTGCTCGAATCGGCTTGTCACCGACCCCAGTTTAGCATCCACGCCATTGGCAAGCACGATGAAGGCATTGTGGTGAAATAGGTGCGGGACAGTATCCTTATAATCCTTGAAGTTCCGCTCATAAGCGGCCCGGATGTCCTTATTGATATTCTTGAGCTCCATGAAAAGGAGCGGCAAGCCATTAACAAACCCCACGATGTCAGCCCGGCGGCGGTAAAGGTCACCGCGTACCCAAAGCTCGCGGGCGCAGAGAAAATGATTGTTCGTTGCATTCTCGAAATCGAGGACTCGTAACCGCTGCCTAATCCTTTCGCCTTTTGCATTACGGAAGGTAACCTGCACACCATCCTTGACCAGTTCATATTTCTCACGATTCGTCGACAACAACGTTTGGGTCGCCATGACTGTCACGATCTGCCGCACAGCGTCGTCGTAAGCATCATTCGGCAGTCCCGGGTTCAGCTCCACAATCTTGGTCCGCAAATATCGCGCCAGCACCACCTCGCGGTCCGAAGTACGGCCAAGAGTGCCTTCGGGACCGAACGTCTCGGTGTTGTAGGCACACACAGATTCCCAGCCGAGGTTCTGTTCGAGGTACTCGGCAGTCGTTTGCTGGACCAAGGTGTCTTCAGTATAGGTTGACATTTTAGATCTATTTACGTTGTTGGAAGTCCAAGTTTGTCAAAAAAGGCTCTATTTCTTTCTTTGGCAGCATTTACAAGACGGTCAAATGACATTACTTCTATATATGCTCCAAAGCTTTTATGATAGAAAAAATATCCGAGCCCATCACTGGTTCTTATCGCATCATGCATAATACAGCGTTTTTCTACACTTGGTGTTATATCGCAAAGTACATAGCAAAAACCCGGGGTATTCTCAGATTTCGGTATCGGGCGTCCAGAAGAAGTCGTAACCTTTCCCTGTTTAATTCTGTCAAGGTAACCAAGTGCTTGTTCTATCGGGTCTTTATCTTCACCTTCCGACGCATCATTTCTCATAGGGCGTTTTATTTCAACAACAACAATTGACGCCAGTGGCAATTTATTACCTTCAGAAACAAGCATGGGATTATCAAAAACATTCAGCGAACAAAGATCGGGTTCCTTAGTATCTGTGCTACTAATTATCGGCATAGAAGCCAGGGTTTTGTCTGAGGCCAGATATTCATGAAAAGCTAATCTCTCATCAAGCAGCCAGAGATTGCACCTGTCGGGCATGATATCATTAGAATCATTTCCCATAGGCATAATCAAATTGTGAATTAAATCCTCTCGTGCGTACTTCCCGTCCTCGCCCCTCTGAATTGCTTTTTCAAGAAGATCCAAAATAACTTTCCTGTGGAAAACATAGTTCGCGAGGTCTGATTTCTTTATTACCTCTGCTGCTTCGAAATACTCTCGAACTCGTTTTTGGTATTCAGAATAGTCTTCATTCATCTTAGGACTCATCAAATCGTGTCCATCAACAAGCAACTTTCCCTCTATTTCAGCAAGGTGCTTATGAAGAGCCAATTCGAGTTCCTTTTCACTTATTTCAGGATCGATATTTAACTTCTCCTGAGGAATTTTCCCTAATATTGGTCTGTAGCGAGGAGCTTTTTTAGATACGAAATATTCAACACGTTCTCTCCCCCTTTTTTTGTTTTCCTCCAAAAATTCAGAAAGATGTTCAGCCGCTTTGGAAATGACAGCATCCTTAATATCATTGAAAGACAATTCCGTTTGTGCAATCAGCTCAGGTAATTGTTCATCTATGTTAAAACCTGTACGCTCTGAGCGCACTTTGTCATCAAGGAATGATGAGCTGACATAACATGCGTAAACGAATTCACCCGACTCATCACAAAGATTTCCATACAAACCAGGTATTTTGCCTCTAAGACTTTCTTCCTCTACAAGTCTATTGGCAGCGCAAAACGCTATTAAATGTGTATTTGATGAATTAGCTCTAAGCCTTATGTGAGTTAATTCAAATACTTTTTTCTTAATAGTAATGACTTCAGTAGCTGCCGAGGAAACCATATGTTCTTCATAAACATCTTCGAGTTTGATTGAATCTTTATCATCGCTAATAACAATATTCGGCGCACCGCCAGGACGCACAAAATACCATAGGCAATGCTCAAGCAGGCTTTTAGCAATAGCCTTTATAGTTTTGTATGAAGCATTACGATACCGTTCTATAAAGCCATCGAGATGTACGACTGTACAGATCTTTGTCCCATCAAGTGCATTGTCGATTTTTTCCTCAACTACGCCACCAATAGCATTAAAGATGAACGATCTTGATTGCAAACCATCGCTTTCGCCTACGTATGTGCTATGAATAATTGCCCTATTAAAGGCTTTCAACCACATTAGGCGTCCAACGCCACGACCACCTTTGTTCGCTTTGTGTTCGCTATCTAGCATTTTAAAAGATTTTATATTTACTTCATTAAAGCCGATACCATTGTCTATAATTTTAAAGCCTAGAATCTCGTCGACTGCTTCTGGGCCAGGTTTCTTTGAGTCACTTTTAAAGCCAAGATGTGACTGCGTGTCGCGGAGAATTTCTATAGATATTTTTCCATCACTTGGCGAGAGTCCTGCCTCTTCTATTGAATGAATCGAATTGGCCACTGCCTCAAACAAAGGTAATAAGCCATTTGTGTATGGCAGTGAAGTATTACGTAGTCGTCCGAGTAGATTAGTCTCCATACTCATGCAACAACAACCTCCAGCAACAGATTTGGGTAAAAATAAGGCAGAGTAATGCTGCCGGTTGACCTTTTTTCCGTAAATTTACTTTAAATTTACAATAGCTTCTATTAAACGAGCTAGATCTTGGTGTGGATTATTAATATCTATCGTATCCGATATTTTCTTATGGATGAATGGTTTCTTGAATGGTGGCTCATTCATTGGATTCAGTGGAATACCCTTGCTCCCTATGAGGCGTTTCAGCGCATTTAGGTCATAGCCTGAGCTGTAGTCCACGCTGTTCGATGCAAAGTCCGTTAATATCTTGGCCGTTGCGTCTTTATTGGATGCTGTAATTAATGAATTCTCAAGGTCTGAGGTGAATACAAAGACATTCAGTCCCGCAGCTGCAAAGCGAGTTGTTGCATCTTTCGCAACCGTACCGAATTCTTGATCAGATTTATCTAATACCTCATCAATACTCGCGTGGAATGCTGCTTCACCAGAAAGCGAATAATTAGCGGCTTTAGCGCCAACCAAGATCGCACGGTCGGTTGATCTTGTCAGTGAATCAAAGTCAGTTACAACCAAGTGAGGAATGGCTACCGTGTCCCAAGCACGAATCATTTTTAAGAAAGGTGAAAAATTTTGATTACCTGCAGCAGAAATGATAGAAATTCGGTGCGCAGCGGCTCCGAGTTTCTTTGTAAGTAGCAGCTTAATCACACGCAGGTCTGACTCACCTTCTACGAATATGACTTTGTCTGCGAAGAAAAGGGGCGCATTGATTTCATTACTATAAGCATTAAAGATCTCGTGGTCTCTTGCTTCCTTTACTTTTGCGACATGAAGTGCGGAATACTGACCATTCTTCCTTACTAAACCCAAACGCGTAAAAGGCGTTTCAGCCAGAATGTATGGACTGTGAGTCGTAATGATGACCCTCAAATTATCTGCCTGAGCAGCGAGAATATCCTGATATAACTCCTTTTGCTTTTGTGGGTGAAGAAATGCCTCTGGTTCTTCAATGGCCAGTATAAACTGAGTATCAGGGTTTTCAGCCGCCTTTTGCTCAAGTCGGTGTAATGCGAGAAGAACTCCACTCTGAACCCCGGCACCCGCTTCGGAAAGAGCAAGTGTAGTTTCTCCATCGGTGGACATTTGGAATCCGAGGCGCAAGTTATCAAGTATCCATTCCCCGATGTCCTGAACATCTACATCAAATTTTAATGCAAGTTTGTGTTGTGTTTCAAAACCGAAATGTTTTTCGATTTGTGGCAATAATGCCTTATTGATGTAGGGCCTGATGCTCGTAGAAACTTTGTCCTGGATTTCCTTTAAGATACGATATTGTTTGGGCGTCCCACCTGCTTTCTGCGGGATAATCTTCGACAAGCCGTGTTCACGGAGCATTCGTGAAAATATTTCTTGGAATTTTATTGAAGAAGCGTCGCGCAGCGCTGGAATCAGCACAAACTTATTTTTCTCACGTAACCTCTTCAGGGCTTCGATTGCAGTTTTCGTTGTCTTCGCGTTTTTTTTAATTTTTTCCTGAATCGTAAAAGTCAAATCAGAACGTACAGTTATGAAGAGCTTTTTTGTCTTAGCTCCTGCCTCGTATGTTAGAGTAATTCGTCGTGCCTTAGCCCTTACCGGAAAAATTGGCAATAACAGCTCAGCCAAATCTGGGTGAAGCGCTCCTTGTGTAAGTGTCTCCTCATCCAGTTGATTTAAAACTATATCTATTGCTTTGAGAATGGAAGACTTGCCATGATCATTCTGACCGATGAGAACAGAAGTCTTCCCAAAATCGAACACAAGTGATTTGAAGCTCTTAATATGGGCAAATTCAACAGATTTGATTTTCATACTGCAATCTCACCATTCATAAGACGTGGTAGAAGTAAATCGCGGGCTTTGGACAAATTCCGATTCTGTCCAATTAAGCATCTTATTTGGTTAAAACATTTTGATGTGGTTTCGTCGAACTGCTGAAGAATAGGCATAGATGGTAATCCAATTACAAATTCTGAAAAGCAGGAGGGCTGAACGCGTTGCCTACCTGAGGAACCAATCATGCTTTTTATCGCGTTTTCTCTGAAGTCATATGTTCTGGCAAGGCAGTATGTGAAATAGGGGCTGACACGGCGGCCCCGAAGGACAATAAATTCTGTCGACCCACACGCGACCTCACCTTCGCTAAGGAAGTTAACAAAACCAGTCTTACCGTTCTCCAAACATGGCGTAATGCGTGCAAGAAGCGTATCGCTGTTCCGGAATTTAACGGATGTCGCTGTCTGGCGAACCTCTGTATCCTCCATATTGATAGTCATTCCAGTTTCTGAGAGGCTTGACATCGGCACATAACGAATATCAGATTCTTTGGCAACGGTCTCTCTGGGATTGATTTCGATAATATCGGGAACCACCACGCGTTCCCACCCCTCCGGCACGCCATTCTTGATTTTGACGTGCTCGTGGCCGGGGAAGCGGAATTGGACAAACCATTCCTTGTAGAGCAGCCGCGCTGACTGTTCCAGCAGTTGAATCCGCCGCCGGTTGTTCTCGATTAGGTCGTCGTATGCAGCTATAATTGCTCCCATCTTGCGTTGAACCGCCAAATCAGGAAGGCGGTGAAGTGGTAGACGACGAATATCTCGCATATTCACATGACCAGCAGTTGCGCCAGTTTCTCCGGCCAATAGAGCACCCTGCTGCGGCGGCGCAAGCAGGAAATAGCATAGAAAGTCTGGATCAACCTTTGTTGGGTCTGGTCGCAGATGAACTGTTCTCTGTCCAAGACAAACCGTCTGCCCATTCTTGATAATCGCAACATTTCCAGCAGGAGCTTCACGAGCCAAAATCAAGTCATTTGCACGCGGGACTGCCCGACGCGTCCACTCTCTATATGTATTTTCCGAAACGCAGTTTACTCCTTCGAGTAAAAGTCGACCGCGCCCCACATTAGGTGTACGTATTGATGGATAACCATCTTCTTGCGTGGGGGCTGTTTTGTGCAAGCAGTCTACGATAAATTCGCACACATCTACTAATCTTTGAGGCTTCGTGGAATTCATGCCCCCAAATCCTCGAAGTTCTTCTTGATCGTCGCAGCCAGTTGGACAGACTCGGCGTTGAGATCTTCGAGTTCGATGTGAATGTCGCGCAGGGCTTCCTCGAAATCGAAGTCCTCGTCCACTTCCTCAGGCGCTACACCGACATAACGGCCAGGCGTAAGGCTCCAATCATTGACTTCGATCTCGGCTCGGTCCACTAGTTTGACGAGTCCTTCCACATCGCGGAGCGTCGCTTCGGGAAAGCGTTCGGTCAGCCAATGGGCCTGTTTCCAGAAATAGCGCACCTGCTTGAGTTGCTCGATGGTCAGTTGGCGGGCCTCGTCGGCGTCCTTGCGGGCACGTGTAATGTCGCGGTTGGCCCATGCATCACTATTACGAGCGTCGCAATCGTTCTCGCATGTTTCGATAAGACGGCAGGCGAGTTTGTAGAGCAGGTCCGTCTGTTTTACGAGATCACGGCTGGACTCGGCAAGGGGCGCGAGGCGGTCAACCGCCTTTTTTAGTTCGCCATTTGTGGTCTTTTGTTTCTTCCATGCCGCCTGTTCACCCGCCACCGCGTTCTCTAATGCCTCTACATCGGCCTTGAAGGTCGGTAGCGCATCATTCAGTTCCTTCAGTATTTCGGCATGGGCGGCATCTTTGGCAAGAGTTTTCAGGAACGGTTGGATGGCGTCGAGAAGCGCATCAAGTGAAGCGGTAAAGGCCGGCAACGGCTCGATAGCTTCGCCATCGTCGTCCTTGCCTGAAAAACATGCAGTGCCCTCGTTAAGCATTCGATGACAATACCCTGCTACTAGTTCAAGATACTTGTCTGTCTGGCCCCGGTAGAGCCAGACTATGGCAAGGATATTTTGCTCCTGCTCCGGGCTGAAGTCGTAAATTTTACGAGTTACCTTTCGGTAAATGTTCCGCGCATCTATCATGAGCACTTTACTGCGGTGCTTATCAGGCTTGGCCCGGTTGAGAAACCACAGCTCGCATGGAACTGTACGGGTATAAAAGAAATTAGGCCGGATAGCTACCATGAGTTCCACATCGCCTGTTTCGACGAGCTTCTGGCGGACCTTGCCCTCGTCGCGCCCTGCGCTGGAGGCCTGAGAAGACATGACAAAGCCAGCACGGCCAGTTTCACCGAGATAGCTGTAAAAGTAACTGATCCAGATATAGTTGCCGTTGGAGACTTTCCCTTTTTTGTTCACTCCTGGAAGGCCAAAGGGCAGGCGTGGGTCATTCTTTACCTTGTCGGCGTCGATCTCGTCCACATTAAAAGGAGGATTGGCCATTACGAAATCGGCCTTACCGAGCAATTCGAGAGGATCGTCGTAATAGGTAATGGCTTTTTGAATATCACCTTCAAGGCCGTGGACCGCGAGGTTCATTTTCGCGAGCCGTATGGTTGTAGCGTTCTTCTCCAGGCCACGGAAGGTAAGCTTGTTTCTGGCAATTTCGTGCTGCCGCTCAACAAACCGGGCGCTCTGCACGAACATGCCACCCGAGCCGCAGGCAGGGTCCAATACAGTGCCGCCCTGCGGTTCAAGAACATTCGCTATGAGAGATACAAGCGATACAGGCGTAAAGAACTCTCCGCCATCATGGGCTTTTTGGTCGGCGAACTGGGTCAGGAAGTATTCATAGATACGCCCGAAGACATCACCGGAAACACGCTTGAGTTCGTCAGGGTTAAGCTTACGAATGAGCTGACCAAGTACTTCGTTGTCCAGCTCTTGATATTCACTTTTGGGCAGGATTCCACTTAGGCTCTTGTAGTCATTTTCTATAGACTCCATGGCCTTTATGATGGCATCGGCGCGAACGTCACCGTCTTTTAAACTAACGAGATAATCAAATTGAGCCTTTGGCTGAAGAAAAATCGCGTTCTTCTGTGAGAAGTCTTCCTTTGTCAGAGGCCGTGTTTTGCCACCTCGCTTAGGAAGATTAGCTTCGATATCATCCTTGACGGCGAGGAACCGACAGTACGCGTGCCTGAGAAAGATTAAGCCCATTACGGGCAGAAAGTATTCATTACTCGCATAATTCGAGTTCGCTCGCAGCGTATCTGCCGCATTCCAAAGGCGTTTTTCGATAGCTTCTATATGTTCCAGTTGGGTCATATATTATTCTTCTATAAAGGTTTTTGAATGGTTAGCCAAATCGCAAGAAAGCCTATTCACAAAATATTTCAAAAAATGGTTGGAAATAGGCTTATAATAGCAAGAACTGCTATTTTTTACGAGTAAAAAAGCCTTACCTAATTGTTTAGTTGTTTTTGAGAGCGGAGATAGTAATGGGCAGAAAGAATGCCAACCGAAGCAAAAGAGAAACTATAAGAGAAGTTCTCTATCATATTGAAATTTTGGAATGGGAATTGCCTTATTCTTATTCCGTAAACAGATACAAAGAACTAGTAGATGGTCCTATTTGGGAACACATGAGCCTCAGAGTAAAAGGTAAATTTCTGAAACCAGATAAGCTTGCAGAAAAAATGTTAGATTTGAATCTATTAGGAGATAGGAGGTTAGCTGAAGCACTGAGAGATCTTGAAAAATTTAATCGTCAATGGGAACCAAACTCAGTTGGTACGCTGACTGTAAGAGGGGAATCTAGAGAATACCTCGGCTCATTTGCCCATTCGACATCTTGCCACAACTGGCTCTCTTATTGCACACCGGCGGGATTAAATTTATAACACTGTCTGGCAAGCAACTCCATTACGGCTCTGCGGAAATAAGTTCAATCCGTTTCGATAAAGAATTGTCTCCAGAGGATCTTTAACGCAAATCAGGCCTTTGCGTCAGTTATTGTCATCTTTATTTTGATGGTCATGCCTGTAGACCAAATATGAAAAAATGAGAGCGACCAAAGTCATAATCGCGAAAAACAATTCTAGTTTATTCATATCGTCATCAAGAATTTGCCATCTAAATAGATGATCTTTTAAAGACACGCCTTATCCATGTTTCTAACAGACAATCAAGCCAATATTCCGTGTTCTATGAGAGGTGGTCCCCAAAATTTGGACAGTGTGATAAGGTGTAAAGCCGCACACTGAAGGAGGACCACCGATGAGCAAGACGAAACGAACCCGGTATTCAGCAGAGTTCAAGGCCAAGGTTGCCCTGGATGCTATCAGGGGCGAACAGACCTTGTCCGAACTGGCGACCAGATACGGCGTGCACCAGAATATGATCGCCACCTGGAAGCGCCAGGCCATCGAGAACATGGCCGAGACCTTTTCCGGCAAGGCTGAGCGTGCCGGTGCCGTCAACGAGGCCCAGATCAAGGAGCTGCATGCCAAGATCGGGCAGTTGACGGTGGAACGGGATTTTTTAGCCAAAGCCTTCGGTCGTTGAGCCACGCCCGGAGGAAAGGCCTAGTCGAACCCGGGCACGCCCAAGGCTTGAGCATTGCCCGGCAATGCAGGCTGCTCTCGATAAAACGGTCATCGTGGTACTACCAGTGCACCGGCGAGACACCGCTGAATTTGGAGCTTATGCGCCTGGTTGACGAGCAGTTTCTGGAGACTCCGTGGTATGGCGCCCGGCAGATGGCCCGTCACCTGCGCCGCCTTGGGTACTGCGTGGGCCGCAAGCGGACTGGGAGGCTGATGAGGGTAATGGGCCTCTCACCGATATATCAGAAGCCCAATACGTCAAAGCCGCACCCGGAGCATAGGGTTTATCCATATCTTCTGCGCGGCATGACAATCGATACCCCGAATCAAGTCTGGTGCGCCGACGTAAGCTATATCCCGATGCGGCGCGGCTTTCTTTACCTGGTCGCTATTATGGACTGGGCCAGCCGCAAGGTCCTGTCCTGGCGGCTGTCGAGCACAATGGACGCCGACTTCTGCGTGGCCGCCCTGGAAGATGCCCTTGCACGTTTCGAGCACCCTGAGATATTCAACACCGACCAGGGGAGCCAGTTCACAAGCTTTGCTTTTACCAGCGCGCTCAAAGATGCCGGCATCCGGATCTCGATGGACGGCAAGGGGCGCTGGATGGACAACGTGATGATCGAGAGGCTCTGGCGGTCCCTCAAGTATGAATGCGTGTACCTGAACGCCTATGAAACCGGAAGCGACCTTCGGGAGGGACTCTCTCGCTGGGTCAGCTTCTACAACGAGCGCCGTCCTCACTCAAGTCTGGACGACAAGACCCCATATGAGGCATACTGGCAAAAACCCCGGGCCGGCTACTCCAGCCGTTCCACCATACAGGCGGCTTAACCCCTATGGCTTTCCACCTTATTTATGCCGCCAACCTGTCCAAACAACTGGGGCCACCTCTATGCGGCCCAATATTTTTTTCACTTCATCCGTTCCTGGATCAGTTTCTAACAAGTCCAATGGGACTCGGCCACCAAGCCCACATTAGGGTCTTTGAAGCCACTCCCTAGCCCCACCCTCACCTTCTAGAATCTCTTGGGCTATGGAAAATATTCTGGCCAATCGATACAGCCTATCGATTGCAAAACAAGGAAAACTCTTTCGGCTGGGTTTGGTTGAATATCTTAAAACGATTTTATTTAAATTGAAGGAATGGCTCAACCGTAGATTCGTTCTCGCTTTCATTACGCGCTCCGTTGGCCACTGTTAATCTATAACAGTGTACCCCAGCCGTTTTTTTAAACTGGCCGCAACGGAGCATAGGGGGCACCTCACCATAGATACAGATGTAATTGGTGATTATACCATCCTTAGGAAGCTGCTTTATCTCAATGACATCATTCAAGAAAATATCCGTTATGCCATGGAAAAGATCACAAGGTTTTCTGGTCTTTCTGATATGGCTACTAAACAGCCCTACTGCTTTTTCAGGACTGTCTGCCTCAACTATGCAGTTGAAAAAACCATAGTAGCGATTTTTATTTTCGTGCTCCTCAAAAAATGAGAACTGCCCTAAATAATGCATTATAACCTCTCATTAAGCCCCTCAGATATTCGAGATTTTCCCGATTTTTCGATTTTACTGCCAATACATAAGAATATTGATTTCGGAAATATTAAACATAGCAAGGTGATTTTGTCAATCTATAAGTTGAATAAATTATTAAAATAAACTTTTAAATGGTTTAAACTCCCTTTTGTTTGCTGATACTCTTTTGCCAAAAAGAGGGCAATATGAAGCTTCTTTCATTGCTTGGCAAAAGAGTTAAAGCACTCAGAGAAAAAAAAGGGTTGACTCAGGAAGAGCTTGAAGAAAAAACCGGCATCAATACAAAATACATAAGTGCTATCGAGCGTGGAAATAAAAACGCAACTATAAAGACGCTCGAAAAAATTGCTATGGGACTAGACGTTGAGCTTTATGAATTATTTCTGTTTACTGGTGAACCAGGCTCAGAAAAAGCTATTAGGAAGGTAATAGAATCTCTACTCAAAGATTCCGATCTGAAAGCCTTAAAATTATGTCTGGAATTTTTGAGGAAAGCAGCGGATTAGCATAGGATTATAAAATAGCCTCTATGATCAGTAGCAAGCTACTGATAAATCGGTCTCATAAGATTAAGCCCTCTGCTGTTTTTTTTATCTAAACACCTATATCCCTCATATTAATATCTTTGAGGCTTTTCTACCCAATCTACTTGGTT
>UBJH01000488.1_pt1 | contig 15008 bp, 18 predicted proteins | sample 2193721 | NCBI WGS metagenome assembly UBJH01 (sample SAMEA4703186, study PRJEB27089) | metagenome | reverse complement strand
GCTCTACCAACTGAGCTATTCCCGCGGAACAGGCGTGCATTATAGCGGCGCCGACTTCCATGTCAAGTTTTGCGCCCTTCCTTCAGGTCTTTTCCGCGATGTGCGGCCATGCCTTTCGCAAGTAGTAAACCATCGACCACAAGGTGAGCAGCGCGGCAAGGTAAACCAGCCAGGTCCCGACCCGCTGCGGATCAAGAAACGCCAGTCGATCATGGTAGAGAAGCATCGGGATGGCCACCATCTGGCTTGCTGTCTTCACCTTGCCCAGCAAGGATACGGTGACGCTGCGGGCAGCACCGATCTTGGCCATCCACTCGCGCAATGCTGATATGGCGATTTCACGGCCGATGATGATGAAGGCGACAAAGGCATCCGCACGATCGAGCTGCACCAGGATGATCAGGGCCGCAGCCACCATCAGCTTGTCCGCAACGGGATCAAGGAAGGCGCCGAAGGCGGAGGTCTGCTGCAAGGTACGCGCAAGATAGCCGTCCAGCCAATCGGTGACTGCTGCCACGACGAAAATGACCGTGGCCGCCAGATTCTGCTCGTGCGGAAGCAGCCAGTCGTGGGGAAAGTAGAAGACGCCGACGAACAGCGGTATGAGGAGGATACGACCCCATGTCAGCAGGTTGGGTATGTTGAGAGGCATCTTCCGTTCTTGTTTGTCGTTCAGTGCAGCTGATTGTAAATCTCTTCGGCAAGTTTGCGGCTGATGCCTTCGACGCGGCAGAGATCCTCCACGGTGGCCGACCGCACACCCTGCAGGCCGCCGAACTGCGCCAGCAGGCGTTTGCGCTTGGCCGGGCCGACGCCGGGAATATCCTCCAGGCTCGAGCGACTGCGCGCTTTCGCGCGGCGCGCGCGATGTCCGGCGATGGCGAAACGATGCGCTTCGTCCCGTATCTGCTGGATCAGATGCAGTGCCGGATCGCTCGCAGGCAGGGTCAGGGATTCGTCTGAGCCCGGGAGCAGCAGGGTTTCCAGCCCGGGCTTGCGCGCTTCGCCCTTCGCCACGCCGACGGCGGGAAGATCGGCCAGGCCCAGTTCGGCGAGAACCTCGCGCGCGGCGCCGACCTGCCCCTTGCCGCCGTCGATCATGATCAGGTCGGGGCGGACGCCCTCCCCGGCCGCAACCTTTTCATAGCGGCGCATCAATGCCTGGCGCATCGCCGCATAGTCGTCGCCGGGCGTGATGCCGGCGATGTTGTAGCGCCGATACTCGCTCGTCTTCATGGCGCCATCGACGCACACCACACAGGAAGCGACCGTGGCCTCCCCCATGGTGTGGCTGATGTCGAAACATTCGATGCGCCGCAATGTTTCCGTGACCCCCAGTGCCGCGCGCAGGCGTTCCAGGCGCCCTTCGGCATTGGTTTTCTGCATGGCCTGCGCCTCGATGGCCAGGCGGGCATTGCGTTCCGCCACGGCCAGCCAGGCGCGCTCCATCTCGTTGCGGGGGGGCTGCAAGGATACGGCATGGCCAGCCGCCTCGGCGAATGTCTTCTTCCAATCCCCCGGCAACTCAATATTGAGCAGGATGCGCGGCGGCGGGGGGTGGTCTGCGTAATGCTGCTCGAGGAAGGCCAGCAAGGCGTCCTCTGCCACGCACTCCTGGGCGTTCTGCGGGAAGTGCGCCTTGTCGCCGAGATGCCGCCCGCCCCGCACCATCGCATGATTGATGACCAGCAGGCCGCGCTCGGCCACGGCAGCAACGATATCGACGTCCTCTTCCCGCGCACTTTCGACATACTGTCGATGCAGCACGTTCTGCAGGGAGCGGACCTGGTCGCGCAGCGCCGCCGCCTTTTCGTAGTTCAGACGTTCCGCCTCAGACTGCATTGCATCGGTCAGATGCTCGATGACCTCGCTGTGCCGGCCCTTGAGAAAAATCTCGGCAAGGCGCACGTCGGCCGCATAGTCGGCCTCGGAGATCAGGCCGACGCAGGGCGCGCTGCAGCGGCCGATCTGGTGCAGCAGGCAGGGGCGCGAGCGGTTCTGGTACACCGGGTTCTCGCAGGTGCGCAGCAGGAAGATGCGCTGCAGCAGGTGAATGCTTTCGCGCACCGCCTGCGCATTCGGGAAAGGACCGAAGTAGCGTGCGCCCTTGTCGAAGCTGCCGCGGTGGAAGGCAATGCGCGGGTAGGGATCGGCCGACAGCGCGATGTAGGGATAGGACTTGTCGTCGCGGAAGAGGATGTTGAACTTCGGCGCCAGGCGCTTGATGAGGTTGTTTTCGAGGATCAGCGCCTCGGCTTCCGAGCGGGTGGCGGTCACCTCGACGCTGGCCACCTGCCCCACCATGAGCCGGATGCGCGGGCTGAGATTGGTTTTCTGGAAATACGAGGCGACGCGCTTCTTCAGCACCTTGGCCTTGCCGACGTAGAGCACCTGGCCGGCGGCATCCAGCATGCGGTAGACCCCGGGTTCCTCGGGCAGGGAACGGATCAGGGTCTTGCTGTCGAACATGTCAGTTCTTCAGGTCGGCGCGAATGGCTTCGAAGACCGCATGGAAGGCCGGCTCGGTCAGCCGGCGGGTCTGTGTGTTGTAGCGGCTGCAGTGGTAACTGTCGTGCAGGATGCGCCCGTCCGGCAGGACATGGCGGGCACCGTGGGCGAACTTGCAGGCGCTGCGCTTCAAAGTCAGTCCCGTCAGCACGGCGTTGTGCGCCACCAGGCCCAGGGCCAGGATGGTGCGCGCCTCGGGTGCCGCCGCCAGCTCTTTCGCCAGGAAACGGTTGCAGGTCCTGATTTCGGATGTTTCCGGCTTGTTCTCCGGCGGCACGCACTTCACGGCATTCGTAATGCGGCAGCCGGTCAGTTCCAGTCCGTCGTCTGCAGAGACCGAATGCGGCCGGCTGGCGAAGCCGAAACGGTGAAGTGTGGAATACAGCAGGACGCCGGCGTAGTCGCCGGTGAACGGCCGCCCGCTGCGGTTGGCGCCGTGGTAGCCGGGCGCCAGGCCGACGATGAGCAGCGTCGCCCTGGGATCGCCGAAGGGCTCCACCGGCCGGGCGTGATAGCCCGGCCTTTCACGGCGGCAATCGTCGAGAAACGCCGCCAGGCGCGGACAGGCGCGGCATTCGAGCAATCGGGTCTGCGAAGCCGGCATCGCTTATTCCATTACCGCTTCGAGCGCCTTCAGCGCTTCCAGGTAATCGGCCTGGGCGTGCAATGCCGCCATTCCCGGCGCATGTACCACTGGCAGAAGCGCTTTGAGGCGGCTTGCGGAGGCCGGATCGAGGTCAGGCTGCCATTCCCGCAGGAGCTGCCGCGCCGCGGCAGGGTTGTTGCACACCAGCACCATGTCGCAGCCGGCACCCAGCGCGGCCTCGGCGCGCTCGACGAAGCCGCCGGCGAAACTGGCGCCCTCCATCGACAGGTCGTCGCTGAAGATCACGCCGTCGAAGCCGAGTTCGCCGCGCAGCACGTAGCGCAGCCAGTAGGACGAGAAGCCGGCCGGGCTGGGATCGAGGTTTTCGTAGATGACATGCGCCGGCATGACGGCGGCGAGATCCATCCTGCGATGGGCGCGGTAAGGCGAGAAATCCGCATACAGCGCCGAGACCGGCCGGTCGTCGACCGGGATGGCCAGATGGGAGTCGGCGACGACGAAGCCGTGGCCGGGGAAATGCTTGCCGACGTTGGCCATGCCGGCGCGGCGCAGGCCGGCAATCAGGGCGCCGGCGAGTGTCGTCACCGCGGCCGGGTCGCGATGGAAGGCGCGATTGCCGATGATCTCGCTGGTGCCGTAGTCGAGATCGAGCACCGGCGTGAAGCTGAGATCGATGCCGCAGGCGCGCAGCTCGGCGGCCAGCACATAGCCCGCGGCCGATGCCGTGTCCAGGGCGCGGGCGGGATCGCTGTCCCACAGCGCGCCGATCGCGCCCATCGGCGGCAGTACGGTAAGTCCATGGCGGAAGCGCTGCACGCGTCCGCCCTCGTGGTCGATGGCGATCAGCAGCGGCGGCTGTCGCAGGGCATGAATTTCAAAAGTCAGTTCCTGCAATACGGCGATCGATTCGAAATTGCGCCTGAACAGGATGATGCCGCCGACGAGCGGATGCAGCAGGACTTCGCGCTCTTCCGCGGTCAGGCGCGGTCCCTCGACGTCGAGCATCAACGGGCCAAGGGGGAGAGCAACCGTCATGACTGATCCTCCGTTTCCACGACGACGAAGGCCAAGGCGATATCGGTTTCGTCGCTCAGGCTGAGATGGGCGCGCAGGCGCCGTGCCTGCATCCACTCCGCAAGTGGCGGCGCGTACTCGAAGCTCGGCCGGCCAATGCCGTCGCTGAGTACGGCGATGTTGTGCAGCGTGGCCGGATCGCGCAGTCCCAGGCCGAGGGCCTTGCCGAGCGCTTCCTTGGCGGCGAAGCGCTTGGCCAGCCAGGCGGCCGGCTTGGGGGCCTGACGGTATCTTTCCATCTCGGACGGCGCCAACAGCTTGGCAGCGGCGCGCTCGCCGTGCTCGTTCAGCATCCGCTCGATGCGCGCGATGGCGACGATGTCGGTGCCGACGCCGTGGATCACTGCCTCGCCTCCAGCATCAGCTGCTTCATGCGGCGCACTGCCTCCTGCCAGCCGCAGAAGACGGACTCGGCGACGATGGCATGGCCGATGTTGAGCTCGACGATCTCGCGAATGGCGGCCATCGGCTTGACGTTCTCGTAGTGCAGTCCGTGGCCGGCATTCACCTTGAAGCCCAGCTTGTGCGCATAACGGGCCGCCTGGGCGACGCGCTCGAGCTCCTCGCGGATTACCGCCGTCTCCACGGCCTCGGCATAGCGGCCGGTATGGATCTCGATGGCCGGCACGCCACAGGCCCTGGCAGCGTCGATTTGCCGCGTATCGGCATCGATGAAGAGGGAGACGCGGATGCCGGCCTCGGTCGCCGCCCGGCAGGCGGCCCGGACGCGCTCGAAGCCCCCCGCCACGTCGAGGCCGCCCTCGGTGGTCAGTTCCTGCCGCCGCTCCGGCACGAAGCAGACGTCGTGAGGGCGGATGCGCAGGGCGAAGGCCACCATCTCTTCGGTGACGGCCGCCTCCAGGTTCATGCGCGTTTTCAGCCTGCCGCGCAGGATTTCGACGTCGCGGTCCTGGATGTGGCGGCGGTCCTCGCGCAGGTGCAGGGTGATGAGGTCCGCCCCGCTCTCCTCGGCCAGCAGCGCCGCGCGGACGGGATCTGGATAGTGCGTGCCGCGCGCCTGGCGCAGCGTCGCGACGTGGTCGATATTGACGCCCAGTTCAATCATCCCGCAGGGATTTCCGTTGGTCACAGGTCCTGCAACTCCATGAAAACGCGGCGCGAACTCAGGCGCTGCCCGCCGAGGTAATGATGAATCAGCATGCGCATCAGCTGCTTGCACTGGGCGAGCGTCTCGGCCTCGCTGAAATCGTCCTGCGCGATGGCCAGCAAGGCTCGGCCCGAAAACGATTCGGCTTCGCCCGCCTCCACGCTCAGGAGGACCGGTCCCCGCTCGAGGACGTAAGCGTAACGCTTTCGCGGCTCCACCGGCCGGCCGTGGTCCGCCTCGCGGTCCAGCGTCAGGCCGTAGCCTAGCTCTTTCAGGAGTGTCTTTTCGAAGCGCCTGAGCGAGGCCTGGCCCGGTTCGCCGATCGCCAGGGCGTGTACGGCCCCGGCATAGGCCTGAAACAGCGCCGGGTGCGCATCCTCGCGCGGCAGCAGCTTGAGCAGCAGCTCGTTCATGTAATAGCCGAGCAACAGCGCCTGCGCCTGCAGCAGCGGCTGGCCGCCGACCCATTCGACCTTGGCCAGGGTACGCATTTCGCCCTGGCCGAACCAGCCCAGCTCGACCGGCTGGAAGGCCATCAGCAGCCCGCGCATCGCCGAGCGCGGCCGGCGTGCGCCGCGCGCCACCAGCGCGATCCGGCCGTAATCGCGCGTAAATGCCTCGATGATCAGGCTGGTCTCGCGAAAGGGATGGGTGTGCAGGACATATGCCGGCTGCCCATCCACCCTGCCCTTGCCGGTACTGCTCATTCGTATCCCAGGCTTTTCAGGGCCCGCTCGTCGTCGGCCCAGCCGCCCTTGACCTTGACCCAGACCTCGAGGAACACCTTGCTGCCGAACAGCTTTTCAAGGTCTCGACGCGCATCGCTGGCGATGGCCTTCAACTGTTCGCCGCCCCTGCCGATGACGATGGCCTTGTGCGCCGGCCTGTCCACGATGATGGCCGCATGGATCCGCCGGAGCGTGCCTTCCAGCTCGAAACGTTCGATCTCGACCGCCATGCCGTAGGGCAGCTCTTCGCCCAGGCGGCGGAACAGCTTCTCGCGGAGGAATTCCGCCGCAAGAAAGCGTTCGCTGCGGTCCGTCAGCTCGTCCTCGCCGAAAAGCGGTGCCGATTCAGGCAGGTAGCGGACTGCGGCATCGAGCAAGGCATCGCCGCCCACGCCATTGGCGGCGCACAGCGGGACGATTTCAGCAAAGGGATGGACCTTGGCCATTTCCGCAATGAAGGGCAACAGGCGCTGCTTGTCAGCTAGGCGGTCGATCTTGTTGATCACCAGCAGCACCGTCCTGTCCTCGGGGATCATCGCCAGGATGCGCTTATCGTCTTCCGTATAGCGACCCGCCTCGATCACCAGCAGGACCACATCGACATCGTGCAACGCCTGCGACACGCCGCGATTCATCAGGCGGTTCAAGGCGTTCTTGTGCTTGACCTGAAAACCGGGGGTGTCGACGAAAATGAACTGCTGTCCGGGCCGTGTGAGCACGCCGGTGATGCGATGGCGCGTCGTCTGCGCCTTGCGCGAAACGATGCTGATCTTCTGGCCGACCAGGCGGTTGAGCAGGGTCGACTTGCCCACGTTCGGCCGGCCGACGATGGCGAGGTGGCCGCAGCGGTATCCTTCCGGCGTGTTCATTTCGCGCCCGTCAGTTCGAAGGCGCGTCTGGCGGCTTCCTGTTCTGCGGCACGCCGGCTCGGGCCCCGGCCGATGGTGGAAATGCCGAGTTCCGGTATCAGGCATTCAACCTCGAATTCCTGGGCATGGGCCTCGCCGCGGGTGGCGCGCAACTGATATTGAGGCAAGGCCAGCCGACGACCCTGCAGGAACTCCTGCAATGCGGTCTTGGCATCCTTGCCGGAGTGTCTGGGATCGAGGTGGGCCAGAAAGGGCTCGTAGAGCATGAGAATCGTCTTGCGGGCCTGCTCGAAGCCGCCATCGACGAAGACTGCTCCGAACAGGGCCTCCAGCGCGTCGGCCAGAATCGACGGGCGGCGAAAACCGCCGCTCTTCAGCTCGCCCTCTCCCAGGCGCAACTGCTCGCCGAGGCCAAGCCTCTGTGCAACTTCCGCCAGGGTCTCCTGCCGTACCAAATTGGCCCGCAGCCGGGACAAGTCGCCTTCGCGCACTTCCGAAAAACGCTCATACAAGGCCTGGGCGATGACGCAGTTGAGCACGCTGTCGCCGAGGAATTCCAAGCGTTCATTATGCACGGCACCGAAGCTGCGATGCGTCAGCGCTTGATCCTGAATGCTACGGCTGCTGAAAACGTAGCCAATCGCACGCTCAATCGATGGCAGGCTCATTCACCCGCGACTCACTCGATAGGGCGTTTGCTGCCGGAACTGCTGCCGGCATAATCGATGAGAATGCTGACATTCCCGGCGATATGGATTTTCTTGGCGTATTCGAAGGAAATGACGAGCTGGTTGCCCTCCTTGGTCACCTCCAGGTCGGCGCCGGTGATGCTGGGCGTTTCGTCCACAGTGGACTGGCGCTCGTAGGCATTGCGGACCTCTGCCACAGTTGTGGCCCCGCTGTTGGCAATGGTCTTGATGTGCTTGACGATCGTGTAGTACTCGATGACCGACGGCACCACCTTCATGCCCACGACGGCGACGCCGATTACGATGGCACTGACCAGGATCAGGCCGATCAGGCTCAAACCTCGCTGCTGTCTCTTCATTCCGCGCTCCTTCAGTGGAAGCTGCCGATACGCTTCAAGTCGCCAAAATTGAACCAGATCAGGAAGGCCTTGCCGACGATATTCTGATCCGGCACGAATCCCCACACCCGGCTGTCGCTGCTGGCATCGCGATTGTCGCCCATGACGAAGTAGTGGCCCTCGGGAACCTCGCAAATCACGCCAGAGCTATTGTAGATGCATTTGTCACGGCCTGGAAACTGCATGACCTGGGTGACGAAGGCGGGCGCGTCCTTGTCCAGGATGATCTTGTGCTCGATATCGCCGAGTTTCTCCTGATACTGGAATGAATAGTACAAGCGGTCGGGATGGAGATAATCGGGCTGTCTGACGACCGCCACCTCGCTTCCGTTGATGAACAGCCGCTTGTTCTGCCAGGCCACCTTGTCGCCGGGCAGTCCGACAACGCGCTTGATGTAGTCCAGGGACGGATCCTCTGGCCAGCGGAACACCATGACATCTCCGCGCCGGGGGGTATTCAGTTGCAAAACCTTCTTGTTGATGACCGGCAGGCGGATGCCGTAAGTGTATTTGTTCACCAGGATGAAGTCGCCCACCAGCAGCGTCGGAATCATCGAACCAGAGGGTATCTTGAATGGTTCCACCAGGAAGGACCGCAGGAGGAACACGACCAGGATCACCGGGAAAAAGCTGGCGCCATATTCCACCCACCAGGGCTCCTTTGCACCAGGGCGACGGCGCTTTTTCATAACCATCACGTCGAGCAGCCAGATGGCGCCGGTGGCGACCGTAAGCAGGAAAAGAATGAGGGCAAAGTTCAAGATGGGTTCCCTATTTTGAGTCGACACGCAGAACGGCCAGAAATGCCTCCTGCGGGATCTCGACGCTGCCAACCTGCTTCATGCGCTTCTTGCCTGCCTTCTGCTTCTCCAGCAGCTTGCGCTTGCGCGTAATGTCGCCGCCATAGCATTTCGCCAGGACGTTCTTGCGCAGGGCCTTGATGTTCTCGCGGGCGATGATGGTCGAGCCGATGGCTGCCTGAATCGCCACGTCGTACATCTGACGGGGGATCAATTCGCGCATTTTCGAGGCCAGTTCGCGTCCTCGGTACTGGGCATTGGCGCGATGGACGATTACGGAAAGCGCGTCCACCCGGTCCCCATTGATCAGGATGTCGAGCTTGACGACGTCGGCCGAACGGTATTCCTTGAACTCGTAATCCAGCGAGGCGTAGCCGCGCGAGACGGATTTCAATTTGTCGAAGAAGTCCATTACCACCTCGGCCATGGGCATGTCGTAAGTGAGCATGACCTGGCGGCCGTGGTAATGCAGGTTGACCTGGCCCCCCCTTTTTTGCTCGCACAGCGTGATGACCGCGCCAAGATAGTCCTGCGGCACGAAAACCGTCGTCGTAATGATCGGCTCGCGTATTTCTTCGACCTTGGAAGGATCCGGCAATTTGGAGGGGTTCTCCACCGTAAGCACGGAACCATCGCGCATCAGGACCTCGTAGACCACAGTCGGGGCGGTCGTGATGAGGTCCATGTCGTATTCGCGTTCGAGGCGTTCCTGCACGATCTCCATATGCAGCAAACCCAGGAAGCCGCAACGAAAGCCGAATCCCAGTGCTTGCGACACCTCGGGTTCGTACTGCAGGGAGGCGTCGTTTAGCTTGAGCTTCTCGAGGGCCTCGCGCAGGGCATCGTACTGATTCGCCTCGACCGGGTAGAGGCCGGCGAAGACCTGCGGCTTGATTTCCTTGAAGCCCGGAAGCGGCTCCGAAGCGCGGCGATCGGCCAGGGTCACCGTGTCGCCGACCTTGGCGGCTTTCAGTTCCTTGATGCCGGCAATGATGAAGCCGACCTCTCCTGCCGACAGGGCATTGCGTGCCTGGGATTTCGGTGTGAACACCCCGACCTGCTCGCACGGGTACTGCGAATCCGCGGCCATCAGCAGGATCCTGTCCTTTGGGCGCATGACGCCATCCACCACCCGAACCAGCATCACCACGCCGACATAATTGTCGAACCAGGAGTCGATGATGAGCGCCTTCAGCGGGGCGGCCGGATCCCCCTTGGGCGCCGGAATGCGGGCGATGATGGCTTCAAGGATATCCTCGACCCCCAGGCCGGTCTTGGCGCTGGCCAGAATGGCGTCGGTGGCATCGATGCCGATCACGTCCTCGATTTCTTCGCGGGCCCGATCGGGGTCCGCCGCCGGCAGATCTATTTTGTTCAATACCGGGACGACTTCAACCCCCAGATCGAGGGCCGTGTAGCAGTTGGCGACCGTTTGCGCTTCGACCCCCTGGGATGCGTCCACGACAAGCAGCGCGCCTTCGCAGGCGGATAGCGAGCGCGAAACTTCATAGGAGAAATCGACATGCCCCGGCGTGTCGATCAGGTTGAGATTGTAGATGCGTCCGTCGCGGGACTTGTACTGCAGGGAAGCTGTCTGTGCCTTGATGGTGATGCCCCGCTCCCGCTCGATGTCCATCGAATCGAGTACCTGCGCTTCCATCTCTCGCTCCGACAGGCCGCCGCAAAGCTGGATGATGCGGTCGGCCAGCGTCGACTTGCCATGGTCGATGTGGGCGATGATCGAGAAATTGCGGATGTGATCCATCAGAGACGAAAGGGTGCTGCAAAGCACCCTTTCGGAGTCATACGAAAGCGCGAAATTCTACCGGAAATTCAGCAAATAAGCACGAACTGCAGCGGCATCGAGGAAGTAGTGGCAGAGTTCGCTTCCCCCGCCCAGCACCACGGGCACCCGCTCGCCGTAGGCTTTCTCGAACTCCGGATGGGAATCGACATCGACCACCTCGATGTCGGCGCCCAATTCCTCGCAGACGGGCCCGAGGGCGGCCAGGAGATCGTCGCAGAGGTGGCACCAGGCGCGGCTGAAGACTATCAGTCGCGCCCGCTCCTTACTTGTCACCGAGACCCTTGAGGGTGATGTAGGTCTGCTGCTCGCCCCGCCTCACGAGAAGAGTGATCGTCGCCGACTTGTCGAACTGGGACAGAAGCTTGTTGAACTGATCGACGCTAATCGCTTCCGTACTCGAGCCCTTGTGTACGACTGCCAGAATGACGTCTCCCGGTCGCAAGTCGGTTCGACTGCCATTTGCGCGAACATCCTCGATCAGCAGGCCATTGGCGATTTTCAGTTCGCGCTTCTGCTCCGGCGACAGTTCGCTCAACACCAATCCCAGCCGGTTGGCCGCCGCTTCCGCCGGCTTGGCCCGTTTCTGGCTGCGCTGCGCCGTTTTTTCCTCGGGTATTTCACCCACCGTCACCCCCAGGTCACGGGTAGCCCCCTTCCGCCAGACTTGCATGGACACCTTGCTGCCGGGGCGGGTGGCGCCAACAATCCGCGGCAGGTCGCTGGAGGCAGCAATCGCCTTGCCATCGAACTTGAGGATGATGTCTCCGGCCTCAACGCCGGCCTTCTCGGCAGGACCGCCCTTTTCCACCGCGTTCACCAGGGCACCAGTGGCCTTGGACAGACCGAAGGACTCGGCCAGTTCCTTCGTCAGTTCCTGGATAACCACGCCGATGCGTCCGCGGCTGACGCGGCCGCTGATGCGCAACTGGCTTTGCACCTCCATCGCCACATCGATGGGAATGGCGAAGGCCACGCCCATATAGCCGCCGGTACGGCTGTAAATCTGCGAATTGATGCCGACCACCTCGCCCTTCATGTTGAACAGCGGCCCGCCCGAGTTGCCCGGGTTGATCGCCACGTCGGTCTGGATGAAGGGGACAAAGTTTTCCTGCGGCAAGGCCCGTCCCTTGGCGCTGACGATGCCCGCCGTCACGGAGCTTTCGAAGCCGAAGGGCGAACCGATGGCCACCACCCATTCACCGACACGAAGCTTGCCGGGATCCCCCATCTTGACCGCAGGCAAGCCGCTGGCCTCGATCTTGATCAGCGCCACGTCGGTCCGCTTGTCGGTGCCGATCACCTTGGCCTTGAACTCTCGCTTGTCCGTGAGTTTTACCGCAATTTCATCGGCCGAATCGACGACATGGGCATTCGTCAGGATGTAGCCGTCCGGGCTGATGATGAAGCCCGATCCCAGGGACTTGCTCTGGAAGTCGCGCGGCATGCCCGGCTGACGTGGAATGAATCTTTTGAAGAACTCGAACATCGGGTCGTCTTCGTCAAGCTCCGGGAATTGCGGGAGTGTGCGGTTGCCGCGGACGGTCTGCGTCGTGCTGACATTGACAACCGCCGACCCATGCTTATCGACCAGATCGGTGAAATCGGGCAACTCCCTGCCCTGCGCAGCGACATTCAGGGCGATCATCGACAGGAAAATCGAAAAAAACAGTCTGATGCTCATCGACAGGCTTCCTTGGAAGGACAGAAAGATGAAGTGCGGCGGATGATGACGGGCTCGGCGATATTGCCGATCCGGGCCCTGCGCAAAGTCAGTCCCGCCAGGACGCCGATGGCAAGCCCGGCGAGCGCACCCATCGCCGTCGAGGCGTCATTGTTCCCCGCGGCTTCGCCCAGGGCAGTTCCGGCAGCCGCCCCCAGCAGGATGGACAGCACAGGCAAGACATACGTCAGCAGAGCAGCGCGCAGTGTCGCTCCCTCGGCCACGACGACGACGACACGATCGCCAGGGATGGCCCCAATCCGGTTGGCAATGCGGAACTGCCGCGGGTTGCTGTTGAACAACTGGCCAAGAACACCGCTTTGGCAGCCGCCCGTCTCGTGGCAGCGGCCGCAGCCGCCACCTGCCCCGCCGACCTCGACATAGGCATGCTCGCCCTCGACGCGGGCGACGATGGCTTCCTGGTCCATCATTTCCTTTTCAACTCCATGCCGTCGCCCAGGCGCATCAGGCTCGCCATGGGCACCTCGCCCAGGACCGTCAGGAGATGGTTGTCGGTCGCGCGCTTGTAAACATTGATGGCGCCCACCGAATAGGTCGCCTGCTCCGCCTTCCGGTCTGCCAGAGGTTCGATGAACAAGGAGATGGAGGACAAGCCATCGGTGAAAATGAAGTGGGTCGTTTCCGCAGTACCGCCCTGGCTTGCCTGCCGTTTCATGCCGGCACTCTTCTTGAATCCGGGCAACTGGACTCTGAACAGCCAGCCGCCCCCGGCAGACAGGCTCTGCGATGCCTGGGCGTTATGTATCCGCCAGGCGGTGCTCTCCGCAGCGAATCTGGGTTTCAGCGCCTCCTTGTTGATGGGCACGTTGATCTGCAGCTGTGTAAAGGCAAATTGTTCGATGGTTTCGTTACGCTCGTTGACTGTGCGCGCCTTCAAAATCAGTCCTGAATTGATTTCAGCCCAGAGATGGCGGCCGTAACGCAGGGTATCCTTGGGCTCCAGCAGTATGAGCTGGCTGTCGAACCCGGCCACCCTGGAGACATCCCCCAACCTGATCAGGTAAAACTCGCCCAGCGTGCTGACGGACGTGGGCAGCAAGGCCGGAAAGGCCTTGTACCGCCCCCGTTTCTCGACAATGACGAGTTTGTCATCGGGCAGGAAACATTTGACTTCATCGTTGCTGCGCACCACTTCTCGCGGACTGCCGTCAAGCACCTCGAGTTTTTCCTGCTCTCCGGCGGCATCCACTAGATGGGTAATTCTGGAGGTTTCGGAATTGCCGCCGCTTTGGTAGGTAAAGGTCCCGGTGTAATTGAGCTTTTGTGCCGCCGACGCCATTTTTTGCAGCCAAGCCAGGGCATCGCCATGCTGGTCGCCGTAGGCGGGTGCGGCGAGAACGCCGCCGAATGCTAGCAGTGCTAGCGCACGCCTCATGGCCTGCCGCCCTTGTGAATCTCGGAAACCGTGCGCACGTATGGGGCAACGCCCTGGATGCCACCGCTCGGGGAATGCGCCTGATGCGCGACAAGATATTCTTTCAGCGCACCGGAAGGTGTCTGGTCATTGGCCGCAGTCGCCGGCCCACCGGCCGAATGCGGCTTGGCGGCCAGTTCAACCGGTTGGGGCGTATTCAGGGACAATGCCACCCAGCCTACCGCGGCCATGCCCATGACTGCAGCGGCCATTGGCAGTGCAAGGCGTAGCGGACTGCGCTTGGGCTGGGCAGAGGGGGCGAACAATACCGGCTCCTCCGACAACCTTGCCATCACCTGCTGGGAGAAGTGCGGGGAGTATTCCGGGGAACGGCGCAGGGTGTCACCAATCAAATGGTAGGTGTTCCAGGCTTCCTGCAGGCCCTTGTCGCGGCGCAGGGCATCTATCGCCCGATTGGCTTCGTCTTCCCCCAGTTCTTCGTCCAAAAGAGCGGAAATGTCGTGCTTCATCCTTACCACCTCTTGTCTGGCGCCGTATCCAGCAACGGCCTGAGTTTTTCGGCTACTGCCTCGCGGGCCCGGAAGATCCTCGATCTGACCGTACCGATAGGGCAATCCATCATTTTCGCGATATCCTCGTAGCTCATTCCCTCGATCTCGCGCAGCATGATGGCCGTACGCAGATCCTCGGGCAAATCCTCCATCGCCGAATTCACCGTCTCCCCGATCTGTTTGGAGAGCAGCATGCGTTCCGGCGTATTGATGTCGCGCAACAAATCGCCGTCTTCAAAAGTTTCCGCCTCCTCTGAGTCGAAGTCGGTCCGGGTTGGCGCACGCCGTCCTTGCGATACCAGATAATTCTTCGCAGTATTGATGCCGATGCGGTACAGCCAGGTGTAGAAGGCACTGTCGCCACGAAAGTTTCCCAGGGCACGATAGGCCTTGATGAACGTCTCCTGCGCCACATCCTCCACCTCGGCCGGATCCCGGATCAGCCGCGAAAGCAACCGCGCCAGCTTGCGCTGGTATTTCGACACGAGCAGCCCAAAGGCCTGCTGATCGCCGTGCTGAGCGCGGACGACCAGCTGCTGGTCTACTTCTCGTTCTCCCATTCGAGCGGCCGTATAGTTGGAAGTTCATTCGGTCCGATGGCGTCGGGCCGATAGCCGCAAGTATAGCCGACACATTCGCTGCAGCATGGTCGACACCCCAAAGACAGCGCGCTGCGAAAATAGTTCAGGAGCGGCAAGGGCCTTTTCCGGGCCTTGTTCTGCAATGGTATAGTTTTGGGCCTTCAACTATCCC